>FWWM01013504.1_pt1 | contig 13153 bp, 14 predicted proteins | sample 2228351 | NCBI WGS metagenome assembly FWWM01 (sample SAMEA103939774, study PRJEB20133) | metagenome | reverse complement strand
CCCGGGAAATCGGCCGAATCCGGCTACCGTGGGCAGGCGGCCGAGGCTGCCCGGTCTGGCGCCCCCCTTGCTTGAAATCCCCGACGACGTTTCCAGCGACCCCGGGGAGGTGCACAGCCCTGATGTTCGGATCGGCCCGCCCGGCCCGGCGGGAGCAGGGGTTCTCGGCGGCCGAGCTGCTGGTCGTCGTGGCCGTGCTCGGGATCCTCGCCGCCGTCGCCGTGCCGTACTTCCTGTCGTACTGGCGGGCGGCGGCGCTGAGAGCGGGGGCGGAGGAGCTGGCGGCCGTCCTGAACGACGCCCGACAGCTGGCGATCAGCCGGAACCGGAGCGTGTGCGTGAGCAACGACGGGACGCGGGTCCGCTTTCACCTCGACAGCTGCGCGGGCACGGCGATCACGCGACCCGGATCCGACGGGCAGGGGTGGATCACGTTGACCAACGGCCAGCGGGTGAGCGGCAGCACGGCGAACGTCACCTTCAACTACCTCGGTGCGGCGACCACCGCCGCGACGTACACGGTCCAGAACCCGAACGGCAACTCGACGCTGTGCGTCGTCGTGGCCGCCTCGGGGCGGGTCAGGATCGGCCCATGCTCGTGAACGACCGCGGGCTCACGCTGGCGGAGATCCTGGTGGCCCTGGCCATCGTGGGCATCGGACTCGTCGGCCTGCTGGCCGTCGTCCCGGTGGCCACCTACGGCGTCCAGGAAGGGAACCAGCTCTCCACCGCCACGTTCCTCGCCGAGCAAGGCCTGGAGCAGGTCCGCAATGCGGTGTGGACGCAGGTCGGCGACAGGGACTGCCTGGGCGTCGGCCCCACCGCCGCGCCCACCTCGACCCGGTGCGACCGCAGTCCGTGCGCCCTCGACGCCCTGTGTACCACTTTTCCCGACGAGCCCACCGTGACGGGCTATCCCGCCTACAGCCGCTCGGTGCGGGTCATCGATTGCGGGACGACGGCCTGCGGCGGGGTCGTGGACGCGAACCTTCGACTGGCGATCGTCAACGTCTCCTACCGGCCGATGACGGCGACGGGCGTCGCCGCGACACCGAAGACGGTGCGGCTCAGCCTGCTGATCGCCAAGCGCCAGTGAAGAACCGCGGGTTCACCCTCGCCGAGCTCCTCGTCGCCCTGCGCGCGGCCTCCGTCCCGGCCGTCGCGTGCCCGGTCTTCCCCGGCCTCGTCGACGACGAGCAGACGCGCGCCAACGGCTACTGGTGGCGCGACGCCCACCCGGAGCTCGGCGAGGTCGTGCAGACCGGCGCCGTCCTCGGCTTCTCGCGGACGCCGATGCGGCTCGGCCCGACCGCGCCGCTCCTCGGCGAGCACTCGGTCGAGATCCTGGGCCGACGAGGCGACGATCGCGCGCCTCGTCGCGTCGGGTGTCGTCGTGCAGGCGGACGTCGCGAACGCGCGCGGCGCGCGGTCCTAGCCGGTCAGTCGGTCAGCCGCTCGCGCGCGATCAGATCGTGTCGTCGACCGCGTCCTCGCGGGTCGTCGGCGCGGGGCGCTGCTGGATCGGCTCCCAGCGCCGCTCCTGCTCGCCGACGTAGATCTGGCGCGGACGGGTGATCTTCTGCTCGGGATCGCGCACCATCTCCGCCCACTGCGCGAGCCAGCCCGCGGTGCGCGGGATCGCGAACAGCACGGGGAACATCTTCACCGGGAAGCCCATCGCCTGGTAGATGATGCCCGAGTAGAAGTCGACGTTCGGGTAGAGCCGGCGGGTCACGAAGTAGTCGTCCTCGAGGGCGATCCGCTCGAGCTCGAGCGCGATGTCGATGAGCGGGTTCTTGCCCGTCACCTCGAACACCTCGTACGCGAGCTTCTTGATGATCTTCCCGCGCGGGTCGTAGTTCTTGTAGACGCGGTGGCCGAAGCCCATGAGGCGGGCCTCGCCGGACTTGAAGCGCTTGATCGCCTCGGGGACGCGCTTGACCGAGCCGATCTCCTGCAGCATGCGGATCACCGCCTCGTTCGCGCCGCCGTGCAGCGGCCCGTAGAGCGCGGCGACGCCCGCCGCGACCGCGGAGAACGGATCGACGTGCGAGCTGCCGACCGAGCGCACGGCGTTGGTCGAGCAGTTCTGCTCGTGGTCGGCGTGCAGGATGAAGAGCACGTCGAGCGCGTGCTCGAGCACCGGGTTCGGCTTGTACTGCCGCTCCGTCATGCGGAACAGCATCTGGAGGAAGTTGCCGGTGTAGCTGAGATCGTTGTCCGGGTAGACGTACGGCAGCCCGCGGTTGTGCCGGTAGGCGAACGCCGCGAGCGTCGGCACCTTGCCGATCAGGCGACGCGTCTGCAGCCGGCGCGACTCGAGCGAGTAGATGTCCTTCGCGTCGGGGTAGAACGTGGAGAGAGCGCCGATCGTCCCGACCAGGATGCCCATCGGGTGCGCGTCGTGGCGGAAGCCGTCGATGAACTTCTTCACGTTCTCGTGCACCATCGTGTGGATGGTGATGTTGTGCCGCCACGCCTCGAGGTGCTTGGCGTCGGGCAGCTCGCCCTTGACGATCAGGTAGGCGGTCTCCAGGTAGGTGCTGTTCTCGGCGAGGTCCGCGATGTCGTACCCGCGGTAGCGCAGGATGCCGCGCTCGCCGTCGATGTACGTGATGCGGCTCTTGCAGGTCGCGGTGTTGGTCAGGCCTGGGTCGTAGCTGACGAGCCCTTGACCGTCGGGCCCCTTGACCTGCTTGAAGGCGTCGGCGCGGATCGCGTTGTGCTCGATCGGCACCTCGTACTGCTGACCCGTACGGTTGTCGATGATCGTCAAGCTGTCCTTCGGCATGGCGTTGCGTCGCTCCCTCTCTGTGTGTTGTCTTTTCCCTATAGCACGAAGGCCGGGGCGTGCCGTGGTTGACCCCGCGGGGCGCCGAACCCATCATCAAATACACGGGATACGCGAATTGCGGTGCATGACACCATGGGAGAAGGATCCGTAGTCTACGACAAGACGACGGCGCTGATCGTGGTCGACGTGCAGAACGATTTCGCCGACCCGAAGGGCGCGCTGTACGTCGCGAAGGGCGAAGAGGTCGTGCCGGTCGCGAACCGGGAGATCCGCCGCGCGGTCGAGGCCGGGAGCCCCGTCGCCTACACCCAGGACTGGCATCCGCCCGTCACGCCGCACTTCGCGAAGGACGGCGGCACGTGGCCGGTGCACTGCGTGCAGGGGTCGTGGGGCGCGGAGCTCCATCCCGAGCTGGTCCGGGTCGAGGGCAAGATCATCAAGGCCGGCGCCGGCGGCGGCGAGGGCTACTCGGGCTTCATCGAGAAGGACCCGGTGACCGGCGCGGAGACCCCGACCGGGCTCGCCGAGTGGCTGCGCGAGAAGGGCGTCGAGCGCGTGGTCGTGCTCGGCCTCGCGACCGACTACTGCGTGAAGGCGACCGCGCTCGACGCGGTCCGCGAGGGCTTCAAGGTCGTCGTGCTGCGCGACGGGGTGCGCGCAGTCGAGCTCCAGCCCGGCGATGGCGAGCGCGCGCTCGCCGAGATGGAACGCGCGGGCGTGGTCGTCGCCTAGACGTTCGCTTGAAAAGTCGACGATGAGCGGCGAAGGCGCACGGCCCGGCGATCCCGAGCTCGCGATGCTCGCCGACCTCTACGAGCTCACGATGGCCGCCGCCTACGTCGCGCACGGCCTCGACCGGCCCGCGACCTTCGAGCTCTTCCTGCGCAGGCTGCCCCGCGAGCGCGCGTTCCTCGTCGCCTGCGGTGTCGAGCAGGCGCTCCAGCACATCGAGAACCTCCGCTTCACGCCGGCGGCGCTCGCCTACCTCGAGGGGCTCGGCATGTTCCACCGCGCCTTTCTCGACCGGCTCGCGAACCTTCGCTTCACCGGCGACGTGTGGGCGATCCCCGAGGGCGAGATCTGCTTCGCCGGCGAGCCGCTCCTGCGCTTGACGGGGCCGCTGGTCGAAATCCAGCTTCTCGAGACGTTCTTCCTGAACTGCGTCGGCTTCCAGACGATGATCGCCTCGAAGGCGGCGCGCGTGGCGATCGCCTGCGAGGGCCGGCCGTTCATCGACTTCTCCGCGCGGCGCGACCACGGCGCGGACGCCGCGCTCGGCGCGGCGCGCGCGTCGTACATCGCCGGCGCGGCGGCGACCTCCAACGTGCTCGCCGGGATGCGCTACGGCATCCCGCTCGGCGGCACGATGGCGCACTCGTACGTGCTGAGCTTCCCCTCAGAGGCGGAGGCGTACCGCGTTTTCGCCCGCGCCTTTCCCGAGCGAAGCACGCTGCTGATCGACACCTACGACACGGTCGAGGGGGCGCGGATCGCGGCGCAGGTCGCGACCGAGCTCGCGCCGGAGGGCGTGCGGGTGCAGGCCGTCCGCCTCGACTCGGGCGACCTCCTCGAGCTGTCGCGCGCCGTGCGCACGATCCTCGACGAGGCGGGGCACCCGGAGATCCGGATCTTCGCCTCGGGCGACCTCGACGAGTACGCGATCGCGCGGCTCGTCCGCGCCGGCGCGCCGATCGACGCGTTCGGCGTCGGGACGCGGCTCGGGACGAGCGCCGACGCCCCGTCGCTCTCGGTCGTCTACAAGCTGGTCGAGGACGTGGCGGGGCCGAAGGCGAAGCGCGCTCCCGGCAAGGTCTCGCTGCCCGGCCGCAAGCAGATCCACCGGCGGATCGGGCCGGACGGCGAGATCGACGACCTGCTCACCCTCGCCGACGAGCCGCCGCCGCCGGGCACGCGCCCACTTCTCGCACAGATGATCTCCGGCGGGCGGCGCGTCGCGCCCGCCCCGAGCCTCGACGAGATCCGCGCCCGCTGCACCGCCGCGGTGGCTGCCCTGCCCGCGCGGCTCAAGACGCTGGAGCCGCTCGAGCGTCCCTTCGAGCCCCGGGTCTCGGCGGCGCTGCGCGCGGTCGCCAAGCGGCTCGCGGCCGGCTCCGGATCGATTTGAGGTCGGCGTGGCACGGAAGCGGCCCCCTGCTTCCGCGCCACGCCCCTCTGGGTCCGAGCTCGATGCAGCTACGATCCCAACCGTCGGAGGGCGACGGCGCGAGATTCTTTTGCATGATCCGTGCCGGACTCGCCGGCGTTCCGCCGACCGCCCCGGCTCCCGCGTCCGGGGTCGCGAAGCCGAGCGCGCCCGTGCAGGCGGGCGGGTTTGACAGCCGGCGTCGGACCGTGCTCTTGGCTTCGGCCGCACGGGCGACGCTCGTGCGCGCTACAGTGTACACTTCCCGGTGAAACCGTCCTCCACAGACTTCAGCACGAGCGGCACCTGCGCCGTCTCCGGCATCGGCCTGTCGCGCTTCGGCAAAGTGCCCGGAACGAGCGCCCTGGGGTTCTGCCTCGAGGCCTCGGCGAACGCGATCGCCGACGCGGGCATCTCCAAGAGCGAGATCGACGGCGTCCTGGTCCTCATGCCGCCGCAGATGGGCGAGCAGCACGGCTGGGCGTCGCGCGTCGCCGTGCTGCTCGGCCTCGAGCCGGCCTACTGCGCGACCATAAACATGGGCGGGGCGACCGCCTGCGGCATGATTTAGACCGCGGTCGCCTTGATCGGCGCCGGTATGTGCCGCGCCGTGCTGTGCGTCTTCGGCGCGCAGCCCAACCCGCAGGGCGTGCTGCCGACGCTCTTCGGCTCGCAGTTCGCGATCCCCTACGGCGACGTCGGCGCCATGCCGTTCATGGGGCACGTCGGACGGCGGCAGATGCACGAGCTCGGCATCACCTCCGAGCAGTACGGCGCGATCGCGGTCGCGTTCCGCAAGCACGCGTCGCGCAACCCGGCGGCCCAGAAGCGGGAGCCGATCACGATCGCCGACCACCAGGCGTCGCGCTTCATCGTCGAGCCCCTCCACCTGCTCGACTGCTGCCTCGTGACCGACGGCGGCGGCGCCTTCATCGTCACCTCGACCGAGCGGGCGCGCGACCTCCGGCACAAGCCGGCGCGGATCGCGGGCGTGGGCCAGCAGCACTCCTCGGAGATCGTCCACCCCGACAGCACCGCCGAGCGCGGGCTGGGCGGCGCGCGCGCCGCGGAGACGGCGTACCGGATGGCCGAAATCACGCCGCGCGACGTCGACGTCGTGCAGCTCTACGACGGCTTCACCCCGCTCGTCGTGCACGAGCTCATCGCCTACGGCTTCGCCGCGCCCGAGGAGGTCGGCGCCTTCGTCGCGGCGGGCAACCTCGAGTTTGACGGCGGCCGGCTTCCGGCCAACACCGCGGGCGGGCTCCTCTCGGAGGGACACCTGAGCGGCTTCGGCCACGTCGCCGAGGCGGTGCGCCAGATCCGCGGCACGTCGACGTCGCAGGTCCCGAACGCGCGCGTCTCGATGGTGACCGGCTACGGCGGCGCGCCGCACGAGGCGCCGCCGACGGTCGCGTACACGGTGGCCGTGCTCACCGACTAGCGGGGACCATGTTCAAGATCGAGAAGCCCTTGCCCATGCCCACGGAGGACTCGGCGCCCTACTGGGAGGGCTGCCGCGCCGGCGAGCTCCGTGTCCAGCGCTGCGCGGCGTGCGGCATGCTGCGCTGGCCGCCCGCGTCGCACTGCGCGCGCTGCCTCTCGCCGGAGCACGCGTGGGTCCCGCTCTCCGGGCGGGGCAAGGTGTACTCCTGGATCATCGTGCACAAGTCGCAGCATCCGGCGTTCTGGGGCGACCCGTTCAACGTCGCGATCGTCGAGCTGGACGAGGGGCCGCGGCTGCACACCAACCTGGTCGAGGTGGAGCCGGGCGAGATCCGGCTCGGGATGCCGGTCGAGGTCGTGTTCGAGAAGCAGGACGACCAGATCTCGCTGCCGAAGTTCCGCCCGGTCAGGTAGCCCGGGCCGGCCGCCGGGCCGCGCGGGGGCCGAGCCCGGCGCGGAGCTTGACAAGCGGGCACCCGCCGTTCGCTAATCGCCCAACGGAGGTTCGCACGTGAAGGCGCATCGAACGGTGGCACGCGGCAAGGCGAAGGCGCGGCGCGCGGGCGCGATCACCCGTCCGTTGAGCGCGGGCGCGGCGACGCGGCGACGCACGGCGGCCGCCATCGACCCGGTCACCGCGGAGATCATCCGCGGCGCCATGGAGACCGTCGCCTTCGAGATGGCGACGCACGTGAGCCTGACCGCGACGACGCCGATCCTGAACCAGTCGAACGAGCGCAACGCGACGATCCTCGACGCGCGCGGCTGCCTCGCGGCGCTGTCGGTCGGCATCCCGCAGTTCATGCTGTCGAGCACGCTGCCGGTCCGCTTCGCGCTCGAGTTCTTCGGCCGCGACGGCCTGTACGAGGGCGACGTGCTGGTCGCCAACGACCCGTACCACGGCGGCGGCCACCTGCCGGACTACAACGTCTTCGCGCCGGTCTTCAACGACGGCGAGATGGTGCTGATCGCGTCGATCCAGTGCCACCACGCGGACACCGGCGGCGGCGCGCCCGGCGGCTACAACGTCGACGCGCCGGACATCTGGGCGGAAGGCGTCCGCTTCCCGGCGCTCAAGATCTTCGAGAAGGGCGTCGAGCGGCGCGACGTCACCTACATGATCGCGACCAACAACCGGACGCCGACCTTCCTCGGCGACCTGCGCGCGCAGATCGGGGCGGCGCAGCTCGGCGTCAAGCGCCTGCGCGAGATCTGCCAGCGCTGGGGCAACGACACGGTCCGCGCCGCGGTCGACTACATGATCGAGTACGCGAAGCGGCGCTTCAAAGCCGAGGTCGCCTCCTGGCCCGACGGCGTCTACGAGTCGGACACCTACGTCGATCAGGACCCGAAGGGGAACAAGGACATCCACGTCCACTGCAAGATCACGATCAAGGGCTCGTCGATCACCGTCGACTTCACCGGCTCCGACGACCGTCCCGAGATCGAGGCGTACTCGACGTTCGGCAACACCCGCGGCTACGTCGTCGCGCAGCTCGCGGCGATGATGGCCCCCGACATCCCGAAGAACGAGGGCTTCTTCGACTCGATCGAGCTGATCGTGCCCGAGGGCTGCTGCCTGAACCCGCCGCCGGGGCGCTCGGTCGCGGCCGGCACGCACCACCCCGGGACGGAGGTCGGAGAGGCGATCGCCAAGGCGCTGTCGAACGTCGTGCCGGCGCGCTGCTGCCCGCAGATCTACAAGATGGGCATGCCGACCGTGATCTTCGGCACGAACCCGCGCACCGGGAAGACCTTCATCGACCACTCGGTGGACACCTTCGCGGCCTACTGCGGCGCGGTGCAGGGCCAGGACGGCTGGGGCGCGATGAACGTCTCGTTCGGCAACCTGATCCGCGCGACCGCCGAGATCAACGAGTCGATCTTCCCGGTGCGCCACCTGTGGCGCGACTACGACACCGACTCGGGCGGCGCGGGCGAGTACCGCGGCAATTGCGGCAGCGTCTACCGGAAGCAGGTCCTCACCCCGTCGACGGTCTACACCTACGTGGTGGGCCGGAGGTACCCGATGCCCGGCATCGCCGGCGGCAAGGACGGCTCGCCGAACGAGCTCCTGGTCCGCGTCGGACCGAACGGCGAGCGCCTGCCCGGGACGCGCGTGATCGGCGACAAGTCGGAGCGCGTCCTGCACGAGGCGGGCGAGTGCTACGAGTACCACTACGGAGGAGGCGGCGGCTGGGGCGACCCGCTGAAGCGTCCGCCCGAGAAGGTGCTGGAGGACGTGCTCGACGAGTACGTGAGCGTCGAGGCGGCGCGGCGCGACTACGGCGTGGTCTTGACGGGCTCGCTCGAGGACCTGACGCTCGCGGTCGACTACGAGGCGACCGAGCGGCTGCGCGCGCAGATGGCACGGAGCTGAGCGGGCGATCCGCGTCGCTCGTCTCTCGTCGCGGCTGCCGGGCGTGGTATTCTTCGCCTGGCAGGAGGGTTCGCGGATGAGGCGTACGCGTACGAGGATCGGCCGAGCGCCCGCGAAGGTGCCCCTGCGCTCGCTCTGGCTCGCGCTCGCGCTCGCGCTGCCGGGGAGCGCCGGCGCGGAGGGGAGCTCGTGCATGCTTGACGGCCGGGAGTACCCGGAGAACAGCTACGTCTGCTCGGGCGGGCTCCAGCTCTACTGCAGCAACGGCACGTGGCAGACCGTCAACGGCGCGCGCTGCGACGAGCCGACCGGATCCTACCTCGGTCCGCGCCGCCCGTTCGAGGAGAAGAACCCCGAGCTGGTACCGGAGTTCTACAAGGAGAAGTACCCCTGGCTCCACCTCGAGTAGCGCTTCACTCGACGTCGAAGCGCTTGCGGAACGCCTCGAGCTGACGCGACGAGCCCACCACCACGAGTCTGCATCCCGGGCCGAGCCGCAGATCCGCGGGCGGGTTGGTCTGGAGGGTGCCGTCCTCCTCGACCGCGATCACGTTGAGGCCGGTCGCATCGCCGATGCGGCTGTCCTCGAGCGTCACGCCCTCGAGCTTCTTCGGGACGGGCTCGATAAAGACCTCGGTCTGCTCGCCGAGCAGCATCGTCTGGCGCCCGCGAGCGATGGCGAAGATGTGCTCGATGCCGAGCCAGGCGTAGCTCAGCACGAAGTCCGCGCCGGCCCGGTGGATGGCCTCGATGTTTCGCTCGTGGGTGATGCGGCTCACGATGCGTAGCTCGGGGTTCAGGCGGCGGCAGTAGATCGCGAGGTAGATGTTCATCGCGTCGTCATTCGTCGTGAGCAGCACGGCGGGCGCCTGCTCGATGCCCGCGTCGCGCAGCACGTCGCGGTCCGCCGCGTCGCCGACGATCACCCGGTCGGCGCCGGCGTGCAGCGCCGCCTGGTCGGGGGCGCGCTCGACGAGGTGCACCGGGAAGTCCCGCGCCTTGATCGCCGCAACCGCCGCCCGGCCGACCTTGCCCGCGCCGATCACGATCGCCGGGTTGTAGTTCGTGTCGTAGATCACGAGCAGCTCGTCGAGGGCGCGGATCTGCTCGGGCGTCCCGACCACCACCGAAACGCTCGTGTTGGCGAGCACCGTGTCGGGCGTCACGGGGTGCATGCGGCCGCGCTCCCACACCCCGATGAAGTTGATTCCGATCTCCTCCCGGAGCTTGAGGTCGCGGATCCGCTTGCCCGCGAAGCCCGTGTTGTGCACCGCGAACTCCGCGACCTCGAGCCCGTGCAGCGAGCCCACGACGTACGCCCGCGCGTGCCCGGCGTTGATCCGGTTGGCCAGCATCTCGCCGAGACGCTGCTTGAGCGGCAGGACGTGCGTGCAGCCGCTGAGCTCGAGGATCTCGACCGAGTCCTCCACCTCGACGATCGCCGCGATCGGCACGTGCGGCGCAACCTCGCGCACGGTGAGGACGATGTTGGTGTTCGTCGTGTCGCTGCGGTTCGCGACGACCAGCGACGCGTTCGCGACGCCGACCCGCTCGTACGTCTCGCTGCTGTCGACGTCCCCGGCGATCACCGAGATCCCTTCGGCGTGCATCGCGCTCGCGATGACGGGATCCGGCTCGATCACGAAGTACGGGATGTCGTGCAGCCGGAGGCGCTCGATCAGCCCCGGCGCGATCGCGTCGTAGCCGCAGAGCACGACGTGGTGCGCCGTGTCGGCCGGCACCGAGCGCGGCGCGCGCATGCGCACCCGCGCCTCGAGCCTCGGCGCGTAGAAGTAGCGGATGAAGGTGAACGGCAGGACGATCAGCAGCAGGAAGACGCCGGAGAGCAGGACGAGGACCGAGAACAGACGCCCGACGTCGCTGTGGAAGGTGATGTCGCCGAAGCCGAGCGTCGTCATCACCGTGAGGGTCCAGTAGAACCCCGTGACCCACGAGTACGCCCGGCGCTCGACGTAGCGCATGATGAGGTGGAAGAGCACCGAGTAGGCGACGATCACGCCGACCAGGAAGGCGAGATACTTGAGCAGGGCGGCGGCGTTGCGCCGGTCCTCGGCGGTGGCGAGGAGGGCGGCGAGCTACGCGGGCAGGAACTTCATGGGCCGGCAACCGTCGAGGACGGACCTGCCCAGCCTATCAGGTCGCGCGGTCTCTCGACACACGGGCACCCGGAGAAGCGCTTGCGGGACGCGAGACGACGGGGGAGGATGACCAAAAGGCGTTGCGAGTGGGCGCAGAGCGACCAGACCCGCTCGGACGGCGCCGCCCTCGCTGCGGTGGCGCGGCGACGGCGCGTGGCCGCAAAGGAGAATCTTCCGTGAAGGTAGCAAAGGAAACGGTCGTCACGATCGACTACACGCTCACCGACAACGACGGAGAGGTGATCGACACCTCGCTCGGGCGTGATCCGCTGTCGTACGTGCACGGCGTCGGCTCGCTCGTGCCGGGCCTTGAGGCGGCGCTCGAAGGGAAGAGCGCCGGGGACACCCTGACCGTCGCGGTCGCGCCGAGCGAGGGCTACGGCTACCACGACCCGGCGCTAATCCACGTCGCGTCGCGCTCGCAATTCGCCGGCATCGACGACATCGAGGTCGGCATGCGCTTCCGCGCGGGCTCGGACGAGGAGACGATGATCGTCACCGTGGTCGCGGTGGACGGCGACGACATCACGCTGGACGCGAACCACCCGCTCGCCGGCGTGACGCTGAACTTCGACGTGAAGGTGCTGAACGTCCGCCCGGCGACGCCGGCCGAGATCGCGCACGGCCACCCGCACGGGACGGACGGGACGAACCATCGACACTGAGCGGCGCGCCCCGGCGGTCGCCGTCGCGCTCCTCGTCGCAGCGAGCCTTCTCGCCTGCGGCGACGTAACGCGCGAGCCCGCCGCGGGCACGCCCTTTCCCGCGACCGGCGATCCCGGCACGGAGGAGTGGCGTCCGGTGCCGCGCGAGCGCGTCGCCGCGGAGTGCGGCCTCGACCCGGAGTTGCTCGACGCCGCGGATGCGCGGATCGGCCGACCGTACGCGGTCGTGCGCCGCGGGCACCCGTGCCACGAGCACTACCCCGGAGGCCCGGCGCAGGCGGACGAGGCGACCGAGGTCTTCTCGGTGACCAAGACGCTCGGCGCCACGGTCGTCGGCGCGGTCGCGTACCGGACGCGCGACCTGCCCCGCACCGGGCGCAAGACCGGTCCGCTCTCACGAGGACCGGGTCGACCACTGGCTCGACGCGTTCTCCCTCAACCCCGACGCGCGCATCGCGCACGTCCTCGCGATGCTCGCGCACAACGAGGACCTCTCGTTCGGGGCCCGGACCTTCCTCTACGACGCGAGCGGCACGATCCAGATCAACCGCCTGAGCGACGTCCTGAACACGGCGATCGCCCAGGACCCCGACCGCCTGGGGCGCGACGTCGAGGAGTTCACCCGCCGCTTCGTCTTCGAGCCGCTCGGCATGCGGCGCTCGCGCTGGTCGGGAGGCAGGCCGGACAAGATCTTCGCCTACTCCTGGGAGGCGAGCGTGCGCGACATGGCGCGGCTCGGGCTGCTGCTCGTGCACGGCGGCCGGTGGAACGGCGAGCAGCTCCTCTCCGCCGAGTGGGTCAGCCGGATGACGCATCCGGCCTCCGAGGACGCCAACACGGGCTACGGGTACTTGACGTGGCTCAACGCGAGCTGGGGCTACACCTTCAGCATCCGCAAGCTCGAGACCCAGCTCGATCCGTGCGCGCCCGTCGCGGTGAACCGGATCTTCCCGCACGGCCTCTCCGAGGCCACCGACTGCGGCTACCAGCCGCCGTACGACTGCGAGCAGCAGCTCGACGCGGGCGTGTGGTACGCGCACGGGCTCTTCGGCCAGTACATCGTCGGCCACCGCGGCCTCGACCTGGTGCTCGCCGTCAAGGACTTCGGCGACCTCGACGGGCCGCGCCGCCTGTGGGACGCGGTCCGCCCCGCGCTCGTCGCGCTCGACCCCGAGTTCCGCGGCGACGAGGCGGCGTTCTGCGCGCCCTACGGCGACAACGCCTACGCGCCCGACCTGCCCGCCGCCGGACGCCGCTGAGCGCGCGGGCCTGCGCCCCGCGCGGGGAAGCGGGCTCCCCGGTCAGTTCGCCCAGTACACGAACGCGTCGTCCGGCCGGTCCGGCACGCCGAGCGGGTGGTCGATCGCGACCGGGCCCTCGATCAGCGCCGGCCACGCGGGCTCGACCATCTGCGCCTCGTGCGCGGCGAGCACGAGCGACAGCTCGCGCACCTTGTCGGGCTGCTCGTCGGCCAGGTTGGTGCGCTCGGTCGGGTCCGACTCGAGGTGGAAGAGCCAGGTCTTCCTCGGCCGCTCCGAGACCTGCAGCTTCCAGCCGTCGGCGAGA
>FWWM01013499.1_pt1 | contig 13162 bp, 14 predicted proteins | sample 2228351 | NCBI WGS metagenome assembly FWWM01 (sample SAMEA103939774, study PRJEB20133) | metagenome | reverse complement strand
CAACAGGTTCGTTGTCACGATCAACACTCCGTGAGCGGGTTGACCGATCTCAATCCTGGTCGTGGGAGGCAGCCTAGCACAGAAATGCGTCAGAACCCGCGGCGGACCGCGGGTCTGCGGAGCAGCCCAGATTCAGTGTCCAGACGCGTCAGAGGCAGGAGGCGGAGGAGCGTAATCTTCGGCACTGCGCCGGCCGCACTCGAACAAGCTGCATTCGGCATGGTCAACCGCATCAATGGGAGCTTCATCGCGTTGACCAAAGACGCCCGGGCGATCAGGCGATGTCAGAAGAGCTGCCGCCTTTGCCAATGGAGCGCACCAGCCAACCGCGGCACGTCCGTCCATGATAGCCTGGACTCGGCGGTGGTAACCGCTGCGCAAGCGACCCCTTTGGGAGGTGGACGATGGCGATTCAGGTGATGAGCGACGCATTTGCTGAGGGTCAACAGATCCCCGAGAAGTACACCTGCGACGGCCAGAATATCTCGCCCCCGCTCCGCTGGACGGGTATCCCAGCCGCAGCCCAAGCACTGGCGCTCGTCGTGGATGACCCGGATGCGCCGTCCGGACTCTTCACGCACTGGCTGGTCTACGGGTTGCCGCCGCAGACGACAGGGTTGCCGGAAGGGGTGCCGCCGGGGGAGACCGTGGCCGGAGGGGGACGGCAGGGCCGCAATGACTTCGGCCGGATCGGCTACGGCGGACCCTGCCCACCCAGCGGCTCGCACCGCTACATCTTCACGGTTTACGCGCTCGATGCGCCGCTCGACCTCCCGGCGGGAGCAACGCGCCGCCAGCTCTTCCGTGCGATGGAAGGACACGTGATCGATAAGGGGCAACTGATCGGCCGCTATCAGCGCCGCTGACGGGCAGACAGATCGCCTCGCTGCGCGTGGCCGGAGCCTGCTAAGCGCTGGCGGCTGAAGCGAATCTCTTCGTGGCTCCAGTGTCCTGGCCCATTGCTCCCGTGCGTGAATGAGGGCCAGGAACACAGGATAGGCGGTGGCTAAGAGGCTCTTCCGGTCATGCCCGGCGTGCCAAACACCCGCCCCCGGTAGGCATCGGCGGTCAGCGCTTGCAACAGGCTGTTCCTGGAGGCAAAGGTGGCGGCAACTGGAAAACCCGTCAGCACCATGACCAGGCAGGCGAGGGTCAGCGCCGCGAGTCGCTTCAGGTGCTTCCCTCCTCTACCCTGCGGAGGAATGTCGCCGCCCCGCTGCGCCCATCGAACCGCACCGGATACCGCTCTTCGCCCCAGTGCAGCCGCGGCGGTCCGAGAACCTCCAAAGTGAAGCCGAGGCGGCGATAGAGACGGATCATCGCTTGGGAGTTAATGCCGATCCAGACATGAATCCCTCGCTGCCGCACTTCTAGCCAGAGCGCGCCGAGTAATCCGAGCAAGATCCGGTGCTCGGCGCTACTCCGGTCAGCGGCGACCACCATCCGGTCGACATTGGCCACCGCTCCAGCCGGTTGGATGGTCATGTCGAACGCCGCTTCAGTCGGCAATCGCAGCCCAGGTGCTGGGAAGACTATCCGCCCGGTGGCGACGAGCCGCTCGCCCTCCCAACCCCCAAGGAGCACCGCCACATCGTCGTATGCGTCGCGCTCCAACCCTTCGGGAAACGCGGCTGGATCGGCCCAGCCCCGGCGCACCACGGCGTCGTAGCGGAGGCGGAAGATCGCCTCCCGCTCGGCATCTGAGGTCGCCACGGCGAAGTGGACCGGTGCGACGGCAATGAGCAGCTTGGCGGCGAGAGCATCCAGCGCGTCGAGATCAGCCAGCATCGTGCTCATGCAACCATCTCCTTCGCTGTCCCGCACATGGATGCGCAGCGCAGGCACCGCTCTCAGCCGGCGATCTCGCCGCAGGCCACGTAGACACCGATCTCCTCGGGTGACTTGTGCACATTGATCGCAAAGGGCTCGTCCAGGAGCGTCTCCAGGCTGACCTCGATCGTTGTGACGCTGTGACCCTCGGCGCCGATGGGCGTCAAGGGGAACGCCGGATTGGGGTCGAGATTGTCGCAGGTGCCGGCGTGGATGTGCGCTGGGTGATTGCCGGTGGCGCCGGTCACGGTGATCGTGACCTCGGTCGCGCTGTCTCCTCCACGCAGCGTCGCCACTCCCGAGATGCCAGAATCGTTGAGCTGATCGAGCTCAACGGTGACGGTGGCCGCCTCTGCGGCCGGCTCCGCAGCCGGTGTCGCCTCACCTTGCGGCGCTCCGATTGGGAGCGTCTGGACGGCGTAACCGGCGATCGCGAGGACAGCGCGAGGCTCCGTGGGTTCGAGCCGGACGCCGACGCCGCTAAAGGCGACCCGATATGTCCCGTCTGGTGTGCCAATCTGGTACCTTCTGCCGTCAAGGTCGAACGGCGTCACGGTCGTGAGGGTGAGTCCGCCTCCTCCGTCGGTCACGCCCGTGTCCGGCGCGACGGTGCCGAGGACGTTCCGCACGGCAATCTGCGCTTCGCTGACCGCCGTGCCGCTGAAAAAGGACTCTGGCGCGCCGAACGAGGCACCGGCGGCTGGATTGAAATAGAACCGCACGGTTCCCTCCGCCGTGATGACGAACAGCCGGTTGTCAACGACTGAACGGGTCGTCAACTTAGCGGCGCCGAAGAAGGTGAAGCGGGCGGTGGCCTCGCTCCAGTTGGCCGGATCGGCGTCCGTGAAAAGATCCGCCGGTTCGAGCCCTGCGATGCGGGTGAGATACCCGTAGATCGTGAAATTCCCGCCGCGCTGGTCGATTTCTCCTACGAATTCGAACGCATTGCCGCCGTCAGTCGCGACGGCGATTGTCTCTACCTCTCCAGCCGGTGCCTCTGGCGGTGCGGTTGCTTCTGGAGCAGGCGCCTCGGTCTCGGTAGCTTCGGGTGCTGCGGACTCCGTGACGATGATCTGCGCCGTCATCCGGGAGTGAAACGCGCAGTGGTAGGCGTAGGTGCCTGGCTCGTCGAAGGTGACGCTGAAACTGGCCCCGGAGTTGAGGGTTCCGGAGTCAAACGCTCCGTCATCGGCAGTAACAGTGTGGGGAACCCCATCGTTATTCGTCCACGTGACCGTCGTGCCAGCAGGAACCTCAATCGTGTCGGGAGCGAATGCGAAGTCCTCAATGCTGATCGTGATCTCCTCCGCTTGGGCGCGTGCCAGGACTGTAGCAACCGAAGGACTGGCGAGCAGAGCGATGAGGAGCAGCGAAGCGATGATCACCAAGCGTTGCATGGAGCCCTCCTTGCACGTTCGCCAATAGCCGGTGCCGGAGTCAGTGCGCGACAAGGGGACCTGGGAGTGAATCAAAGAAAAGGAACAGACGACGAGCAGGATTCGCCATTGGCTCCGGCAAGCCCATCGTCGCACACGCGCAAAGGCTGCGCATCCGTAATTCTGCCAAATTTCAACGGCACGGGATCTCAGCGGCAGAAACCATCCGTGCCACTGGGACGTCATCGGATCTGGCCGGATCGTGCGGCCACCAGTCTGGCCTGCCGGTCAGGCGACATCGCGGCGGTGGACCAGACCAGCGGCGATCACGATGAATGCGGCTAGGTAGGCAGCCAGCGTCAGTGTGGCCTGTGTGCCATTGACAAAGGGACCGGAGAACGCGCCGGGGCCAGGTCCTGCCGCAGGTTCGCGGAACGGTGCCGTTACGGCGGGCTACTGGGCTTGGGAGCCACAGGAATGGCCAGGGGCTCCGCGGCGCGAACTGCTGGTGCCAGTGCGGCCATCACGCCACCGAGCACTGCCACGACTCCGAGCGCCCAGCGCAGCGTGATTCCCTCCGCGAGCAACCCGATCAGAGGCGGGCCAGCCAAGAAGCCGGTGTAGCCGACGGCTGTCACCGCTGCCAGAGCGGAGCCGGTCGAAAGATTGCTGATGCGCGCGGCGGCGCTGAGCAGGACAGGAAACAGGCACGATAGCCCGGCCCCCACGCAGGCGAAGCCGATCAGCGCCGCTGCTGGATGGGCGACGATCACGGCCAGGCCGAGCCCGAGCGCCACGATCAACCCACCGCTGCGAATCAGGCGCTCCGGGCCGATGCGCGCGGTCAGGCGATCGCCAGTCAGGCGGCCCAGCGCCATGGCCCCGGAGAATGCGGCGTATCCCGCGGCGGCAAACCCCGCGCTCGTTTCTAGCGTGTTGCGCAGGTAGACGGCACTCCAGTCGGCCATGGCGCCTTCGCCGAGCAGCACGCAGAACGCGATGATGCCGAGCCACACAAGTGAGCGCGCGGGACGGGCAAACGCCGGCCCCCGGCTCATTTCCTGTTCTGTCGCCAGAAGCCAGCGCGAGGCAACGAGCGCCACCGCGCCCAAGGTCACGGCGACGGTTGTCAGATGAGGCACGGTACCCAGTCCCAGACTCAGGATCGGGATGGCCAGGCCGGCGCTGAGGAGCCCGCCGAGGCTGAAGGCGGCGTGGAAGGACGCCATGATCGGCCGCCGGTACTGCCGCTCGACTTCGACCGCTTGCGCGTTCATAGCGACATCAAGCGTGCCATTTGCAACCCCAAGCAGCGCCAGCGCCGCGGTGAGCACCACCATGTTCGTGGCCAGGCCAGGAAGAGGGAGCGCGATGCAGAGGGCTAACGCGGCCGTACGGGTCACTCGTGCGCTGCCAAAGCGCGCGAGCAGCCAGCCGCAACTCGCCATCGAGAGGAGCGCACCAACAGGAACCCCCAGCAAGGCGATGCCGAGGGAGCCATCGCTCAACTCTAGTTTCCGCTGTACGGCCGGAATGTGGGGAAACCACGACGACAGCGCAAAGCCATTGACAGCAAAGATTGTCATCACTGCCTGGCGGGCAGCGCGAGGTAGGGCGCTCATCAATCGCACGTGATCCTTGACAATGTCGCTCGCTGCCCGTGCATTCCGATCCTGGCCGGCTCGCCTCGCCGGACCTCTTCCCGATGCGGAATAATGACTGAGATGCGCTCGCGGGGCCACGTCGCGCGAGTTGCAGCAGGATCGTGGAAATTCCTTCACGCCTTCCTGACATGCGTGGCCGGTCGTTGCCGGCGTAGCGCACAAGAAATACGGACTGCACTGGCCATGTCTGCAAGCCGCTACCGGATCCAGCGCATCTACGATCGGTTAGCACCGGAGTACGATCGTGTTGTCGGCCGGGGCGAGCGCTTCCTCTTAGGGAATTTTCGCCAGGAATTCGGAGCGGCGCTGCGTGGGGACACGCTGGAGATCGCGATTGGCAGCGGGCTCAATTTGCCATACTACACACCAGCCGTGCGGCGCGCAGTCGGGATTGATGTTTCGCTGGGCATGCTGCGCCAGGCGCGGGAACGCGCAGCCGAGCTTGGCTTGCCGATCGCCCTCATCCAAATGGATGCTCAGCAGCTCGGATTTTGTGACGATAGCTTCGATACTGTTGCGATCTCACTCGCCCTGTGCACGATACCTGATCCCGAGGCCGCGCTGCGTGAGGCGATCCGGGTCTGCCGGCCCGATGGCAGGATTGTGCTCCTTGAGCATGTTCGCTCGCCGGTCTGGCCCGTGGCACTGCTGCAACGGCTGTGGACGCCCATCCAAGAGCGCACATTGGGTTGCCATCTGATGCGAGCGACGATAGATACGGCCAGAAACCTTGGATTGACAATCGAATCGGAGCAAGATCGCTTCTTCGGAATCTTTCGTCTCGCGATCGCACGACCGCCCGATCTGAAGTAGGATTGTGCGCAGGAACGGTGTCAATTGCGTGGAAGCCAGTGGGAGGAGAAGGTGACGGAGCGAGGGCACAACCGAGAAGGCATCCAGGGCTCGGCCAACCAGGCGCGTAGCTATCCCAAGCCACCCCCGGCGCCTGGAGCGGTGGCTTCGCCCCAGCATCCTGGCCAGGTACCAGATCGCTCAACCGTGCCTGGCTTCCATACGCCGCGCGTCCCTCCCGCTCGTGGCCCGGTGTTGCGGCCACTGATCGAATACGGAACCGCGCAAGCGCTCCTTCACGCGCTCCCGGCGCCGACCGATGAGGCCCAGCCGGAGGAATTCGAGCAAGTAACGGCGTCGCTCGAAGAACTGCGCAAAGCGTACCCGTGGCAGTTGCCTCCGCTGGAGCCAACGCCCTACTTCGCGCTTGATCAGGGTGTTTCTCCGGTGCCGCCGGCTTTGCCCAGTGGCCAAGTTGCGGAGTTACCAGTGGAAACCGCTCAGGTGTGAGGTGCCTGACGATGCGGGCGTTCCCTGCGGCCATCGGCGAAGCTCAGAGAGGAGCAGCGGGACCGGAAGGGACGGAGCGGGACGAGTCGGGTACAATTCGCCGGAACCGAGCGGGCCGCCCCCTCGGTTGGTGGTGCGCTCTGCCGCGAGGCAGGAGCGGAATTGCATCGAACGATGCGCCGGCGGTGGGATGATGGTTTGTTGCGTTGCACTCTGCCGTAAGGCAGGGTGAGGATAGAAAACATGGCAACGACGCGGAGCTCAGCAAAGAAACGGCGCGCCGATGGGGCAGATGATGCGAATCCGGACGGCGTTCCGGTACTCGAGCGCCGTGACACGGAGAAGCTCGTCGGCCATTACCGGCAGATGGTGATTATCCGCCTATTCGAGGAGGCGTCGCAGCGCGCGTTTCGGCAAGGCAAGATTGGCGGCTATCTCCACGTCTACATCGGCCAGGAGGCGGTGGCCACCGGCTTCCTCGACGCCCATCGCAAGGGTGACAAAGTCATCACCGCCTACCGTGATCACGCCCATGCGCTGCTCCTTGGCAGCACTCCGCGGCAGGTCATGGCCGAACTCTTCGGCAAGGCGACAGGCCTCGTCAAGGGCAAGGGCGGTTCCATGCACCTCTTCAACGTGGCCAACGATTTCATGGGCGGTTTCGGTATCGTTGGCGGCCATATTCCCCTAGGCGTCGGTATGGCCTACGCCCTGAAATATCAAGGCACGGACAATATTGTGCAGCTCTATCTCGGCGATGGCGCGATCAACAACGGCGCTTTCCACGAGGCCGCAAACCTCTCAGGGTTGTGGGGCCGTGACGGCATGAATCCATGCCTCTTTATCGTTGAAAACAATCAGTATGGCATGGGCACCAGCGTCGAGCGTGCGACCGCGATGACCGATCTCGCCAGAAAATTCGACTCCTACGCCATCGAGCATGAGAAGGTTGACGGTATGGATCTCGAGGCCGTCATCGAGTGTGCGCACCGCGTCACGGCGCGCGTGCGCGAGACCGGGAAACCGTACGCGGTCGAGGCGATAACGTACCGGATCGCGCCCCACGGCGCGGCCGACTTTCTCGAGCGGTATCGCACGAAAGAGGAAGTGCGGAAATGGCGCGAGCGGGACCCCATCGGACTGCTGGAGCATAAGCTGGTCGAGTACGGGGTCAGCGAGGAGCAGCTCGAAGCTATCCGCGCTGAGGCGAAGGAGATTGTGGAGGACGCGGTTCGCTTCGCCGACGAGAGTCCAGAGCCACCGCTCGAAGAGCTCTACACCGATGTCTATGCAGAGGAGTAACCAATAGCCGTTCGCCGATGGAGAGAAACGCGCGCATCGGACAGGGGCAGACCGAGGTAATTCGGCGCGCATCTCCGAATCACCAATCCTTTGGCTACCGGCTATTGGCTCATAGAAAGGACAGCTATGCCGGTCATGACCTATCGGGAAGCACTCCGGTCCGCCATGGCGGAGGAGATGGAGCGCGATGAGTCGATCGTCCTCCTAGGAGAGGATATCGGTGTCTATGGCGGCACGCACCTGGTCACCGACGGCTTGCTCGAGCGGTTTGGCCCCAAGCGCGTCATCGATACGCCTATCTCCGAAGGAGGATTTACCGGCGCCGCAATCGGCATGGCGATGCTGGGCATGCGCCCCATCGTCGAAATGATGACGTGGAACTTTTCATTTCAAGCCGCCGACCAAATCATTCAAAACGCGGCGAAGCTCCACTACTTCTCCGGCGGGCAGGTTAAGGTTCCCCTGGTGATCCGCGGCCCCAATGGCGGCGGCGTCCAGCTTTCCGCGCAGCATACGCATAGCCTTGAGGGGTTTTACGGGCATTTCCCTGGTCTCAAGGTCGTCTCTCCGGTCACGCCCCACGACGTCAAGGGGATGATGATCACCGCGATTCGTGACCCGAACCCGGTCATCTTTCTCGAGGCTGGCGCGCTGTACGGCACCAAGGGCGAGGTGCCGGAAGGCGAGTATACGGTGCCCTTCGGCCAGGCCCGGATTGCCCGGGAAGGAACCGATGTGACCCTGATCGCCTATGGCCGCCAGGTGAATCTTTTGCTCCGGGTTGCTGAGCGACTGGAAAACGAGGACAAGATCGACGCAGAGGTCATCGATCTCCGGTCCATCAGACCGTTCGATGAGCGCACGATCGTTGAGTCGGTCAAGAAGACGAACCGCGCTGTGGTCGTGCAAGAGCAATGGCGCTGGTTCAGTGTCGGCAGCGAAGTTGCCGCCATTTTGCAAGAGCAGGCTTTTGATTACCTCGATGCGCCAGTAGAGCGCGTGAGCGGTGCGGAAGTTCCTGCCCCATATGCTCGCAATCTCGAGCAGGCGGCCTTTCCAAGCGAGCAACAAGTGATTGACGCGGTCCGGCGCGTCACGTATCGCACGCGGGGGACGTAAGGAATGTCAACCGTCATCATGCCCAAGATGGGCGACGCCATGGAGGAGGGAACGCTCCTTCGCTGGCTCAAGCAGGTGGGCGAGGAAGTCGCTGAGGGTGAGCCCATCGCTGAGATCGAAACCGATAAGGTCACCCTGGAGCTTGAGGCGACCGAATCTGGCGTGCTTACGCAAACGCTGGTTGGCGAGGGGCAGTCGGTTCCCGTCGGTACGCCGATCGCGGTGATTGGTGAGCCAGGCGAAGCTGTGGCGGTGGCCGCGCCCGCGGCTCCGGCGGCGGCTGCGCCTGAGGATGGGCGCGGTGCGCCGCGCGTGGAGGCTGCTGCACCACCACCGCCAGCGGCTCCACCCGCGCCTGCTCCGGCTCCTGTCGTAACAAATGGCCAGCAACGAGTTCCTGCCGCGGTGCCGAGCGCGGTTGCTGCGGCCGGGCCGGCAACGGTCACGCGCGCTCCGGGTGAGCGGCTGCGCGCTTCCCCGCTGGTCAGACGCCTTGCCGCTGATCACGGGCTCAATCTGGAGCTTATTGCCGGCACTGGGCCTGGTGGCCGGATCATCAAGGACGACGTGATGCCGTATATCACCGGCGCGAAGGCGCTGCCGGCCGCGGCGCCAGCGGCCGCACCTGAGGTGGTGGCGCCACCCGCTCCGGCCGTCGCTCCTGCACCGGCTGCCATCCCGCAACCTGTCTCGCCCTTGGCTCGGCCGGCCGGTCAGCCACGCGAACTGAGCAAAATCCGGCGTACGACTGGCAAGCGCATGGCCGAAAGCAAGGCGACCATTCCGCAATTATATGTCACGTCTGAGGTCGACATGGACGCGGCAATCGCCTTCCGCGAGCAGATCAATGCCCAGGTTCAGGACGAGGCAAGCAAGATTTCCTTCAACGATCTCATTGTCAAGGCGGCGGCGCTGGCGTTGCGCGAGTTCCCCAACCTCAACACAACGATGGAGGGGGACACGCTTTACGATCATCCAAATATTGACATCAATATCGCCGTGGCCATCGAGGGCGGTCTGATCGCGCCATTTATTCCCGACGCGGATCAAAAGAGTCTGGGCACCATCGCCAGGATGTCGAAGGATTTGATCCGGCGAGCGCGCGAGGGCGGCTTGCAGCCGTATGAGTACCAGGGTGGCACCTTCACGACCAGCAATCTTGGCATGTACGACGTGGAGGAGTTCATCGCCATCATCAACCCGCCGCAGGCCGCGATTCTGGCGATCGGCTCGATCACCGAGACACCCGTCGTCAAGGATGGCCAGATCGTCGTCGGCCATCGCATGAAGCTCACGCTCTCGTGCGACCATCGCGTTTCGGACGGCGCCGAAGTTGCCCGGTTCCTTCAAGCGGTGAAGCGATACTTACAGAATCCGATGCTGCTGGCGCTGTCGTGAGCCGGGAGCCGGCCGTGGTTCTTGTTCCTGCCCCGTCTAGGTGATCTATCAGGTTGCCCGACGAGCCCCGCGGAGGTAAGGGAGCGAGTGTGATGCACGAGGGCATGTCGAAGCCTGCGGCGGTTGCCGGCGAGTTGCCAGTTGACTACGCGGCGTTTGTTGAGGAGATTAAGGGCCGGATTCGCTCGGCGCAGCTTCGGGCGGTGGTGGCGGCCAACCGCGAGCTCATTCTCCTGTACTGGCAGATTGGCCGCGAGATCTTGGAGCGGCAGCGCCAGCAGGGCTGGGGCGCCAAGGTCATTGATCGCCTGGCCACCGATCTCCGGCACGCTTTCCCAGAGCTTAAAGGCTTTTCCGCGCGCAACCTGAAATACATGCGGGCACTGGCAGAGGCGTTCCCCGATCCCCATTTTGTGCAAGAGGTGCTTGCACAAATCACCTGGTATCACGCTATAACCCTTCTCGACAAGGTCAAGGATGCCGGCGAGCGGGAGTGGTACATCCGCAAGACGATCGAGCACGGCTGGTCGCGGGCAGTGCTGGTCCATCACGTCGAAACCGGGCTCTACCATCGCCAGGGACGGGCAGTCACCAACTTCGAGCGCACGCTTCCCCCACCGCAGTCCGATCTCGCCCAGCAACTCCTCAAGGATCCGTACACCTTCGACTTCCTTACGCTGGCCGATGATGCACGAGAGAAGGAACTGGAGCGTGGCCTCATGGTCCACCTTCGCCAGTTCCTCTTGGAACTCGGCGTCGGCTTCGCGTTCGTTGGCCAGCAGGTTCCGCTCGCGGTGGGAGGCGAGGATTTCTATCTTGATCTCCTCTTTTACCACTGCCGGCTCCACTGTTACGTTGTCGTCGACCTGAAGATGCAGCCGTTCCAGCCTGAGTTTGCCGGGAAGATGAACTTCTACCTTTCAGCGGTCGATGATCTGCTCCGCGACCCAGCCATTGATCAACCAACGATCGGTCTGATCCTTTGCCGAGAGAAAAATCGTCTTGTCGCGGAATATGCGCTGCGTGATGTGGCCAAGCCGATCGGCGTCGCGGACTTCGAAACCCGTCTGCTCCAATCCCTGCCGGAGCATCTCCGTGGCTCGTTGCCGACGGTCGAAGAATTGGAGCAGGAATTGCAGCAGGCCGAAGCCAGCGAGACAACAGCATAATCACGTTCCATGTCCCTGGCGCTGTGGCGGCTTCGTTCAGCCCGGCGGTGACGCGTTACTTGCGAAATCGCATGTTGTGTGCGCTGTCGTAGCGGCCGGCCAGGGCTGTCGGCTATGATGCATGCCTATGCGGGCATCACGAGCCGGCCGCAAACAGCCAGTCATCCGCACCATCAATGGCCAGGTCGTGCTTAGCGACCGGTTGGCGGCCTTCCGTCGCCTATACCGCTGGCTCAATCTCACCCTCATTCATCAGGGTGTCTGGCCGTTGCTCCTCGCGGTAGGAGTAGCGCCCAGCAGCCGCGTCGAGGAGACTCCGCTTCCCTGGTATCTGGTCCGGCTGAGTGCGCCGCTGGCTGCCGCGTTGCTTGCCTGGCTGTACCTCCGGCAGCCGCCGCCAGATGCTCGTGCCGCCATGCCAACCCCAGAGCCAGCCGGGAGCACTCCGCGTGGCCCGTGGTCACGCGCGACAACGCAAGCGCGCCTTATCGTTATCGGCGCCCCGCTGATGGTGGCGGTGGCACGCCTCGTTGCCGGACCGGCGCTGCCAGTGGCGAAGTTAGTCGTCTTTGGCCTTGCCGACGTTGCCGCTTATCATCTCATTCACTTTGGCGTCGTGGTCCGCTCCTATCGCGACCCAAGCCAAGGGCGAACCATCGCGACGGCACTCTTCGCGCTCTCCTGGGGCTTGCGTGATCTCGCTCTGGTTGCTCTCGGTCCACGTCAAGCCTCGCTGGTGCTCGCCTTTGGCAGCGGCTGTGCTATTGGCTTGCTCATCGCCCTGCTCTCACGCGCACTTCGCCGCTGGCCGGGAGGGGCGCTGCCAGCCGCGGCGATGCACTGGCTGCTGGTGTACCTCGTCGCTCCATTTGCGTAGCATGCGTGCCGGAGCTGGCGCAACAACGCGTGGCCCTTCTGGCAGATCGAGCCGAGGGTGGTCCCCTGGATCTGCTGCCACGGCGAGGCACGGTCGCGCCGCGGTTGACCACACAGCGGAGACGAGCATGCAAAGAATTTAGATCTGCTCAGTCCACCCTGCGTCGGCGGGTGGGAAAACGTCTTCCTGCCCGGCAAGCCAGCGTAGCGCATCGTCGCGCCGTATACACATGATGTGGTGATCCACAACAAATGCTCGCAGGCGGTGGTTAAACACCGCCGCCCGGATCGCATTCACATCCATATCGAGCAAGATCGCAAGCTCTTCGGGCGTGTAGTGATCCTGATGCAGTAACTCATCGGGAGTGCGGCCGATCCGCTCGCGGACCTCCATGGTGCCCTCCTTCTCGCCCATGCGCGTGACGGGCGTCGCCTGTCGCAAAGCAAGGGAGCACTCGTTATCCAAGAATACGCTCGTGCCGCTTTCCCGGTTGCACGACGACCGATCTATTCCTGAGCGCGGAGCCAGGCAATCGCGTCTTCGCGCTTGATGCCAATGATGTCGTGATCAATGATTTCTGCTTTCAGCCTCCCAGCGTACGCGGCCTGGCGAATGGCGTTGACGTCCATATCGAGCAGGATGGCAAGCTCCTCTGGCGAATAGAAATCCTTGTGCAGCAACTCCTCGACCGACAGACCTCCGCGCTCATGTGTCTCCATGGTCTCTCCTCATCTACTCCTTATATCCTAGGGACGCGTGCTCACGCTACGCTTCCCCACGCTCCACCATCTCTCGTGCAATCTGTGCCGCGGTCGCCTTGTCGTCTGGAGCAAGCACCCCATCAATGACCATCTCACGGAGGCGATCCTTGATGATAGCGATCCAGCGCCCTGGTGGGCGCCCGAACATCCCCATCAGTTCATCGCCGTCGAGCGGGCTCTTGAGTTGTGCCAGCGTGTGCTCAGCCTCCAGCCGGCGGATGCGCTCCCGTAACGCCTCGATACGCATCGCCGCAGCCCGTTGCTTGTGCAGTCGCGCTGACGTGACATCAGCCGCCGCGAGATCAAGCAAATCATCTAGCACATCACCGGCTTCGAGCATGAGGCGCCGGACTGCGCTATCTGT
>FWWM01013483.1_pt1 | contig 13170 bp, 10 predicted proteins | sample 2228351 | NCBI WGS metagenome assembly FWWM01 (sample SAMEA103939774, study PRJEB20133) | metagenome | reverse complement strand
CAACCCGCTGTTCCTGCCCCCTCCCCGCGCCTGCAAATCCTCCGCCAACCATCCGCGTCCATCCGCGGCTTTCTCATCAGATTGATCCCGCCGCAGCCCTCTCATCAGAAAAAGCCCTCAAGCTCCGGGCGCTCCTCAGCCACCATGTTTAGAACTGGTCTCAGATGGTGAGTCAGCGGATACTCTAGGTTTCGGCTTACTATAACCGCCTTCAGCAACTTTCCAACGGCCTGCTGCAAATGAAAAAAAACCGTGTCCAGCGGCGCGCCGTGCGCGAGCCCGATCTCAGCCGCCTTGAAGTCGTGCTCCGCCTTGAGCGTCAACTCCCGCGCGTATTCAACGCTTTTCATACAGCACCCGGCCCTCGCGTAAGGCCCGCGAAACCACGTGGCTCTTCACTTCCGCCCAACCCTCAACCTCCTGGGGGGTGTACCACAGAACGTCGGCTGGCACGCCCACGTCCATCACCGCAAGCTGAGCCCGGACGAGGCGGCGTCCGAGGCTCTCCTCAGAATCCTTCACGATCAGCAGATCCACATCGCTGTGCGGCCGCGCGTCACCGCGCGCCCGGCTGCCGAACAATTTGATCCGGTCCGGGTCCACCGCCGCCACCAGCCGCTGTACGATCTCCTCCAGCACCTTCTGATCCACAACCACGCGGTACATCGCTTCTTCACTCCGCGAGACTCATCTGCCGCGGCCACCTCCTGAAACACACTCCTACTCAACGGCATTGCCTGGACAGCGCTGAACCTCTTTCCGGACCACTAGTTCCTTGCACATCCTATTTCATATGATTCCCAACCACCGCCTCAGGTGCTGACTCAAACGCCACGAGAACTCTATCAACCGCCGGCACAATTCGTCAATCGCCTCCGCCCACCGCAAAACACCCCACCCCGTGATTCGTCAGTCACACCTCTTTCACTTTTCTTATCTCCCTGAAAACACACGCCAAACCGCCCCGGCCCCAGGCGGCTCCTGCCCGCCTCCGTGCTATAGCTGAAGCGAATGATGCCCGCACACTCCAACTCCAACCCCGCAGCCCCCCAACCAAAGCCACTCTCCGAGCTCGACCTGCTCTACCACATCGCCCGAACCGGCGCCGCGCCCTTCTGCAACGAGTTCGGCCTGCCCTGCCTCGGCTTCCCCTCCGAGCACCACGGCGTCACCGTCCTCACCCTGCGCTCGCCCGATGTCCGCGACTGGCTCACCGCCGCCGCCCTCCATCAGTTGGGAACTCCTCCCCGGGAGTACAATTTCCGCGCCGCGCTCCTCGGCCTTCGCGCCACCGCCACCTACAGCGGCGAGCCCCGGCGCTTCGTCGGCCGCCGCCTCCTCGGCCTCGGCCGCAACCCCTACCTCCCCGAACGCATCATCCTTGACTTGGCCGGCCCCTCCGGCCGCGTCGTCGAAATCACTCCCCAAGGCTGGAACATCGTCTCCGGCCGCGACTACTTCTTCTACCGCGACGACGCCGTCGAAGAACTTCCGGAACCCGAGACCCCGGCAGACCCCGACCGGCTCCTCGCCTGCTTCCGCGACTTGCTCCGCATCCCGGATGACCGCGCCTGGCGCCGTGTCCTTGGCTGGCTCGCCGCTGCCCTCCGCCCCGTCGGAGCCTGTCCTATACTCGTCCTCCACGGACCTCCCGGCGCCGGTAAATCCGCCGCCGCCCGCATCCTCAAGGACCTCATCGACCCCTCGCCCTTCACCCTCCTGTCGCCCGACCTGCCCGAAGACCGCCTCTTCTACGCCGCTTGGCGCTCCCGCGTCCTCACCATCGACCACGCCGGCCGTATCTCTGAACGCCTCGCGGGCTGCCTCTGCCGACTCTCCACCGGCGCCGGCTACCTGCTCCGCGAGGCCCGCTTCGATGAGCCCACCCCTGTCACCCTCCAGCGCCCCATCATCCTGACCCTCAATCGCGACGAAACCGCCCGCGCCCCCTGGCTCCGCCGCCCCATCCTCCGCAACCCTTCCCTCGCCGCCCGCTCATTGCTTGTCGCAGTCGGGCAAGCTTCTGCTTGCCATCCAACCGAATCCTCCCTCCAGCCCCGCTTCGAGCCCCTCCGCGCCCCCCTGCTCGGCCTCCTCTGCACCGCCGCCGCCACCGCCATGCGCCGCTTCCGCGACATCCGCTTCGAAGAATCGCCCTCCTGCGTCAACGCCGCCCACTGGGCCGTCGCCGCCGCGCCCGCCTTCAACATCGCCGACCCCGAAATGCTCGACGCCTTCCTGCCGGAACGCCCGCAGGAACCGGTCATCGTCGCCCTGGCGCACTTTATGCGCCACCGCGACTCCTGGACGGGCACCGTCACCGAACTCCAGGACACTCTCCAACTCCCCATGTCCCTCAAGGCCGTCTCCTGCACTCTCCGCGACTCCTCCGCCGAACTCGCCGCCGTCGGCCTCGACGTCGACTTCTCCCGCAGCAATGGCCGCCGCCGGCTCCGCATCCGGAAGCGCACCGACAGTGCCGGATCCGCCTCCCAAACCCGTCACTCGGACCCGCAGCCGGCCCAGGCCGACCATGCAACTGCCCAAAATTCAATGGGTTGATCTGGACAGGCCGCCCTTTTCCTAAACCTGCCGGTAGTGGTCAAATCCGGCACTGCCCCCTCCGGAACACCTACCCCGCCGCCCGCCCCCCGGACGGCGCGCCGGAAAGGTGTAGAATGCCAGCCATGCAACCCAATCTCGATCTATTGGAAAGAATCGAGAGAACTCTCTACTCCGCCGTCCTGTGCGACGCCCTCGACGAGCTCGGCTACCTTAACCAGGCGATGCGCGAGTACCTCCGCCCCATCTTCCCTGTTGCCCCGTTCGCCGGCTGGGCCAAAACCATCCTCTGCATGGATCTCTACCACGTTCCCGAAGATCCTTACGGCAAGGAAATCGAGGCTGTCGACTCCCTCCTCCCCGGCCAGGTCGCCGTCGTCGCTACCGGCAAGTCTCTCCGCAACGCCCCCTGGGGAGAATTGCTCTCCACCGCCGCCCAGGCCCGGGGAGCCCGCGGCGCCGTCGTCGACGGCTTGGTCCGCGACGTCAAGAAGATCGAGGCGATTTCCTTCCCCGTCTTCGCCGCCGGCATCAAGCCCGTCGACTCCCGGGGGCGCGGCATCGTCACCGCCTACGACGTCCCCGTCGAATGCGGCGACGTGCTCGTCTGCCCGGGCGACCTCGTCTTCGCAGATCACGACGGCGTCGTCATCGTGCCCGCCGCCGCCGTCGACGACGCCATCCGCCTCGCCACCGAGAAAGCCACCAGAGAAAACCATAGCCGAGACGAGCTCCGAAAAGGCGCCTACTTGCGCGACGTCTACGCCCGCTACGGCGTGCTGTAATCCCGGCGAAAGGAGGACTCCATGCGCTTCCGAATCACATTTCTCACCGTATTAGCCACTACCTCCCTGCTCTGGGCCGACCTCCTCGAGCAGGGTCCCAAGGATGCCGCCCCGTCCGGGCTCCTGGCCGGCGTCGCCCGCGCCGACATCACCCCGCCCGCCGGTATCGCCCACATGAACTGGGGCTCGCAAACCCACATCGAGTCCGCCGGCGCCGACCCCGTCGGCATGTCAGCCACCGCCCTCGTGCTCTCTGACGGCAAGTCCCGCTTCGCCATGGTGGACATCGACGCCCTCTCCGTGCGCCGCCTCGAGCCCGCCATCGAACGCGCCGCCGCCAAGACTGGCATCCCCCCTGACCACATCCGCCTCGCCGCCACCCATACCCACTCGGGCCCGAATGTCTCCCCCGCTAAGGGGCCGCCCGGCGTCGACCTCAACCCCTACCGTACGGCCGTCGAACGCTACCACGACCGCGTCATCGACGCCATCGTAAACGCCCTCGTCCAGGCCCAGGACCGCCTTCGCCCCGTCCACATCTACGGAGCCCGCGGCACCGGCACGATCAATATCAACCGCCGCGTCCGCGCCCGCCACGGCAATCCGCCTGCCGTCGGGCGCAACCCGGACGGCTTCGTCGATCGCGAACTCGTCGTCTTCCGCATCGACGACGCTCAAGGACGCCCTTACGCCGTGCTCGCCAACTATCAGTGCCACGGCACCGTGCTGGCCTACGAGAACAAGTACCTCTCCGCCGACTGGATCGGCATGGCCCGCAAAACCGTCGAGGCCGCCATGCCCGGCGTCACCTGCCTCTTCTTCCAGGGAGCAGCCGGCAACCAGGGACCTGTCGAGGGCTTCACCGGCGACCTCTCGGTCGCCCACCGGCTCGGTGCCATCCTCGGTCACCAGATCGCCGCCCTCGCCTGGCAGATAGAGACCGTCCGCCGCCAGCCGCGCCTCGAGGGCTTCGTCGAGTCCACCGCCTTCCAGGCTAAGCAGCCTTGGCGCGTCATCGGACCCCGCGACGCCACGCTGCGCTTCGCCGCAACCACCGTCGGCACGCCACGCCGCCGCTATTCCCCCGCCGAAATCCATGACCTCGAACAGCGCCGCCGCCGCGCCCAGGAACAACTGGCCCGCGCCGAAGCCGCCGGCGATGCCTGGGCCAGGTATCAGGCCGGCGCCCGCCTCCGTCGCTTCACCGACCTGCTCGCCGCCTGGAAAAAGCCCCCCGACCCAGCTCCCTTCCGGGTCGAAATCCAGGCCCTGCGCATCGGCGATCTCGCCATCGTCGCCATGCCCGGCGAGCCGTTCGCCGAAATCGGCGTCGCCGTCAAGAAGGCTTCCCCGTTCGACTTCACCATGTTCTGCGGCTACTCCGACGGCCCCGGCGGCGACTACCTGCCCGTCGCCTCCGAATACCCCCACGGCGGCTACGAAGTCGAGCGCACCCCCTACGCACCCGGCGCCGACCGCCTCGTCATCGACGCCGCCGTCGCGCTGCTCAGCAAGCTCCGCCGGCCCTGAGATGCGGTTCCCGCCGCAGCAACGCGGAGCATTCCGTGAGGTATCATAGTCCAGGCGCACTCCATTGCGCCGGATTCTGGGTGTCCCTGGGAAGCGAGGTGGCGGCGTGAAGACTCTTACTATCCTGGCAGCGGGGATCGTCGCGGTCGGTTTGTCGGCTGCCAACTGGCCTCAGTGGAGAGGCCCCAACTCGGACGGCAGCACCTCTCAGGCGCGTGACCTCCCCGTGAGCTGGACTCAGACCGAGAACGTCCTCTGGCGCACCGCCCTGCCAAGCTGGAGCGCCGCCACGCCGATCGTCTGGGCAGACACTGTCTTCGTCACCTCCGCCGAGGAAGGCTCCGCCCCGCCCCCCAGCCGCCGGCGCGTCGCCGTCGAACCGGGACACGACCGCGTCTTCTTGATCGCCGTCCACCGCCGGGATGGCTCCATCCGCTGGCAACAGCAGATCGATAGCGAGAACCGCCTCTGGCGCAAGCAGAACTCCGCCTCCCCATCGCCGATCACCGACGGCCGCCACGTTTGGGTGATGACCGGCAACGGCAAGCTCTCCTGCTTCACCATCGACGGGAAGCCTGTCTGGCGCCGCGACATCCAGGCCGACTACGGGCGCTTCGGCCTCAACCACGGTTACGCCTCCACCCCGCTGCTGTATGGCGACCGCCTCTACATCCAGGTCATTCACGGCTTCAAGACCGATGATCCTTCCTATCTCTTCGCCGTCGACAAGCGCACCGGCAGAACCCTCTGGAAAGTTGAACGCCACACCGATGCCGTGCAGGAGTCCCAGGACAATTACTCCACCCCGCAGATCGCTCTCGTCGGCGGCAAGCCGCAGCTTATCGTCTCCGGCGCCGACTGGGTTACCGGCCACGACCTCGACACCGGCACGGAGTTGTGGCGGCTTGGCGGACTAAACCCGTCCGGCAACCCCTTTAACCGAACCATCGCCTCGTCGCTCGTCATCGGCGCCCACGTCTTCACACCCAGTACACGCGGCCGGCCCTTCATCGGCTTCCGTGCCGGCGGCTCCGGCGACATCACCTCCAGCAACGTCCTCTGGGTCAACAATCTCGGCGCCGATGTCCCCACCCCCACCACCGACGGCAAGCTCATCTACGTCGTCAACGACAGGGGATTCCTCAACTGCCTCGAAGCCGCCACCGGCAACGTCATCTACCAAGGCCGGCGCATCGAACCCGGCACTTACAGCGCCTCGCCGCTGCTCGCCGACGGAAAGCTCTACTGCCTCAACGAAGACGGCACAACCACCGTCGTCAAGGCCGGCCCGGAATTCCAGATCCTCGGCGTCAACAAGCTCGACAGCTTCACGCTCGCCAGCCCCGTCGCCGTCGACAACCAGATCTTCATCCGCACCGCCGGCCACCTTTACTGCATCCAGAAGCGCTGACGCCCGCCGGCAACCCGCGCCCTACTCCCGCAGCGCCCGCTCGATCGCCGCTTCGAGCTGCTCCCGGCCCCAGCCGGTGCTGATGAACAGTTCCTGCCGCGCCCCCGCCGCCAGCGCGATCGCCTTCCACCCGTTCACCGTGGGCGTCGTCACCCGCACTTTGACGCCGCCGCGGGCATCGCGCACCGGCCGGATCACCCCCGGCACCACCGACCGCACCTCCGGGTTCTGCGCCACCAGCCGCTCCAGGAACTCCCTTACCCCCGGAAGGATGCTGTGCTCGACCTTCAGCCTGCCCCGCGCCGCCCGCAGCCTCAATTCACACTCCAGCCTTCCCCGCCCCGCAGCGGCACAAAACGGCACCGCGCCGCCACCCGTGTCTTCGTGCCGCCGCCGGACTTGGTGATCACCAACAGCTCCTGCTCGTCCAAGGTGCCGACCGGAATCACCAGCCGCCCCCCGTCTCTCAGTTGGTCCACCAACTGCTCCGGCACGTCCGGCGCCGCCGCCGCCACCGAGATCGCATCGTACGGCGCAAACGGCGGGTAGCCCAGCGAGCCGTCCCCCACCACCACCTGCACCTTGTCTCCGAAGCCCGTTTGCTCGAGATTGCGGCGGGCTTCCGCCGCCAGCTCCCGGACGATCTCGATCGAGATAACCTTATCGGCCAGGCTCGCCAGCACCGCCGCATGGTAGCCGCTGCCCGTGCCCACCTCCAGCACCCTCTCGGTGCCCTTCAGCTCGAGCGCCTCCACCATCAGCGCAATCATGTATGGCTGCGAGATCGTCTGGCCGTAGTCGATCGACACCGGCTCGTCGCAGTAGGCCCACTCGCGGCGCCCCTCCGGAATGAACAGCTCCCGCGGGATCTTCGACATCGCCTCCAGCACCCGGGCATCGCGAATCCCCCGGCGCCTCAGTTGCGCCTCCACCATGTACAGCCGCTGCGCCTCGAATGACGCCGTGGTGTAATTGCCCATCGCCACCTTCATTGTGCTACACCGGCGCCCGCGCCGACGCCGCTAGAACCGCCGGCGGTAGACGAAGTCCACTCCAAAGACGCCGTTACTGTCGCGGACCGCAAACACCGACCAGTCGGGGTGGAAGTTCCATTCCACCCGCACGATCTGTTGCTGCGTCCGCGTCAGGTTGGTGACATAGGTCAGATTGATCTCGCGGGAGATCTGCTGCTCAATGGTGACCAGCGTCTCCGGCGTTGTGTCCACGCCGCTGAGTTGCGGGTCGATCTTGATGCGGCTGACTCCGAAGAACCGCTCCAGGCGGCTCGACACCGGCGCCGCCAGCGCCTGGCCCAGGAAGCTGCCGCCTCCGGCCTGGAGGAAACTCGGATCGGCCGGGCTGGTGGTGTCACCGCGCTGGCTGGTGACCCCGGGCGCGCGGCCGACTGTGAGCAGAGCTATGATCTCCTGCGATTGCAGCGGCGGATCCGACCGATAGGAGAAATTGAGCTTGTTGACGGGGCCGGAGAAGTTCATCATCACCGTGTAGCCGCGGATCCGGGTCTCTAAATCGGGCGCCACCACCGGCTCAACCCGAACCGGGTTGAAGAAGCTCACATCGCCCTGGCGGATCGTATACTTGTTGCCGAAGAACTGGATCTCGCCGCGGTTGATGGCGACCCGCCCCAGCAGCACCGGCCGCAGCGGGCTGCCGCGCAGCCGCAGGTCGGCCTCGAGCTGAATGTCTCGCGTCAGCGAGGTCAGGATCTCGACGTCGGCCGAGGTGTTGATCTGGATGTCGAACTGCAGCCCCCGCAGGAACGGATTGGCGATTTGCGCCGGCGGCCTCGTCCGCGCCGACTCAGCGAGAATGCTCCCGATGTCCGAGCTCGGAGTAAACGAAGCCCGCGTCACCGACACTTCGCCCGCCAGCAGGCTTTGTGTCGCCGACCCGGTCAGGCTCAGGTTGGCGTTCAGCAGCGTGCTGACGTCCTGGGGATAGCGCACGCGGACCTGGTTCGCCTTCGCCTGCAGCCGGTACACCCACTCCTCACCCCCGAAGGAGATGAAGCCGCCCAGCTCCAGTGTGCCGCCCCCGGTCCGCGAGGTGAATTTCTCGATGGTGGCCCGCGTGCGGTCGAACCGGATCGTTCCGTTGACCTGCTCCAGGCCGTTTGGAAGCCCGCGCAGATAGAACGAGGCGTCCTGGAACTCCAGACGTCCGTTGACCTGCGGGTCGTGCAGTGATCCTCGAATGACGGCGTCGAGAGTGGATCGGCCTTCCGCCGTCAGATCCTCGCGAAACGCCGTCAGCATCGCCAGGTTGGCAGAGCCGGTCAGGCGCAGATTCCACGGATTCCGCCTGAGATAAGACAGCGTCCCCTCAACCTCCAGGTCCGTGCTCTCGGAAACGATGCGCGCCGACTGAATCGTGACCTTGGCCGGATCGATGGCGACCAGCAGCGGACCGTCGTTGCGGAGCGTCAGCTCCCGGCCGTTGGCCGGCTTGCCGGCTTCCGGGTGGAGCTCGACCCGCGTGATCTTTGCCAGCCCGCGCCAGTCGGCCGGCCTCAGCACCGGACCGGCGAATCCAATCTCGCCGTCGAAGGCCCCGCTGACGTATAACTTCTGTTCCGGACCTCCGAATAACCCTACGTCCTGCAACGCGCCGAGCGTCAGGTTCGTAAACTCGATCTGCCCCAAGCCGGCCGATTCACCGGCCAGACTCCACTCGGCCATCATCCGGATTCGGGCTTCGCGCAACCCGACTGAGGCGTTCACCGACAGAATGTTCCGGCGGGTAGATGCCGTAAGGCTTGCTTGTCCCAGACGCCGCTCTTCCAGCACCAAGTCATTGATCGCCACTTCGCCCGACAGCGCCGTGAGCCGCGGACTGCCGCCCCTCATCTCGACACTGCCGCTCAGCGAACCCTGCACGCGCGCGTCCAGCTCCTTGCGGAAGCGCCGCACAGCCTGCCATTGGCCCAGACGGAAACGGCTTGCGGCGAGCTCAAAACTCAGTTCCCCGTTTTTCCAGTCCTGCCCGGAGAAGGCGTAAGCGCCCCGCAGCCGCAGGTTGCCGGCCCCCGCCCGAAGTTGGGCGCGCTCGATTTGCAGCGCGCGCCCGGCGTAACGGAACCGGGCCTCGAGGGAATCGAGCTTTTCGTCCTGAACGGTGATGCCGGAGGCGCGAAGCCGGCCGAGCACCACGGGGGCGCCCGCAGTTCCCGAGATCGCCGCCGATCCGTTCACGTCCCCGCTCAAGGCAACATCAGGGTGGAAGTTCGCCAGCAGCTCCTCGAGCCGCCCCCGGTCCAGTGTAAGGGTGGCGGCGATCGGGCTTTCCGGCCCGGCTCTCCACCCTGTCAGTGCGATCTCCGCCGTGGCCTGGAGCCGGGCCGCGCGCTGGTGAACGGTAAAGCTGCTTAGGCGGAGGCGGCGCGAGTCGATCTCCACATCGCCCGCCACATGATCGAAGCTGCGGCCCTCGTACAACAAGGGACCGGCGGCAAGGTGGCCTCTGACCCGCGGGTCGCTCCACTCACCGGAAACCAGCCCCCCGAATTGCGCAACGCCATTGTGCGCCAACTGCACCGGTAGCGCCGCCGGCGGGCTCTTGCCGAACAGTTCCCAGGCGGAGAGGAAATCCTTCGGATCCTCCGACGAAACCGTCACCCGGATGCCCTCGCCCATGACCCCGGAGAAGCTCACCCGGCTTGAGGGCAGCGCCAGACGCGAGGGTCCGAACTGGACCCGTTTCGGCGCCGTCGAAAACGACACCTGCACGGCGCCTTCGATCGGGATCCCATCTCCGATCGGGTGCAGCCATATGTCGGCGGCGCCATTCGCCTCCGCGGGCTGACCTGGCCGGAACTTCGCATCCACGCGCACGCGGCCGGACAGCAGCGCGCTCCACGGCATGCCGGGGATGCTCACGCTCGGCGCCAACTGTTGGACTGGGATGCCTGCCACCTCCCCCTGCGCGTGCAGCTCCGAGTACCTGTGGAAAACCGCGTCGCCGGAAAAGCTTCCCCCGACAGCGGACAAAGAGACCTGCTCGAAGCGGGCAACCTCGCGCGAAGCGAAAACCGTCGCGGCCCCGCGAATTCCCCGGATGCGAACGGGCGGCTTGACGACCGCCAGGCCCTCAAACGTGGCCGGACCCTGAAATACGAAACCCCGGCCGCCGCCCAGCACCACTTCCCCGTCCAGATGGGCCGTGCCCTCGGGTTCGATGGGCAGGCGGACCGGCGGGGCAAATTCCTTCATGCTCAGGTCGGCGACAATTGCAAAGCGGGCCTCCGGCGACCTCAACTTCTCAATGCTGCCGGCGGCGCTGATGCGGGAACTGGCCGTCGAGAAACGGGCCTGCCGCACCTGAATCCGGTTCCGCTCGAGGATCCATTCGAGTGAGGTGTCGAAGGAAAAGGGGAAGGACCTGGGAGCGCGCAGCAGAAGCCGCTCCACATCCAGGTGTCCGAAGTATCGCGGGCCGGAAGCATCAAACGACCCGGTCACTTGAAAGTCTTCGGCGCGAAGGTCCAACGGAATCCGCCGCGAGTCGTAGTGGCAGACGCCGTCGTTCAGGCGGAATTCGCGGATCGCCAGACGGAGGAACGTCTCGACGAAGCCCCGGCCGGGCGTCCGTCGCAGGCGCGGGCGTGGGAAATTCGACCGGCCGTCTTCGCCAATCTCGATCGAGATCTCCGGCCGGTCCAGCACCAGCAGCCCGAGATAGATATCGCGCCGGACGGCGGAAACCACCGTCACCCCGACGACGATCCGATCCGCCCGGAACAGCGGCCGGTGATCAGCGGGCTCGGTCCCGCGCAAGACGAAGCCCGTGAGCTCCGCCCGGAGATTCCGCCAGTCGAACCGGAAGGACTCGAGCTCGACTTTGCCGCCGGTCACGCGTTCGGCTTCACTGATGATCCTCAGCCGGACCTGCTCGTGAAACCAGGCGGAGCGCAACACCAGGACGGCGGCCAAGACCGCCGCCAGGAACGCTGCCAAGAGCGCTCCGCCGCCCCACAGGATCCGTCTTCTCCAGCGGCTCATCGGAATACGGCCTCCCGATACCGAATCCGGGCCTGGCGCAGGGCCGTCCTCAGCCAGGCGTCCAAGGCTTGGTTCACCTTTTCGGCCGCGAGGATCTCTTCGATCTGGTCCCGGCTATCCTCGAGCGCCGGCGGCTGCACAACTCCATTCTTCCACTTTGGCAACAACTCGTTCTTGTAGTACCGCTCGACTTCCTCATCCGAGACGACGACACCCGGACGGAAGCGGTGCTCGATGAAACGCATCGTCACCAGTTGCAGCAGCAGATTCTGCCGCAGGTCTTCTTCGGTCAGACCGTATCGTTCGAGCGCGGCGCGAAACGCGTCTTCGCCGGCGAACCGCTCCTTGCGGAACTGTTCGAGCAGCCGCTTGGCCTCCTCAGCATCCGGCATGGGGTAGCGGCTGATCTCCATCTCGCGACGGATCAGCACCTGATTCACCAGCTTTTGGGCCGCTCGCCTTTTGGCTTCGGCGCTGAGATCCGCAGGCTCGCCGTTCTGGAAAGCGGCGAGCTGGATCTGCTTGATGACGTCGCTCTCGGTGATGACCGTCCGGCCCACGGTGACGGCAATCTGGTCGATCACCTCGGCGCAAAGCGACACCGCGCCGAGCACCAAAACACAAGCTGCCGTTGAGGGAGAAGTCAAAACGTTTGCCCTAGGGAAAAGAAGAACTGGAACTGCCGGATGCGCTGATCCACTTTTTCGCCGGCCCCGCCGATGAGGTCCTCCGGCGTGCCGCGGAAGCCGAAGAAGCGCGGCGAGTTGGGGCTGAAGGCAAGATCCAGCCGCACCGGGCCGATCGGCGTCCGATAGCGGAAACCGATGCCGAAGGCGTGGACCATATAGTCGAAGTCCTGCTTGTCCCGCTGGCGGAAGCGGAACGACAGGCGGCTCATATTCGAATAGACGTTGCCCGCATCGTGGAACAGGACACCGCTCAGGTTGTCGCCCAACAAGGGGAATCGCAACTCGAGGTTGTGCATCAGCACGGCCTGGCCGCCGACGACGAAGCCGGTCTCCAGGTCGCGGGGTCCGGCCTGGTTGTCCGGGAAGGCGCGGTGGGACGAGGCGCCGCCGGAAAAGAAGCGCTCCGGCAGCGGAATCGGCTCCCGCTCCGGATGGTCCTCCATGTTGTGCTGCCAGCCGAGAGTAAACGACCTCGCCAGCACGAGGTCCCTGCCGAGGCGGTGGTAGCTGGAATTGCGGCCGACCAGACGCACGTAGTCGGTTTCCGAACCGAGATACCTGGTGGCCACGGCGGTCTCCAGCGCATTGTAGAAACCCCGCCTGGAGTCCAGAGGGTCGTCGCGCCGGTCCTGGATGAAGTTCAGCGAAGCCAGCCCGACTCGCACCGATTGGGCAAACACCGGGACGAGCTCCGGGGCGATCTTGATGTTGTCGGTCTTCACCCGGCGGTAAGCGAACCGGTACTGAAGGTTGTTGGCGCGGGACAGGCGCTGCCCCAACTGCAACGAACCCTCCCAGCGGGTGCTGTCAAAGGTATTAATGTCTTTCGAGAGGTCGTACAGGCCGGTCACCGTCAAGCTGAGTTGCTCCCGCCCCTTGAATTGGGGCGCCAGGTAGCTGGTCAACGCCCGCTGCCGGGTCTCCGAGACGCTGGTTTGAAGGCTGGCGGTATGGGCGACGCCGAACATGTTCGAGCGGCTGATGCCGAGCGACAAACGCGGGCTGAAGCCGGTGGCGCCGGCGGGATTCTCGAAGTCAGTGGTGCCGCCGCCGATCTGCGCGATCTGGGCCCCGATGCCGAAGTTAACCGAGTATCGCCGCGCCTCCTCGAACTGGTGGAGGACGAACTTCCGTCGTTCTTGCCCGCCCGGGTTTTGAATCGCCTGTTCAACCCG
>FWWM01013477.1_pt1 | contig 13172 bp, 10 predicted proteins | sample 2228351 | NCBI WGS metagenome assembly FWWM01 (sample SAMEA103939774, study PRJEB20133) | metagenome | reverse complement strand
TCGCTGCGGGTTGCCCGTCGGCGGGAAGATCATGCCGTGCCGGGCGGCGCTTCCGTCTCCCCCGTGCGGGCTCCGAAACGTCGCCACAGCGCATAGGCGGGTACGCCGGAGAGGACGATGGCCAGGCCAGGCAGGGTGGTCTGGGTGCGGTAGAGGAGGAGGGTGGCGGCGATGGCCAGCGCGGCGAGGACGTAGGCGGCGGGGACGACGGGGTAGCCGAAGGCGCGGTACGGGCGCGGCAGCTCCGGGCGGCGACGGCGGAGGACGAAGAGGGCGACGATGGTGAGGGCGTAGAAGAGCAGCACCGAGAAGATCACGTAGTCGAGGAGGTTCGAGTAGAGGTTGCCGTACAGCGGAGCCCCAGTGACCGGATCCCGGAGGGGGTCGCCGCCCTCGCCGCGCAGGCGGGTGCGCGGCAGGATGAGGAGACAGGTCCACACGCCCTGCAGCCACAGCCCTGCCCCCGGCACGCGGAAGCGGTTCAAGTTGCCTGCCGGCTGGAGGAAGAGCCGGTCCTTGGCCATGGCGTAGTAGACGCGGGCGCCGGCGAGGATGAGGCCGTTGTTGCAGCCGAAGGTGGAGACGACGATGGCTGCCGCCATGATGGCGGCCCCGGCGTCGCCGAAGATGCGGGCCAGCACCGCGGTGGCCACCCGGTCGTCGGGTGCGTGCTGGATCTCGGCGAGGGGCAGGGTCACCAGGTAGGCGACGTTGACCAGGAGGTACAGCACCACCACCAGGGCGGTCCCGAAGAACAGGGCGCGGGGCAGGGTCCGCCGCGGCTCCCGGACCTCGGCGGCGGTGAAGGTGACGTTGTTCCACGCGTCGGAGGAGAAGAGGGAGCCCACCTGGGCGACGCCGAAGGCGGCCAGAAGGCCGAAGATCCCGGCGGCTGCGCTCGTGGTGGCGACACAGGCGAAGTCGGAACTGATGGCCACTGCCCCCACCGGCCGCCAGGCAGCGGTGAAGTTGGCCGCGATGGCCTCCCGGTTGGCGCCGAGGACCAGACCCACGGCGACCAGCGCCAGCAGGGTGAGGACTTTGGTGGAGGTGAAGACGTTTTGGACCAGCTTGCCCAGGCGAAGCCCGCGCGTGTTGGCAAAGGTGAGGAGGAGCACCATGGCGATCCCCACCGCCTGCTGGGTGGAGAGGCTCACGGCGTAGCTACGCGACAGGTCGAGGGGGGGCACGATCCAGGCGGTGGGGGAGATGGCCGGCACGAGCACGCCCAGGTATCGGGCAAAGGCCACGGCGACGGCGGCAATGGTGCCGGACTGGATGACGAGGAAGAGGGTCCAGCCGTAGAGAAAGCCCCACAGGGGCGAGTACGCCTCGCGAAGAAAGACGTACTGGCCCCCGGCCTCGGGCAGCATGGCCGCCAGCTCGCCATAGGCGAGGGCGCCGACGACGGTCAGCACGCCGGTGACCGCCCAGGCCAGGAGCAACCACCCCGCCGATCCCAGGGTGCGGCTCATGTCGGCGGAGACGATGAAGATCCCCGAGCCGATCATGGAGCCGGCCACCACCATGGTGGCGTCGGCAAGACCGAGACCGCGCACCAGGCCACGGTCGTCCTGCTCGCGAGCGTCGACCTTCGTCATGGTTCCCCCCTGGCGCTACCGCCACAACGTTCCCTGCGCACTCTACCGCGTCGCGGCTCCCGGCAGGAGCTGCCGACCGGCTGGGGTGGGGAGGTCACTCAGACGCCACGATCCGGCGCCCGCGGGTCTCGGGGAGCAGCCACACCCAGGCGCCAGTGACGAGGGCGAAGAAGGCAGCGAGGGAGATCCCGCCCCCCAGGCCCCAGTAGCGTGCCACCACCGTGATGACGAGGGGGGTGAAGAACTGGACGCCGCGGGCCAGGTTGAAGGCGGTGCCCATGGCCGTGTTGCGGACCCTGGTCGGGAAGATCTCCGAAAAGATCGGGCCGTAGCCCGAGAAGTTGCCGGTGCCCAACCCGACCAGGAACATGAAGACGAGGGTGAGGGCGGGCCAGACGGCGATGCTCCCCCAGAACCAGGTGATGGCCAGAAGTCCCCCCGCCCAAACCACAGAAAACGCGGTGTAGGCGATCCGTCGGCCGCGCCAGTCGGCGACCACGCCGAAGGAGAGGTAGCCGAGAAACCCCCCCGCCTGGGTGACCAGCATCCAGATCCCGGAGCGAGCCATGGAAAAGCCGAGCTGGTCGTAGAGGTACTTGGGCAGCCAGGTATAGGTGAACCAGTAGGCCGACATGTCTGTGAGCGCCAGGACGAGCCCGAGGAGGAACGGCCGCCGCAACTCGCCCCGGGCAAGGAGCTCGCGGAGCTGGCCGCCCTCGGCCCCCTGCTGCCGGCGACGGCGTTCGAGCCAGACATCGGACTCGGGCATGGCGCGGCGGATCACCACCACCAGGAAAGCAGGCAGGAGCGAGAGGAAGAAGCACCCTCGCCACCCCCACATCTCGCCGAAGGTGCGGGCCAGGGCAGGTTCGACGAAGCCGCCCACCAGGGCGGCGAGGGCGATACCCAGAGGGGCGCCCGTCTGCATCACCGCGGCGAAGCGGGCCCGCACCCGGGCGGGGAAGGTCTCGGCCACCAGCGTCTGGCCCGTCGCCCACTCGCCCCCCACCCCCAGCCCGGTGACGACCCGGAACACCAGGAGCCACCAGGCGTCCTGGGCGAAGCCGCAGAGGAAGGTTCCCACCGAGTAGACGAGGATGGTCCAGGAGAGGACGGTCTTGCGCCCGAAGCGGTCGGCCAGATTGCCGAAGAGGACACCGCCCAGCGCGGTGGCGGCCAGGGAGGCGCCGAGGAGGAGGGAGAGGGACGCGTCGGTAAGGCCCAGGGTTTTCTTGATGGGGACGAGCAGGAAGGAAAACATCATCAGGTCGTAGAAGTCGAAGATCCACCCCGCCCACGACATCCCCAAGATGACGAAGTGTTGTCTCGTGGGGCGTTCGCTCTCGTTGAGGAAGCGCGCGCCGGCAGCGTCCAGATTGGTGGCGTCGTCCATGACCCTCGTGGCTCTCTCTCCCCTCACCAGCTCGACGAGGCGCCGCCGCCGCCGAAGCTGCCACCGCCGCCGGAGAAGCCGGACCCCGAGGAGCTCCGCCCGCCGCCGGAGCCCGACGACGAGGCAAAGGCGACGAGCCCCGGATGCGCCGCCACGAACGCCTTGCCGGCTGCGGTGCGGGCGAGGAGTAGCCTAGCGATGGGGAAACCGAGGATCCAGAGGACGGGGAGGACGAGGCCAGCCACACCGAGGAACGCCAGGGGGAAGGCGAGGTAGAAGGGCATGAGGAAGACGTAGAGGAACCACCCCTGACACCCCTTGCCGAACAGGGCGACGATGGAGAACACGCCGATCACCACTGCAAAGAGGAACATCCCGCCGATGCGGGCGGCAAGGGGCAGGGGAGCGGCGCTGCCCTTGGGGACCTCGGCGGGGAGCGCGCTGGTATCCCCTTCGATGGCACCGGCAATGGCGTTGACGGTGGCCTCGATACCCCCGCCGAAGTCGCCGGCGCGAAAGCGGGGGCGGGCGATGCCGTCGAGGATGCGCTTGCACAACGCGTCGGGCAGCACACCCTCGAGGCCGTACCCCACCTCGATGCGCATGGCCCGGTCCCCCTTGGCCACGAGAAAGAGCACGCCGTTGTCCTGCTCCCTGCGCCCCAGCTTCCAGGTCTCCACCACCCGCATGGAGAACTTCTCGATGGGCTCGCCGTCGAGGGTGTCGACGGTGAGGACGGCGACCTGGGCCCCGGTGCGGGTCTCGAGGGCCTTCAGTCGCTTCTCGAGCCGTTCCGCCACCGCTCGCGGCAGCAGCTCGGCGTAGTCGTTGACGCGGCCGATGAGGTACGGCACCTCGGCGGCCGCGATGGGGAGGGACACGGCGAGCGCTGCGCCCAACGCGACGACGGCACGACGGGGTCCCATGCTCACCGCCCCTCGAGCCGCACGTGATCCGACAGCTCGTCGGTATCGTCGGCGCGGCGCTCGATCCCCGGGCGGGCGAGGAGGGCGCCGCAGGCGCGAATGGCGTTGACCATGGCCGCGCCCGGGGTGCCTGCCTTGATGCCAGCGACGATCTCGGCCACGATGGCGTCCCATTCGTGCTGCGCGACCCGGGCATTGATGCCGGCATCGCCCAGCACCACCACCCGCCGCTCGAAGATGGCCACGAAGATCAGGATGCCGGTCCGCTCGCGGGTGGCGAAGACCTCCTCCTCGAGGAAGGCGACCGCCGCCCGCTGGGCCACCCGGGCGGCCAGCAGCTCGGCAGGCGTGAGGGCGCGGCGCAAGGCAGGGGAGAGGGCGACGAGGAGGTAGCCGAGGCCGGCGCCCAGGGCCGGGGGAACGGCGATGAAGAGATCGAAGGGCAGACCCCACAGCCCCCCCGCCCAGTGCGCCACGGCCACCACGAGGGAGAGGGCGAGGGCGCCCAGCACCGCGCCGCGCCACCTCGCCACCTCGTAGTCGTCGCAGCTCGCCACGACGTAGGGGACGATCTCCCCTGCCGTCTGCAGCTCCGCCTCCCGCACCGCCGCCTGGATGGCGGCCCTGTCCGTCTCGCTGAAGAACCTGTCGATGTCGCCCTTGCCCATGGTGGTGTCCCCGCGCTCGTTCTGTCGGCCGCGAGAGTAGCACGGCCGGCGGTCAAGGGGGTGGGCGGCGTGGCGGGCGGGGTATACTCCTCGGGCAGCGCGGCGCGCCAGTCGTAGCGTGCGTGCCGGTCACAAGGGAGGCCACCGTGGCGACCATCGAAAGCACCCCCCAATTCGTGAACGAAGTGTACGAGCGGAGCCGAGCGCGGCTTGCCGTGATCCGCCGGCGGCTCGGCCGGCCGCTGACCCTGACCGAGAAGGTGCTCTTCGGGCACCTGGACGACCCCGAGCACGCCACCCTCGATCCTGGCACCGCCTACCTCGAACTGCGCCCGGACCGGGTGGCCCTGCAGGACGCCACGGCGCAGATGGCGCTCCTCCAGTTCATGCTGGCCGGCATGGACCGCGCCGCCGTGCCCACCACGGTCCACTGCGACCACCTGATCGTGGCTCGCTCCGGGGCCGAGGCCGACGTGGCCCGCGCCATCGAGATGAACCAGGAGGTCTATGCCTTCCTCCAGTCGTGCTCGGCCCGCTACGGCCTCGGCTTCTGGAAGCCCGGGTCGGGCATCATCCACCAGGTGGTGCTGGAAAACTACGCGTTTCCGGGCGGCATGATGATCGGCACCGACTCCCACACCCCCAACGCCGGAGGCCTCGCCATGTTCGCCTCGGGCGTCGGCGGCGCCGATGCGGTGGACGTGATGTCGGGCTTCCCGTGGGAAGTGCTGCAGCCCAAGCTCATCGGGGTGCGGCTCACCGGCGCGCTGGCGGGGTGGACGGCACCCAAGGACGTCATCTTGAAGCTCCTCGACATCCTCACCGTCAAGGGCGGTACCAACGCGGTGGTGGAGTTCTTCGGGCCCGGCTGCGCCTCCATCTCCTGCACCGGCAAGGCCACCATCACCAACATGGGCGCGGAGCACGGCGCCACCACTTCGATCTTCCCCTACGACGAGCGGATGGAAACGTACCTGCGGGCGACGCGTCGGGAGGCCCTCGCCGATCTGGCCAACGCCAACCGCGATCTCCTGGTCGCCGATCCCGAGGTGGAGGCGGCACCGGAGCGGTTCTTCCACCGGGTAGTGGAGATCGACCTCTCGACCCTGGAGCCCCATCTGGTGGGGCCGCACACCCCCGATCTGGCGCGCCCCCTGTCGGCCATGCCTGCCGCTGCCCGGGAGCACGGGTACCCGACGACCATTGCTGCGGCCCTCGTGGGCTCGTGCACCAACTCCTCCTACGAGGACATCTCCCGCGCCGCCTCGGTGGCCCGGCAGGCCCTGGAGCAGGGGATCAAGGCGCGGGTGCCGCTGCTCATCTCGCCGGGTTCGGAGCAGATCTACGCCACCATCGAGCGCGACGGACTCCTGCCCACCCTCAACGAGTTCGGCGCCACGGTGCTCGCCAACGCCTGCGGACCCTGCATCGGCCAGTGGCAGCGCGACGACGTCCCCAAGGGCACGCCCAACACCATCGTCTCTTCCTTCAACAGAAACTTCCCGGCCCGCAACGACGCCAACCCCGCGACCCTGTCCTTCATCGGCTCGCCGGAGGTGGTGGTGGCGTACGCCATTGCCGGAACCCTCGACTGCAACCCGGTGGCCGATCCCATCCCCGCTGACGGCCGCACCGTGCGCCTGGCGCCGCCGCCGCCGGCACCGGAGGTGCCGCCCGGCGGGTTCGTGTTCAAGGCCGAGGGGTTCGTGCCGCCCCCCGAGCAGCCCGAGGGGATCACCGTCGAGGTGAAGCCGGGCTCCGAGCGGTTGCAGCTACTCGAACCGTTCCCGGCGTGGGACGGCAACGACTTCGTCGAGTTGCCGGTGATCATGAAGGCGCGCGGCAAGTGCACCACCGACCACATCTCCCCGGCGGGCGCATGGCTTCGCTTCCGCGGGCACCTCGACAACATTGCCAACAACCTGTTCCTGGGGGCCGTCAACGCCTTCACCGGCGAGGCCGGCAAGGGCACCCACCCCCTGACGGGCGAGGTCATGGAATTCACCAAGATCGCCCGCGACCTCAAGAACCGCGGTATGCGCTGGGTCGCCGTCGGCGACGAGAACTACGGCGAGGGCTCCTCCCGCGAACACGCGGCCATGGAGCCGCGCCACCTGGGCGGGGCGGCCATCATCGCCCGGTCCTTTGCCCGCATTCACGAGACCAACCTCAAGAAGCAGGGGCTCTTGCCGCTCCACCTGCTCGATCCTGGCGACTACGACAAGTTCCGCGAGGGGGACCGGGTGTCGATCCTGGGGCTTGCGTCGCTGGCGCCCGGCAAGCCGGTGCGGGTGGTGCTGCACCATGCCGACGGGACGACCGAGGAGATCGCCTGCCGGCACACCTTCAACGAGGAGCAGATAGGCTGGTTCAAGGCCGGTTCTGCCTTGAACGTGCTGCGGCAGAAGGCGTGAGGGGGAGCCTCCCCGCGGGTGGACGCCGGGGTCTGCCGCACGCGCCGGTGAGGCGCCTCCTCGCCCCGGCAGGCGCGTAGGGACGCCACGTGCACGACGTGCCGCAGGTGGGGGACGCCGAGGCGGTCGACTTTCTGGTGCGGGCGGCGCTCGCTCGCCCCGGAACGCGACTGTCCCTCCTCACCGTGCCAGCGCCCCTCGGGCCCCTTGCCGCCCTCTGGGACGTGGCGACGCCGTCGGCCGTCCTGTGGGCGGCGCCGCGCGGGCGGCGTCTCGTTGGCGTCGGCGAGGCGCTGGTGGTGGTGGCCTCCGGCCCGACGCGCTTTGCCGAGGTGGGGGCAGCGGCCGCTTCCCTCGCCGCCTGTCACGTGGCACGCCACCCGGCGGCCGCGGCGCCGCCCCCGTCGCTCATCGGCGGCTTTGCCTTTGCCGCGGGTGGGTGTGGCGGCGCGTGGCAGGGTTTTGTCGATGCCCGGTTTCTCCTGCCCCGCTGGACGTACGAGCACCACCGGGGGGGGCGCGCCACCTTGACCCTGGCCCTTGCGCCCGGGGAGGAGGTTGGGACGGGCGCGCTGGCGCACGAAGCGGCCGAGATCGTCCAACGGCTGCGCCGCCCCCTCCCTCCCGCACCGCTTCCCCCCTGCCGGGTGCGCTCCCTCCCCGTCGACGACTGGCGCCGCATGGTGGCCGGGCCGCTCGTCGAGATCGCCGGTGGGCGGCTGCGCAAGGTGGTGCTGGCCCGCCCCTTCGAGGTGGAGGCCGAGACGCCGCTGCCCGTTGCGGCCCTCCTCGCCCGCCTGGAGGTACGTGGCAACGGTGGGTACCGATTCGCCTTTCGCGTCGACGGGCGCACCTTCCTGGGTGCGACGCCGGAGCTGCTCGTCGCCCGGCGCGGCCGGACGGTGGCCAGCGAGGCCCTGGCCGGCTCCCTCGCCGGCGAGGGGGCGACGGCGGCCCAGCTCGCCGCCTTCATGGCCGACCCGAAGCAGCGGGAGGAGCACGCCCTGGTGGTCGAGACCATCAGCGCCGGGTTGTCGCCCCTCTGCGAGGTACTCCAGGTGCCGGCACGGCCAAGGCTGCGCTGGTCCGGCACGGTGGCGCACCTCCACACCCCCATGCGCGGCCGGCTCCGGAAGGAGCTGTCCGTCGCCGAGCTGGCGGCGCGTCTCCACCCCACGCCAGCGGTGGCGGGGGTGCCGGTGGGCGACGCCTGCGCCTGCATCGCCCGCTGCGAGGCGGAGCCCCGGGGCTGGTACGCCGGGCCGGTGGGGGTGGTGACGGCGGCAGGTGACGGCACCCTGGCCGTGGCCCTGCGCGGCGCGCTGGTGGACGGCACAGGGGCGCGGCTGTGGTCGGGGGCTGGGTTCGTCGCCGGCTCGACCGCCGAGGGAGAGTTCGAGGAGACCGGCTTCAAGGCCCGGGCAGCCCTCGCCGCCTTGGGGTTTTCCCCGTGACGGCCCTGGCCCGCCCTTGCCCGGCCTGGTCGGCGGTTGCTACCCTCTGCGGCTGGTGGCGATGAACGGGGGGGACCTCAACTACCTGTGGGCGTGGCGGTTCGTGGACGGACTCGCGGCTGCCGGCGTGCGCCGGGTGGTCGTCTCGCCGGGATCGCGGTCGGCGCCCCTCGCCTTGGCCGCGGCCCGGCACGACAGCCTTGCCTGCACCGTCGTCGTCGACGAGCGTGACGCTGCCTTCTTCGCCCTCGGCCAGGCGCGGGTGACGGGGCGACCCTCGGTGCTCCTCGCCACCTCCGGCACCGCCGCTGCCCACCACCTCCCGGCCATCCTCGAGGCGTCGGCGGCGGATGTGCCGCTCATCAGCGTGACGGCCGACCGGCCGCCCGAGCTGCAGGGGCGCGGTGCCCTGCAGACGGTGGAGCAGCAGCGGCTGTTCGGCCCCCACGTGCGGGCGTTCTTCGACCTCGGTCCGCCAGCTGCCGAGGAGGGGGCGCTGCGCGGTCCAGCGGCCACGGCGGCGGTGGCGGTGGCGCGCTCGCTCGACCCGCGCCCCGGCCCGGTCCACGTCAACGCCCCGTTCCGTCCGCCCCTCGAGCCGACCGCCTGGGAGGCGTTGCCGTCCGCGGCCACCAGCCGCTTCTTCCCGCCTCGACGGCTGCCCAGCGAGGAGGCGGTGGCCGCCCTGGCCGAGGCCTGTGCCAGGGCGCGACACGGTCTGATCCTGGCCGGACCTCTGGGGTTGGGGGAGGCAGGCGTGTGCCCCGCCGCCCTGGCGCTGTCGCGCCGGCTGGGGTTCCCCCTGCTGGCCGAGGCGGCCAGCCAGTGTCGCTTTGCCGGGGCCGGGGACGGCGTGGTGGGGCTCTTCGAAATGTTCTCGCCCCTCTGGGCCGGCCCACGGTTCCAGCCGGAGCTCGTGCTCCAGCTCGGGGCCTTTCCCACCTCGCCGGGGTGGGGGCGCTTCTTCGACAGCGACGAGGCGTGCGAGCGCTGGGTGGTCGCCCCCCACGGCTGGCACGACCCCGCCAACCGGGCCGCCGGTGTGGTGACGGCCGACGTGGCCGCGACGCTTTCGGCCCTCGCCTCGGCCTTGGGCGAGGGAGAGCCCCGCGATCCAGCCTGGGCCTCCCGCTGGTACGACGCCGAGCGTGTCGTCGCGGAGATCCTTGCACGCCAGGAGCAGGCGGAAGCGGTCACCTCGTCGTTGTCGGAGGAAGGGGCCGCACGTGCCACCCTCCGCGGCATGCCCGACGGGGCGCTGCTGCACCTGGCCAACTCCCTGGCCATTCGCACGGTGGACCTGGCCTGTCCGCCGGCCATGGCGCGGGTGGGCGTCCTGGCCCAGCGGGGGGTGAGCGGCATCGACGGGAGCGTGGCGGCAGCGGCGGGAGCCGCCTCGGTGGCCGACCGGCCGGTGGTGGCCCTGGTGGGCGACCTGGCGTTGCTCCACGACGTGGGGGGCCTCGCCACCTGCCGCCACGCCGCCGCGCCGGTGGTGCTGGTGGTGCTGGCCAATCGGGGTGGCCGCATCTTCGAGCTGTTGCCGGTGGCCGACGGTCGCCTGGACGGAGCGACCCTCGGGGCGCTGTTCATCGCCGGCGAGGAGGTGGACCTCCAACGGTTGGCCGAGGCGTTCTCCTTGGGCTACCGGCGCGCCGAGCACGGCGCAGAGCTGTCGGCCGCCGTGGCGCAGGCGTGTGGCACGGACGGGGGCGTGCTCGTCGAGGCGGTGATCCGCGGTGAGGGAGTGCGGGCGCGCCGCCGCGCGTTGCGCGAGGCGGTGCACGGGTGGTTGCACGGGGAGGCGGGGTGAGCGTCCCGGGCCGGGCAGCGGTGCCAGCAGTGGTGCGGTGGCGCGCCGGCCGGCCGACCCTCGTCTTCTTGCACGGCTTCGCCGGCGCCCCCGCGGCGTGGGACGAGGTGGTTGGCGCCCTGGGGGAGGCGTTTTCCACCGTGGCGCCGTGGCTGCCCGGTCACGACGGCTTTCCGGGGTGGTTCGGCGGCGCCTCCTTCGCCGAGGCGGTGGACGCCCTGGCCACTGCCTTGCCCGCCCTCGCCCCCCCGCCCTGGCACCTGGTGGGGTACTCCCTGGGCGGACGCTTGGCCCTCGCCCTGGCGGCGTGCTACCAGGAACTCGTGGCGAGCGCCGTGCTCATCGGCGCCCACGCCGGCCTCTCGTCGACCGAGGCGCGGCAGGAGCGGCGCCGCGCCGACGGGCACTGGGTCCGTTGCCTGCGGGAGGAGGGGCTCGAGGCGTTCGTAGAGAAGTGGGAAGCGCAGGCGCTCTTTGCCAGTCAGCGCCGGCTGCCGCCCGCCCGCCGGGCAGCCCAGCGTGCGTGGCGGCAGCGCCTGTCCGCCGAGGGCCTGGCGCTGTGTCTTGCTCGACTCGGCCTGGCCGAGATGCCGGACCTCTGGCCGGCCCTGCCGACGGTGCGGGTGCCGGTCCTGCTGGTGGTCGGCGAAGAAGACAGCAAGTTCCTGACCCTCGCCCACGCCATGGCCGCCCGCCTGCCGGCCGGGCGGGTCGAAGTGGTGCCGGGAGTCGGGCACAACGTCGTCCTCGAAGCGCCCGAGGCGCTGGCGTCGCTGCTGGTCCGCCATGTGGCGGCGGGGACGGCGGCAGGAAGGGAGGTGTCATGACGTTACCGACGTGGGTGGAACGAGCAGGGTTTCGCGACATCCGGTACGAGACGTGCGAGGAGGGCATCGCCCGCATCACCATCAACCGGCCTGAGGTCCGCAACGCGTTTCGGCCCCTCACCGTTTCCGAGCTGTCCGCGGCCTTCGAGCTGGCCCGCGACGACCGCTCGGTGGGGGTGGTGATCCTCACCGGCGCGGGGGACAAGGCGTTCTGCTCGGGCGGCGACCAGAGCGTGCGCGGCGAGGGGGGGTACGTGGGGGAGGACGGCGTGCCGCGCCTCAACATCCTCGACGTGCAGCGGCAGATCCGGACCCTTCCCAAGCCGGTGATCGCCGCCGTGGCTGGCTACGCCATCGGTGGTGGTCACGTGCTGCACCTGGTGTGCGACCTGACCATCGCGGCGGACAACGCCCGCTTCGGACAGACGGGGCCACGGGTGGGCAGCTTCGACGGCGGCTACGGCGCGTCGTACATGGCCCGGGTGATCGGCCAGAAGCGTGCGCGGGAGGTGTGGTTCCTTTGCCGCCAGTACGATGCGCAGACGGCCCTCGCGTGGGGGCTCGTCAACGCGGTGGTACCGCTGGCCGAGCTCGAGGCGGAGACCGTCCGCTGGTGCCGGGAGATCCTCGAGCTCTCCCCCACCGCCCTGCGGCTCCTCAAGGCCGCCTTCAACGCCGACTGCGACGGTCAGGCGGGGCTGCAGCAGCTGGCGGGCGACGCCACGCTGCTCTTCTACCTCACGGAGGAAGCCAAGGAGGGGAAACGCGCCTTCCTGGAAAAGCGCAAGCCGGACTTTTCGAAGTTCCCCCGCTTCCCGTGAGGGGTCCTGGGGAGGGCGAATGGCACGGCGGACGGCGCGCGCGTGGGTGCTGGCGGCACGGCCCAAGACCCTGCCGGCGGCGGCCGCGCCGGTGATCCTCGGCACCGCCTGTGCGTGGGCGGTGGGCGGTTTCCGCCTCGCGCCGGCCCTCGCCGCCCTCGTGGGAGCGGCGCTCCTCCAGATCGCCACCAACCTGGCCAACGACGTGGCCGACTTCGAGCGCGGCACCGATACAAAGGCCCGCCTCGGACCGTTGCGGGTCACGCAGGCGGGGCTCCTGACGCCGGACGAGGTGCGCCGCGGCGTGGCGGTGACCCTGGCAGCGGCGTGCGGCGTGGGGGTGTACCTCGCCTGGGTGGCCGGCTGGCCGGTGCTGGTCATGGGGATCGCCGCCATCCTCGCGGGCCTGGCCTATTCGGCCGGCCCCTTCCCCCTCGCCCAGCACGGTCTCGGCGAGCCCTTCGTCATGCTCTTCTTCGGCTTCGTCGCCGTGGCCGGGACCAGCTACGTGCAGGCCCTCGCCGTGCCTCCGGCCGCCTGGTGGGGGGGGCTGGTGGCTGGCGCCTTCGCCACCGCCATCCTGGTCGTCAACAACACCCGCGACCACGCCACCGACCGGGCGGCAGGGCGGCGCACCCTGCCGGCCCGCTGGGGGCGCCGGGCGGGGGTGGTGGAGTACGGGGCGTTCCTCCTCCTCGGGCAGGTGGGCACCGTGGCCATGGTGGGCGTGGGCGCCGCGCCGAAGGCGTGCCTCGTGGCGCTCGCGACCGTGCCCCTGGCCTGGCGCCTGGTCCGTCGCCTGGCCTGCTGCGACGACGGCCCCACGGCCAACCGGATCCTCGCCGATACCGGCACGGTGTTGCTGCTCCACTGCCTGCTCCTCGCGGCGGGGCTCGCCTTCGGCCGGATGGGGCACGCATGAGCGGCTGGTGCCGGGCTGCAAGGGGAAGGGCGTGAACCTCGACGTGCTCGACGCGGCCCGCGAAGCGCCCGGCGACGTGGCGGCGGTGGCGTCGGGAAGGGAGTGGCGCTTTGCCGAGCTCGCCCCACGGGTGGCCGCGGTGGCGGCTGCACTGCGGGATGGCGCCGGCACGAGGGGCGATGGGCCCGCGGCCCGGCCGCGGTGGCTCGTCCTCGACGCCCATCCCTCCCTGGACTGCCTCGTCCACCTCTGGGGGGCCTTCCAGGCCGGTGTGCCGGTGGCCCTCTGCCACCCCCGCTGGACCGCGGCCGAGCGGGCCCGCGCCGTCGCCCT
>FWWM01010963.1_pt1 | contig 13174 bp, 10 predicted proteins | sample 2228351 | NCBI WGS metagenome assembly FWWM01 (sample SAMEA103939774, study PRJEB20133) | metagenome | reverse complement strand
GTACGAGTATGCGAGTTTATGTAGCACTTATTTCCCTAAGCCTTATTTGGGGATTATCATTTGTTTTTATTTCAATTTTAAGTGAATCAGCAGGGGTTTGTAAAACATCGATTTTAATGAGTTCGACGTAGGGGAAAAGCATTTTAAAATAATCGACATTTTCACTGCTGCATGAAAAATCATCCAATGCAAAACGATACCCTAATTCATAAAAATGACGTACTTTTTCGACAATAGCAACGGAAAGTTTGGTGTATTCGAGGATTTCAAAAATAAATTGCTCTTTGGGAATCGAGAGAATAGCATCGCTTAGGAGTATATGATCATCGACATTGATGTATCCGGTTTTATCTCCGATGAGAGAAGGGATACCGATATTATGGATAAGATTGATGATCACACGCGCCGTTGCTTTGGTATTGTCGTCAAACGATGCTTCGGCTTGATTGGTTCCGCATCGGTAAAGAAGTTCGTAGGCGATGCATTTGCCATCGATGTTAAAAACAGGTTGACGGCCGATAAAAATGTCTTGATCCATCGTATTACACCTTTAAAAAAGTTTGTCTTGAAACAACGCACTCATATAACCGACTACGTGCTCGGTATTACCGGTCGCATCTGCGCTCGTTCGATAATCGAGCAGGGCGCTTTTAAGCTCCAAGCGCTGTGCGACCAACAGCATCGCTTCTATGGCACTGAGATTTGATCCTTCACACCCTTCGTGAAGCGTGTAGGTATTTTCATTTTCCACCGCAAGAAGGCAAATGGCATCAGTCTGATTGGCTTCTTCCAAAGAGTGATAATGGCTCAAATCCGAACAAATAACCACACCGTATTTTTGGTACTGGAGCAAATACTCAATAATAGTTTCGATAATTTCGACGTCACACTCGCCACAGATGAGCTCTACGACTTTTACATGAGGCATATAATGGTGGATGAATGGGAACTGCACTTCGGTTGTATGCTCATACTCTTCCCCATCGTATAGGGATACGCCGAATTTCTCGTGAAACAATCGCACCAACTCGGCATCGACCCTTAACTCTCCCATCGGTGTTTGGATAGAATCGTTGTTACAGACACGAATCCCTTTAAATCCCTGATGATGCGCAGGACCGATCACCACTACCGTGTCTAACATTGACCCGGCTAAGACACGATAAGCGACATTTGCCGTAAAAGCGGAATGCTCCCATTTGTCATGGGGAACGACAATCGCGTAGGTCACCATCATATCAAGCCGCCACATCCCCTCGGGTGTTGCTTCAAGGATGTGGGTGTAGCCTTTTATCGTCTCTTCAATCTGTGATACCTTCGAAGGATAAAAGGTGCCTGAAAAAGACATCGGACGTTTTTTCATGAATCTCTCTGCTTCAAAGTTGAATTATTTTAGCATAGATTTCATCAATGTAATGATATGGAACTACTTTTGCTACAGAAGTTTGAAATTTTGATTAAAATGAGATACACGTCGAGCCTATATTGTATTACAATAATACAGTGATATTAAATAGGTGCGTAGCATTCCGAGGATACAATCGTGGATAGAAGACTCTTTTTAGCACTCAGCGCAATCTCTGCGGGAACCGTTTTATGGGGCAGAATAGAAGAGATCGATTCAACCGTGCTGGGGACGAGCAATGTCAGTAAAACCGTGCTGTCGCTCATCAATAAACTTAACATCGTCCAAAACCGTGTAGGATACGTTCGATTTAACATTCTGAGCTTCGATGAGCTTCTTAAAGAAGCAGCGTACTGTAAAAAGCCGATCACCAACGATGAGATTTCGCTGATCGAATCCATTTTTTACGGTGATCCTCGAAAGTACGGCTTTTATGGAGAAAGAACCGTTAAAAACTTGACCCTTGAAACACCCAAAAAAGATGTGATGTATGTGGATAAAACAGGTCATTTTCTGATGAAAGGGCAAGCAACAGAGAAATATGCGCACCTTAAACGGCTCATCGGCGCCGATCTGGTTCTCACCTCCGGTGTCAGAGCACCGGTCAAACAGCTCCACCTCTTTTTAAAAAAGATGGCCAGTTCCAACGGTGATCTTCGACTTACTTCGACCTCAATCGCTCCTCCGGGATTTACCTATCACAGCATCGGGGACTTTGATATCGGCAAAGCGGGATTCGGTTATGCCAACTTTACCGACAAATTTCAGGAAACCGATATTTACAAGCGCTTGAGTGATGGAGGATACATCACTATTCGTTACAGTTGCAGCAATCCTTACGGGGTTCGTTATGAACCGTGGCACATTAAAGTCGTAGGTGGGTGCGAGACGGCGTAAGGTGTGGTAAAATCCTACCACTAAAACTCCAAGGACACCTGCATGGCTTCGATCGATCTCTCCTTGCTACCCCATACCCCTTGTTATATTTGTGAAGAGGAACTGTTGGAAAAAAACCTTCAGCTCTTAGAACGGGTCCAGCGTGAATCGGGTGCCAAAATCATTCTTGCTCTGAAAGGGTTTGCGATGTGGTCCACCTTTGGAATGGTCGGCCAGTACTTGCAAGGGTGCACTGCAAGCGGACTGCATGAAGCGAAACTTGCCCGCGAGAAGATGAACAAAGAGGTGCATACCTACTCCCCTGCGTTTAAAGACGAAGAGATTGACGAGATCGCCCGTATTTCAAACGATATTGTGTTTAACTCCCCCGCGCAACTGCGCCGATTTTACGATCGTGTCAAAAAAATAAATCCAACAATTTCCGTATCGCTACGGGTTAATCCAGAGTATTCCTCCTCCCCTGTCGATCTGTATAATCCTTGTGGTCTTTACAGCCGTTTAGGGACAACAAAGGTAAATTTTGATCCTGAACTTCTCCCTATGCTCGATGGATTGAATTTTCATGCACTGTGCGAACAAAACGTGGATGCTCTAGAGGGGGTGCTTCAAGCATTTGAAGAGCGCTTTGGCGAATACATTGCTCAGATGAAATACATTAATTTTGGCGGGGGGCACCACATCACCCGTAGCGACTACGATGTGGATCGTCTGATCGACGTGATCAAAGCGTTCAAAGCACGTCACGACAACATCACGGTTTATCTTGAACCCGGTGAAGCGGTAGGGTGGCAAACCGGGCCGCTTGTCGCGTCAGTGCTCGACGTCATCCATAACGGTATGGATATCGCTATCTTGGACACCTCCGCCGAAGCGCACATGCCCGATACCCTGGCTATGCCTTATCGTGCGATGATTCGAGGATCGGGCGAAGCGGGGGAAAAAGCCTATACGTATCGCTTGGGGGGCAACACCTGTCTTGCCGGAGACATTATGGGAGATTACTCGTTTGATGAACCGCTCAAAGTAGGGGATAAAATTATCTTCGAAGATCAAATACATTATACCTTCGTCAAAAATACAACATTCAATGGGATCAAACTCCCTTCTTTAGCTCTCTGGACCAAGGAAAACAAACTCCAAATCGTTCACGAATTCGGATACGAGGATTACCGAAACCGCCTCTCTTGAGCTAACGTTTTGCGAGTACCGTCGCGACGGCATGAGACATGAGATTATACGTTTCGACGATCGGAATCATCTGAGTTTTAAGGTTTTCGAGCGTTTTTTCTTCATGTTCTAATTTTTTATGACGGCGTGTCATCTCGATACTTTTATTCGTCACGCGTTTATTAATCAGTTCAAGGTTGCTTTTTTCCGTTTTTAGATCTGCAAGCTGCTGTTTACGGCGCTTTTCTGGCATTGAGAGCGCACTTTCGGGGACGAAATCAAGGTTGCGCTTGCTTTTGAGATACACAATATCGTCATGCGCCATCGTTTGCTCTATCTCGGTGATTTTTGCCAAAGCCGAATCTTTATTGCGCTTCTCTGTTTTCATCTCTTCTTTCGTCTCTTCCAAACGGGCTAGCGCATTGACAATCGCTTCCTCTTGGGCGCTGATTCGCGCTTTTACCTGTTTATACTGCATGACCAGCGAGACGATGGACGAATAATTCCATGTTTGCTGTTTGGTATCGATAATGGCGTATTTTTGAATCCGTTTTCCGTGAGCGTCCACGACGACGTCATCTGTGTAGTCTTTAATAAACGTTTGCGCATTTTTATCCCGATTTTCGACAAATACGAGAAGATTTTCAGCGGTATGATAGAGAATTTGATCAAAATTTTGACGTAAAACGTACCCTGTCAACCCTTCCACGTAGTCCCGGTCTTCGAGTGAAATAATATCGACCAGGAGAATTTCGATCATACAGCGAAAAACCGGTATGAAGTTTTTACGATAATAAAGGTTATTAATGACACCGAAATTGAGCTTTTCATTGAGCACTTCATCCAGTACATCGGTTATATAGTTCCATGCTCCTTGAGGAAAATAGTGATGGTAGAGTTTTTCCATCATCTCAGGGTCTTGACCATTAAAACGGCGATCCTTGCCATCTTCATATTTTTGGGGCGGGGTATAAAAACGGAGTGAAATTTTGCCGCGCAGAAAGAGGGTAATATCCCTTTCACTCAATCGAAAAATTTTTTCGATCTGTTCTCGAGTATCACGTCGTGCCTGATCGATCGGTATCTTCATCTCCGAAAAACTTTGCATCAGCGTGTCTCGTATCTCGGATGGGATAGAGATTAAAAAAGGGAGAAGTCGATATTGCTCATGATTAAGTGCAATGTCCATCAATTTAATCGTATTAGAATGAAGCATCCGATCATACGCTTCGTCTTTTTTCTCATCTGCAAACAGTTTTGAAAGCTTAAAATCCACCGGTGAGAGTTCGAGCTCAACGGTCTGAAGCGTCTTCCAAAAATAATCTTTCATACCTTGCTTTAACGTCCCTTTTTTCTCCTCAAACTGTTCGCTATTTTCATAGACATCGAGTTCTTTGAGTAAGGCTACGTAATGTTCATGGGTAAAATCAAGTGCGTACAAAGCGGGGGAGAACATTTTTTCCATCAGAGTCACGATGTCAAGAACCGATCGAAGCTTCATTCTCGTATCCTATTTCGAAAATTCCAATGCCGATTGAACGGCATTACAATAACTGAGGATTTGTGCCCGATGCTGATACGCTATATCAAATGCCGTACCGTGATCGACCGAGGTACGGATGATCGGAAGCCCTAATGAAACATTGATACTTTCATCAAAATAGAGGGCTTTTAACGGCCCGAGACCTTGATCATGATACATGGCCGCAACGATTTTATAATTTTGGCGATTACGCGGCGTAAAAGCGACATCGGGTACCATCGGACCGATAAAAACCTTTTCTCCGATTTGCTTATTGCAGTGCATGATCGCTTTTTCAATCTCCTCTTCTTCATTTCCCAATACTCCGTGATCTCCCGCATGGGGATTGAGCCCAAGCACCGCAATGGGACCTCGGTTTAAGCTCTTGTACAGACGCATTAAAAAATTTCCAATTAGGTCAGCACGGATATATTCAGTTACAGAGCGATAAGGGATGTGTTCGGTGTACAGCGCTACGTATAGTTTTTCACATCCGAGCATCATAATCGCATCCGAGTCTAATATATCCCTAAGTGCATCGGTATGCCCCTTGTACGCTATACCGGCTAGATGCCATGCCTCTTTATGGATGGGAAGGGTGACAATCGCTTCCACCCTTTTGGATTGTGCAAGAGCGATCGCGCTGAGAAACGAATCATAGCTGTAACGTCCGCTGTCTGGACAGACAACACCCGGAGCAATCGTAAAATTCCCTTCTACCTCGATCAGATCAAAATCATCAGGCAGTGATCTATCCAGAAGTGACGCGGCTTGATTAGCCATTAACTTACTAATGCAATAAAATGGGTGACATAACGATTTGATCTGATCGTGAGCCTTGAGCAGTATCTCAAAACCTACACCATTGAGATCTCCTACGCTGATGGCGATGCGTTTTAGCGGCGGCATAGGGCTTTCATGTCCGATACGGCACTTGCCAATCCCGTAAATACGGAACGGGCAATAATACTTTGGCCGATATTGAGTTCTTCGATCATATCGATTTTAGCGATGGCTGAGACGTTTTGATAATTGAGTCCATGCCCTGCAGCGACTTTTAGCCCCGACATGCGAGCTTTATTCGCCGCATCCACAATCTCTTCGTAAGCACGGTTGAGTTTGCTATCGAGCTCTTTTCGAGTTTGCCGCAGCGTTTCAATCGCGTGATGGGAATAGGGGAGAGAAGAATGGCGCATGGCATACACGTTGGCATAGGTGCCGGTATGGAGTTCGATCCACTGGACTCCGAGCTTCGAGGAGAGATGAATTGCTTCATCCATCGGATCGATAAAGAGTGATATTTCGATCTCATGCGCACCCAGCTTATTAATAGCATTTAATATGGCTTCATACTGCCCCGCAACATCTAGCCCTCCCTCGGTTGTCACTTCACGCCGTTTTTCAGGGACAAGCGTCGCGCGATGAGGGCGGAGACGACACACGATATCGATAATATCGGAATCGATCGAACATTCGAGATTGACCGGCAGTATCGAGCATTCAATAATACGCCTAGCGTCCTCATCATGGATATGACGACGGTCTTCCCGCAAATGGATAGTGATCTGATCGGCCCCGTTTTGGGCACAAATGCCCAACGCCATCAGCGGGTCTGGATCGTTGATTTTTCGCGCCTCGCGCAAAACGGCAATATGATCGATATTAACACCAAGTTTAAGATTGTCTGCGAGCATAAAAATCCTTTTTAAATTGGATGAAAGTACCCGCAAGTATCGCTTCGCGAGCTTGAGCGACCAGCCATAAGTAATAGTGCAGGTTATGTAGCGACGCAAGTCTAAAATAGGTTATCTCACGAGAACGGAAAAGATGATTCAGATAAGCACGGCTGTAACGTCGGCACGTATAGCACCCGCATGCAGGATCGATGGGCTCAGAGTCGTATTTGAACTTGGCACCCTTGATATTAATTTTTCCGAACGTGGTAAAGAGGGTTCCGTTACGCGCATTACGCGTCGGCATCACGCAGTCGAACATATCGACGCCGCGCTCAATGTTTTCGACCAAATCTTCGGGAGTACCAACCCCCATGAGATAACGGGGCTTATCTTTGGGCATGAGGGGCGTGGTATGCTCGACCGTGTCGTACATCAGTGAATTGGATTCACCGACCGATAGCCCTCCGATCGCAAATCCGTCATAATCCATCGCGCAGAGTTCCTCTGCTGAGCGGGTGCGGAAGTTAAAATCGGTTCCGCCTTGAATGATCGCAAAAATATTTTGTTTCACTCCGATCCCTTTGCTCTGTTGATGGCGGTGATACTCGATCGATTGCTTTGCCCATTGTGTCGTACGCTCGATGGAGGTTTTTATTCGTTCTGGCGTCGCGGGGAGGGCGACGAGATCATCAAGAATCATCATAATATCACTCCCCAGATTGTTCAAAGGTCGCTAAAATAATTCAAAAATCAAATATCAAAAATCAAAATGACAATCCAAAATGTAAAATGAGTTTAAATAATTTTGAATTTTAATGGCTTTTTCAGGGGTAAAAAAATGTTTACTTCCATCGATATGGGATCGAAATTCGATACCGCTCTGGGTTGGTTTTGAAATATCGCTGAGGCTGAAGGCTTGAAATCCTCCGCTGTCGGTCAAAAAGCTCTTCGGATACGTGGTAAAACCGTGTAGCCCGCCAAGCTGTGCAATCGTCTCATCCCCGGGACGTAAATAGGTATGATAGGTATTGGCTAAAATGATCTGTGTGTCCAAAATCTCGATCATATCGGCCATATCAAGCGCTTTTACGGAGCCTACAGTCCCCACCGGCATAAATATCGGCGTTTGGATGGTGGAATGGGCAGTGGTGATCGTGCACGCTCGTGCATTACCGCATACCGCATCGATTTTGAATTCCATGTGTCCCCTTTGTAAGTACGTTATTTTACCGAACTTCCTCTTTGAATTCAGAAGTTTTATTTTAAAGTATGCTATCATTAAAAAAAATTATTTTAATATACAGCAGGCTGTTCCATGACCTTTAAAAATCTTTCAATCAAACACAAAACGCTTTATCTCATCAGCGCGGCAGGGATTTTGTTCGCGCTGGCCGCAGGAGCTCTTTTTACCTACAATGAGCGGGAATATTTACTCGATATTCAGCATCAAGATGAACAATTTGCGAAGTTTGCCTACAACCAAATCTATAGCCGTCAAGAAATTACCGATACCGCAACGCTCAACGCTTTTATCAATACTCCGGGATTTTCCGAAGCGTTCATACAGAGAGATCGCAACAAGGTTATTCGCTTATGGAGTGAGCGATGGAATACGATCCGTAATGAAAATATTGATATTGTACAGCTTCATGAAGCAAATGGACGTTCATTTATCCGGATGCACGAACTAGATCATTTTGGAGATATGATCGCACTCAAGCGTCCAATGATCGCTTATGTCCACGAAACACATCGTCCGATTGCCGCCTTCGAAGCGGGAATTTACGGCTTGGCCTACCGGGTTGCCGTTCCTATTATTATCAACGGCAAATACGAAGGGGCGCTGGAGATCGGTTCGGCACCGAGACGATTAATTCAAGAAGTTTACAACACTATCGGGGTCTCAGGGATCATCCTTATCGAGAATAACCCTCTGATAAAAGCGGGTATTTACACCAAACGTATCGGTACTTCTTGGGTTGATTCATACACCGGAATTTCTCCTACATTGTATGATGTATTAAAAGAAACGAACATCGATCGGGCTTCCTCGTCCACTCACAATATTTCAAACGCATACGCCACGACCATCATCCCGCTCTATAACTTTCAACACGAAGAGATTGCCAAGGCGGTCTTTATCCGCGACAATACCGCCAAGGCCTATAGCTCATACCTGAAAATCCTCAGTTACGGATTAGCAGCACTCGGTTTGTTGTCTATTTTGCTCATTTTTATCAATCGCTGGATCGGAAATTTGCTGGATCAACTCCAAAATTCGAATCAAGACCTATCCTCAGCCCTCAATGATCTCCACCGTTATCAATCGGTTCTCGATCAACACAACATTGTGAGTAAAAGCGACTTACGAGGAGTTATTACGTATGTCAATGACAACTTTTGCCGTATCAGCGGATACACAAGAGAGGAACTTATCGGACAGCCTCACAGTATCATCCGTCATCCCGATACTCCCGAAGAGACCTTTAAAGGATTATGGCAAAATCTTCTCAATAAACAGCCGTGGATGGGACTGCTTAAAAACCGTAAAAAAGACGGCACCTCTTATTACATTGATACCCTTATTGCACCGTTTACCGACGAAGATGGCAATGTAACGGAGTACATCGCCGTACGTCACGACATCACAGAGCTGATGCAACGACGAGAAGAGCTGCAACGTCTTGCTACCACCGATATGTTAACCCAACTGGGGAACCGTTTGTGTCTTTTGGATGACATCAATATGGCAGAACTCCCTTATCTCGCCTTGATCGATATTGACCGTTTCGGTGAAATCAACGACTTTTACGGACAAACGACCGGAGACCGTGTCTTAGTCGAGATCAGCCACATCTTGATCTCCATGGGTAAATCGAGAGTAAAACTTTACCGTCTCGGTTCCGATACCTTTGCTATGATGGCCGATAAAATGGATCGGGAGATGTTTTTATCCTTGGTCCATCAGACCGCCAATGCGATCCGTACGAAACCGCTTGTCATCAATCTCAAATCGATCCCCATCCAAGTGACGGTAGGGATCTCTTTTGAGCCGGCTATCAAACTCCTGCAAACTGCAGATATGGCACTCACGATCGGTAAAAAACAAAAAAATCATAATGTCATTTTTAGCGAAGAGCTCTCCTTGGAAAAAGAGTATGCCGATAATATTTATTGGACTCTTAAAATTAAAGATGCTCTTGAAGATGATCGCATCACCTGCTATTATCAGCCGATTGTCAACAACACGACCGGCTTAATCGAAAAATATGAATCCTTGGTTCGCCTTGTCGATGAAGACGGCAAAATCATTCCTCCCTATGCGTTCTTAGATATCGCTAAAAAATCGAAGCAGTACATTGACATTACCAAGCGGGTTATCAAACACTCATTTGAACGTTTCAACGGACAAGAGGTCTCCTTTTCGATCAACTTTACCCTCGAAGACATCCTTTCCGAAGATCTTAATCACTATCTGCATCGTATGCTCGATAAATACGATGTCAAAGGGCGATTAGTAATCGAACTGGTCGAATCGGAAGGGATCGAGAATTACGAGCAGGTGATCCGTTTTATTTCGGAAGCTAAACATTGCGGTTGCGCTATCGCCATCGATGATTTTGGCACCGGATACTCAAATTTTGAATACCTTCTCCGGCTTAAACCCGATTTCATCAAAATTGACGGCTCCATGATCAGAACCATCAATGAAAACGCCAGTTCGATGGAAGTCGTTCGTACTATTATCGATTTTGCACAGCGTACCGGTATCAAGACGATTGGAGAATTTGTATGCGACGAATCGGTCAGCAATACCGTTGTTGCTTTAGGCATCGATTATTCACAAGGGTATTTCCACGGCGAACCCAAGAGTGATTTGATTCACTAATCTTTACTCATGAAAAAGCTTGGCTCGCCGTCACTTTTTGTTCGGTTAGCTTTCGCTATATGGGTGATTTTTTTTGCAGGATCATTACTGTTGGGTTGGAGCGCTTGGCAGATTCGCGAATCCATCCGTATGCAAGGACTCCAAAAGATGGAGGCTATTGTTCGGGGAAAAGCCGACCTGCTTCAGGTGAAAATCGAGTCTATGACGCGCTCTATGCACGATTTGAGCGAACTTTTGACCCTTATTCACGATCAGGTCGGTTCGGAAAGTTTCCATACGCAAATGGAGCAGTTTCTAAAAACCAATCATTTTTATGATCTCATTTTACTTACACCTCAAGGCGATATCGTCTATACCTATAATCGATCCATTGACTTAAATACAAATGTAATTACAGGACCGTTCAAAAATACCTATCTCGCTTCATCGTTCGTAGATGCTTTAGAGAAAAAGCCGGTTCGAATATCAAATTTTTCCTATTATATCCCCTCAAGTAATTACGCTGCATTTATGGCGATCCCCGTTTTTCTGAATGGAAAACTGATTAATGTTGCTGCAATACAGATACAAAATAAAGATTTGCATCGAGTGGTCAACAATTATGATAATTTAGGAAGAAGAGGGGAGGTTCATGTTGCCACCTTAAAAGGTGACAAATGTATTTATATGGCACCAACCCGATTTGGTCACCATCCGGCGTTCAGCATCGAAAAACATCCGAAAGATCACCCTTTAATGGTAGCTTCCAAAGGACAAAGCGGCAGTAAATACTACATCGATAAAAGCGGCAATCCGGTAGGGGCGGCTTGGACCTATATTCCTGAACTTAATTGGGGTATTATGGCCAAAATGCCAGAATCCGAACTCTTAGAAGCATGGAATCGACAAAGTCGTGTATTATTGTATGAATACAGCTTCTTGTATCTTATGGTTATGGCCGTTTTGTATTATCTTTATATATCGATTCGTAAACCGCTTACCACCATTTTGGAAGGGACTAAATCCTTTGCCGAGGGGAAATTCGATCATCCTATTATTGTCGAGAGAAACGATGAAATCGGTCTTTTGGCAGAAACATATAACATAATGGCAGAACGCATCCGTCGAGATTTTTCAGTTCTTAATGAAAAAAATCAGCACCTCCTTGAACAAAAGAAAGTGATTGAATCGTTTAATGAAGAATTGGAAAAACGAGTCGATGAAAAATCCAATCAACTACTCAGTTATATTAAAATTGTGGATGAAAACGTCATTACGTCAACGACGGATCTAAAAGGAACGATTACCTCTGTCAGTCAAGCATTTTGTACCATATCGGGGTACAGTGCGGATGAACTCATCGGTCGGTATCATAACATCGTCCGCCATCCGGATATGCCTGATCTCTTTTTTAAAGATCTATGGGAAACCATTACTTCGGGGCACACGTGGCATGGTGAAGTTAAAAATCGTCGTAAAGATGGTACATTTTATTGGGTCAGTACGGTTATTTCCCCTGTTTATGACAATGGAAAAGGCATCGGATTTACCTCCATCAGACAAGACATAACCGATCGGAAGAGGGCGGAAGAATTAGCAATTACCGACTCTCTTACCGGATTATTTAATCGTCGCCATTTTAATGCAATGGTAGAGAAAGAGTTAAATCGTGCCAAACGGAATAATGCAGCTTTAGCTATGATTTTACTCGATATTGATTATTTCAAACAGTATAATGATAACTATGGCCATTTAGCGGGAGATGCTGTTTTAGTCGAAATATCAAAAGTTTTGCTGGAACATTCCTTACGTGCCAATGATCATTCCTTTAGATTAGGCGGTGAAGAATTTGCCATCATTATGTATGGAATGAATCGCACAAATACCTATGAAATCGGAGAGTACATTCGACATCGTGTCCAATCCTTACAGATTCCGCATGCTTTTAGCAGTGTTTCGCCTTATGTAACGGTATCAATAGGAATTGCATTAGAATATGCCGTTAATCTTAACTCATTCGATGAGTTGTTTAAAATTGCCGATGACAATCTATACCATTCAAAAGCCAATGGACGCAATCAACTTACTTTTAAATAGAATTTATATTATGTTAATCAAAAATACAATTACACTTAGAAACTGCTACAATACACAAAAATTCCTGTAAAAAACTCTTGCTAGGAGATTCAATGGCATCATCTGCATGTGCGACCCAAGCCGTTATTGCTCTTTACACCGAATTGGCTCTCAATCCGGAAAAAGATTTTGGCTGGGAGAAAGGGTTAGACAACGCCAAAGCACACGGCTATAAAGAGGAGTGGCTAAATGCCCTCCCCGCACACATTTGGGCTTACTGTGCCGCCGTGGGCAATCCTTTTTCCTTAGGTGAGTTTCCTGAGGGCTCCACTGTTTTAGATTTAGGGTGTGGAGCGGGAGTCGATGTATGTGTTGCGGCATTGCACGTCGGGAAACCGGGAAAAGTGATCGGAGTCGATCTCACACCGATGATGGTGCAAACGGCACAGCGTCACGCACATGAAGCAGGTTTTGAAACAGTCGAAGTTGTTGAAGGTAATCTTGAGCATCTCCCTATTGAAAATGAAAGTATTGATATCGTTATCTCCAACGGAGCCATCAAT
>FWWM01009482.1_pt1 | contig 13174 bp, 8 predicted proteins | sample 2228351 | NCBI WGS metagenome assembly FWWM01 (sample SAMEA103939774, study PRJEB20133) | metagenome | reverse complement strand
GCTGCGATCTGCGGCCACTGGCCGAAGGGCTCGCCGCCCTGGCGGCCCAGCTTCAGCAGCGCCAGATCGCGCACGCGCAGGAGCGCCAGCGCGCCTTCGACCGGCTCTTAGCCGCGCCGAGTCTGGCCGCGTCCTGAGCGAAAGGGACTTCCCGCCGTTTCATTGTGCACCAAGCGGTCCGGCTGGTTTCAGCCGGCAGGAGGAAAAACAGCGTGGTCATCCCCCCGGATTATGAGGAGCGCGTCTACGCGGGCGTGCTCGGCAAGCTCATCGGTGTCTATCTTGGCCGCCCGATCGAAGGCTGGACCTACGAGCGCATCTCCCAGCACATCGGCGAGGTCACCGAATACCTTCCTGGCCGGGACGGCGCGCCGCTCGTCGTGACCGATGACGATATCACTGGCACGTTCACCTTCGTGCGGGCACTGGCCGACAACGGATATCCCCGCGATCTGACGCCTCAGCAGGTCGGCGAAACCTGGCTCAACTACGCGATCGAGCGCCGCACGATCTTCTGGTGGGGCGGACTAGGCAATTCGACTGAGCATACCGCCTACATGCGTCTCAAGCACGGCATTCCTGCACCGCAAAGTGGTTCCATCGCCTGCAATGGCCGCACGATTGCCGAGCAGATCGGAGCACAGATCTTCATTGATGGCTGGGCGATGGTCGCACCAGGAGATCCCGAGTTCGCGGCCGATCTCGCCCGCCGGGCAGCGAGCGTCAGCCACGATGGCGAGGCCATCTACGGCGCGCAGGTCGTCGCGGCGATGGAGTCGCTGGCCTTTGTCGAATCCGACATCCAGAAACTCATTGACGCTGGTCTGCGGGTGATCCCCCAAGATTCGATCATCGCTCGCCTGATCCACGATATCCGCGAGTGGCACGCTGCCGACCGCGACTGGCGCACAACGCGAGAGCGCATCGCCGATGTCTACGGATATCACCGGTACCGCGGCAACTGCCACATGGTGCCAAACCATGCGCTCATCATTCTGGCGCTGCTCTACGGCGAGGACGATTTCCGCCGGTCGCTGATGATCGTCAACACCAGCGGCTGGGATACTGACTGCAATTCCGGCAACGTCGGCTGCCTGCTCGGCATCAAGAATGGCCTGCGCGCCTTCGAGGGCGATTACGACTGGCGTGGTCCGGTCGCCGATCGCCTGTATCTATCCACCGCCGATGGGGGCCGGGCGGTGACCGACGCGCTGGCCGAGGCGTATCACCTGGTCAACGCTGGGCGCCGGCTGGCGGGATTGCCACCGGTGGCGCCGAAAGACGGCGCACGCTTCCACTTCTCCTTGCCGGGGTCCGTGCAAGGGTTTCGGGCCGATCGCGAATCGGGCGCAACGGTGGAGATCGCGAATGTGGCCGGCCATAGCCAGCGCGGCCAGCGTAGCTTAGCGATCACGGTAAGCTCCCAGCCGGATGCGATCCCGGCGCTGGTTTGGACTCCCACATTCATTCCGCCGGAAGCGATTGCCATGCCCGGATATCAACTGCTTGCTTCGCCGACGCTCTATCCGGGCCAGACGGTGCGTGCTCGCGTTGAGGCGGACGCAGCCAATCAGGCACCGGCCAAAGTCCGCCTGGTGGCCCGGTACTACGATGGCAACGATCAGGCAGCGGTCACCGGCGGCGATGCGGTGGCTATCGCACCCGGCGCAGCGGTGGAGCTTGCCTGGCGCGTGCCCGATACCGGTGGCTGCCCAATCTTTGGCGTGGGCCTGGAGATCGCCGCTGGGGAGCGGACGACGGTCTACCTCGACTGGCTGACGTGGGATGGCACACCGGCCGTCGTGTTGGACAGGCCAGGCGGGTCTGGACAGCTCTGGCGCCGCGCCTGGGTCGATGGTGTTGACCAGTTCGAGGGCCGGTGGCCAGAGCCGTATCGCATCATCCAGAACGAAGGCACTGGGCTCATCAGCCAGGGCGCGTCGGACTGGACCGACTATCGCGTCGAGGCGCCGATTACCATCTGGCTCGCTAAGGCGGGCGGGCTCGCGGCTCGAGTCCAGGGGCTGCGCCGGTACTACGCCTTGCTGCTGACACAGCCTGGGAACGCGCAACTCGTCAAAGTGCGTAATCAGTCGCACATCCTTGCCGAAACTGCGTTTCCCGTCGAGTGGGACCGCCAGTACCACCTTGCGCTCGAAGTCAGCGGTAAGCGCATCCGTGCGTGGATTGATGGGCAGCCAGTCTTTGATGTGCTCGATCGCGACCAGCCGCTGACCGGTGGTGGCGTTGGCCTGGTCGTTGAGGAAGGTTGCCTCTCATCAAACGCCGTCACGGTGAAACCGGCATAGACCAGGATCTGGCCGTTGGGGGCCGGGTGTCAGGGGCCGGGGTGGGGAGCTCCGAGTTTGAAGCCTTGAGTAATTAGCCATCCGCGCCAGGGTGGGGGGTCGCCCAATGCCGCTCGCCGTCAGCCGGATGGCATCCCTGACGATCTGGCTCCTTCGGGAGGCGCCGCTCCCTCTCCTACCGCCGGACGCTTGCGGCTATGGTACGCTCGCTAGGAGCGAAACCGCGCGTATGGAGGAGCGATCGACGATGATGCAGCGACTGGCAGCCAGTGGTCCGAAGGTATGGCTACGCCTGCTTGTCCTCGTGGTTACCCTCGTCGGCGGAGCCGGCAACTGGACACATCCACTGGCGCTGGCGCAAGAGCCAGCTCGGGTGACCTTCGCGTTTTGGGGAGATCCGGCCGAGCAGCGGGCTTACGACCGGGTGATTGAGGAGTTCGAGGCCGCTCATCCTGAGATAGATATCCAGGCTATCTACACTCCGGGCCAGAGCGAGTATCAGACGAAGCTCGCGACCTCGTTCGCTGGCGGCAATCCTCCGGATGTGTTTCTGATCAACTACCGTCGCTACGGCCAGTACGCGGCCCGTGGAGCGCTGGAGCCGCTCGGTCAGTATCTCCGCCAGAGCGCGACGCTCAACGAGTCGGACTTCTATCAGATTCCGGTGGACGCTTTCCGCTATCGCCGGGGCGAGCTCTATTGCATCCCCCAAAATGTGTCAAGCCTCGTCATCTACTATAACGTCGATTTGTTCCGCGCCCACAGCGTGCCGCTCCCAACGGATGGCTGGACCTGGGACGAATTCGTGGCTGCGGCCAAGGCCCTGACCATCGATGAGAATGGCGATGGCCGGGCCGAAGTCTATGGGCTCACCGTGGATCCAACCATGATCCGCTATGTGCCATTTGTGTGGGGAGCCGGGGGCGATGTGGTGGACAACGTTGATGATCCGACGACACTCACCCTAGACACGCCGGAAGCGCTGGCCGGAATTAAGTGGTTCATTGCCCTTGGCCAAACTGGACACAAGGTGACGCCTACCGAAGCAGAAGTGCAATCGGAAGATGACGAGAGCCGGTTCATGAATGGGCGGGCGGCCATGCTCATGCAGAGCCGCCGGGTGGTGCCGACACTCCGGGAGATCGAGGGATTCACTTGGGATGTCGCGCCGCTGCCAGTGGGACCAGCCGGTCCGGCTAACATCTTGCACAGCGATGCATTCTGCATGTCGGTGACGGCAGGGAACAAGGAGGCTGCCTGGACGTTCATTGAGTATGCCGTCGGGGAACGGGGCCAGACATTGCTCGCGGAGACGGGGCGGACTGTGCCGTCCATGATCCGCGTGGCCGAATCCGATGCCTTCCTCAAGGGCACGAGCATTGGGCGGGTGATGGGATCGGACGTGGGGCTGCCGCCGGCCAATAGCCGCGTGTTTCTCGACAACATCGCCAGCATGAGGCGTGTGCCCTCGGTCGCGACATGGCCAGAGGTTGAAGATACCTTCAACACGGTCTTCAAGCGAGCGTTCTACGTGGAGATGAACGTTGAGGACGCGATTGACGTGGTCAGCTTTGCCGCGCGTGAGGCCTTTGAGCGGGCTCGTCAGGAAGAAGCACGCCGCGGCTCCTGACGCGTGCCGCCTTTAGGTCATCCGGCGCAACCGGGGATCGACCACCGATTCCATCCCGAGGGCGAGCAGCATGAATGCGAGCGCGGTGATAATGATCATTACTCCCGGAGGAATAACCCACCACCAGTACCCGACGTAAAGCGCGCCCGTGCGGAAGCCTGCTTCAAGCATCTGTCCCCACGTGGGAATGGACGGATCCCCGAGACCTAAAAAGCTCAACGATGCTTCAGCGAGGATGGCGCCGGGGGCAAAGAAGATCATCTGAGCGACGATGAACGGCGCTGTCTGCGGGAAGACATGCCGCACCATGATTCTCATCCGCGAGGCACCGAGGGCATGGGCTGCCTCAACAAGCTGGCCCGACCGGATCTGCAAGACCATCGAGCGAACCAGAATGGTCAGTCCGGGCCAGCTAAAGGCGACCAGCACGAGCAGGATGAGATACAGATGAGAGCCGAGGATGAACACCAGGAAAATCAGCAACGGGAGCACGGGCACGTTGGAGACGATGTCTGCCAGGCGTTGGATGACGGTGTCGGTCACGCCGCCGGCGTAGCCGCTGAGGATGCCCAAGCTCGCTCCGATGATCGTTGAGGCGAGCGAGACGAACGTGGCGAAGAGCAGCGCGACCGGGAATCCGTAGAGCAACCCCTGCCAGATATCCCGACCGATAGCGTCCGTGCCCATGATCCCGAAGACCGTGCCGCCATAGACGGCAGAGATCGGCGCGATCTCGTCGGTAGGATCAGCGACAAGCACTTGCACGGAGAGGGTGTACGTGCCTTGGAGTGGCTCGAGTCGCCCGGAGTTGTCAGCCGCCGGACGGCTAAACAGACCAGCCGATAGGATTTGCGTGAGGTTCGCTGGGAGCGCTAGGCCAGGGTAGTGCTGGCGGAAAAACTGATCAAGCGATTGGGCTGCCGTTTCCTGCTGCGTGAGGTTGATTCGCTGGGGAACATCTTAATACCGGCGGTACGGCGCGGTCTCGCCTGGGCGCGGCGCCTGCACGGCGATGTTTGCCAGGCGGATTGGCGCATCGGGAGCGTCAGGGCGGACCAGGGAAATGACGATCACGGGGGCGCGGGTATGAAAGGTGACGCCCGTCAATGTCGTCGAGAGGAACTCCGGTGGCTGGCGCGTCGTGTGCTGGAAAATGAACCGGAAATCCCGAACCTCTGCCGCCCCCCGCTGACTAACCTCGGTTGGCTCGCTCAGTGTCAGCTTCTGGTGCCGCACGGCATCGCGTCCAAGCCAGGTCGTCCAGATTGGTGGGGCAGCGCTCGGATTATCGGCCCAGTAGGCGGGCGAGCTCCAGCGAGTCCGGCCAAAGTCGCGGGGGAAGCTGATGACAACATAGACCGACAGCGCTAGGAGAGCCAGGAAGAGCGCGATACCAGCTCTACCTGAGCCAGTGGCGGCAAGAAGGCTCAACGCACCCCGCAGAGACCAGGCGCTGGCCGGCTCACGTTCCTCCAGCGCGACCGTCGCGACCGATCCGGACTGTTGCGGTATGGCGGCCGACCCGTGTGTCATGAGCGGCTCACAGCACTAGTACCTCACCCGAGGATCGAGCACCACGTAGAGGATGTCGAGAATGAAGCGCGCCACCACGTAGATGAGCGTGAACAGGAAGGTCAGGGCAACGATGACACCCTCATCAGGTTGCCCGGAAAATGCGTCGAAGAACAAGCGCCCCATACCTCGCCAGTTGAATACCGTTTCGGTCAAGATCGCGCCGGAGAGGGAGCCGGCCAGGCCAAGGATCAGGCCGGTCACAATCGGCGGAGCGGCCACGCGCAAGATGTGGCGCCGCGTGACCCAGCTTTGCGGCAAGCCCTTGGCCCGTGCCAGCAGGACGTGATCTTCCTGGGCCACGGTCATCGTCATCGTCCGTACCGAGTAGATGCTGGGGCCGACACTGACCAAGACGAGCGTCATGATCGGCAGCAGCGCATGCTTGATCAGATCGAGCTGCCGCTCGGGAAAGCCTTCTGGCGGGGGCGTCGAATACATTCCTCCGGCTGGCAGGAGATCGAGCCGGAAGGCGAAGATCAGGATAAACAGAATGCCAAGCCACCAGGCTGGCACGGCGTAGGAGATTGCCGCGAAGTAAGCCACGATCCGGTCCAGCCGGCTGCCCACCCTGGTTGCCATGCGAACGCCAACCAGCAAGCCGATGATAGCGGTAATCACGGTGGCAGTCGTCAGGAGCAGCACCGTGTTTGGCAACCGCTCCAGCACGATATCCGAAATCTTATTGCTGCCCTCTGCTGTGCGCAGCGAGCGAGCCCGGCCCAAATCGAGCGTCATCACGCGCCACACCTGAGGCAGCAGCCGGCGGTACCACGGCTTGTTCAAACCATAGAACGCTTCAAGCTCGATCTTGCGCTCCGCGACCGCCTTCTCAAGCTGGTCCGGATCGCGGATCGTCTGCGATTGGGCGATGCGGAACGCGCGGAGCTCCTCATTGACGTTGGCCTCAAGCAGCTTGTCTGAGACGCCGGTTAGGCCCAGCGAGACCACAAGAAGCAGCAACACCGCAACGAGGACGCCGAAAAGCGTCACCGCACGAATGGCTAGCGTTCGTACGATCGCTGTCATCGCTGGTCACCGGCTGAGATGGGACAGACCGGCGCGAACATCGCGGAGAAGATCACCGATTGCTCCCGTGCCGGTGCTGCCGCTGGGCCAAGTTCCGGGCGAGGATACGACGAAACGGCGCTCCAGTCCACTGGCTTTGTTGGAGCGCCAGCGGTCTGTCTCCCATCCTCGCCCGCAGTGTCACGTCGCGATCAGACGCCGATTTGGAGATCCACGCGCTGCTGGGCCACCGCGGCGATGTCACTGCTGGCCGCCAGCAAGAAGAGCTGATAGAGCCCTGGGAAGAGTGCTGTCGAAACGGCTGGATCAACCTTGACCGTGAACGATCCGCCGTCTCCTCCCTCGGCAAAGCCGGAGGCGAGCACCTTACCGGCCGCAGGGTCAACAAGCGTATATTGCAGCGAGAGGGTTCCTGGGCCGGTAACCGTGACAGGGATCGAAATCTGATCGCCCAGATTGATCGCTGGAGGCACCACCGGCTGGATATCAATGCGCGGCGGCGCGCCGAGCCGGAAATCAGCAGCGGTGAATGGATAACCCTCATCGCGGAACGCATCGAGCTGGGCAAACTGCGCCGGTGGATCGTACTTGGTCAATTGGAAGGCGCCGTTGCCGATCACGAGCAGATTCGTCCGCTTGAACCATTCCTCGCAGGCATCGTAGCGGGCCTCCGCCTCTTCGGGGGTGACGAGGCTTTTGCCCCCGATCTCAAAAACACCTGCCGGGATGCTCTTCTTGCGCTTGAATTCGCGGAGCGAGCGCAGCACGAGCCGGGCATCGCTTTCGGTCACGAGGCTCAGCCAGGGGACGCTGAAGCGAGCGGCGGCAGTATCGCTATATGCGCCCTGGCGCTTCTCGAACACCACATCGTCCATCGCCGCGAGCACTTCCCACGGCGTGGCGACGCCGGAGGGCGAGGCATAGGCGGCGATGTAGCTCGGCTCAAAGTGCCAGTAATCAACGTACACCTCAAGCTGCGCATCGCCGGCGAGGCGGAAGCCTTTGGTCGTCTCGAGCAGTGGCCGGGACGTGATTCCAAGCGCGGTTTCGATCTGCACCTTGTTCTCGTCGTATGCGATCTCAAATGCCTGAGCGATCGGGTAGATGACATCTGCCATGGTGATGCGCGGGCCGTGATGCCAGGTCGATTGGAGGAACTTGGTGTAATCGAACGTGACCTTGCTCTTGGCCGTCGTGCCGGGCGTGACAGGCACCCAAGCGTCGGCCTTGGCATCCCAGATCACGGCGTCATCGGGCACTGGCATGCGGTCGTTTGGGCCTGCCGTTTCGACCTGGTACTCGGCTCGGAATGGCTGCGGCAGACCGCTGAAGGGGTGATTGACGAGCGGTGGATCCACGAGGTTGCGACGGATGTCAACGCTGTAGACGTCGCCGAACCCACCAACGGGGTTCCAGGTTGTCCGCTCCGTCCAGACCCACAGATGGCCAACCTTGATGTCGTTGCGGCCAGGTATGTGAGCGCCGCGCAGCGCCCAGAGATTTTTCGGCCCGCTGACGAGATCCTCGGTGAGATCCTGCACCTCAGCGCGGACGGGGAAGCTCTGCAGCGCGGTAACGAGCCAGATCCGCACCGACTCGCTGAGACCGATCTGGATCATCTGGCGAAAGAGGTCGTCCCGCTCCTGCTGGCTCTGAAACTCGCCACGGTAGAGGCGCTTGCCCAGATCATCAAGCTGCTGGTTCTCGTATTGCCAAAATCCAACTTCCTGCCAGCCGGGCATTTGCCCAAGCCATGGTGCGTAAAACTGGTTGACGCCAGCGTCGTCGTACCGCGCGGGTGCGCCACGTCCCCAACCCTCTGTATAAATGTGCCAGCCGAAGGTACGCGGGTCACTGGCGTAGACGGCTAGTGTCGCTGGGCCAAACTGCTGGTAAAGCGGCTGAACCTGAAAACCGAGCCGCTCCAGGTCAGAGCGCACCAGGTCGCCGATCTCGCGGCGCTCGTCTTCGACCCGAACAATGATCTTGATCGTCACCGGATTGCCGTTATAAGTCCAGACGTTGTTCTGTAGTTGAGCACCCGCGTTTTGCATTGCCTGGGTGATCTGCTGAGCAGCAAATTCAGGGTCGTGGCGAATGTTCAAGCCACTGACGACGGGAAAGATCGTAAGCTGATCGTAGTCGAGCGGGCTGACATTCGTTAGCATCGGCAATGCCCGGCCCTGGTATATGTCGCTGGCGATGAAGTCGCGGTCCACCAGGTATTGCATCGCCTGCCGGACTTCGGGAATGGAAAACGGGTTGAGTTCACCTTCATTTGCAGGCGCCGGATTGAGAATGAGGGAGAGAGTCGAGGCCGGAGCCTGAATCAACCGCACGTTCTGTGCTGATTCAAGGCTCTTGGCTCCCGCCGTCTTCAATCCAAAGAGGTAGAGGTCGATATCACCGTTCTGAATGTTGAGCGGCGCCTGATCAACGTTGTATGCGCCAAACGTCACCACGTCCACGGCTGGGCCGGGCTGGGTTGCCTCCTGAGCGAACGCTGCCTCGGGTTGCCGGGCTACAAGCGATGCCATTGACGTCGACATACCCAAGGCGGCAGCGCGCTGAAAGAACGCTCGCCGGGTGATCTTGCCCGCGGCTAGCGCGTCGAGCAGCGAGACAGGGTTATCCATGCCAATCACCCCCGTTCGATGAGCCAGGCTCCGCGATCCAGGCCATGAAGCCGCGGTTCACGCGTGCCGCCGGCGCCAGAGCCACCCACCGGCGCCTGCTAGCGCGAGGAACACTGCGGCGGCTCCTGGCAGCCCGCCTGCATTCGGCATGCCCATCGCCGCCACCGTCATCGGTGCCGAACCGGAGGTCGCGGGTGTCGCGGCGGGAGCCGGAGCAGGAGATGCGGCGGGCACGGGCGTGCCACTCGGCCGGGAGCCCTGGTTCGGCAGGCCGAGCTGCTGATTGATTGCAGACAGCGACTCTTGTAACGTGTCGAACCCAAACTCCGTGTAAAACGAGGCTGTTGCCACATTGCCCGTCTCATCGAACGCGCTGACGCTCGTCGGTCCCTCGCCTGTGACGGGCATATAAATGGACGTCGTGAAGCCGCCTTCCGCGTTGGTGCGAGGATTTGCAACGATCACGCCACTCACCAAGAGCAGGATGTTGCTATCTGGCTGGAAGCCGAGACCCTGGATATCCACGACGCGGCCAGCAGATCCCGACGGTGGGTTCAAGAACAACGAGGGAGCCCGGATCGCCGTCTGCCGGGCGAAGCCGATCTGCTGCGCAAACCCGCCGAATTCGCCAAGCCGGCTATCGGCCCAGACCATGTAGACATCGGCGTCGCTCACCGTGATGGCGAAGTAGTCACCAATAAACTGCCCGCCAGGAAATGCGCGCAACGAGTTTGAGGGGAAATCGCTCACGCGGGTGTCCGGCGCCGTAAAGTTTTGCTCTGGCAGAGTGAAGCCAAAGGTCTCGCCCTGGTCTTCGGACTTCGTGTAGTAGATGTTGTAACGCACCTCCTGCGGGTCATCCCGCATGTCTCCCCACATGAGATGGACCACGCCATCCGGCCCGATCGCAACCGCCGGGAAGAACTGCGTTCGGCTCGTGCGATCCTGATTGACCCGAATTGGCTCCTTCCAGGTCTTGCCGCCATCGAAGGAGCGCATCAAGTAGATATCCCCATCGTCGGTCGGCTTGTCTGGTGGGAGCGCGGTTGTGGCGATGAAGATCTCATCGTTCGGCCCGATGGCGACTTGGGGAAATGCTGCGCCCCAATACCGGAAACTGGCGCTGCGCGTCTGGAAATGTGGCTCGCGGAAGAGTCCTGCCTGTACCGGCTGCTCGAAGGTGCGCCCCTTATCCCGTGAGATGGACACCATGATGGTGCTCAGCCCCTTCTGAATGCCATCGTTCGTCGTATCGAGGTACGCCACCACCAGCGTTCCGTCAGAGAGCACTTTCGGCTGGGAGCCCTGCACCGTACGCTCTGCCTCGGTCGCGCCAGGATCCTCGGTTTCTTGCGTGGACGGGCCGCCATCCTCGTCTTGAGCCTGGACTGGTGGCTCGAAGCGCATGCCAAGCGCATTGCCGACGGGACCGCCGCCTTCGCCCTCGCCAGGCTCACTCGCGCCCTCGGCAGCAAGAACGGTCGGACTGGCTGCGACTGGTGTACTCCACGACAACCCGCCATCCTCTGAGCGGACGACGCGAATCGTCGTCTCCGTCACCGGCGACGTGAGGAACGGTAGCTCGTCCGCGTAGATGAGGCTGTAGGTAGTCGAAAACTCGGTGTAGCTCAGGTAGAGCACATCCTTTTCTGGATCGGTGGGGCTAGGGCCGACGCCAATCCACGGCTTATCCAGGAACTGCAAGGTCACCGTGCCACGCTCCCGGCCGGATGGATCAACGTTGCTGACCGTCTTGATGGTGCTGCGCGCGGCCGAGACGGCATCGCTCCAGGTCAATCCGCCATCGTACGACTTGGACACCGCCATACTGGAGACCTGGGCAAACGAGACGATGTTGCCGATCCGGAACTCTTCGAAGCCAACCGAGATCGAGGCGAGATAGACGGTGCCATCGCGGTCAAACGCGACCACGGGGTCGCCGGCAGCGCCGAAGTCTTCCCGGAAATATCGCACCTGATTGGGACCGTTCCAGGTCTCCCCGCCGTCAAAACTCGTGTAGGTTGCGAGCCCCGCCGTGTTGTAATCAATCACGACAACCACGAGATGCTCCGGGTCGGTCGGATCGACAGCGATGTGCGGCTCGGTGCTGATTGGGACTAAACCCACGGCACGCGAGATGATCAGATTCCGGCTGAAGGCCGGGGCCGGATTGCGAAATGGCACCTGCTGATAGCTGATAGCGCCATTCGAGCGTCCGCCGCTACCGCCGGCAAGCGCGATTGCTTCGGCGCCGAGCGGCTTGCCCTCGGGCGCGTGGCCAGCGAATCGCGGGTCAAGTCCCGAGGCCATAACCCAGGCCGAGCCGCCAAGCTGGTCTTTGATCGGTTCCAAGAATTGCGTAGCGATCAGCGGGAAACGCTCTGGCTCCCCTGGCTCGGCCGCTGCCGCTGGCCGTGGCACCGCCAGCGCCAGCAGGAGCACAAGGCAGGTCACAACGCTACTCATTTGCCATGCTCGCCGCGATGGCGAGGCGTTCCGTCTCCGTCCGCCCATCATGTTCCTCCAGGCTGACCATTGGACGATTAGATTCGTCGCATCGATGATGTTGGCCTTACGCTCACGTGCTGAATGGAGCGCATTGATGCTCGTTCGCGCGAGGGGAGCAGTGTATCGCGTGTACCGGTGCGTCGCTGAGCCGCCACCCGTTAGGATCCTCGCAAAGCATCTGCAAGCTCCCATCGCCAACCTGAACTGTGTGATGCCATGCTAGACTTTGGTGACACCGGCGTTCAAGCGTACGGTATCACGAATGGCGAGTATTCGCCGTCCGGGAGTGTGGTATTGATCACGGTAGCCTGCGCTCCCGTCACCGGAGCGAGCGACCGGCTACACTGCCGCGTAACCAGAGGTCTGAGGAGCCCTCGCCGGCGACGAAGCGCGTGATCACTAGGCGGGATGGAGCGACGCGGGACAGCGCGTCATGACACCACGGGAGCGATTCGGCATGGACCTGCGTACCGACATCACTGGTGGCCTGTGGGAAAAGCGAATCCGAATCGTCGTGGGCATAGCCTTGCTGGCGTTGATGGTCACGGGTCTGATACCGCGCTCCGGTCGCGCGCAAGATGATACGGCCTCAATCGCCGGTGACTACGCCGTTGTCATTGGGCGCAACGATGTCCCCCGCGATCTCCCCAACGGCCCGTCGTTGATCGGCCGCTGGCGCATCACCTTTGCGGAAGATGGCACCTTCGTCCTCGAGCGCCAGGATGTCGGCCCCGTGGTCACTGGGAGTTATGAGCTCAATGGGAACCGGGTGATCATTACCGATGAAGGCGGTCTTTTAGCCTGCACCGTCGGTCCCGACGGTGAAACGGACGTTTCTAGCGCCACCTACCAGTGGGATCTGCTCGGGGACCGGCTAACGCTCTTCCCGGTCGAAGATGGCTGTGCTACCCGTCGTATCTTGCTTGGCACGAGGGAGTTTGCCCCGTTTGTCGCTTGCCTCACCGGCGCTGCGCCTGTGCCAGTCACAACGCCCGAGCCGACCGCCGAATCGCCGCTGGCGGTGCTGCGTGGCGCGACCCCGCCGGCTGGGCCAGACGGGGACATTCGCCAGATCGAGCAGCAGATTGATGCGCTGCTTGCCCAGATGACGGCGTGCTGGGCTACTGGCGATCCCACCAAATTCCTGCCGCTCCTTAGCTCGAGCTTCTTGCCGGAATTCAAAGCCTCGCTCGGTGCCGCGGACGCCACCGAAGCAGAGTTCATTGCCCTGATGACCCAGGCGATGAGCGTGCCGTTCGTCTTCGAGCGCGCAGGTGATATTGACATTGAGGATGACACGCACGTCTCCGCGATCGTCCGGACCCAGATCGGCGGTAGCGAAGACTTTAGCCGGTTCCGCTTCGTGTTTGAAGATGGCGCATGGCGTTGGGATGGCATCGAATAGCGAACCTATCGAGGAATCCTCAATAGGGGAAGAGACGGCGGCAACTGCAACGCCGGGCACTGGGGAGCGGGCGACAAGCCCGGCT
>FWWM01013472.1_pt1 | contig 13179 bp, 12 predicted proteins | sample 2228351 | NCBI WGS metagenome assembly FWWM01 (sample SAMEA103939774, study PRJEB20133) | metagenome | reverse complement strand
CGTTCCACCTGCGGCTCGCCACCAATCCGGTCGATCATCGAATGCATCCGGGGGTCTCCGCTGCAAAACCTTCCCCGCGGGGAAGTTTCCTGCCGTTCCGCGCCGCCCTGGCCCCGGCCTGCCCGGGGGGCCGCGCGGTCACCGCCGCTTCAGCCCTGCGGCCTCGTCTTTTTCGGGTCGTAGTGCGACAGCGGCACGATCACCGCCGGCAGACGCTTTTGTCGGCCATCCAGCTTGCCGACCTCGAGTGCCGTGCCCGCTTCGGCATGGGCCACATCGACCCGCGCCAGGGCGATGTTCTTGCCCAGAAGCGGTGAGCGCATCGCGGACGTGACCTGTCCCACCTGCGCGCGCCCCGCATACAGGCCGTCGCCATGCCCGACATCCACCGCCGCATCGATCTCCAGCCCGACGAAGCGGCGCGACGGTTGCTCCTTCCGCCGGATCAGCGCCTCGCGTCCCACGAAATCGTCGGTCTTGGACTTGAGCGGCACCGTGAAGCCGATCCCGGCCTCGAACGGATCGGTCTGGTCGCTGAAATCGTAGCCGGAAAAGATCAGCCCCGCCTCGATCCGCACCATGTCCAGCGCGGCCAGTCCCATCGGCTTCAGCCCCAAACCCTCGCCATGCGCCCAGACCGCGTCATAGACCGCCGACCCGTCCTTCGGATGGCAGAAGACCTCGAACCCCAACTCCCCGGTATAGCCCGTCCGCGACACCACGACCGGCGCGCCCGACGGCCCTCCCAACCGGCCCACGGTGAAGCGGAACCAGCCCAGCTCCGCCACCGTCGGCTGGTGCGGCGCGGTCCAGATCATGCGCTTGATGATCTCGCGGCTGTGCGGCCCCTGCACCGCCAGATTGTGCAACTGGTCGGTGCTGCTGCGGACCATCGCCTTCAGCCCGAGTTTCTCGGCCTGCTCGCGGATCCATACCCCGCCGTAATCGTCGCCGCCGATCCAGCTGAACTGGTCGCGGCCCAGCCGGAACAGCGTCCCGTCGTCGATCATCCCGCCATGGTCATAGCACATCGCGGAATAGACCACCTGACCCTGGGACAGCTTCTTCACGTCCCGGGTCAGCACCCATTGCATCAGCGCCTCGGCATCCGGTCCCGTCACCTCCCACTTCCGCAACGGCGACAGATCCAGCACCACCGCCGCCTGACGGCAGGCCCAGTATTCCTCCAGCGCCCCGTTCGACGAATAGACCTGCGGCAGCCAGTAGCCCTTTTATTCCACCACATGCCGGGTCTTCTCGGCGATCCGGGAATGGAAGGCGGTTTCCTCGGTCATCTTCGGCTCCGCATCTGGCGTAGGGCGATAGGCGATGGAACGGGAGAATTTCTCTGCTCCAGAATAGGTGCGCACATGGATGTCGCTCAGATACCAGCCGTTCGCGGGCGAGGTGTCGTCCGGGCAGGCCGAGTTCACGCAGACGATATCCGTCAGCGCCCGGAACAGCACATAGTCGCCGGGCCGCGACCAGGGTTCGTCGCTGATCAATACCCCATGCGCGTCGATGCTGGTGTTGAAGAACAGGTTCACCGCCATCCAGCCCGGCCGCGGGTCCACGCCCCAGTCCCGGAGGGCAAGATTGAAGTTGTCCGAGCAGTTCACATGCCCCGGATAGCCGATGTCGTCGTAATATTTCGCCGCGCAGGCAGTTGGGATGGCCCTCGATGCCGTAGTCGTCCAGGTAGCGCCGCGGGTCGCAGCTCGGGAAGAGCATGTCGTGCCGCCCCACGGTGTCCTGCACCACCTCGACCAGCGGCACCCAGTCCTGATCGTAGTATTTCGAATGCAGCCCCGGCATCGAATAGGCATGGCCCATCAGCGTGCGCGAGGTCGTCACGTCCAAGGGATGCTGGATGCCCCGGTCCAGCTTGCGGGCGTCAAAGCACTGGAAATCGGTGCATTGCCGCCCGTCGACGTCAAGGATCTGGATGTAGTCGCCGGCCTTGACGAAATAGCTTTCCGCCGTCGCCGATTTCACCCGCAAATCGAGGACCGGGTCGGCCAGCGGATCGGGCAGGTCATGCTGCCCGATCACGCGCGGCCTCGCGCGCTGCACCAGAACCGTCACAGGTGTCGCCGTGTCCTGAGCCTCCGGTGCCATCGGCGAACCCGGAGCGGCCAGCACCACCCAGCCCTCGTCCGCTGCCGTCAGATCGGCCCGCGTCCCCGCCGGAGTTTCCAACCCGAACACCCGCAGCGCACCAGCGCGCGCCAGGTCGATCTTCCGCGCCGACAGGGCCTTGCGCAACCGCGTCAGGCTCTCGTCGCCCGCGGCAAGCATCGCCTTCAGCCCCTCGGCGCCAGAGTTTGACACCTGTCCCAGAAGGCCTGCGTCGATCCGCCCGTCCGGCCTGGCTGCGACCACCTCGCAAGGCTGCCCACCCTCGTCATTGACCAGCGTCAGCCGGTCCCCGACCTGTACGCGCAGCGCCAGCGCCCCCCCGCCCGGCACGACATGCCTTTCCTGCCCGTGATGGCGCGAAAATCCTTGCGGAGTCAAAATCCGGCTCGGTCGCGGCGGACCCGGGATCACCGAAGGATAGAGTGTGTCTGGCATGGCTCTCCCCGCCACCGAACCGGACCACGCGGCCCCGTGCGTTTAATGAGGATAAAACTTGTTCATCCACAAGAATAGCGTCAGGCTAAGCCTGACACAAGCGCAAGCGCAGGGAAAGGCGACAGAATGCTGGCACTGAGTTTCGGTCTGACGGCCGCAGTCCTGTGGGCGGTGCATGACCTTCTCGCGCGCAAACTCAGCCAGGGCACGGCACTGCTGCCGATCCTGACCATCGTCCTTGCCACCGGCGTGCTCGGCCACGTTCCTGTCGCGGTCTGGCAGGGCGGCTGGGAAGCGATGACCGGCCTTGCCTGGGGCGTGGCGGCGCTGTCGGGCCTGGCCTTCACCGTGGCGATCGGCGGGCTTTACAAGGCGTTCAGCCTGGCCCCGGTCCGCGTCGTCTCGCCCGTTGTCGGGGCCTATCCGCTCTTGACCCTCGTGATCGCTGCCGCTCAGGGCCGCGCGGTGACCGGGGGCGACTGGCTTGCCGTCGCGGCCGTCGTGATCGGGATCGCCATCGTCGCCATTGCCGCGCGGGACGATGCGCCCGAGGGCTATGCCGCCGCACCCGGCGTGGCCATCGGCTGGGCCGCACTGGCTGCCACCGGCTTCGCCATGACCTTTGCCCTTGCACAAGCGGCGACCCGGCTTGGCTCCGAGCTTCCCGTGATGCTGGCCGGCCGCCTTGCGGCGCTGTCGGTCATCGGTGCGCTCTTGATCTGGCACCGGGGCCAGCTTGCGCCACAGCGCGGACATTTCGGCGTGCTTGCCGTGATGGGTCTGCTCGATGCGCTGGCGCTTGGGCTGGTCACGGCCTCCGGCGGTCTGCCTCGCGCCGAATACGCTTCGGTCGCCTCGTCGCTGTTCGGCGTGCTGACCGTGCTGCTGGCCGCTTGGTTCCTGAAAGAACGCGTCAGGCCCGTGCAGTGGCTGTGCATCGCGGCGGTGTTTTCCGGCATTGCGCGGCTTGGCCTGCAGGGCTGACTATTCCGCCGCCTCCACCTGCGACGGCAGCGCGCGCAACCCTTTCGTCAGCCGCCGCTCGTCGCGCGGACTGACCCCGAAAATCTCGGTATAGTGCCGGATCATCGGGCTTGAGGTCAGATAGCCGACCGAAACCGCAATCTCGCGCAAGCTGTCGCCGGAATAAAGCACCCGCTGCCGCGCCTTCATCAGTCGCAGGTGATGGTAATAGCGCAACGGGCTTTGCCCGGTCTCGCGCTTGAACATCCGCTCGAAATGCCGGCCCGACAGCCCCACGGCCGCGGCCACGTCGGGAATGCGCAAGGGGTCTTCGACATGGGTCTCGAACAGGCGGATCGCCTCGCGGATTGCGGTCGGCAGGTTGTCCGTCGTGCCGCTGGCGCGGGCGACGGGAACCTTCTGGCTGGCGTCGGCATCGCGGACGAAGGGATGCTGGAACCAGCAGGCCACTTCCGTCATGCAGTCGCGCCCGAGCCGTTCCTGGATCAGGCGGAGCATCAGGTCGAACACCGCCCCCGCCCCGCTGGCCGTGATCCGGCGCCCTTCGCGCAGGATCGTCACCTCCCGCGCCTCGACCTGGGGGAAATCCGCCTTGAACGCGGCCTCATAGCACCAGTGGACGGAACAGGCCCGCCCCTGCAACAGCCCCGCCCGCGCCAGCGGGAAGATCCCGCCCGAGAACGCGCCAAGCGTCACCCCGGTCCGCTCCAGCCAGCGCAGCCGGGCTGGACTGCGACGCGGGTCGGCGAAATCCGCCGTCGGGGGCGAGAGGAGATAGAGATGGTCAAGTCCCTCGACCTGCTGCAGCGTCTGATCCGGCTCGAACCCGATCTCGGCCGATGACCGGACCGGAGCCATCGTTTCGGAAACCAGTTTCCAGGTGAACTCCCGCCGCCCGGTGATCTCGTTGGCGGCGCGCAGGGGTTCGATGGCTTGGGTCAGGCAGGCCATCGGAAAGCCCGGGAACATCAGAAACCCCAGCTTGAGCGGCCCCCGTTCAGTCATCGGCAAACCAGCCGGGCGAGGTGGGCTGACCGTCGTCATGCTTTGCCAACCACTCGACCATCGCGTCGCGGTTGCGGATGAAGCCCTTGTAGGTCGCCAGTTCCGGCGGCAGATCGCGCACCACCCGGTGCAACCGGCGCGCCCATTTCGGGACCGTCACGATCTGGTCGAAACTGCTCAGGTAGCAGCGGATGTCGAAGGCGATCGCATTCGACCGCGGCAGGCGGTAGAGGCTTTGCAATTCGACCCGCAGGTGCTGTCTTGCGCCAAGGTTTTCGGGGGTGATGGTCGCTTTCATCGGCCCCCACTTCGGGTAGGTCTCGGGTGCCGTGTCCAGAAGCGGGTTGACCGTCATCGTCCAGTTGAACCGCCGCACCGGCGCGCCGTGCTGCAGCTTCAGGAGAAACTTCAGCGCCCGGTCGAAGACGCCCTTTTCATGCGCCAGAGGCACGGGAGCGTGCCATTCCATGAAGTTCATGCCCACGTCGAAATCTACCGACCAGTCGGCCTGGCTGGTTGCGATGCCCGCGTCCATCCAGAGCGTGCCGTCGCGTTCATCCTGCAATGTCCAGTCGCCCTGCGTCTGCCGCATGATGTATTCGAACGGCGGATAGGGCAGCGTGCTTTCGTCGAGGAATGTGAACGACTGTTCGATCCCCAGGGGACGGTTCACCCAATGCCAGCGATTGCCGTCCTTGGTCAGGCCGAACCACTGCGGATAGTCCCGCGCCTTCGCCTCCATGATCAGTTCCAGCACATCCCAGCCGGCAAGGGTCATGTGCGGCAGCGACTGGCACCGCAGCGGGTCTTCCGCCAGCACCTTCCCGCGGTCGATCATCTCGGCAATGTAGTGCTCGTCCACATCCAGCATGTGCTCGAAGGCGGTGCCCTTGCGGCCCGGGACATGCGGCTCCATGTTGACCGAATACATGTAGTCGTCGCGGTCGAAGGGAAACGGGAACCGGCGCGGATCCGAGTTGCGGTAGGTGAAGGTGTCGCGGAACGTCTCGTCCCGGAAGAAGCCGCCGAAATCGTCGGGAGCGACCTTGAAGTCCAGACTCATGGCTCTCTCCTATCGGTCAATGACAAGGGTCCGGCCCTCGAACCGGCTGACGCAGGGCATGATCTTGCGGTTCGAGGCCTGCTCTGCCGGTGTCAGCCAGTGGTCGCGGTGCAGGATCGTGCCGTCGCATTCATGAACATTCGTTTCACATTGCCCGCAGGCGCCGCCCCGGCAGAGATAGGGCGCATCGACGCCCGCCGCTTCCATCGCCTCCAGCAGGCTTTGCGTCGTGCCGACCGTGATGGTCTTGCCGGAAACCGCAAGCCGCACCTCGAAGGGCGTGCCGGTGCCGGGGGCAAGAAATTCCTCATGGTGCAGCGCCTGCCGGGGCCAGCCCATGCTTTCGGCGGTGGACAGGACCCAGTTGATCATCCCCTTCGGCCCACAGACGTAAAGATGGGTCCCGATCGGTTGATTTTCCAGCACCTTTCCCAGGTCGATGAGCTGCTGGCGGTCGTCGAAATAGCAATGCACCCGATCGGGATGCGCCGCCGTCAGCCGGTCCATATAGGCCCCGAGCGCCGGACTGCGGGCGGAATAATGCAGCTCGAACCGGCCGCCGAACCGCGCGAGCTGCGCGATCTGCGCCAGGAACGGGGTGATCCCGATCCCGCCCGCGATCATCAGATGCTTCCGCGCCCGGTTGTCCAGCGGGAACAGGTTGACGGGATGCGAGAGCACCATTTCCATCCCCGGCACGACATGCCGGTGCATGTAAAGCGATCCGCCCCGCCCGCCGTCATCGCGCCGGACGCTGATTTCATAGCCCGACCGATCTTCGGGATCGGACATAAGTGAATAAGGGTTCAGCCTGCGGGTTCCGTGGTCATCCATCTCGACCACGGTATGCGCCCCGCCGGAAAAGGCGGGCAGGTCCGACCCATCCCTGGCAACGAACCGGAACCGCTTGATCAGCGCGTTGACCTCGACCACCTCGGCCACGCGCACCCGCAGCTTCGCCCCGCCGCTCATTGGAACCTCACAACGCTCTCCGGCACCAGACCGGGGTCCTCGGCGTCGATGTTCACGCCCTGAAAGGCCGCCATCCGCCGGGAATAATGGTCGCGGACAAAGAGGTTAAGCCCGCAATGGCTGCATTTGAACGGGTCGGTGGCGACGTTCTCGGTGATCCCCTTGCAATGCACGCATTGCACCCGCCGCAGGGTCGATCCGCGCTGTTCCTTCTGGATCGCCGCGAAGGGAAAGCCGGTGTTCATGATCTCGCGCTCGGCCTGGCCGATCAGGCCTTCGCTTCCTGCCAGATAGAACTGCGTGCCCATCCGCGCGTCCTGAAGCACTCGGGCCAGACGCGGCAGCAGCGCCGGAATGGTCGGAGCCCGAAAGAACTGCGCGGCGCCAAGCCCTTCCAGCCGGGCCGCCAGATCGACCCCGGTCGGCCCGGGAACATAGATCACATGCGCTGCCGCCAGAATTTCCGAACGATCATTCGCCTTGGCCAGCATCTCCACCACCGCCTCGGCTCCTTCGCCGTCGGCGACGATGAGGTGCAGACTGGCGGGGCGGGGTTCCAGCCGCGCATAGACCGGCCGACTTTTGATCGACGGGGCGTCCACGGGGGTGAGAGACGTCTTCACGGTTCGGTTTCCCTGACATGTCGGCCCGCCCGGAAGGCAGGCCCCGAAAGATCAGCCCCTGGCCGTGCGGCGCTTTTTCTCGACGTCGAAGAACGGCATCGAATGCGTCGTCGCGGCCATCGGGCCATGCGTGCCGCAGCGGACCTCAAGCCTGGTCCCGTCATTGGCGCAATCGACCGGCAACCGGGCTATCGCGATGTTCCAGTCGTTCAGGGGTGAATACATCGCCTGGGTCACCAGACCCACCTGCCTGCCGCCCCTGAACACCGGCGCGCCGTTGCCGGGGACGTTCCTGCCCTCCAGCTTCAGGCCCCAGATCCTGAACCGCTCGCGGCCTTTCAGCCGGTAGTGTTCTTCCGCCCCGCGAAAGCCGGTCTTGCCCGGGGTCACGGTGAAATCAAGGCCCAGCTCCCACAGTGTGTCGCCCGGGCCTTCATCCTCGAACGGATACATCTCGGAATTGTCGAACGGGTAGAACAGGAGGTAGCTTTCTGTCCGCAGCATATCCAGCGTGGTGAAGCGGCAGGGGATGATCCCCATCGCGCGGCCTTCCTCCAGGATACGGTCCCAGATCTCGCCTGCGTCCTGACCCCGGCAAAAGATCTCGTAGCCCCGCTCGCCCGTATAGCCCGTCCGCGACAGGGTGATCGGCTTGCCATACAGGCTTGCGGGCATGTGCGACATGTAGGGCAGCGCGCGGACGCCCGGAACGTGCTTTTCCAGGAACTCCACCGCCAGCGGCCCCTGCAGCGACAAATCATGCAGGTTGTCGTCGAAGCGGATCGAGACGTCGCGCCCCGTCGCCGCCATCGTCAGCTGCTCATGCCCCTGACCGGACCCATGCACCACGGTATAGCTGTTCGGGCCAAAGCGGTAGATGATGCAGTCGTCCACGAACTTGCCCGCGTCGTTCAGCATCGAGGCATAGATCGCCCGGCCCGGCATCAGCTTTTCGGGATCGCGCGTGGTGGCGCGGTCGATCACATGGCTTGCGGCATGGCCGGTGATATGCACCTTCTTCAGGCCCGAGACATCCATCAGCCCGGCCTTGGTGCGGATCGCCATGTATTCGGCATCCGGCTCACCCTTGGAATAGGACCAGGCGGTGCCCATCCCGCTCCAGTCTTCCAGGTTCGACCCCAGCGCGCGGTGCCGGTCGATCAGCGACGAAAAACGCCAGGAGTTCGTCATTGGCAGTCTCCCTGAATGGTTCTTGGTTTGCGGCAAGTGTCGGGTGATTCCCGCCAGAAAGCAATAATGAAGTGCAACAATCTTTCTTGTCAGAAAACATTCGCCCAGGAAAAAGGCCGCCCCTCGGGACGGCCTTTTCTGCTGTTTCCGATCAGGGTCAGCCCGGCAGGACGAAGAACCAGTTCGCCCAGAGAACCACGACAGCGCCCAGGATCAAGGCGAGATAGGGCAGGAAGCCTGCCTTCCTCTCGCCCAGCTCGCCATAGGGCAGTCCAAGGTCGTCGTAGGCCTCCTTCGGGAACTTGCCGCCGTCCACGACGTAATGGCGGAACCAGAACACCGGGAAGATGAAGGCCGCGAAAACCAGGCCCGACCAGAGCGCGTTTTCATAGCCCCAGACCTTTGCGCCCGCGCCCAGGAACAGGGCGTTGACGAAGGCCAGGATCGTGTTGATCCCGATCAGCCAGGTCGGCGCTTTCCACGGGCGCTCCATATGGGCGCTGTCGATGCGGTGGATCCAGCCGGCGTTCAGGTTCAGGAAGTTGAACAGGATGTAGCCGACGTTGGAAATCGCAAGGACGTAGAAATAGCCCGCGATGTCCGAGGCCAGCGCCAAGAGGAACACGTTGAAGGCAAAGTCGGTCCACATCGCATTGCGCGGCGCGCCGTGGCTGTTGACCTGCCCGAGATACTTCGGCAGCCAGCCATCGCGCGACCCTTGATACAGCGTGCGCGACGACCCGGCCATCGCGGTCATGATCGCCAGGAACAGCGCCATGATCATCAGGATGACGAAGATCTGCGTCACCACCGCCCCGCCGCCCAGCATGTTGCCCAGGGCCTCGCCGACGCCAGAGCCATCGACGATCCCGGTGGCCAGCATCCCTTCGACCCCGTAGACCCCCTGGAACGAAAAGGGGATCAGGAAGAAGAAGAGCATGCACAGCAGGCCGGAATAAAAGATCGCCCGGAAGGTATCGGTCTTGGGGTCCTTCAGTTCCCGGGTATAGCAGACAGCGGTTTCAAAGCCGTAGGTCGACCAGGCCGCGATATAGAGGCCGCCCAGGAACAGCGTCCAGCCGCCGATGTTCCACTCGCCATCGACCCCCGAATAGGCCGCGGTCGGCGGCACGAGGTTGGTCACGTTCATCCAGTTGATCGACCCGTTGAACAGGGGCACGAGGCCGACCAGCAGCAAGGGCACCAGCACGATGATCGCCAGCCATTTCTGCGCCACCGCCGGGTTGGCGATGCCCCGCTCCTGGATCAGAAGGATGATCAGCATCAGCGCCACGCCGACCACGAAGTAGGCGTTGAAATACAGTGTCCCAAGGCCCGGGATCACCAGCGTGCCCGCTTCCCAGGTGCGCAATGCCGGGGTCAGCGCCGAAACCCCGTCCGCCGTCGCCACGGCCTGGATCGCGTCAGGCACCGCCACGCCCGCATTCGCGGCCATGTAGTCGACCACCGCTTGCGTCTCGGCGGTGTAGCTGGCGATGTTCGCCGCCACCCAGTCCAGCACCATCTGGCTTTCGGCCAGCGGGACCGGGAACAGCGCATTCAGGATGTAGCCCGCCGCAAGCACGCAGCCCAGGGACAGCACCGGTGACCAGGCGAACCAGTTGCACCAGACCGACAAGGGCGCAATCAGCTTGCCGTAGCGCAGCCAGGCGGTCGCGCCATAGACCGAGGTTCCGCCCGACTTGTTGCCGAACATCCCCGCCATTTCGGCATAGGTGAAGCTTTGCAGAAAGCCCATGATCATCGAGATGATCCAGACCACGAACGCGAGCTTCCCCGTCGTCCCGGCGATCCCGCCGATCGAGAACAGCACCAGGGGCGGCACACCGGCTGCAACCCAGAAGGCCCCCTTCCAGCTCAACGCACGGACCATCTGGCCCGATCCAGTTTCAGTCGTCATTCCCTCTCTCCTGTCAGATGGCGCAACCGGCCTGCGGGCAATTCTTGAGGCTTGTCCGTCCCGCCGGTCCGCCGTGGATCATTGGTCGTCACGTCAGACGTGCTCTGGTGTGGTCTGTTCCCCGGCCTTCTCCTTCGTGCGGTGCAGACTCGCGCCAGGCGGGGCAAAGCCTGCGGCCTGATGCCGCAAAGCAAAGCACGGGGCCGCACGCAAGGCGAGCACAATTTGATCCGTGCGAAAGTATGTTTCCTATCGGTCACAGTTGACCGGGCGCGGACTGCCCAAAAGACAGGCGGCGCCGTTTTCGGCGCCGCCGTGTGGTGCGACCGGACCCGATCAGTTCTTCAGATAGCTTTCCATCGAATCTTCCAGCGCGTCCTTCCACGGCGTGTGGTGGACCGGCGCCATCGTCCCGGTGATCATCGAACGGTAGGCGTTGTTGCGGAAGGCCATGATGTCCGCTTTCTTGTGGTCCTTCCATTCGAAGAAAGCCTCGCAGGCCCCGTCGACGTCGAAGTCGGGATAGTCGGTCTCGGCGATCAGTTCCTTCACATAATCGCCCTGATAATGGATCGCGTCATGGGCATCCTTGCCCTCGTCCTCGTGGCGAACCCGGTCCTCGACGTCCTTCAGCAGCACCGCCTTGTCGGTCGGGATATTGATCTTGCCCATGATCGCGTCGCGGACCCACCAGGCCTGGGCGTCGAACATGTTGAAGGTGAACCACTGGTCCTGCATGCCAAGATAGAACAGCTTGGGATTATGGACCCAGGCCACGCCCTTGTAGAGGTCCGCCGTCGCCAGCCGGTTCGCCGTCTTCAGCCGCAGATCGTCGGGCAGGAACGGAAAATGGTGCTTGTAGCCGGTGCACAGGATGATCGCGTCCACCTTCTTCGACGTCCCGTCCGAGAAATGGGCCGTGGTCTCGTCCACATGGCTTAGCTTCGGGACTTCCTTCCAGTTCGACGGCCATTTGTAGCCCATCGGCGCGTTGCGATAGGCCACAGTCACCGACTTCGCGCCGTATTTCCAGCATTGCGACCCGATGTCTTCCGCCGAGTAGGACGACCCGAGCAAGAGGAGATCCTTGCCCGCAAACTCCCGCGCGTCGCGGAAGTCGTGGGCATGCAGCACGCGGCCGTTGAACTTGTCGAAGCCGGGGTATTCCGGCACGTTCGGCACCGAGAAGTGGCCCGAGGCCACAATCACATTGTCGAAATCCTCGGAATACATCCGGTCGGCTTTCAGGTCATGCACCGTGACGGTGAAATTCCCCTTGTCCGCGTTGTAGTTGACCATGCGCACCGTGGTGCAGAAGCGGATCCAGTTCCGCACCTTCGCCTTCTTCACCCGGCCTTCGATATATTCGAACAGCACGGCGCGCGGCGGGTAGCTGGCGATCTGCTTGCCGAAATGCTCTTCAAAGGAATAGTCGGCAAACTCCAGCCCTTCCTTCGGGCCGTTCGACCAGAGGTAGCGATACATGCTGCAATGCACCGGCTCGCCGTGTTCATCAAGACCCGTGCGCCAGGTGTAATTCCACAATCCGCCCCAGTTCGCCTGTTTCTCGAAACAGACAACCTCGGGAATATCCGCGCCCTTCGCCTTGGCCGACTGGAACGCGCGCAACTGCGCCAGGCCTGACGGCCCCGCCCCGATGACGGCTACTCTCTTCTTCATGGTAAACCTCCGGATGTTGGACTCTTCCCGGCCCCTGGGGCGCTGGCGTTTGGATCAACCTAGAGACAAAGTTGCGCCTGTGTCAAATCTTCTTCCTGCTGGTAAACATGGCAAACCCCGGAGCAGAGGGGCTCCGGGGTCCGAGTCAGTCTCGTCGCGGCAATAGTAAGCGCAGCGGCCCTTAACGGGCAACCGTCACGGTGCAATGCGCCTGTCCCGCCACCTCGGCCGCGACCGAGCCAAGCACCAGACGTTTCACGCCCCGCTTGTCGCCGGTGCCCATCACGATATGGTCAGCGCCGATTTCCTCGCCGTAGGCGATGATGGCGGGTCCGGCACTGCGCGACACCGCCGCAACCGTGTCGATATCCACCGCGCCGACGGCTTTCGCCTCGGCCGCCGCTTTCTGCAGAATGGCCTCGGCTTCTTCGTCGGGCCACTGGTTGATCAGCGGGCCGCGCGCGCCGCCCAGCGCCAGATTGATCGCGCAGATCGTCAGATGCGCCCCGGTCAGCTTGGCCAGCTCGGCGGCCTTGCGCACGCCGATCATGGCATGGTCCGACCCATCGGTCGGGCACAGGATCTTCTTGGTCATCGCTTCATCCTTGTCCGAGTTGACGTGGGAACCTGCAAAGCAGCAAATGGAACGGCCCGCCTTGACATGCGTCAAGAAAGTTCACCCACATGCAAATTTTGCGGAGCCCGCCATGCAGCCCATCGACCCCAAGGACCGCCGGATCGCCAATATCCGCGAGGCTGCCTTTCTGCCCTTCGTCTATCCCGACGGCCTGGCGCTTGGCGATTCCGTCCTGCAGCTTGACGACAGTCGGCCGTTGGGCGTGGGCTTCCATGTCTACCGGATGCCCGCCGGCATGACCACGCGCGGGCACCGCCACAACGGGCACGAACAGTTCCTGATCCTCGAAGGCGAGCTGCACGAAAGTGACGGCACGATCCTGCGCGCGGGGGACATGGTGTTTTACCGCGACGGCACCGAACACAACAGTTTCACCCCGGACGGCTGCCTGCTGGCCGTCCACATCGCCGGACCGGAGACGCCGCTGGAATAGACCGGCGGACCCGGAACGCTTTGGGGGCCGGTCAAGGCGTCAACGCGGAACGACCCGCCCTGCCACAGGCGCGCGCACCCGCCGCAGGGCGTTGAT
>FWWM01013471.1_pt1 | contig 13180 bp, 10 predicted proteins | sample 2228351 | NCBI WGS metagenome assembly FWWM01 (sample SAMEA103939774, study PRJEB20133) | metagenome | reverse complement strand
TCATCGATCAGAACGAAGCTTCCCGCGCGCACGTACTTGATCCCGGACTGGCGGAGATCGTCGCGGCACTACTTGAGCAAGAGCTTGCCAGCGGCGCCGCGCGGGCGGCCGCCCTCGGCCGCCCCGCGGCCGCCCAGGCATCGATGATCGCCCCGACCCGGCCGACCCCCGGCGCGTCCTGGTGCTCGGCGACTCGGTGGCCTTCGGCTACCGCCTGCGCGAGGAAGAAGCCTTCGCGTCGCAACTCCAGCGCGCGCTCGAGCGCCGCACGGGCGAGCGCTTCGAGGTCCTCAACGCGGGCGTCGAGGGCTACGACACGCGCTCGGAGCTCGCCTGGCTCGAGGCGGAGCTGCTCGACCTCGAGCCCGAGACGGTCGTCCTGCTGTTCAACCTGAACGACTACGACGACCCGCCGGTGCTCGGCGCGCGCGGCGTCCTCACCGCGCACCCCGAGCGGCGCGCGGGCGACGACGCGCTCGCCCACGTCTCCGAGCTCTACCTGCTCCTCCGCGCTCTGCTCGAGACGGGCGGCGCGCTGCTCGCCCGCGACGGCGAGCCGGATGCGGACGGCACGGCGCGCTTCTCCGATCTCGACCGCTTCGTCTCGGCGATGCGCAAGGAGGTCTATCGCACCGGCACCGACCCCCGCCTCGAGGCGATGGAGCGTGCGCTCGGCGCGATGCACTGGGCGACCGCGGCGCGCGGCCTCCGGCTCGTCGTGGTGATCGTTCCCGACGGCGACCAGGTCGGCGTCGAGGCGCCGGATCTCGCGCCCCAGGAGCGCCTGCGCGCTGCCTGCCGCGCGCTCGAGCTCGAGTGCCTCGACCTCCAGCCGGTCTTCGCCGCCGAGGCGGGCGAGCCGCTGTTCCTCGACATCATGCACCCGAACGCGGCCGGTCAGGCGCTCATGGCGCAGGCCGTCGCGCGCTACTTGACGGGCGGCTGAGCGAAGCGCTCAGGCGGCGGCGCGCGTCGAGCGGCCCTCGACGCCGCTCGGCACGGGCAGGAACGCCGACACGCCGACCAGGTAGATCGCGACCCCGATCAGCATCACGGTGTCGAAGCCGACCGTCATCGCGAGGATCGTCGCGAGCACGGAGGCGACCACCGAGCAGAAGCCGTTCACCGCCCAGCACCAGGCGACGTACTGCTCGTGGTACGGCGTGAGCACGCTCACCGCGCGGAGCCCGATCGGCATGAAGGCGCCGAGGCAGAGGCCGAGCGGGAGCAGCAGGAGCACGGTCACGGCGACCCGCACGGCGAAGGACCAGCCGACACCGACGTCGACCAGCGGCCCGAGCCCGAAGCGGTAGAAGACGACGAGCACGATCAGCATCCCGACGAGCCCCGCGAACGCGCGGTTGCGCTCGGTGCCGTAGCGCTCGCTCAGGAAGCTGCCGATGCCGGTCGAGACCAGGATCGAGAACAGCGTGACGGTCAGCGAGTACGTCGGGTAGCCGAGGAACAGCGTCAAGCGCTGGATCAGCACCACCTCGAGGAACATGAAGCCGAGCCCGAGGGCGGCGAAGTAGACCCCGGCGTTTCGCTTGTACGGGATCTGCGACCACACGTTGCGGATCGCGAGCAGCGGCAGCAGGAGGAACACCGCGGCGAAGGTGATGGCGACGCCGAGCAGCACGAGGAGCAGCCGCTCGCCGATCCCCTCCTCGACGTTGAGCCGCAGCTCCTTGTCGCGCCCGAGCAGGACCGTGTCGAAGCCGACGAAGTGCCAGAAAAACGGCGAGTCGTCGGTGATCGGACCGACCTCGTAGGGCAGGCTGTCGTACCAGGCGTCGCGCTTCTCGTCCTCGAGCGTGATCGCGGTCTTGACCAGGCTCTCCGGGTCGCGGTCGGTCCCGGTGTAGATGACCCGCGCCCCCTCGATCTGGGCCGCCGTCTCGATGAACTTCCGCACGTCGGCCTCGGTGAACGGCGACCTCTTGATCAGGATCGTGACCGACTCGAGGCGGCCGAAGCCGGGCGACACCGCGACCAGCACGTGGCGCGGGAAGTCGGGGATGCCGAGCTCGCGGAACGCCTCGCGAGCCGTGCCGACGTAGCGCACGACGCGGTTCGGCTTGGTCGCGAAGTCGATCTCGCCGAACTGCGCGCACAGGATGCCGTTCGGGTCGAGGTGCTCGAGCGCCTCGACGATCATCTCCTTCGTGTAGAGGTAGCTCTCCGACAGGACGAAGGCGCCCGAGGTCGCGGCGTTCATCGCGGCGTAGCTGTCGGGCGCGACCAGCCAGATCAGATCGAACTGCTTGCCCGCGCTCTTCAGGTACGAGCGTCCTTCCGCATTGACCAGCGTCACCTTCGGGTGGTTCGCGATGTTGCCGGTGAACTCGCGGAAGTGCGTGGTGAGGAGCGACACCGTGACCGGGTTGAGCTCGATCCCGGTGATGTGCTTCGCGCCGAGGCGCAGCGAGGCGAGGATCTCGTTGCCCCCCGCCGAGCCGATGATCGCGACCTCGGGCTCGGACGCGAGCAGGCGGAACGGGTAGGCGCGGTCCATCTTGTCGTAGCGCGAGAGCGACGCGGGATCGCCGTCGTAGGCGAGCATCGACGAGCCGAGCGTGCCGTCGTGGACGAGGAAGTTGGTCGGCGGGTCGGTCCCGGGCACCGGCACCACGTCGACCCGGAAGACCGGGCTCCAGCGCGAGAAGATCGGCGTCGTCTCCGCGCCCTTCACCCGGTCGCGCACCGGGTCGGGCAGCTTGCCGGGGAAGAGCACGCCGGCGAGCAGGCCGAGCGCGATGATCGTCGCCGGGATCGTCGCCGGACGCCCGGCGCCGAGCGCGAGCGGCAGCCCCGCGAGCGCGAACGCGAGGCCCGCGAGGAACACCGAGCCGGGCGGCGAGATGATCGTGATCGCGGGGATCACGATGGCGCAGCCGAGCGCCGCGCCCAGCAGGTCGACCGCGTAGAGGCGGCTGATGCGCTCGGTCTGCGAGGCGAAGATCTTGGCGAGCGCGATCCCGGCCGAGAGGAAGGGGACGAACAGCGTGATGCAGACGATCGCGAGCTTCGCGAGCTCCAATGCCACCTCGCCGCCGTGCCCTCCCTGCGTGAAGCGCATGACCATGCGGAAGAGGTTGAGCGGCATGCGCGCGATCAGGAAGTAGCCGAGGAGCACCGTCGCGGCGGCGGTGAGCGAGCAGCCGAGGAGCAGCCGCCCGGGCGCGGCCCGGCGCAGGCGGTCGAAGATCGTGACCAGAACGCCCCCCGAGCCGAGCCCGAGGAGCGCGATGCCGATCACCAGGTAGGTGAAGTAGTAGACCAGCTTGTAGGAGAAGACGCGCGTGTAGGACACCTCGAGCAGGATGACCGCAAGCGAGATGAAAAAGGTTTCGTAGTAGAGCTTGCGCATCGCTGGGCGGGATCCGGCGGTCCTATCGCGGCAGGAAGTGCCCCTATCTACAGGGCGGGTGCCCCGCGGTAAACCCCGCCCGGGGGGCGGGATGCGGCGCCCGCACGCTCCGACCCGCCAATTGCGGACGGCTTGCGGGGTGTGCGAGCATCTCCGCGCATGTCGAGTGAGCGCGCCTCGTTCCGCCAGCTCCTGCGCAACTACGCGAGGAGCGTGCCCCCGCGGCGCCTGGCGAAGGTCTTCGTCGAGGAGTACGTCGGCACGGCGCTCCGCTCGCTCCCGGGCGTCGAGGGGTTCGTCCTCCGCTACCTGCTCTACCGCTGCCTGTTCCAGCGGCTCGAAGGGTTCTGCTACGTCTACCCCGGAGCCCGCCTCTCCCACACCTACGGCATCAGCGCCGGGCGCAACCTGATGATCAACGCCGGCGCCTTCATCTATGGCCGGGGCGGCCTCACCTTCGGCGACCACGTGATGATCGGCCCGAACGCCGTCATCGTGAGCTCGCAGCACCGCTTCGACGACCCGAGCGTGCCCATGGTGTTCCTCGGCCACGCGGCCGACCCGGTGACGATCGGCAGCGACGTCTGGATCGGGGCGAACGCGGTGATCCTGCCCGGCGTCCGGGTCGCCGACGGGACGGTGGTCAGCGCCGGGGCGGTGGTCACCCGCAACACCGAGCCGTACTCGATCGTGGGCGGAATTCCGGCGGCCAAGATCGGCATGCGCCCCCGGCTCGCGGACGCGGCGCCAGCGGCCAGCGCGACGGCATGACTCGCGTCGCGCGCCTGTGTTAGGACGCGCAGCCGATGCCCGCGCCGCGCTCCCAGACCCTGCTCATCATCCCGGCCTACAACGAGGCCCGCTCGATCGGCGACGTCATCGACCGGGTGCACCAGACCGGGCTCGCGATCGACGTCCTGGTGGTGAACGACGGCTCCCGCGACGAGACGCCGCGGCTCGCCGCGGCGCATGGCGCGCGCGTCGTCTCGCACCCGTTCAACCTGGGCTACGGCGCGGCCCTGCAGACCGGCTACAAGTACGCCGTCCGGCACGGCTACGACTACGTGGTCCAGATGGACGCCGACGGGCAGCACGACCCGGCCTACATCCCGCGGCTGCTCGAGCCCGTGCGCTCGGGCGAGGCCGACGTGGTCATCGGCTCGCGCTTCGTCGAGGCCTCGGGCTACCGGATGGGCTCGGCGCGCACCGTCGGCCGGGTGTTCCTTCAGCGCGTGCTCGTGTGGTGCGGCGGGCCGCACATCGCCGACCCCACCTCGGGCCTCCAGGCGCTCGCCCGCCCGGTGGTCCGCTTCTGCTGCTCGGACTTCTACCCCTTCGACTTCCCGGACATCGACGTGATCCTGCTCCTGCACCGCCAGGGCTTCCGGATCCGCGAGATCCCGGTGACCATGGCCCCAAGCCCGCCGGCGCGAAAGCCGATGCACGCGGGCCTGCGCGCCGTCTACTATCCCTACAAGATGCTGCTCTCCACGTTTCGCAGCTGGCTCACGCCGCGCGTCAAGCTGCTCCCCGAGTGAGCGCTGCACCGCGCCGGCGCCGGCCGGGAGAGGAACGAGATGAACCCAAGCACGATCGATGTCGACACGCTTCGGAGGCTTGCGATCGAACAGCCCGAGTCGCTCTCGACGCGCATTCTCGCGCTCGCGCTGTGCACCGCCTTCCTGATCGCGGTGCTGGTGCTCGTCCATCGGGGCCGGCTGCGCGAGGAGTACACGCCGATCTGGACCGTCGTCGCGCTCGGCACGATGGTGCTCAGCATCTGGTTCGACGCGGTCCGGCTCTTGACGCGGCTCGTCGGCGCCTGGACGCCGAGCTCGACGCTGTTCTTCTTCGGCCTCGTCTTCCTGCTCACGGTGAGCTTGAACTACGCGGTGCGGCTCTCGGGCCTGAGCCTGCAGGTGAAGCTGCTCGCCCAGGAGGTCGCCTTGCTGCGGGCGCAGCTCGCGGCCCGCGGCAGCGAGGCCACCGGGGAGCCGGGAGAGGACGCCGTGCCGGCGCGATGATCGAGGAGCGGGCCTTCTGGGAGTCCGGCGGGCTCTACCGGCGAAGCGACCACCCGGTGGTCGAGATCTTCGCCCGCCAGCGGGTCTCCTACCTCGTCGACGCCGGGCTTCTGCGCGACGTCGGCTCGCTGCTCGACGTCGGCGCCGGGAGCGGCTTCTCGAGCGCCTACTACCCGCCGGCGATCCGGGTCGTCGCGTGCGACTACGCGGCCGGAATGCTCGGCAGGAACCCGGTGCGCGACAAGGTGCGCTGCTCGGCGGTGAGCCTGCCGTTTGCCGAGCGCAGCTTCGACGTCGTCACCTGCTGGGAGCTGCTCCACCACCTCGACGACCCGGTGAGCGCACTGCGCGAGATGTGGCGCGTCGCCGCGCGCCGCCTGATCGTCTTCGAGCCGAACCGGATCAACCCGGGGCACATCGTGCTGGGCTTGACGCGTGCCGAGGAGCGGCGCTCGCTCCTCTTCTCGCCCGGCCACCTCCGCCGCCTGGTCCGTGCGGCGACGGGCCGCAGCGGTCGCCCGCGGCGCTGCGGCCTGCTCTTCCCCAACGTGACGCCGCTGCCGGTCGCGAAGCTGCTCGCCCGGCTGCCCTACCGCGTCCCGCTGATCGCGATCTCGCAGCTCCTCGTCCTGGAGAAGGATTGACCACGCCCACCGCCCGGCCAGGCCGCCACCCCCTCGTCTGCACGGTCCTCGCGACGGTCGCCTACCTGGCGCTCGCGCTCTTCATCCTGCGCCCGGTGCTGCCCGCACCCGGCAAGCTCCTGCCCTACCCCGCGCTCCTCGACTGGAGCTCGACCGAGCGCGTCAACCTGGCGCGCCTCGACCACCGTGACCAGTCGATGGTGGTCTCGGTCGTGATCCGCAACGCGGCGATTCTCACCTCCGAGCCGTGGAGCCTCTTCTCGGGCTACGGCCAGTGCTACCCGATGCCGCGCTCGTACACGCTCGGGGAGCACATGTTCGGCACGAGCTTCCTCGCCGCGCTGCCCTACCTCCTCACGCGCGACCCGATCGCGAGCTACAACGCGGCGCTCGTCCTCACGCTCTGGATCCCCGCGCTCACGATGTACGCGCTCTCGTACGCGTTCACGCGGAGCGCCGCCGCGGCGTTCGTCGCGGGGCTCCTCTTCATGCTGGTGCCGGGGCGCATCGTCGACCCGTCGCACCCGTACGTGCACGGCGACCTCTGGGCGCCGCTCGTCGTGCTCTTCCTGCACCGCCTGTTCACGGTCGGACGGTGGTCGGATGCTTTGCTCTTCGCGCTCTTCCTCTCGCTCGAGGTGTTCGAGAGCCTCTACCCGCTGCTCGCCTGCAGCCTGATCGTGCTGATCTACGGCTCGGTGCTGCTCGTGCGGCACCGGGCGAAGCTCGTCGCGCTGCTGCCGAAGATCGCGCTCGCGAGCGCGATCGTGCTGGCGAGCGCCTGGCTCGTCCTCGGACCGTACCTCGAGACGCGTACGACCTGGGGGCTCCTCGAGGGCCGCACCTCGGTCATGCTGGAGCTCAGGCACTACGGCTGGGGCTCGATCTACTTCCCCGGCGCGATGATCCTCGGGCTCGCGGCGCTCGGGGTGGTCGACCGGCTGCACCGCCCGCGCCTGGTGCGCGGCGAGGACCCGCGGCTCCCGATCCTCGTCGCGGGCGTGGTGGTGCTCTGGGCGTCGACGTCCGGCATCCCGATCCCCTTCACCAACGTGCTGCTGCCGTCGCCGATCGTGGTGCTCAGGCCCTGGGTGCCGGGGCTCGGCGCGGTCCGCGCGCTGAACGCCGTCGGGATCACCGCGAACCTCGCCTGGGCGTTCCTCGCGGGCTACGGGGCGCTGTGGCTCACCGAGCGCCGCGGTCGCCTCGCGACCATCGCGCTCGTCGCGCTGATCACCTTCTTCTCGCTCGCCTTCATCTACCACGGCCGGTTCGCGAAGCCGATGTACGGCACCTGGTCGTTCAAGATGGCGGCGTGGGAGGCGAGCCCGCCGGCGGCGGACGTCGAGCTCCTGCGCCGCGTCGCGCAGGGCGCGGTGCTCGACGTGCCGTTCCCCGAGATGAGCCGGCCCTCGAGCGTGCACCTCGCCCGCCACCTCCTGCTCAACAGCTACAACCCGCGCGCGACCGCCGCCTGCTACAACTCCTTCGTCTCGCCCGTGCAGGACCAGATCGCGCGGCTTGCGGCCGCGCTGCCCCACCGCGACGCCTCCGACGCGCTCGCGGCGCTCGGCTTCGGCACGGTGGTCATTGACAAAGAACGCCTCGACGCCGCGACGCTGCAGGGGTTCTTCGACGAGCTGCGCCACCTCGACAACTGGGAGCGCCTCCGCCCGGTCGGCAAGACGGGACGACTCCTCGCCTACCGCGTCTCGACGCCGACCGAGGCGCGGAGCGACTTCTCGCTCCTCGCGCACGACGGTGCCGCGTCGGGTGAGACGACGGCGAAGGCGGGCCAGCCCGTCGAGCTCGAGCTCGTGTTCGTGAACCGCGGCGACGTGATCTTCCGCCATCCCGACCCGATCGAGCCCTCGGACCTCGTCGTCACGTGGCGGGACGAGGCGGGGAGCGTCATCGAGGAGGCACGGACGCGCGCGCTCCTGCCCATGGCGATCGCGCCCCGCGCGAGCTTCCCGATCGAGGTCGAGGTCCGCGCGCCGGCGAAACCGGGCAGCTACGTCGCGAGCGTCGCGCGGGCGGCACAACCGGACTTGCCGCTCGCCGCGCGACGCGTCCACGTGCAGCCGCCCGACGCGACCTGACGGCAAACATGCGGCGCTCACCCCGGGCCACTTGCACGCTGCTCGCCGCGCTCTCCTACCTCGAGGTCGCGCTCTGGAACTACCGCGCCGTCCTGCCCGATCCCCGGGCGCTCTTGCCGCACGGCGAGAGCCTCACGGGGCACTTCCTCAAGCTCGGCCGCCTCGACCAGGCGATGGTGGTCGGCGTCATCGCCGGGAACGCGCACCGCCTGATCCGCGCACCCGCGACGCTGCGCGGCGAGGGGCCGTGCCATCCGCTGCCCGACGCGTACACGCTCGGCGAGCACATGCTCGGCGAGAGCCTGCTCGCGGCGGTGCCCTTCGCGCTGAGCGGCGATCCGGTGCTCACCTACAACCTCGTGCTGCTCGCGACGCTGGTCATCCCGGCGCTCGCCATGTACGCGCTCGCGCTCCACTTCACCAGGAGCGCACCGGCGGCCTTCGTCGCGGGCCTGCTCTTCTGCGTCGAGCCGGTCCGGATCCTCGACACGGGCCACCCGTTCGTCCACGGCAACCTGTGGACGCCGCTCGCCCTCCTCTTCCTGCACCGGACCCTCGCCCGAGGTGGGATCGGCAACGCGCTCGGCGTCGCGTCGTTCACCGGCCTCGGCGTGCTGGAGAGCCTCTACAGCCTGCTCGGCTCGCTGCTCGTGCTCGCGCTCTACGGCGCGTACGCGGCGTGGGTGCACCGCGACCGCTGGCGCCGCTGGCTCGCGCCGCTCGCCGGCGCGGCGGTCGCGGTCGGGGCGCTCGCCTGGGTCGTGCTCGAGCCCTACCTCGCGGCCCGCGCCACCTGGGGCGGCTTCCAGCGTCCGGGCTCGATCTTCATGCCGCCGGCGACCTACGGGCCCGGGCAGATCGCCTTCCCTGGATGGATCCTGCTCGCGCTGGTCGCGCTCGCGCTGGTCGACCGGCTGGCGCGCGGGCGCCGCGCCGAGGAGGGCGAGGACCCGCGGCTTGCGCTGCTCGCCGGCGCCGCGCTCGTCCTGTGGGCGTCGGTGCACAGCGTGCCTGCCCTCGCCGCTGCTCGTCGCGAAGCGCTTCGTGCCCGGCCTCGATGCGGTCCGCGCGCTCGCCTCGGTCGGGTACGGCGCCGGCCTGCCGCTCGCGCTGATCGCCGCCTACGGCGTCGTCGCGCTCTCCACGCGGCTCCGCCGAAGGGGCGCGATCGCCGTCCCGGGACTCCTCTGCGTTGCGATCCTCGCCGAGCGCTGGGTGCCGGCCGCGGCGCGGGCGACCTTCGGCACGACGTTCGACCTCACCGCGCACCGCGCGCGGCCGCCCGAGGAGGACATCCGCCTGCTGCGCGAGCACGCGCGCGGTGCGCTGCTCGACATCCCCTACTTCGGCGACACGGCCGGGAGCCTGGTGATGGCCGAGGACGTGCTCTTCGCGAGCTACAGCCCGCGCCCGACGGCCGCGTGCTACATCTCGTTCCCCTCGCCCATCGCCGGTCGGGTCGCGACGCTCGCCGGCGGGCTGCCGAGCCCGAGCGCCGCGGACGCGCTCGCGGCGCTCGGCTTCGGGACGGTCCTTGTGCACGTCGAGCGCGCGTCGCCGCGCGGTCCGGGGATCTTCATGCGCCGGGTGGAGCAGGATCCCGCGATCGCGCAGCGCTTGACGCTGGCGGGCAGGACCGAGCGCCTCCTTGCCTTCCACCTCGCGAGCCCCGTGCCGGTCAGCCGCGACGTCACGCGGCTCGGGCCCGCGCCGATCCCGGGGCCGACGCCGGAGGTCGAGCCGGGGCGGCGGCGCTTTGCGCTGCCGGTGCGTAACCTCTCGCCGGAGACCTTCCGCCACCCCGACCCGATCGCGCCGACCGAGGTCGAGGCGCGCTGGCACGCGGCCTCCGGCGATCTCGTGCGGAGCGAGCGGGTGCGCACGCTCCTCCCGCTCGCGCTCGCGGCGAACGCCGACGCGCTGCTCGAGGTCGAGCTCGAGACCCCGCCGCCCGGGATCTATGGCTTGACGCTGCACCCCGCGTCGCAGCCCGGGCACGTGCTCGCCGAAGCCGCGGTCGCGGTGCGCGAGGGGTGAGCCGCGCGTGGGTTCCGGATCGACACCCGCGGAGGCCCGTGGTAGCGTCGTGGGGATGTCCCGGCCCCGTGTGGCCCGTACGATCTTCCTTCTCGCCCTCCTCCTGCTTCCGATTCGCAGCGCCGCGGAGCCGCAACCGAGCCCTGCGCCCGGCCCGACGAGCGCGCCCGGCGCGACCCGCGCAACCGTCGCATCCTGGGACCTGCTGACCGCGATCGACGGGCGGAAGGACCTGCCCAAGGGCGTCTCCGCCGCCTACCGCGGCGCGCACGGCGAGACCCGCGCGGTCCTCCACCTGCCGCTTCCCGGCGAGCTCGCCCTGCCTCTCGAGGTGCCGCCCGAGGCGGTGCTCGCGTTCGGCTACGCGTTCCAGTCAGCCGCGTTCATGACCGAGACGCCGGAGCTCGCGGAGCCCGGGCGGGTGCGGATCTCGTTCACCGAGGAGGGCGGCGAGACGCGCACGCTCCTCGAGCGGCGCGTCGACATCCGCGGCAAGCCGGCGGACCGCCGCTGGTTCGACGAGCGGCTCGACCTCTCGGCGCTCGCCGGCAAGCGCGGCACGATCTCGTTCGCCGCGCTGAACGACGGCGATCCGGAGAAGGCGAAGGGGACGAACGTCTACTTCTCCGCGCCGCGCGTGCTTCGCAAGTCGAGCGAGCCGCCGTCGGGCATGAACCTGCTCCTGATCACGGTCGACTGCCTGCGCGCGGATCACGTCAGCGCGTACGGCTACGAGAAGCCGACGACCCCGAACCTCGACCGCCTCGCCGGGGAAGGCGTCCGGTTTGCGAACGCGTTCGCTGGCGCGCCCATGACGCTGCCCTCGATCCCGCAGCTCTTCACGTCGTCGCTCTTCCCCACCAAGGACGTGCACACCTTGCTCGAGCCCGTCGCGCACGCCGGCATCCCGAGCGTCGCGGTGGTGAACAACGTCTGGATCCCGCTCTGGCTGAGCCAGGGCGAGCACGCCGTTCCACCCGGGACCTTCGACGCGATGATCACGGGCGAGCTCGACGCGAAGGCCATCACGGACCGCGCGATCGACTGGCTCACGCGCCACCCCGACGACCGCTTCGTGATGTACCTGCACTACCTCGACGCGCACACGCCGTACGGCCCGCCGAAGCCGTACATCGAGATGTTCGCCGACCCGGGCTACGCCGGGAAGGTGGGCGACACCTTCACCGACGCGGAGGGCGCCGCCGCAGGCAGCTACGACGAGGCCGACAAGAAGAAGATCACGGCGCTGTACGACGCGGCGATCCGCTACATCGACGAGCAGATCGGCCGGGTGATCGAGCACCTCGCGAAGACCGGCGACCTCGAGCGCACGGCGATCGTCATCACCGCCGACCACGGCGAGGAGCTCTGGGACCACGGCCGCTTCTTCCACGGCCAGAGCCTGTACGACGAGCTGCTGCACGTGCCGCTGATCGTGCGCGTGCCGAAGGCCGCGCCGCCCGGGACGGTCGTCGAGCGGGCCGTCCGGCTGCTCGACGTCGCGCCCTCGCTCCTCGAGTGGGCGGCGCTCGAGCGCCCGGCGACCTTCGAGGGCCGGAGCCTCACCGAGGTGATCGCGGCGCCCGACGCGCCGCCGGACGATCTCGTCGCGACCGCGACGCAGGCGCAGTTCCCGACGCGCTACGCGCTGCGCAGCGGCACGCTCAAGCTCGTCGAGAGCCTCGACACGGGCAAGCGCGAGCTGTTCGACCTGCAGAGCGACCCGCACGAGACGAAGAACCTCGCCGACGAGCGTCCCGAGGAGCGCGCGGCGCTCGAGAAGCGCCTCTGGGCGGCCCGCGAGGTCCTGCGCAAGCGCGGCTACCAGGTGCGCGTCGTCGGCCCGCAGAAGGGCCGCGCCACGGTCGAGCTGCAGTTCAAGAGCGAGCCGCGGAGCGGCACGTTCTTGACGCTCGACCGGACGCTCGAGGGCGGGTCGCCGCGGCTCGCCATGTCGGCGGACGGCCTCGTGCTGACCGCGAAGCTCGACGTCGACGCCCAGGGCGGAGGCTTCCGCTTCGATCGGCTGCTCAGCCCGCGCAACATCGCGAAGAACGACAAGCTCGCGATCGAGCTCAAGGTCGACGGCGCGCCGGGGTCGCGCTCGGCGATCGCGCTCGGGCCGTCGGGCACGATGCCGACGGGCGACGTCGTCGACATCGCGGCGCCGAGCCTCACCACCACGACGGAGCCGCCGTGCCCGGCGCCGCCGACCGGCGTCAAGGTCTGCCTGTGGCGCTACCCCGGAGAGAAGCCCGCCGAGATGCCGGAGATCAGCGACCCCGCCGTGCGGGAGAAGCTGCGCGCCCTCGGCTACCTGCAATGACGGCCACCCCGGGCGAGGCCGCGGCGCCGCGGCCCGCGCTGGTGCTCGGAGCCGTCCTGCTCGCGGCGGCGCTCTACGCGGTCGCGACGCCGTGGGTGCTGCGGCCGTGGTTCCTCGCGCACGACCTCTTCCCGCACGTGCCCGGCGCGGTCGGCTGGATGCTCGACGCGGACCTCTACCTGAACGTGTGGATCATCGCCTGGATCGCGCACGCGGCGCTCACCGACCCGAGCCGCCTGTACGACGGCAACATCTTCCACCCGGCGCCGAACACGATCGCGGGCTCGGAGAACATGCTCGCGCACCTGCCGGTGACGGCGCCGGCGCTCGCGCTGACCGGCAGCGCGCTCGTCGCGCTGAAGGCCCTGGTCTTCGAGAGCTTCGTGCTGTCGGGCGTCGCGATGTTCCTCTACGCGCGGCACCACACGCGGAGCGCCGCGGCGGCGCTGTTCGCGGGGGCCGCCTACACCTTCACGCCGATCCGCACCGGGTCGATCCCGCAGCCGCAGTACCTCGGCATCCAGTACCTGCCGCTCGCCCTCCTCTGCGTCGACCTGTGGCTCGAGCGGCGGCGCACCGGCTGGCTCGCGGGGCTCGCCGTCGCGACCGCGCTGCAGGCCGCGACCTGCGTCTACGTGGGCTTCTTCACGCTGGTCGTCGTGCCGGTGTACGCCGCC
>FWWM01009024.1_pt1 | contig 13182 bp, 15 predicted proteins | sample 2228351 | NCBI WGS metagenome assembly FWWM01 (sample SAMEA103939774, study PRJEB20133) | metagenome | reverse complement strand
CCAAATTCTCTTTTCAGAAACTCCCAAACCTCAGTGCCAAGATCTTTTAATTCCACAAAATTTAGTATAATACATCAAAACTTTCTGAGAAAATAATGCATTTTTCGCAAACGAAAGCTGAATCCCTAAAAATGCTCTGGTGGGCGAAGGAAAAGAAAAAGAACAAGAAAAGGTAGAGGGAAAAATAGAAGGAAAAGAAAAGGATGAAGAGAAAGAAAACAAGAAATGGGGTGAATGGATTGAAGAGGAGTTTTGCGAAAAAGATATAGAGAAATTTCTTGATGCTATAGGATTCACAGAAGGGGAAAAAGAGAGATATTTAAAAGATGGATTAATACCTCCCACATTCCTTACAGTGTTCAGGAAAGGGAGACCGCCATATCCTGTGAAAGATTACACGACACTTCTTCATGCAGAGCAAGAATATGAATTTTTTCATCCACTTCCAAAGCCTAAAACCAAGATAAAATATAGAACCCGCATAGCAGATATAAATGAGAAAGTGAGCAAGAAGACAGGCAAAAAGATGACATTCATTGTTTTTGAGACAGAGTACTATACAGATGAACGGCTATTTTGCATTGCCAGAGCAACCATAGTTTTCCTGTAGCTTAAATTGAAGGAAAACACTCCCCACATGCTCTTAGCTTTTATCTTTCTTCCATTTCGGGAAAGTAAGATCAAAGGAAGACCTAAAGCTTATGAGGAAAAGGTCAAAGAAATTTATTGATTTCCCTAACTATCTTTAAAATAAAAGTGAAAATTTAGTTAATTAGGGATCAAAAATATATTTAGAGATCAGAAAAATATATTTATCCTATATTCCTAATCAAAATATATGGAATGATGCTCCTATAATTATTCCAGCTACGACATCGGATACCCAGTGTTCTTTTGCAAGAACTCTACCGAGAGCAACAATAGGTGGTATTGAAAAAAGTATTCCTTTACACAGAATTGAATCACAAATCTCCTGACCAAGAGTAAAATAAAATGATGAAGCGGATTGAGAGTGAGCAGATGGGAAGGAACGGTTTTCCGATCTCAGCCCGAGTGGTTCAAAGTAAAATGAGCCAAGATTTCGGTAAGGTCTTGCTCTTCCGGAAAACTTCAAGATCTGGACAACAATTGCGTGAGTAATAGTGTTGAACGAAGACCGAAAAAATCCACGCCTCAGACGGTCGTTTGAGGAAAGATAACCATAAGAATAACCGAGCAGAGCCACGGGGATGATAAAAAGTCCATAACCAGGTAAGCTGAGTATTTCTCCAAGTTTGACAGTGGAAGAATTTTGTTCAGTATCTTCAACATATTTTTCAACAAAATATTTATCAACAAGAAAGAACGGGAGAGACACTGTAATACCAATGAGAACTCCCGGAAAGAGTTTTTTCACATCATGAAAATTAATTTGGTCAAGATCTTCCTTTAAGGTTGAAACAAGATTACAAGAAGTATAAGATTCACAAAGAGCTGAAAAAGGAGAGAAGGAGAAAAGAAGAGAAGAGCTAATAAAAACTACGAGCATATTCAGAGCATAATACCACAGGTTTTACATACAAGATGAGAATTTACACTTCTTAAAGGAGTTCCACAATCCGGACATGAAGAAGGTTGAAACATCCCATTATCTTTTAACTTTTGCATTTCTTTCTCTTTCTCATATTCTTCTGTTATGAGCACTCCCTCTCTTGAGCCCTCCCTGTAGACGGTGATGCCTTTGCATCCCATTTCCCATGATAGCATATAAACTTCTGATATCTGTTCAGGGGTTGTTGAGCGTGGGAGATTCACTGTTGATGATATGGATGCATCAATGTGTTTCTGTATTACTCCCTGAATTCTCACACGCATCTTGGGGTCTATCTCATGTGCAGTGATAAAAAAGTTGGGAAGGTCAGTTTCATCTTTTCCACCTGTCATCTCCAGATATAATGCGACAAGAGGATGAAAAACTTTGAACTTCTCACGTGAGAGTGACTCACTTCTTCTTATGTAGGAGAGTGCGAATATAGGTTCTATTCCTCCTGTTGTTCCTGCAAGGATTGCACCAGAGCCTACGGGAGGTATAGTAAGAAGACAGGCATTTCTCAACCCATGCATCCATATCTTCTCTCTCACTTCATCCGATAATCCCTTGATGAAAGGTTGATCAATGTGCTTTTCCCTGTCAAAAGCGGTGAATGCTCCCTTTTCCTTTGCTATCTCAGATGATTCATCATACGCGATGTTCTTTATAAACTCAAAGAGTTTATCCATCATAAATATTGCTTCATCTGTGTCATACTTTATCCTCATCATAGCGAGCATATCCGCAAGGCCTGTTGCTCCAAGTCCTGTTCTACGTGTGTAAAGCGATGCAGACTTCTGCTGTGGCAGAGGATGTTTATCAGCGGAATAATCAAGCACATCATCCAAAAACCGCATACCATACCTCACAGCATTCTCAAGTTCTTTCAAATCCGGATAAGCCCACCCCTTTTTTTCCGCATATTCCATAGCAGAAAAAACACCATTCTTTCTGAATACATCCCAGAATTTTTCTGGGTCAGGCTTTTTACCAAATGAGTTTTTAACAAACTTTGAGAGGTTTATGTTGCCAAGATTACAGCAACCGTAATCTTCAAGGACCTGTTCGGAACACGGGTTCACACCCTTGACAGCCATTTTCTCATCATATTCAGTCGGTGAGAAGCGCTTTGCGGTATCCCAGAATATGATACCAGGCTCTGCAGACGACCAAGCTCTCTTTACAAATCTTGCCCACAGCTCCCTTGCCCTCACTTTATACTCTATTCTCTTTACTCTTTCACTCTCAAACCATAAGGTAAAAAATCCATCTTCTTTTACAGCTTTCATGAGCTCGTCGGAGACCTTAACAGAAATATTAGCATACCTCACATTCATTCTAAGAGGGTCGTCTTTCACATCAATGAAATCAAATATGTCAGGATGTCTGTCTTCAATCGTTATCATAAGCGCACCGCGTCTACCTGCTTGCCCTATTGTTCCCGTAACCTTTGAAAATAAGTCCATGAAAGATACAGCCCCTGTCGAAAAAATGGCAGAATTGTTCACAGGAGAACCCTTAGGTCTCAGTATGGTTATGTCTATGCCTACACCACCTCCGTAGCTATATGTCCGCGCCATCTCTTTTGCGCAGTCAAAAATCCCTTCTATTGAATCCTCTTTTATAGGGATATAATAGCAATTCAATAGTGTTGCTTTTCTCGGGTTTCCAGCGCCAAACAAAATACGCCCCCCCGGTACAAAACGAAAATCTTCAAGAAGCCAGTAAAATCTTTCGAACCATCGAGACCTCAATTCCTCGTCCTTCTCAACCCCTGCTATCTCCCGCGCAACACGCCTCCACATCTCAGTAGGTATCTTCTCCTGCGGATTTCCATCTTTATCACGTAAAGCATATTTCTCAAAAAAAACCCTCGCCCTCAGTTCATCACCCCTGAACCATTTTAAAGTTTCCTCAGGTACATTCAAAGACATTTTGTATTCACCTCCCTCCTTGTCCTTCCTTGACCTAAAAAATTTTATTTATTCAATCATATCAATTAAATTTCATAGCATACTTGAAGCAATAATAAATAAATAAAATCTTCCAAAATTTCATTTCCACAGAACACTTGAAGCATAAAAATAAGTGGAGATCAATAGAGCCAAAAACAACAGAGCTCAGATAATAATTTTTTATGGTATAACCTTAATACCTTATCAGTAATCAGTATCTTATGATCGAGGCTACTTTCTTCCCTATCCCCTCAATTTTCCTTCTTCCTCCCAGATTATCAAGTTCTATAAGGAAGCTAAATGCTGATACATTTCCTCCAAGGTCTTCAACGAGCTTGCACGTCGCAAGAGCTGTGCCCCCCGTAGCAAGTAGGTCATCTACAATTATAACATTCTCACCCCGCTCAATAGCATCAGTATGTATCTCAACAGTGGCGGTTCCGTATTCAAGACCATATGAGTAAGAAAGAGTTTCAGCGGGTAATTTTCCTTCCTTCCTCACCATAACAAGTCCCTTTTTGAACCTATATGCTATGGCAGAAGCAAATATAAAGCCTCTTGACTCTATACCTACAACTTTTGAGAAACTATCTTTTCCCACCACCTCATCAACATGTGAAGAGAGCAAATCAACAGCAATATAAAATGCTTCACTATCTTTGAGAAGCGTGCTTATATCATAAAAGATGATTCCTCTCTTCGGAAAATCTGGTATACGCCTTATCTTACTATCGAGGAAACGCACAAGCTCACCGCGATTGCCTGATCTCATAATCAAAAGATAGTGGGATATATAAACCTCTTCATAAACAACAAGATTTTCCAGTAGAAGGAAAACGAAGGAAAATGAAAGGAAGGAAAATGAAAGAAAAGAAAAACATCATAACACAAAAAAATATTATAACAAAACAAAATTCATATTTGGGACAAAACTGATTTTCTCAAAGTTCTCTTTTTCACTTATTTGCAAATCTCCTGATATTATCTTCTCCCTTTCAGCGAAAATGTATATAGGTTTTTCTCCCATAGATTTAACAAAAAGCCCAGATGGTATCCCGTTGATAATGAACGACACTTTCTCTTCATGCATTATTATTGCATCTGCTCCCATAACTCCTACATCTGCCATGACACAAAGTTTCTCTGGTGGACATATCTCAAATGAACCAAAAGTTCTGGCAAGCCTCAGAGCATGCATATCAACCTCCAAAATAATTAGCTTCACTCCTCCGAGCCCACTGATAATATCTCTTACAAGCGAAGAATAACTCACAACCGCTATGCTTTGATAGGGGGAAAGAATATCAACCCCCTTTTCAATAATAATTCTTCTTTTCTCTTTCAGGTAATTTATGATATCATAAATGAAAGAAACAATCTGATGTTTGCTAATCTCGCCTCTCGTGCGACCTTCTTTATAAAATGAAACTATTTTTGCAACCGTATTTTTTATCATCGCCATATCAGGTCTTATTCCTTGGAGGAATTCAATAAATCTCTCAAAGAATTCAGTATCAAAATAGTCGCACATCTTGAGAAATTCCGACATCTTAAAAAGTAGCCTTTCTGTCAACTCAGATGAGCCAGATTCCCTATCATACCTTATATCTGAGAAAAACATCTCAAAATGTTCAAGAACACCATCCATATCCATATATGCTCTGCCCAATAGGCTGAATACGTAAATTTAATTTGTTAATTTTAGTTTCTTTTGAAAATAGCTCACTTATCTTGACCTTTCCAGTGTCTTGTCAATAACATATCGGGAGAAAACCAAACCTAAAAAGATACCAAATACATTCATTGCTATGTCCTTCCACTCAAAGTATCTTCTTGGTAGGGGAAGGATGCTTTGCACCTGAAGAAACTTCTGGATAACCTCATCTAAAAAACCTATAATAGAGCCCAAAACAAAAGCGGTGATGTATATTTTTGGATTCATTTCCATATCTTTTCTGATCGCGCGAGTGAGGAGAAAACCCAAAATTCCATATTCAAGGAAGTGTATTCTTTCAGCGGGTATGTCCATAGATAAGGTTACAATTGCTCCTGCAAATATGAGGTAAAAAAGCCAGAACTTTTCCCTTGAGGTAAGTCCCAATTTGAAACTTTTACGGGCTATTAAAATAAGTGAGAAAAATATAGCTCCAGATAATATATAGCCATAGTTTTCTCCAAAAATGAATCTGAGAGCATCTACAAAATAAGGTGCAAAAGGGAGCGTGGCATATATAACAAGCACATAAATAGCTATAAAAAACCAGATCTTCCTTCTCCCCATAACAAAAATCCTGAAAAATAAAAACTTCAGAGTGAAAATTTTAGGTTAAATTTTTCAAAGGGAAATTTTATGAAAAGAACATATCAGCCACACAGGAGAAAGAGGGTGAGAAGGCACGGATTTTTAAGCCGTATGGCATCACCATCTGGGAGAGAAATAATAAGACGAAGGAGAAGAAAAGGGAGAAAAAGACTTGCTCCAACAGTATATAATAAGTTGAGATTCGTAAAGATTTAACCCACCCTTCAAGCTTGATTTTATTTCACCAAAAATTTTTCATGCACAGTGTCTATTATCTCTGATGAGAAGTTCTGCGAGGTTGTTATATCAGATTTTACTTGCGCCTGCTGACTTTTTGTTAATATGAACATAGCCTGTGGTTTTATAACTCTCTGCTTTATTACTATCTCTTTGATTTTGATCACCTTCCTTCCTTTTTTCCTCTGCTCCTTACTCTGGGCATAAGCAATAGAAAAAGGCAAAACAAGAAAAGATAAAAAAGCTATAAGCAAAATTCCCCATTTTATTTTTTTCAGTGCTCTAAATTCCCAATTTTGTTTCATATTGATTATATTATAAGCATATTTTTCTTCTTTTGTGGAATTTCAGAAATGAGAGCGAGAAAAATACCGGTGAAAAATATCGTAAAAGAAGCATTAAGATATGCAGGAGAAGATGTAGTAAAATTGCAAGCTATATATGATTTTCTCTCAAATCTTGTTGAACTGAAACTTGAGAGAATGAGTGATAGTATGATCGATAAAGAGATTTCTTTTCCGGATCAGAAGAAGGTAGAGCTAAAGGTTGACGAGAAAGTTGAGAAGTTTTTGAGTATATCGGAGAGCATAGGTAAATCTGCAAGTGGGCTTCTCTGTGAGGTCATGAAGGAGATCGCCGGTCTGGAAATTGAATTACATGTAAGGAAGCCACGAGCGAAAAAAGTCGGAGGTAAAACAGTATCACTGAAAATCCCAAAAAAATTATATAAACTGATAGAAGAGAAGAATAAAGGAAGAGTTTTATTCTCTTCTCTTGTGAGGAATGCCATTGATTATTTTCTCGAAAATCCCATGAGGTTTTCAGTGGTAAGTAGATGGGAAGAGGAAAAGAGTAAATATAAGAAAAATGGTAAAAGATAGGAAGGGTATGGGGGGAGGTGTGGTGTTAAATGCCAAAGATAAAAAGGGAAAAGACACAAAAAAGAAATAGAACCCAGAAAGAGGTTGGAAGAGCGGAAGGGAAAAAGAAAAGGGGGGAAAATAAGGATGTAAGCAAGAACATAAGGAAACCGAAAGGATTAGGAACAACTGTAAAAAGATCAAGAGGTAAAAAAAGATCAGGGGTTAGAAGAAGAGAAAGCACGAAGATGATACGGCACACAATGATGCTTGAAGATGAGATAAGCAAAAGAGGTTACATATATGGTACGATGAAGGAGCTTTCTGAGCTTCTTGATATCCCGTGCACAACACTTTACAAGATACTCAGCAAGAAAAATCATTTTTTTTCTGATAAGATAAAAAATGGCAGGAATGTGTATTACTTTATAACTTTAGGGCGCAAGGGTGTAAGGTGAAAAGTGTAAGATGAATATTAATATGAAGATGAAGATGAAAAGCGCCCGTAGCTCAATAGGATAGAGCGTCGGACTTCGAATCCGAAGGTTGCGGGTTCAAATCCCGCCGGGCGCACCACTAACAATGCATCACGGCATCTTATCAATCACACAATCATATATCTTTCTCCATCCTTATCCAAACTGAGAACTTTTCTCCAACTTCATGAAATCCAAGTCTCTTATAAAACCTTATTGCTGTCTGGTTACCTTCTCCCACCCACAATCCAACACGTCCAAGACCCAAGGAACGAAAATAATCTATTGCAAACTCAATAAACTTTGTTCCGATTCCCATACCCCTGAATTCTGGAAGAACACATATTTCGTGGATTTCGCCAAAAATTTTTCCCAAGAATGTCCAGCCCGAACTTCCCGCTACAAAGCCCACGATCTTAGACCCATAAAATGCAACTACAAAAAAATCTGAGTTCTTCGCAAGCCACTTTATATATCTTTTAGCTCCAGAACGAGTTATCTCCCCATACTCCTCCATACCCTCATAACTCCTCATATAAACCTCAAGAACATCGGCAAAAAAATCAGATTTGAACTCACTTATGCGAAACTCAAACATAAACGAAAAATCTTCATGATTCAAAAACCAAAGGAAAGATCCAATATCTCACAAGAAGCTTCTGCAAGAAAAAACTCCATATATATTTTAAGGGGAAAATAAAAATAAAGATCTTTCGTATAATCTACTAATTTGAGATTGTAAAAAAGCTTTACTGTTTCTCATTCCACCGGGATAAAAATTTAAAGAAGTAAATCTCCATTGAATTTTTAAATTTTATGAATTTTTAAATTTTAGATATGGAATTTAGAAAGGGAGCTGAAAGCGAGTTTGAAGCCAATATAAACGTGATACCACTGGTTGATATAATGCTTGTTCTTCTGATAATATTCATGATAACAGCACCGGTTCTCAAACATTCATTTGATGTGAACTTACCAGAGACACAATCAGCACATCCGCAAACACACTCAGAGCAGAATACAACAACCGTCGCAATAACGGAAAAAAGAGAAATAAAAGTCAACGGACTTATTATCAGAAACCTTGAAGAACTTGAAAGAGTATTCGGGAGCATAAAGGATAAAGAAAACCTCATCATTGAAGCAGACAAGAGGGTAGAATACGGACTCGTTGTTCATGTTATGGATATAGCGAAAAAATCTGGATTCAATAAAATAGGGCTTATCACGGAAGCGAAAAAACGAAGATGAAATACGGATCACTCTTTGCTATCGCTCATTTATTTTTTACTCCCTTTATCATTATTTTTCTCATTGCTAACTTGGTATATGAGGTCAAGGTTTCCGTCAAGGATGTCATCCAACCTATATATTGTCACACCAAGGCGATGGTCAGTTACCCTATTCTGCATAAAATTGTATGTTCTTAGCTTCTCAGAGCGTTCGCCCGTTCCTATCTGCTGTTTTCTCTCTAAAGCTATTTTCCTTTCAGTCTCCTCTTTTTTCATTTGAAAAAGGCGCGCTCTTAAAAGACGTAATGCCTTCTCTTTGTTCATATGTTGAGACCTCTCATCCTGACAAGTAATGACTATACCCGTAGGCACATGTCGCACCCTCACAGCGGAATCGGTTTTGTTCACATGCTGTCCGCCGGGGCCTGATGCCCTAAAAGTTTCTATGATAAGCTCATTAGGGTCAATTTTCACATCAACTTCATTCGGCTCCTCGAGCACTGCTACGGTTGCGGTTGAAGTATGTATTCTGCCAGAAGACTCGGTTATGGGAACACGCTGAACTCGGTGAACACCCGCCTCCCATCTCATCACATCATACACGTTCTTCCCCTCAAATATAGCAGATATTTCCTTTATACCTCCGAGCGATGAGCGCCTTTCATATATGACCTTGGTCCTCCACCCTCTTTTTTCTGCAAACTTCAAATACATACGAAATAGGTCAGACGCAAAAAGTGAAGCTTCCTCACCCCCAACACCAGCTCTAATCTCAACTATACAGGTATCTTTCCCTGTTTTAAAATCGTATTTACTCTCTATTTCCTTCTCAAGAACCCTTATGTCATCTTCTATTCTCTTCCTCTCCTCCATAGCAAGAGCAAGTATATCCGGATTGGTCTCAGATGAAATTATCTGTTCAACTTCCCTGAGGTTATCTATTAGCTTTTTCGCTTTGCTTGCAAGTTCGAGTTTCTCTTGAAGCTCTCCCCTTCTTATGAAAAGAGCATGGTCAAATCCCTCAGCAAGCTTTTTATCTATCTCACATATCTCTTTCTCTATTTCGTCTATTTTTTCTGCGATATTTTTGACCTTATACAGAAACTTTAAGGAGGCGACGCCGGGATTTGAACCCGGGAATCAGGGATTTGCAGTCCCCTGCCTTAGACCGCTTGGCTACGTCGCCCTACAAAAAATATACCTACAAAAAATATTAAGATATAAGAAAATCACACATATATTATAATAAAAGCCTTCCGCAAAACAAATAAAAACAGAAAGCGAAAACAAAAGCAAAGCTCAAAGTAAATACCTCTTCTCATATCTAAATATCCCTTCTCACCTCATACCATAACATTCTTTCCACACACCCCCGTGTCTACGCCCAAAACACATAAAAACAGGGAAAAACAAAAAAAGAAATAAACAGAAGAGAAAAGAAAAAGCAAAGAAAAGGGAGAAAAAGCAAAAAAGAAAAAATAATAGAAACAAAGAGAAATAACGATAGAGAAAAAGAATAATCCAGCAAGAGACAAATTATAACTTAATTTTACATAAATAAATAAATAATATGCCCCCGATATTTTTTGAATCGGAAGTAATCGGAAAAAAGGATCTCGGACAAGCTACATATCTTATAGAGCTCAAAGGAAAATTAGATTTTGAACCCGGTCAATTTGCTATGATAAGCTTGCCTGACGATACAACTTCAATTCTACCAAGACCTTTCTCAATCTTTGATGCGAGTAATGGTGGATTTTCAGTTGTATTCAAAATATTTGGGTCTTGGACAAAAAATTTCTCACAACTTCCAATCGGGAAAAAAGTAAATGTTCTTGCTCCATGCGGAACGGGTTTCTTATCAGCCATGAGAAGATACGAAATAAAAAATCCTCATAAAATCCTTGGTATCGCTGGTGGACTCGGCATAGCTTCTATAATTCCACCTATGGCATATTTAAGCGGAGAAAAAACACTTATATTTGGTGGAAGGTCAAGAGAAGACATAATACTTAAAGACAAAATAAGACAACTCGGTTTATCTTTACATATAGCGACCCAAGATGGTTCTGAAGGAGAAAAAGGTTTAGTTACAGATATAATAAGGAATGGTAAAGTTCTACCCGATGAATTTGACGTTGCTTTGGCATGTGGTCCAACTCCGATGCTCCATGCCCTTATTTCATTATGGAACGAAATGCGAGTGAGCACACCCTTATTACTTGCAATGGAGGAGAGGATGGGATGTGGGATAGGAATTTGCTTTTCGTGTGCGATAAGAACAAAAGAAGGGATGAAACTGTGCTGTAAATATGGCCCTGTATTTTTACACAGTGAAATTTTGATTTAAAATTTTTGGTATAGTTCCTGTATTCTCAATATAATAATTTTCTTAATTCATATAATTTTCTTATCCCTATATTTCAACGACATGAAAATCATTAATTTTTCATTGTTTTATTCCTTTCTTTATTGTTTTATTTCTCTCTCTAATCTTCCCATTTCATTTTCATTTTTCTTTTATTTACTTATTTTTCTCCTTACTTATTTTTTCTTCTTCTTATTCTACCTTTAGGGGGCATGAGACATTCCCACTCAATATCATATCCGAGAACGGAGAGCACCTTCCTTACATCAAATCCCCTATTTTTTATTATTTCAGATGCTTTCGAAAAATCCATACCATCATAAAGGAGAGATGAAATTTCATCTCGCACCTTCGCTTCAACATCTCCCGATTCAATTCTTTGAACCATCCCTCTCTCTGTTCCACCTATGCCCAAACCTATATGCTTCTTCTTATCTATCTCATCTCCGAAATAGCTGCGAATTCTCTTTATTATCTCAAGTAGTGGAAGCCTTTTACTGAAAACTATGAGATTATCTCCACAAATGTTCTCCTTTTCTACTGAGAGAACAAAATCTTCAGAAGCTATGAGTAAAATCTGTGCCCCAAAATATCTGAGCTTTTCAATTTTTCTCTTTATGTAATCTGGAGTCCAATAACCTACAACCTCAATGAAAAGTTCTTTTTCACCTCCCTCCATCTTGAAGTCAGGAAGAAATACTCCATACGGTCCGAAAAAAGCTTCCGGTTCCCTCAGGACCTTAACATTGGGGAAAACATCCTTCAGAAGCATGAACAATTCATATTCATAAGAAGAATCAAACTTTTCTTCCTCCACAATTTGAGGAAAAAGCTTTGAATGAACACGATGGGAAAGCTTCAAAATTCCCCGCGCAGTTTTTATAATAACATAAAATCCTTGTGCAGATACTATTTTTGCAAGAACACGAGCGAGGGAGACTCCATATCTCTGAGTCTCTTTAATAATGGAAGCAGGTCCGAACAGAGCAATCATTCCACGTTCAAGGCAATCTTGATCATCATCTCCGCCACTCACATCATACATAAGCCCCAGCCTCTTGGCATACCTAAGTATATCACCAATATTCCTTTCAATAGAAAAAAAAACTTTATGTGATATGGTAGTAATACCAAGAAGCAAAGCCAAATTGTATATCCTGCAAAGCTCATCCGGAGACAAAGCTGGAGGTTCTATCAGAACCCTGTGTATATCAAGATCTCCCCAGATCTTCATTGAATTTATATCTTCCCCAAACTTATCAGAAACCATTTTTATAATCTTTTCCCTTTCTGTAGTATCTAATACAGGTCCCATACTGAAAAGTAATTCTCTTATCTTGCGGGCATCTTCATACCTGCTGAGCTTTGATAATCTCATCAGGACATAAAAGATCCCACGCACCTTCTTGTAATTTGAAAAATCTTCAAATTCCGAAAACTCATCTTTTATCTCCCTCAAAGTAAGACCGCAAGAGCTTCTCCATATACTATAAAGTTCTGTAGCAAGGCGAGTGTCAGTTATGAAATCGGGTTCTATCAGCCCATCCCTCCTTCTTTTGAAGGAGAGAAGTTCCTTAGGAAGAATTATCATACATAACGAATTAATGAATTTAAATTAAGTCCAATTTTATTATCAAACAAAGTCTGGTTCATAATTGCTTTGTTCCTATAATATAGTGTATTTACAAACTTCTTCAAATACAAACTTTTTCAAAGAAATCTCATAAACTTTGGAAGCAAATTTTCCTTGATTCCATAGTCCAATCGTAAACAGTGGCTCAGTCAACACAAATCCCTTCAGCTATCTGTGGGATACTTTTTCTGGACATTTTTATTGCCAAGAGAATTTGATACATCCTGACATTTTTCTCTTTTTTGAGCATCTTATAATCAAGAAGACTTTCCTTTCTGCTTTTATTTCTGCAACTTTTATTCTCTAATCTCCGTTTTTATTTTATTCTTTGAAAAGTTCGTGAAATTACTATAATTTGATTTTTATTCTTCCCAACTACAATGGAGTCTGAAGATCGCTTCTATTTTTTCTTTTCTCTCACAATTATTGTTCTCTTGTATCTTTTTTGGATCTTGCGGATGAGAAAAAGGAAAATTTTTGATTATTTTTGTTTCAGGATGAACATTAAAATATAACTTGATGAGTTATACAAAAGGGAAAAATAGACTT
>FWWM01002539.1_pt1 | contig 13187 bp, 15 predicted proteins | sample 2228351 | NCBI WGS metagenome assembly FWWM01 (sample SAMEA103939774, study PRJEB20133) | metagenome | reverse complement strand
CCTCTCTAAAGCCGGGTACGCCTTCCAATCGCCAGCCCCAGGTTGCCCTGAATTTGAAGTACACCGGGGCCCTCCTGCTTGCATCTACCGCCCACGCAGTCTAGAATGAACATGTGGAGGGGGGCCGATCTTGGAGGCAGGGGGTTGACCTCCGGCATCATTTGTGATAAAATAGACATACACAATTCGTTTAGAATTTTTTGAACGAATTAAAGAGAGACCGGTGGCCTACGAAGACCTGCGCGCATTCATCGCCCGGCTGGACGCCGAAGGAGAGCTTATCCGCATCCGCGCCCCGGTGGACCCGGAACTGGAGATCACCGAGATCACCGACCGCGTCAGCAAAGGGCCAGCGGAACGCAACAAGGCCCTCCTGTTTGAGAACGTGCGCGGCAGCGACATCCCCGTGCTGATCAACATGTTCGGCTCGCGCCGCCGCATGGCCATGGCCCTGGGCGTGGACGACCTGGACGAGCTGGGCCAGCGCCTGGCCAGCCTGCTTGACCTGGGCATGCCCAAGACCTGGGGGGAGAAGCTGGCTAAGTTAGGGCAACTGCTGGATGTCGCCCGCATCGGCCCGCGCAGCGTGCGCCGCGCCCCCTGCCAGGAAGTCGTGGAGACCCAGACCCCCTCACTGGCCGGGCTGCCCATCCTGAAGTGCTGGCCGCTGGACGGCGGGCGCTACATCACCCTCCCCTGTGTGATCAGCCGTGACCCGCGCAGCGGCAGGCGTAATGTGGGCATGTACCGCCTGCAGCTCTTTGACGAGCGCACCCTGGGAATGCACTGGCAACTGCATAAGGGCGGCGCGGAACACGAGCGCGTCGCCCAGGAGGTCCAGGCGGAACGCATCCCGGTGGCGGTGGCCTTGGGCGGCGACCCGGCAGTTATCTGGTCCGCGTCGGCGCCCCTGCCCCCGGACATAGACGAATTCCTCCTGGCTGGCTGGCTGCGCGGCCGCCCAGTGGAGCTTGTCCCCTGCGTCTCGCAGCCCCTGGAAGTCCCCGCCCATGCCGAGATCGTCATTGAGGGCTACGTGGACCCCCGCGAGCACCGCCTGGAAGGGCCCTTCGGCGATCACACCGGCTATTATTCCCTGCCTGACCAGTACCCCGTGATGCACATCACAGCGATCACCCGCCGCGCCCGCCCCATCTACCCCACCACCATTGTGGGGCGCCCCCCCATGGAGGACTACTGGATGGGCAAGGCCACCGAGCGGCTCTTCCTGCCGCTGATCAGGCTCTTCCTCCCGGAGATTGTGGACATCAACATGCCCGCTGAGGGCGTGTTCCACAACCTGGTGATCGTCTCCATCCGCAAGCGCTACCCCGGCCAGGCCCGTAAGGTGATGTACGGCCTGTGGGGACTGGGGTTGATGATGCTCGCCAAGGCCATCATCGTTGTGGACGCCGATGTCAACGTCCACAACCTCTCCGAGGTCGCCTGGCGCGTAACCAACAATATTGACGCCGGGCGGGATTGCGTCATCGTGGAGGGGCCAGTGGACGCCCTGGACCACGCCGCGCCCCGCCCCAACTACGGCGCGAAGATCGGCATTGACGCCACCCGCAAAGGGCCGCTGGACGGCTTCCAGCGGGAGTGGCCGCCCGACATTGTCATGAGCCCGGAGATCAAGGCGCTGGTGGACCGGCGCTGGAACGAGTATGGGATCGCTGAGGCCTGAGCGCAGGCACGCTGTCCCCCTCCCCCCGCTCCCCTCCCCTAATGGGGGAAAGGCTGGGGGAGAGGTGAGGTTAGCCTACCACGATGCTTTACATCCGCCCTGCCCACCCCCATGAAATGCCCCTCATCGCCGAAATAGAGCGGCAGGTGTGGTCGCGCGCCGCTGCCTCGCAGGAGGAACTGGCGCGGCGGCAGGCCCTCCTCCCCGATGCCTTTCTGGTGGCCGAAGACAGCGGCGTGCTCCTGGGCATGGCCAACGCCATCCGCTGGAGTGAACGGCGGGGGGTGGACATCGCCCAGGTTCATGCCGACCCGCGCGGTGTGCATGCCCACCATGACCCCTGGGGCGAGGTGCTCTACATCGTCTCTGTGGGCGTCCTGCCCCGCTATCGGGGGCGCGGCATCGGGCGGCGGCTGATTGAGCGCGAGATTGAAATCGCCCGGCGGATGGGTGTGGACAAGGTGCAGTTGATCGGCCATGCGCGCTCGCAGCCGCTGTATGAGCGCATCGGGTTCAAAGTGGTGCGCGAACTGCGCGACTTCATGCCGGAGCATGGCGAGATGTTCTCAGACGCAGTCTTGATGGAGTACACGCTGCCATGAGGACCTTCCTGGAGATGATCAAATTTGAGCACACCATCTTCGCCCTCCCCTTCGCCTATTTGGGGATGGTGCTGGCGGCGCGCGGCTGGCCCACCTGGCACCAGTTCATCTGGATCACCATCGCTATGGCCGCCGCCCGCACCCTGGCGATGTCGGTCAACCGCCTGGCCGACCGCCACCTGGACGCCCGCAACCCGCGCACAGCGAACCGCCCCTTGCCGCGCGGCCTGATCTCGCCCCGCACCGTCCTGGCCTATGCCCTGCTTTCGGCGATCATCCTGACCATCGCCGCCTGGCAACTGACGCCGCTCACGCTGATGCTCTTGCCCGGCGCGCTGATCTTCCTGGTGGGCTATGCCTACACCAAGCGCTTCACCTGGTTATCGCACTGGATTTTGGGGTTTACCGATGGGCTGGCCGCGCCGGGGGCCTGGGCCGCCGTGCGCAATTCGCTGGAGCCACCGGCGTTCCTGCTCCTCGGCGCGATCACCTTCTGGATCGCTGGCTTTGACCTCATCTACGCCTGCCAGGACGTGGACTTTGACCGGCGCGAGAACCTCTACGCGGTACCAGCACGCTTCGGCGTGGCCACGGCGCTGCGCTGGGCGCGGATTTGCCACGTGATCACCGTGATCTTGCTCGCTACTGTCGGCGGGAGCATGGGACTGGGTTGGGCCTACTGGCTTGGGCTGCTCATCGTGGCCGCGCTCCTGGCTTACGAGCACTCACTGGTCTCACCGCGGGACCTGTCCAAAGTTGACCTGGCCTTTTTCAACGTCAACGGCATCATTAGCGTCACGATCTTCGTCGCCACGATCCTGGCGCTTATCTTGAACCCACTCCAAGGAGGCTAACCTAACGTGATGAAACTACCCTTGAAACAATGGCGCCTGATCCTGGGGGTTATTGCGCTCCTCGTATCCGCCTGCGGCGCGCCCACGGCGCCGCCTGTGGCAACGCCAGCGGCAGGCGGCGGACAACTTTCCGCTTCCCCCCCTGCCTCGCCCTCAGGCGGGGAGGTGTTCAAGCTGCGCATGGGCCTGTTGCCTATCCTGGACGTCATCCCCTTCCACGTGGCGCAGCAGAACGGCTACTTCAAAGAGGTGGGGCTGGAAGTGGAACTCAAGCCGGTCAAAAGCGCCCAGGAGCGCGATGCGCTGATGCAGGCCGGGGAGATTGACGGCATGTTGAACGACCTGATCTCCACGGCGCTGTTCAACCAGAACGGGCCGCAGATCAAGATCGTCGCTGTCGCCCGCCGCGCTTATCCCCACTCGGCCCAGTACCGCATCCTGGCCTCGCCCAACAGCGGCATCACCTCACCGCAACAGCTCAAGGGCGTGGAGATCGGCATCTCCCACAACACGGTGATTGAGTACATTACCGACCGGCTGCTGGAGCAGGCCGGGCTGAAGCCGCAGGAGATCAACACGGTGGAGTACACGGTGATCACTGCCCGCTACGAGGCCCTGATGAGCGGCCAGATCAAGGCGGCAACCATCCCCGACCCGCTGGCCTCAGGCGCGGTCGCGGCAGGCGCGAAGGTCGTCCTGGACGACACGAAGTACACCCAATTCTCCCAAAGCAACCTGAGCTTCAGCCTGAAAACGCTCCAGTCCAACCCGGAGGCGGTGCGCCGCTTCCTGCGGGCCTGGAACCGCGCTGTAGATGAGTTGAACAACAACCCGGACAAATATCGGGATGTGCTTATTGAGCAGAAGGTCGTGCCCCAGACCATCCAGGGCACATACAAGATGCCGCCCTTCCCCAAGGCCGAGATCACCAGCGAGGCTGAGTGGAATGACGTCGTCCTATGGATGGTGGAGAAGGGCCTGCTCAAGGCGCCTGTGGCTTACAAAGACGCGGTGGACGGGAGCTATCTGGAGGTCAACAACTAAACCCGGCCAGGCCACAGCCCAGTACCAGGCTTCAGCCTGGTACTGGGTCAGCCCGGTTGGGAGGGGAGCCCCCTGAGAGGAGAGAGGCAGGGGGAGCGGTTGCCTCCCCTTCATGGGGAGGATAAGTTATCGTGATTGAGGTTCGCGATCTGACGTTTGCCTACCCCGGCGGGGCGACGCCGGTCTTTGAGGGCTTCAACTGGCGCGTGGAGGCTGGCGAAGCCTGGGCCGTGATCGGGCCATCGGGCTGCGGCAAGACGACGCTGCTCTACCTGCTCGCCGGGCTGCGCCGCCCCACGTCGGGACAGGTGCTCATCAAGGGCCAGGTGGTCACGCGCCCGCGCCCGGAGACCGGTCTCATCCTCCAGGACTACGGCCTGTTGCCCTGGGCGACGGTGGCGGACAACGCGGCCTTGGGGCTGCGCATCCATCGCTTTTACGGGCCGGATGGCACGCACGCGCCGCGCCAGCCCGTCACCGCCGACCCAGAGGAGACCGTCACGTTCTGGCTACGGCGGCTGGGGATTGAGGCTGTGCGCCACAAATACCCGGCACAGATCTCCGGCGGCCAGCGCCAGCGCACCGCTATCGCCCGCACCCTCGTGCTCAAGCCCGATCTCTTGCTCATGGATGAACCCTTCTCGTCGCTTGATGCCCTCACCCGCGAGGACCTGCAAAACCTGATGGTGGAACTGCGGGCTGAGGGTGGAGCGGCGGGGCTGACCACCGTGCTGGTCACGCACAGCATTGAGGAGGCGGTCTTCCTGGGCCAGCGCATCCTGGTGCTGGGGATGCCGCCCAACCGCCGCACTCTGGTCGTTGAGAACCCTCAGGCCGGGCATGTGGGCTACCGCCAGCAGCCGGGCTTCCTGGCGAAGTGCGCCGAGTTGCGGGCGCAGTTGGGGGAGAAGTAACCGGGCGGCACAGGGCTTAACCGAACCGCCCGGTAATATAGTCTTCGGTGAGTTGCTGTGAGGGGCGCGTAAAGATTTTCCCCGTGTCGTCGTACTCCACCAGCCGGCCCAGCCAGAACAGCCCGGTCTTATCCGAAACGCGGGCGGCCTGCTGCATGTTGTGGGTGACGACCACAATGGTGTAGTTCTGCTTCGGCTCCTGCATCAGCTCTTCAATCTTGAGCGTGGCAATAGGGTCCAAGGCCGAGGCCGGCTCGTCCATGAGCACGACCTCCGGCTCAACGGCCAGGACACGGGCAATGCACAGGCGCTGCTGTTGCCCCGCCGAGAGGCTGAACGCAGGCGCCCGCAGCCTATCCTTCACCTCATCCCAGAGCGCCGCAGCGCGCAACGACTGCTCCACCACGTCATCCAGGCTGAGGCGGCCATTCAGCCCCAGGACGCGGGGGCCGAAAGCGACATTGTCGTAGATGGACTGAGGAAAGGGGTTGGGCCGCTGGAAGACCATGCCCACACGCCGCCGCAATTCCACCACATCCATTCCAGGCCGATAAATATCCTCGCCATCCAGCAGGATCTTCCCCTCTACGCGAGTGCCGGGGATCGTGTCGTTCATGCGGTTGAGGCAACGTAAGAAGGTGGACTTGCCACAGCCAGACGGCCCGATGAGCGCGGTAATCATCCGCTCCGGGATGCGGATGGAGACGTCAAACAACGCCTGTTTGGAGCCGTAATAGAAATTCAGGTTCTCAACGACGACCTTGTTCATCATCCCCCTCCCCACCCCTCCCCCACCCAGTACCAGGCACCCAGTACCGGGCTTCAACCCGGTTGGGAGAGGGAGTAGAAATTTCAGGATGACACGATTTACGCTGTCTGGCGCACCTCTACCAGGGTGAAATTGTACACGAATTCACGACTTATAGCCAGTGGGCCGGCGTTTGATTTAAATCATAGAAGCGTATCACGCCCCGCCTTATAATGTTCTAGGTGCGCCTGAAATGCTCGCGCCTTAGAATGACAGCAGCGGCGCGTTTCAGGGCGGTCTCTTACCAACAACTGGCTATGGAGGTAACCATGAAAGCAACCGATGTCCTGCGTGACGAGCACACGGGGATTGAGCGCATGTTGAACATTGTTGAGGCGGCTGTACGGCGGATGCAGCGCGGGGAAGATGTGCCCCCGGCGCTATTCCGCGACGCGACCGAATTCTTCCGCAACTTTGCCGACAACTGCCATCACGCCAAAGAAGAACAGCGGCTCTTTCCCGCTTTAGAGGAACGCGGCGTCCCGCGCGAAGGCGGCCCGCTGGGCGTCATGCTCGCCGAGCACGACCAGGGCCGCGCCTTTATCCGGGGGATGCAGGCCGCCATAGAGCCGGCATTCGCTGGCGACCCTCAAGGCCGCCAGGCGCTGATAGAGCAGGCGCAGGGCTATATCGCCCTGCTGCGCGAGCATATCCTCAAAGAAAATCACGTCCTGTTCCCGATGGCCGATCAATTACTCTCCCCCAGCGAGCAGGAGGCGCTTTGCGACGCCTTTGAGGTTATTGAGCGCGAGCGCACCGGCCCCGGCGAGCATGAGCGCTACCACCGCGTGATTGACGCCTGGGAACGCCAGGTAGCGGCCTGGTGATGGCGCCGTATCCCCTCCCCTATCCAGAGGAGGGAACTCGCCCCCTCCCCCCTTGTGGGGGAGGGTTGGGGTGGGGGGCATCTCACCCCCTCCCTGACCCTCCCCCGTTAAGGGGGAGGGAAGTTATCAGGCGCCCAACGGTGCGCTTCAGCAGCGCGAGCGGAGCGCAGCGAGCGAGGCGAAGCCGTCTGCTGGAAGCGCGGGTTAGCCTGCGCCAACTGCTTGAAACAAGTGTCTACGGCTTCTTACCACGCACGTAGATATAAAAAATTGCATCGCCCAATCTAAAGTTTGAGTCATCAAGAAGATAGGTGAAGCCTTTGGGTTCTTCTGCTCTTGAAATGCTTTGGCGTCTCTTCTCCCAAACCCGACGCACACCAGGGGTTAAATCCACCACTTCAGTTTCCACCAATCCTGCTTCTTCCATCCAGCGAAGAAAATCGTCCTGCGTGCCTTCGCAGAGATAATCCAAACCAATGTTCTGGAGTTCAGTGCGCACATCTTGGGGAAGCGGCTTAACGACAATGACATCCGTCAATGCCATAATGCCCCCTGATTTGAGTACACGTGCCATCTCAGGTTGCCCGATCTCAGTTGGAGAGGGGGTGGGAAAGACAATGAATTCGCTCACCAAAGCGTCAAAGGTGCTATCAGGGAACAGGATGTGCGTCCTCTCTGCTTGGTAAAACTCGACAATACTTTCTAGCCCTTGCTCTTTCGCTCGCTTCCGGGAACGGTCTAGCAGATGTGGATCAAGTTCTATGCCAGTGACCTTCCCCTGTTTCATCCTGCTTGCCAGCCAAAATGCCACATCGCCGCCAGCACTGCACAGAACAAGGATGTTCTTGCCTTCCAGTGGTTTCAAATCGCTCTCGAACCGCTCCAACACGGGCGATAACAAGGATATCTCATTCTGTGTCCAATTCATTTCGCACCCCGGTATACAACACGAATTGCAATACGCAGGCTAACTACCGGATATGCTGCCCATCTGGATGGCACACGCTGCAGAGGGCGCAGAATTCTCCGGCCTCGCCCGGCTTCATCAGCCCCAATGTCTGGCGCATGGCCAGAAGCTTCTGCACCTCTTCCGGGGGCAGGGGCGGGCCGCCGCCAAGCTGGTGCAGGATCAGCGCGATACGGGCGCTGTGCTCCACGATCTCCGCCTTCATAAAAGCGTCCCAGGGGTCGCGCCCCACCGTCAGCGTCCCATGCCGTTGCAGGACAATGGCATCATGCCCGGCGATCAACTCGCGGATCGCGCGCACGTTCTCCACGCTGGCGGGGGTGGCGTAGGCCGTGGTGGGCACCAGCCCCAGGAAGACAATTGTCTCCGGTAACATACATTCGGCCAGGGAGATGCCGGCGATGCTCAGCGCAATCGTCGTGGGAGGATGGGCGTGGACAACCGCGCCGATGTCCGCTCGCTGCCGGTAAGCCTCCAGATGCATGGGCATCTCCGAGGTTGGGCGCAGGCCCCGATTGGCGCTGGTGACCGGCCCGACACGCTCCCCCGCCAGGTTCACCACGATCAGTTGGTCGGGCTCCAGCATGCCTTTGCACACGCCGCTGGGCGTCACCAGGATGCGATCGGGGCTTAAGCGGGCGGAGATATTGCCCTCGGTGGCCACCACCAGCCCGCGCTCGTACATCAACTTGCCGATGCGCACAATCTCGCGGCGCAGCGCGTATTCACTGCCACTCACGCGATAGAAGCTCATGGCTGAACGTCAAGCTGGTCAATCACACCCACGATCACTGCCCGGATCGGGGCATCTTCCTGATTGATCACCTGGCGCGCGGAGTTGCCCTCGTCAATCACCAGGACCAGGTCGCCGCTGCCCGACTGCACGGTATCCACCGCGATGTCATAGCGGTCGGTCTCCTGCCCCTCCGGCGTCAACCGCTCCACCAGCAGCAACTTCCGGCCCTCAAACACCGGATGCTTAACCGTCGCCACCACCGTTCCGATCACCCGCCCAATATACATGCGGTCCCCTCTCTTAACCAGAGAACGATTTGTGGCAGGTCTTACACAGGTAACGCTGGCGGCCATTTCGGCTGCGCCCATAGCGGATGACCTGAGCGGACTTGCCGCTATCCGGGCAGCGCGGATTGGGGCAGCCCGGCATGGGCCAGGCCCTCTCTCCGTTCCCCGCCCCCGTTGACGGGGGCTGGGGGGGAGAGGAAGGGAGAGAGGTGGGAAGGGGGAAGTGCGCCGCCATGTCCACACGGTCCACAATCCCCACGACGGCATGGTCTACGGGCACGAATGGCGTGGGCAGCGCCAGGGCCGCCTCACGGATGCCGATAATGAACACCAGCTCGCCGTAGCCCGCCTGGGCGGTGGCGTCGGCAGCGATAACGGGGTCGCCTTTGGGACGGCGCTGCTTATCCAGAGGCTGGACGATGAGAAACTTCACCCCTTCCAGGCCCTCCACCTTGCGCGTGGCCACCAGGGTACCGATGATGCGCGCCAACTGCACCTATCACTCCTCCATGGGCTTCAGCCCGGTGACCCGCTCGCTGAAGCGGGTGGCTGTGGTGATATTGGCGGCCATATCTGCATGAAGCTGGGGGATGATGACCTGGCGCAGCAGAAGCCTGGGGGAGGCCAGCACGCTCACCCCGATGTCCATAGCCGCCTCAACATCGGTCACCTCGCCCATAAACAGCGTCAGCCCTTTGCCGCCCAAGCCATCGGCCAGACGGATTTCCAGCAGGGTCACCTGCGCGCCTTTGACGCCGGCGTCGGCAGCATGGATCGCCGCAGCGACTGTGGCCGTCTCAATGATGCCTAGCGCCACCCCCGGCCCCACCGTTCGCCCCCCACCGATGGCCGCCACCACCGCCGGATGGACCTGGGGCAGAAACACCGTATCCACGACCGCATCCCCGCCGACCTGACGCCCAGCAGCCAGTGACTCTTCCACCGAGGCCACATCCCCGCTGATCAGGACCAGATATTTGCCCGGCTGAACTGTGCCTGCCCGGATCGTGGTGATAGGGGCGCGCTTGGCCATGGCGTCGCCAGCCTGCATCCCCACAGCGATGCTATCAAATTCAATCAGTGCCAGCGCAACGTCCATCCAGTAGTCAGTAGTCCAGGCCACACCGTAAACGGTGTGGTTCAGTAGTCAGATGGGTGCTGGTGGGCCGGCTCACCGGCTACTACCGGCTGATCTCAGGTCGGAGGTCTGGAGCTTGAAGCCGGCGACGTGGACCGCGATGTCGCGCACGGCCTTGACCAGGGGCGGGAGACCGCCCCCGGCGGCGGCCTGGGCCCGCGCCACCAGAGGCACCCCACGCGCCAGCGCCAGCATCTGCTGTTCGTCAAAGGGCACGCTGAGCGTGACCGGGCGGCCCAGCCGTTGCTCCACGGTGGCTTGGGACAGGGGCTGCACGGGTGCAGGGTGGTTCATCACCAGGCTGACGCGTCGTTCCACAGGGGTGCCCGCCAGGGCACGCAGGGCGACAGCGGCGCTGTGCACAGCGCCCACCTCTGGGGCAAGGACGAGCAAGACACTATCGGCCTGGCCCAGGGCCGCCATCGTGGCTTCGTCCAGGAGCGACGCCGCATCCACGACGACGAAGCTGAAGCGCTCACGCAGGCCGCGCAGGAGCGCCCGCACCGTGGCTTTATCCAGCCCTTCGCCTTGAATGGCCTCCGGCGGCGCTGCCAGGATGTACAGCCCCGATTCGTGCTGTGTCAGCAGGTCCGGGATCAGGGAGCGGAGGTCGGAGGGCGGGGAGGCGGCCCCCAGCAAAGCCCCCCAATGCGCCGTGGGGGTCAGTTTGAGGTTCAGGCTGGCCTGTCCCCCAGAGCGATTGAGGTCCACCAGACAGGCCCCACGAGGCGCGCGCCGCAGCAGCAGGGCCAGGTTCACAGCCAGGGTAGTGACGCCCACGCCACCGCGCAGGCTGAGCAGGACAACCACGTGACTGGGTTGCCTGGGGCGGGCACGGGCAGCCAATTCCTCAACCTTCTCCAACAGCATCCGCGCGGAGACCGGCTTGCTGAGATAGGCATCGGCGCCCGCCGCCAGGGCCGCCTTGCGGTCCAGCGGTTGCGCCCGCGCGGTCAGCACGAGAATAGGCACATCGGCGCCACGCGGATCGGCGCGCAACCGCCGGATGACCTCAAAGCCGCTCATCTCCGGCATCATCAGGTCCACGATAACCACGTCGGGGCGTTCGTTCAGCGCCTTTTCCAGCCCCTCTTGGGCGCGGCTGGCCAGGCTCACCCCAAAGCCCTGGCGTTGCAGCATGAGCTGCAATAACTGCAACATATTCACATCATCTTCAATCACCAGAACCGTGCGTGCGCTCATTGGGCCAGACCTTTCCTGAAACAGGGATCAAGGAAATTACGAGGTTGTCTCATCGGTTTCACAGAAGGCGATCACCTGCCCCATATTCACCAGGATAGCACCGCCCGTGAAGGAAATCTCAGGATGATCCGTGAGGATGGCTGTGGCCTCAGAGACCAGCAGGAAGCGCGCGGCCTCCGCCGCGATCACGGCCTGGAGCTGCATCTTGGGCGGCAGGACCACACGCCCCCGCACCTGATAGCGGGAGGTGACCAGCAAGACATCGTGGGGAACGTTGCCCAGGTAGCTCCCATAGGCCTGATGGCGGGACAGGCCGTCCTCAAAGCGGGCAAGCACAGCCAGATGAATGCCCGCCTTACGCAGCGTGATCGCGGGGAAGCTCTGGCTAAGCTCGGAGGGATGGGTGATCGGCGAGAGATACACATCCTTGAGTTCAAGGAAGGAGGTAGTGGCATCATCCAGTTGGTCAATCAAGGGCCGGGCGCGGACATTGACCTGGCCGGAAACGCGGTCGCTTTCCAGCAGAAACTCAGCGGTCAGCAGGCCGCGCGGCTGGGCGATCTCCTGGTCTTTGGGGGTGATCTCGGTCATGCCTGGCAACCTCCCTTCCGTCCTGTTCACACAATCCTGAACGCATCCACCAGCGTGCAACGCCGCAGGCGCGAAAACGAGCGCGGCGAGGTCAACCCCTCGCCGGTGGGGCTGGCGATGGTGAAGGAGCAATAGCCCTCGCCGCCCCACCCCAATCCGGCCAGGCTGGGGCCGTTCTTGACGAAGATAGAGCAGTTGATCTCGCGGGCCATACGGTCCAGATGGTCCAGATGCCTGGAATGCATCACCGCCGTGTGGCCAAAGCCGTGCTCGGCCTGGATGGCGAGGTCAATGCCCTCATCCGCGTTGCGCACGCGGACCACCGGCATGATCGGCATCATTTGCTCGGACCAGATGAGCGGATGGGTCTTGTCCACCTCGGCGACGATCAGGCGGACCTCCTCGCCGACGCTGATGCCGATCTCCTTCAGGAGCACGCTGGCGTTCTTGCCGATGAAGGCTTTGTTCATCACGCCGGGCTTGCCGGGGCCGCGCTCCTCCTCAAAGATCACTTTCATCAGGCGATTAAGCTGCCAGGAAGTGATCATAAAGCCGCCGTGCGCACACATGGACCTGATCAGAGCGTCGGCCACGCTCTCTACGACAAAGACCTCCTTCTCATCGGTGCACACGATGTTATTATCAAAGGCCCCCCCTTTGACGATGTCGCGCCCGGCCTGGTCAATATCGGCGGTCTCATCCACGACCACAGGCGGATTCCCCGGCCCGGCACAGATAGCGCGCTTGCCGCTGTTCATGGCCTCACGCACCACGCCGATGCCGCCGGTGACCACCACCAGGCGCACGTCCTTGTGGCGCATCAGGGCCTGGGCGCTTTCAATTGTCGGCTCCGCCATGCAGGTGACCAGGTTGGCTGGCCCGCCCACCTGGCGGATGGCCGCTTCCAACACCTGGACCGTGTGCGCTGAGCAGCCTTTCGCCGCCGGATGCGCATTGAACACCACCGCATTCCCCGCCGCCACCATCGCAATCGCGTTGCAGATAATGGTTGAGGTCGGGTTGGTGCTGGGGGTAATGGAGGCGATGACCCCATAGGGCGCATATTCCACGATGGTCAGGCCGTGATCGCCACTCCAGGCCGTTGTCACCAGGTCCTCCGTGCCGCGTGTCTTACGGGCATTGAGCAGGTTCTTCTCCACCTTGTCCTCGTAGCGCCCCATGCCCGTCTCCTGCCAGGCTTCGCGGGCCAGGACAGGAGCATGCTCCTCAGCGGCGCGGCGCATACTGGCCACCATGCGCTCGCGCAAGGCCAGCGGCATCTGGCGCAGGTGCAGGAAGGCGGCTCTGGCCGCAGCCACCGCGCTCCCCACATCCGGGAAGACAGGCCCACCGCTCCCCTCAGCAGGGGAGGAGACCAGGGAGGGGCGCAGTTCCGCCAGCACTTGCTGGACAATTGCATCTATGCAGGCATCATCTAACAGGCTCATCTCAGCCTCAAACCGCGCCAGCGGATTTCATCCACTGGCGACCTGTGTATCCGTTCCTTCGCTATCCCCTTCCCCTTCGCT
>FWWM01013464.1_pt1 | contig 13194 bp, 9 predicted proteins | sample 2228351 | NCBI WGS metagenome assembly FWWM01 (sample SAMEA103939774, study PRJEB20133) | metagenome | reverse complement strand
CCTGTCCGCGTTCTCCCTGGTGACCAGCTCGGTGCCGGTGTCAATGTTCTCCGGGATGGTCTCGCCCTTGATGAGCTTGATGGCGTTCTCGACGCCCAGCGCGCCCATGTTGTAGGGGTTCTGGGCGACGGTGGCCTCCATCTCGCCGGCGAGGATGGCAGCAGCAGCGTCGGGGTTGGCATCGAAGCCGACGACGATGACTTTGTCGTTGACGCCGGCGTTCTTGAGCGCCTCGACGGCGCCGAGGGCCATGTTGTCGTTGGAGGCGAACAGACCCTGGATGTCGGGGTTCTTGGTGAGGATGTCCTCCATGACGGAGGTGGCCTTGGCGCGATCCCACTCGGCGGAGAGCTCGGCGACGATGTTCATGCCGCACTCGGTGAGGCCGGCCTTGGCGCCATCGGCGCGAGCCTTGCCGGTGGACTGGGTGATGATGCCCTGGAGGATGGCGACCTTGCTGCCCTTCTCGAGGTTCTTGCAGAGGTAGTCCACGCCGAGCTTGGCGCCGAGTTCGTTGTTGGTGCCGATGAAGGTGGTGCCGGGGAGGTCACCCTTGGTGTCAACGAAGAGGACCTTGACGCCTTGAGCCTGGGCCTTCTCGAGGACGGGGCGAAGGGCGGCGGGGTCGGTGGGGGCGATGGCGATGGCGTTGACGCCCTTGGCGATCTGGTCCTCGACCTGGGCGATCTGAGCCTGGACGTCGCTCTCGGCGGGCGGGGCGAGCACGATGACCTGGACGCCGAGTTCCTTGCCCTTCTCGGTGGCGCCGCGCTCGACCGCAGCCCAGAACGGGTTGCCGCCGCCGGGGCCCTTCATCGAGACCAGGATCTTCATGTCCTTCGTCTCCATCGCGGATGGCGCTTCGGCCGCCGGTGCTTGTGCTGCCGGAGCCTGTGCTGGCGGCTGCGCCGGCATGGCGCAGGCCGACATGATCACCGCAACGGCGGCCGACAGGCCAACGAACAATCGTGTTCTGTGACTCATATCTTTGTTCCTCCTTCTCGAAATGTCGAACGAGCTGTTTGTGTTCCGAGGCGATCCGCCTCGGTTGACACCAATCCGATGACGCGACGCGCCGGCCGATCTAGTCACTTGCGCTGCCTGCGCGTCGTCGCAGGACATCCAGGAACACGGCCAGAATGATGACGACGCCGATCAGCACTTGTTGCCAGAACACCTGCACGTCGTTCAGGTTCAAGATGTTGCGCAGCAGCCCGATGACCAGCACGCCGGCCAGCACGCCCAGCACGGAGCCGCGGCCGCCGAAGAAGCTGGCCCCGCCGATGATCACGGCGGAGATGGCGTCGAGTTCGGCGCCGATGCCGGCGTTGGGGAAGCCGGAGTTCGTCCGGCCGGCGACCAGCAAACCGGCCAGCCCAGCCATCGCGCCGCACAGGACGTATACCAGCATGAGCGTGCGATCAACGTTGATGCCGCTGACGCGCGCTGCCTGAGGGTTCCCGCCGATGGCGTAGATGTGCCGGCCCGTGCGCGTGTACTGCAGGAAGACGAAGAAGCTCAGATACAGCACGGCCACCACGATCAGGCTGACGGGGATCTGTACATTGCCCACCGTGACGTTGCCGGCGCCCCAGAAGCGCACCACCTCCGGCAGGCCGCTCACCGGCACGCCGCCCGAGACCAGGTTGGCCATGCCGCGCGCGATGTTGAGCGTGCCCAACGTGACGATGAAGGGGTGGGGCAGGCGCATCTTGGTCAGGCCGAAGCCGTTGACGAAACCCACAGCCATGCCGATCAGGATCGGGAGCGGCACGAGCAGAAGCGGTGGGAAGCCCTCACGCGCCAGCACTGCGGTGGTCATCATGGCCAGCGCCAGCACCGAGCCGACCGAAAGGTCAATGCCCGCCGTCAGGATCACCACGAACATGCCGATCGCCAGGACGGCGTTTGCGGCGTTCTGACCCGGCAGGTTCGACAGGTTGCGCCAGGTGAGGAAGACATCCGGCTGCGTGATGGTCCCGATCAGAATCATCAGCAACACCAGGAAGAGGATGCCGAAGCGATCGATGTAGGGAATCAGCCGCACGCGCAGGCTGCGCTCGCGCGCGCTGAGCTGAGCATCGGGAGCGGTGGTGGCCATGTCAGTTCAGATCGAAAATCTTGGCGGCTTGTGCAACCGGCGACTTGTTGCCCATGATCCAGCCGATCACCTCGTTGCGGCTGGTTTCGGCCAGCGGGGCTTCGGCGAAGTTGCGCCCGTGAAACAGCGCCATCACCCGATCGCATACGTAGAAGATGTCGTCCATGCGGTGGCTGATGAGGATCACGCCGATGCCGTGGTGCTTGAGGTCCTTGATCAAGTCGAGCACCTTGCGCACCTCCTTGATGGCCAGCGCAGCCGTTGGCTCGTCCATGATGACCACTTTGGCGTCGAATGCCGTCGCCCGCGCAATGGCCACAGCCTGGCGTTGGCCGCCGGAGAGTTCCTCGACGCGCTGTTTGACGCTTTTGACTTCGATCTTCAGCTTCTCGAGATGTTCTCTGGCGCGGCGCATGCTCTCGGCGTTGTCCACCAGCCTGAAGGGGCCGAGCCGGCGTACGCGCTCGCGGCCGAGGAAGATGTTCTCGTCAATGCGCATGTTGCCCGCCAGCGCCAGGTCCTGATACACCATCTCGATGCCGCGGTCGCGCGCATCCCGGGGGCTGGCGAAGTGCACGGGCTGGCCTTCCACCAGCAGCTCGCCCGCGCTGGGTGGATACAGGCCGGCCAGAATCTTCATCAGGGTGGATTTGCCCGCCCCGTTATCGCCGACGACGCCGAGCACCTCGCCGCGATACAGCTTGAGGTTCACGCCCTCGAGCGCCGTCACCGCGCCGAAATACTTGCTGATGCCGCGCGCTTCGATCAGTGGTGTTTGTTCGTCCTGAGCCATACCCATCCTCCTTCACAGATCATCTTTCCAACGCTCGTGCTGATCGTGCCGAGCGCCTCTCTCCGGTCACAAGCCAATCGCCCGCAGAAATGCGCGGTTTCTGCGCGCGCTCTCCTTCGGCGTGCCCAGGCCGGGCAGCACGTCTTGCTCCACAGTGACGAAGCCGCGATAGCCGTGCTGCCTCAGCCAGGCCGCCACGCGGTCGAACGGCACGCAGCCCTGGCCCAGCTCGCAGAACACGCCGTGACGCACCGCGGTGTGGTAGTCCCAGTTCTCGTCGGCGGCGCGCTGCGCCACTTCCGGCGAGCAATCTTTGAGGTGGACGTACTGGGTGCGCGGCCAGAATCGCTCCAGCCCGCGCATGACCTCGTCGGCGCAGGGGCGCCTGCTCCCGAAGGCATAGTGGCCGGTGTCGAAGACGAGCCCGACGTATTGCGGGTCGGTCAGCGCCAGCAGGTGCTCGATTTCGTCGGGCGTCTCCACGAAGCCGGCGCAGTGGTGATGGAAGACGGCGCGCAGCCCGGTCTGTTCGCGTACGGCGCGCGCGACGCGGTTGACGCCCTCGGCGAAGATGCGCCACCCGTCCTCGCTCAACGTCATCTCGCGCGTGACTCGACCGGCGTTTCGTGTGCGCACGGGATCGCTGGCGTTATCGTCGGCCAGCACGACGAAGGGCGGATGTGATGGGTCGGCCACGGCGGCGAGCAGCCTGGCCGTGCGCAGCGCGCGCGCTTCGCCTTCCGCGTGGGCGGCGCGGTGTCTGAACGCCACCGGCACGAACGCGCCGGTCATGGTGAGTTGGCGCGTCACGAGTTCACGGCGCAGGGCGTCCGGCTCGGTGGGCATGAAGCCCCAATCGCCCAGCTCCGTGCCGGTGTAGCCGGTCTCGGCCAACTCGTCCAACATCTGCGCGTAGCCGATGCGCCCAGTTTGGGTGCTGTTGAATTCCAGGGTGCCCCATGAACAGGGGGCGTTGCCGACGTGAATCATGGCCGCGGCCTATCTCCTACTGCGCCTTGACGTAGATCATGGCCGTTTCCCGACTCGTGGTCGAGCCTGGATTCCCGCTCTCTGCGAGGCCCTTCGGCATGTGCGGGGATGACGTGGCATGACCTGTTCAAAGTTAGAAAAGCCTCTCCTTCGCGCGCATCGCCTCCCAGGCTCGGCGCGCCGCCTGGACGGCCGGCATCTGACTGACCTCGGCGACGGGCACGTCCCACCAGCTCTCATAGCCGGGCACGCTCTTGTAGCGATCTACCTCTACATACACCACAGTGGTGACTTCGGTGTGCTTGGCCGCTTCGTAGGCTTGCACGAATTCGTCGTAGCTGCGCGCCTTGAACACGGCTGCGCCCAGGCTGCGCGCGTTGGCGGCCAGGTCCACCGGCAGCGGCTCGACGTCGTCTTGCACCTCGTCGCCGGGCAGGCGGCCGTTGACCGGATATACGTAGCGCGTGCCGAAGCCTTCCTGACCCAGCGAACGGCTGAGGCCGCCGATGCTCTTGAACCCGCTGTTGTCCACCAGCACGATGATGAGCTTGTAGCCTTCCTGAATTGAAGTGACGATCTCCTGTGCCAGCATCAGGTAACTGCCGTCGCCGACCATCACCGTCACCTCGCGTTCCGGGTCGGCCATCTTCACCCCCAGGCCGCCGGCGATTTCGTATCCCATGGTCGAGTAGCCGTACTCGAGGTGATAGTTCTTGGGGTTGCGCGCGCGCCATAGCTTGTGCAGGTCGCCCGGCATGCTGCCCGCAGCGTTGATCATCACGCCGTTCGGGTCGCTATGTTCGTTGACGGCGCCGATGATCTCGCCCTGGCTGGGCAGGGGGGCGTGGCGGATGTCGTAGATGCGCTGCACCTCGCGGTCCCACTCATCGTGCAACTGTCGCGCCTGCTGTTCGTGCTCGGCGGGCGCCCGCCAGCCCTCCAGCATTGGCAGCAGCTCCTCGAGCGTGACGCGCGCATCGCCTACTACGGCGATGGCGGCGTGCTTGTGCGCGTCGAACTCGGCCACGTTGATGTTGACGAATTGCACGTGTGGGTGCTGGAAGGCCGTCTTGCTGGCGGTGGTGAAATCGCTGTAGCGCGTGCCGATGCCGATCACCAGATCGGCGTCGTGTGCGATGCGGTTGGCGGCGAAGGTGCCGGTCACGCCGATCGCGCCGAGGTTGAGCGGATGGTCGTAGCGCAGGCTGCCTTTGCCGGCCATCGTCTCGCCGACCGGGATGCCGGTGGCGTCCACGAACTGCCGGAGGGCCTCGGTCGCCTCTGCATAGATCACCCCGCCGCCGGCGACGATCAACGGGCGCTTGCTCTGGCGGATGGCCTCCGCGGCGCGCCGGAGCGCGTGGACGTCGGCTCGCGGGCGCGGGACGTGCCAGATGCGCTCGCGGAAGAAGTCCACCGGATAGTCATGCGCTTCGGTCTGCACATCTTGCGGCAGGGCCAGGGTGACCGCGCCGGTCTCGGCCGGGCTGGTGAGCACGCGCAGCGCTTCGGGCAGGGCGGTGAGGATCTGATCTGGGCGGTTGATGCGATCCCAATAGCGACTGACCGGCTTGAAGCAGTCGTTGACCGAGATGTCTTGCGAATGCTCGTTCTCGAGCTGTTGCAACACCGGCGCGACGTTGCGGCGGGCAAAGATGTCGCCGGGCAATAGCAGCACCGGCAGCCGGTTGATCGTCGCCGCCGCTGCGCCGGTGATCATGTTGGTTGCGCCAGGGCCGATGGAGGTCGTGCAGACGAGCGTTTGCATGCGATTCTTCATCTTGGCGAAGGCGGCTGCGGTATGCACCATGGCTTGCTCGTTGCGGCATTGGTAGTAGCGGAAGTCCAGGTTTTCCTGCAGGGCCTGGGCGATGCCGGCGATGTTGCCGTGGCCGAAGATGCCGAAGCACCCGGCGAAGAAGCGCTGCACGTGCCCATCGCGCTCGATGTGCTGGTGCTTGAGGAACTTCAGGATGGCCTGGGCGGTGGTGAGGCGGAGGGTTTGAGTCATGGCGCGCTCCTGCATGAGTCACAATTCACAAGTCGCACAAGGGGACATGAAGCAAAAGCTGGTTGATCTCAGCGGAGTTGGTCACGTCTTGCTCAGCTTCGTCATCAACCATGTATGCTGTGTGCTCTTCCCGTAGCGACGTATGCCTTTGCTCAGGAATTGTCTTGATTAGGAGTTGAATGATGCGCGCTAGCAGTGCAAGACGATGATTCAGAACTGACGCGCCAAGCACATGACGCGCATCGAAATACCACTCTCGGCTCTCGCGCGCCGAGCCGAGCGCGTATTCAAAATATCGAGCCCTATTTGGCCCAGTGCTATATGAATAACCTTCTGCATAGTTGGCGTGGATAGATCCCAATGCTCGATAGAGCTGTCCTGATAGCTTCATGGTTCGTTCGTCGCTTGCCAGTTTTGTGACGTCGTGCCAACCCATCGTAGACAAAAAGAGTGACAGACGATAGGCCGTGACAGTCCAGAGGCGATCCTGAGTGATTTCGCTCGGGATGGTCTTGATCCACGCCTCGTAGCTGAGCGATGGGCCAGGTGACTCGTGACTCATGACTTGTGAGGCCTACTACTCCCCCGCATACTCTACTGAAAAGGGCTGTGCGTGCGCTTTGTGCCAGGCGTAGTGCAACTCATTCATCTGACGGATATGTAGGTGGTCGTGTGCCAACCAGGCCGCCAGCAAGTCGCCGGCGCGCATCTGCCCCCATGGCGTCGCCCTGGCGGTGTCCCAGTCCGGCTTCTGCAGCGAGGCCAGCCACTCCAATGATCTGGCGCGCTCGTCGAGCCAGTTACTCAGCGACTCGCTGAGTTCGCGCTTGCGATACTCGCGGCTGATCACCCAGCCCTGTGGGTCAATGGACGGCCATTCCTCGCCCGGCCGGTGCAGCGTGTAGTCCAGCCGCAGGCGGAAATCCTCGCGCTCCTCGTCGTACAGGTGGTTGATCACCTCGAGCAGTGACCACGATTGGTCGTCGGGCCGCCAGTGCGCCTGCACCTCGCTCACGCCGCGCAACAGCGACTCGACCACCTTCGCGTTGGCTGCCATGCGATCGGTGTAGTGCTCCAGGTTCATTTGCTATAGTCCTCCCCTTGCGTCCACGAACGCCATCGCCTCGTCCAGCGTGGGCATGAAGTTGGCGCAGCCGTGCTTGGTGACGAGAATGGCGCCGCACGCGTTGGCCAGCCGCGCGCTCCTGTACCACCCCCAGCCGTTGACGTGACCGTAGAGGAATCCGGCGGCGAACGCATCGCCGGCGCCGAGGATGTTCACGACCTCGACCGGATAGGCAGCAGCGTCGATCATCGTGCCGTCTTTCAAATACACCCGCGAGCCCTGCAGGCCGCGTTTGCGCACCAGCGCCTTCGGCCCCATTTGCATCAGCGCGCGGATGTGCGCCTCTGTGTCGCCCTGCACGCGCGCGTCGCTCACCTGCGAGTGCGTCAGTGACATCTGGCCGACATCAGTCAGCATGGCGGCGTTCAGCTCGTCGTCGGTGGCGATGACGATGTCTACATGGGGCAGGGACGATCGAATTGCCACCCCGTACGCCCGTGGGTCGTGCCATTGATCCGGCCGGAAGTCCAGATCGAGCACCACTTCGGCGCCGTAGCGCCTGGCTGCCTCGGCAGCGAACAACGTCGCGCTGCGGCACGGTTCCTTGTAGAGGTTCGTGCCTGCGAATTGGAACACCCTGGTGTCCGCCAGAGGAGCGGCTCGTGCGTCGTCAATCGTCAACTCCATGTCGGCGCAGTTGTCGCGGTAGTACACCAGCGGAAACCGATCCGGCGGCTCGATGCCCAGCAGCACTGCGCTGGTGCGATGCCCGGGTTTGCGCGGGATGAACTTCGTCTCCACACCTTCCTTGTTCAAGAAATGCAGGATGAAGTCGCCGACCAGGTCTGCGCCGACCGCCGTGAGCAGCGCGCTGCGCAGCCCGAGCCGCCGCGCGCCAACGCTGATGTTGGTGGGCGAGCCGCCGACGAACGCGGCAAAGCGCGTAATCTCCACGAAGGGCGTGCCGATGTCGTCGCTGTATAGGTCAATGGACGAGCGGCCCATGTGGAGTGTGTCGTAGGCTGGCTTCATGGCTTCGAGTCGAGCGCGATCAAGTCACGCCAAACGATCCAGCGGGTAGAGCGGCACGCGAGGATCCGTGCTGCGGTATGTCTGTTTCACCCAGGCGTGCAGGGGATCTTCGCTGTTGGCGAGCGACTGCGCGCTGCCGGCCAGCACATTCAGGTAGTACGTGGTGTAGCCGGGTGGGCTGGCCACGGGGTGATAGCCCTCCGGCACCAGCACGGCATCATCCTCCTTCGCCACGATGACGGCGTCGATCGGTTCACCGGCGCGCTGCAGTGGCGACTCGGGGGCCGTGTAGATGTGCTGGTGCGCATAGCCCTCCGGCCTGTCGAATTTGTAGAAGTACACCTCCTCCAGGTCGGCCTCGACGATGCGGCCTTGGGCGTCGGTCCTGTGCACGTCGTGTTTGTGGGGTGGGTAGCTACTCCAGTTGCCGCCCGGCGTATACACCTCGACCACGACCAGGCGCTGACAGTCGAACCCGGGCGGGATGATGTTGTTGATCTGGCGGGTGGCATTGTCACCCCCGCGAATCTCGACTGAGACATCGGCCGGGGTGATCAGGCGAGCCGGGTGGTCCTCGTCCGTGGGAGCCCAGGCCAGCGCGACCTCCGCCGCCGTCACTGCCGTGATCGTCAGCGACGTCCGACGCGGCAGATAGAGCGCGTAGGGCAATCCACCGAAGACGGTGTCTCGCCGACCGATCGGCCCCCATGCCCCTTTATCGGACGAAACGGCGATCTGGCCCGACAGGACGACCAGCGCGAATTCGGCCTCGCCCGTTTGTGTGACCTGTTCACGGCCTGGTGCCAGCCGCCAGGCTTCGAAGGTGATGAACTCCCAGCCGGCCTGTTCTGGTGTCACGCGCACGATCAGCCCCGGCTCTAGGGACCGCCTGGGGTGAACGACGAGGTTCGTGTGGTCGTATCGCACGGGCGCACCTCCTTGCTGATTGCGCGCTATTGTGCACAGTTTCGTTTCGAAATCAAGAGGAGGGCTTGAACTTTCGAATCAGATGCCATAACCTGGAAACCGAAAGATCAGGGAGCAGATTGGCATCTGCGGTCAGGTCCGGATTTCGGCGCGCCCGGTCATGCCGGGTAGGATGCGTGCTTCGCTTGGGTCGAGTTCGATCAACGCGCTGAACAGCGCTGCGCCGCCCTGCGTGCCGGTGGATTGCGGCAGGATGGCCGTGACCGTTCCGCTGAATGTGCGGTCGAACGCCTTTAGCCGAACGATGGCCTGGCTGCCGATTTTGATCGCAGCCAGGTCGCGCTCGGAGAGGTTCGTCGTTTCGAAGATCAACCTGTCCAGCTCGACGAGCGTGAACGCGACACCTTTTGGGATAGTGCCTACGGTGAGGTTGGCTTCCTGGACGACGCAGTTGCAGGGCGAGCGCACGACGGCCTCTCGCAGGTTGCCTCGTGCGCGTTCGACCGCCGAACGGGCCTGCTTCAACTGCGCTTCGAACACCTGTTGTTGCGCCTCGCCAGGGCCGGCTTCGAGTGCCTGCAGGCGAGCGCGGGCCGAAACCACGCCGGCGTTGGCCTGCGCGAGTTGTTCGCGCGTCGCTGGTTGCAGCAGCCTTTGATAGTTGGCGTAGGCAGCGCGCTCGCTCTCGTATGCGTTGCCGTAGGCGGCTTCCTGCGCCCGGCATGCAGGGATGCTGGTTCCGGCCGGCGTGCCGCAGGCGACGTCGCGATTCACCTGCGCGGCCAGGTAGGCTTCGCGCGCGGCGACCCAGCTCAGGCGTGCCTGTTCGACTTCGCTTTCGGTCGCGCCCTGCTGGACGAGCGCGTAGTTGGCCTGGGCGGCGGCCAGGGCGGCGCGGGCGCTGGCGACATCTTCGGGACGAGCCGGTGCTTGGGCCTGCGCGATCTGCGCCTCGACCAGCGCCAGTTGCAACTCGGCGTCGGCCAGTGCGTCGCGCAGCGCGGTGTCGTCGAGCGTAGCGAGCACGTCACCCGTTTTGACCGCCTGGCCGGGTTCGACGTTGACGGTCGAAACCTTGGCGCTCACGTTGGCGCTGAGGGCAATGGGCGGCAGGGCCGTCTTCACCACGCCGTCGGCGGAGATCGTCGTGCGCGCCGGGACGGTGCGCGTGGGCGGGACGGTCGAGCTGGCTGCCTGTTCCCCCGCCGGAAGCTGGCCAATCGTTCCTGATGTGGCCGGCGCGGGCGCTTCGGCAGCGCATGCTGTGACGACGAAGAGAATGACTGTGGCCGTGAGCGAGCCGAGAAGGCGGCTTGCGCCGGTCAGGTGGCGTGCGGTGCTCATTCTTCGGAGTGGATACGGCCCGCCGCCGACAAAGTTGCAAATCGGGAAGGGCGGGCAAACGGTCGCGGACACATTCACCAGGATGCTGCGAATTGGCGACGAATGTCCCGATGGGGTGTATACTCGCTGACGTTGTCAGCGTCAAGTTGCACTCGTCTCCTGTTCGCCGCCGGCTGCTCGGGCTAGCCGGGACTCCTCACGCATCTACGGTCAGCCTCCGTTGCGGCTCTCTCCACCCTAGCGCGTTGTTTTCTCTGGATCATCGTCAGGTTTGTATATGTCTCGCGCATTAACGGTAACCTCACTCGAACCCATCAAGCGTGCGCTGATCGGCAGGCCGCTGCGGACCGAAGAGGCGCCTCATCAAGCGATCAGCAACCCGGTTGGTCTGGCCGTCTTCGCCTCTGATGCGCTTTCGTCCACGGCCTATGCGACGCAGGAGATATTGGTGGTCCTGGCGTCTGCGTTTGCTGTCGCCGGCGTGGGCGTATTCCGCATCTCGGTGCCGATCGCGGTCGTGATCACCTCGATCCTGGCCGTGTTGATCGTCTCGTACCGACAGACGATCAAGGCGTATGGCGGCGCGAGCTGCGGGGCATATGTGGTCTCGCGCGACAACCTGGGTGTGTTGCCTTCGCAGATCGCCGGCGCGGCCTTGCTGGTGGACTATGTGCTCACGGTGGCCGTCAGCATCTCCAGCGGTGTGGATCAGGTTGCATCGGCGATTCCGGTGTTGCGCGGGCGTGAAGTGCTGGTCGCGCTGGCGGCGATCCTGGTGATGACCATCATCAACCTGCGTGGGGTGAAGGAATCGGGACGCATCTTTGCCGTGCCGACCTACTTCTTCGTCGGGATGACCTTCTTGACCCTGGGGGTGGGTGCGTTCAAGGCCCTCACCGGTCAGTTGACGCCGATCGAGAACGTCCGCATGGTGTCGCACACCGCCGAGCCGCTCGGCTGGTTCCTCATCCTGTATGCCTTCAGCAGCGGCTGCACCGCGTTGACCGGTATCGAGGCCATCTCCGACGGCGTGCAGAATTTCAAGGAGCCGCGTAACACGAACGCTGCCAGGACGATCGCCGTGATGGGCTTGCTGCTCGGCATGCTGTTCCTGGGCATCACCCTGCTCGCCAATCAGGTGCAGGCCCTGCCGTCGGAGGAAGAGACGGTCATCTCGCAGATCGCGCGGTCGGTGTTCGGCTCCGGCGCGTTGTATGGGTTGCAAATCGCGGCGACGACGATCATCCTGATCATGGCGGCGAACACGGCCTATGCCGACTTCCCGCGCATCGCCGCTTTCGTCGCCAGCGACAGTTTCCTGCCCCGCCAGCTCGCCATTCGGGGCAGCCGGTTGGTGTATTCCGGTGGGATCGTCACCCTGGCCGTCGCGGCCGGCGTGCTGATCACGATCTTCAACGCGCGCACGACGTCGCTCATCCCGCTCTACGCCATCGGCGTCTTCATGTGCTTCACCCTGTCGCAGGCCGGCATGGTCCGGCGGTGGTTGGAGGTCGCCAAGCTCAAGCCCGGCGAGTCTGTGAAGATGGGGCAGAGCGTGGCGACGTACGATCCTCGTTGGCGGCACAACCTGGCGATCAACGGTTCCGGCGCCGTGCTCTCGTTCGTGGTGATGGTGATCTTTGCCGTGACCAAGTTCACGCACGGCGCCTGGATCACCGTCCTGGTCATCCCGATCATGGTGTTCGTGTTCTACCGCGTGCACAAGCACTACCGCGACGTGGCGCGCATCCTGAGCCTGAGCAAGGAGCGCGTCAAGCCGACGCCGCATCCGGTGAAAACCATCGTGCTCGTGGACGACGTCCACCGCGGCACGGTGCGCGTGGTGGACTTCGCCAAGTCGCTAGGTAACCCCTGGACGCCGGTGCACGTGGATTACAACGACCGCAAGACCCACATCGTGCAGCAGAAGTGGCGCGAGCGCATCGGCGAAGGCGATCTGGTGATTCTGCCCTCTCCCTACCGCCGCCTGGTCGAGCCGATCGTGGAGTATGTGCAAAGGGAGCTCGACGCCGATCCCAATGTGTTCGTCCACGTCATCATGGGCCAGCTGGTGATGGCTACGCCCTGGGCGCGCGCCCTGCATTCGAACAACTCGTTGGGCATCATGTCGCGCTTGCAAGCGCTGGATCGCGTCATCGTCACCGACGTGCCGTATCAGTTGCACGCCGAGGATGTCGAGTTATATCCCGAAAACGAGCCGGAGGACTACGAGCAGATCAAGCAGCGCGAACAACAGCAGCGCAGTGAGGAGACGATCGAGTCGGCCATCGGCTGATGCGCGGCGGCCAGCCCGATGCCTCAGCCCCGCTTCAGTCGTTGCAGCCGTTCGCGCGCCTGCTCCAGCGTCTCCTGCTTCTTGCAAAAAGCGAAGCGCACGATGTTCCGGCTGAGTTCTGGCCGGCTGAAGAAGGGTGACCCCGGCACACATGCCACACCGATCTCCCTGGCCATGCGCAAACCGAAGGTGATGTCGTCCTCGTCGCTGACGGCGCTGAAATCGGCCATGATGTAGTACGCGCCCTGCGGCACGACCGGCTTGAAACCGACCTCGCGCAGCATGTTCAGCGTGAAGGCGCGGCGCTGTTCATAGTCCTTGCGCAGTTGCAGGTAATAGTCATCACCCAGCGCCAGCATCGCGATGCCGGCGATCTGCAGCGGCGTTGCTGCGCACACGCTCATGAAGTCGTGCGCTTTGCGCACACCGACCATCAAGTCTTCGTGGGCTACTGCGTATCCAAGCCGCCAGCCCGTCACGCTGAACGTCTTGCTCATGCCGCTGATCGTGATGGTGCGGTCGGCCATGCCGGGGAGCGTGGCGATGGGGATGTGCTGGGCGCCGTCGTAGGTGATGAACTCGTAGATCTCGTCGGTGACGGCGATCACGTCGTGCGCAACGCATAGCTCGGCGA
>FWWM01013454.1_pt1 | contig 13204 bp, 11 predicted proteins | sample 2228351 | NCBI WGS metagenome assembly FWWM01 (sample SAMEA103939774, study PRJEB20133) | metagenome | reverse complement strand
AGGGAGGCGCCCAGGGTAGGGCTCGTGACTGGGGCGAAGTCGTAACAAGGTAGCTGTACCGGAAGGTGCGGCTGGATCACCTCCTTTCTAAGGAGCATGAAGCCCGAATCCTGCGCTTTGGATCCCCACCCCCGGGACCCCCGGGGGTCTTTTTTTTACCCCCTTAGCGCCCGGGCCACCACCGCCCCCAGGAGGAAGACCCAAAGGACCAGGTAAAGCCCCAGAAGGGCCAGGACAAACCCCGCCAGGGGACCGTAGAGGAGCTCGTACTGGGAGCGGGGAAGGAGCCTGGGAAGCCCAAGCCGCACCGCCTCAAAGAGGGAGGCCCCCACCCCCGCGCCGCTGGCCAGGGGGAGGAGGTCTTTTAGCCTTCCCGGCCGGGCGAAGAGGCCGTAGACCAGGAGGAAGAGGAGAAAGGCCAGGAAAAGGGGGAGAAGGTCTTCCAAAGGCCCCAAAACCCCCCTCCACTCCGGGGGAAGGAAGCGCACCACAAAGCCCAGGGCCAGGCCCAAAAGGGCCAGGAGGATGAGGCCGAGCCCCAGGAGGAAGGGCATGGCCAGGGCCAGGAGGCGGTTTTTGACCCCGGCGGGCACGCCGAAGACCAGGCCCAGGGCGTAGCTCAAGGCGGCGAAGAAGTTGCTGGCGGACCAGAGGAGGAGGAGGCTCGAGGCCAAGGTGAGGGGAAAGGCCCCCCGGGTGAGGAAGCGGAGGAGGTCGGCCCCCAGCTCGGGCCGGGTGGGGAAAAGGGCCAGGGTCACCCCCTCCAGGGCCTCCAGGACCCCTTCTTTCAAGGCCGGGTTCCCCTGGAGCAGGAGGCCGAAAACCCCAAGGAGGAGAAGGAGCAAAGGCGCTAGGGAAAGGAGGGCGTAGTAGGCCAGGGCAGCGGCGAAGAAGGGTACGTGGGCCTCCTGGTAGAGGCGGAAGGCCTCTTTAAGGGTTTCCCATCTCCTCGGCCCCACGGGGATCTCCGGCCTCTAGGAAAAGGCGCCGGGCGGCCTCCCAGTGCGCCTCGGCCGCTTCTGGGCTCCCAAAGCGCCGATGCCATTCCCATAGGCCCCGGTGGAGGGGGGCCATGCAGGCCGGGTCCCCTGCCGCCTGGGCCAAGCGGAGCCCTTCCTCTAGAAGGCTTCGGGCTTCCCCTTTGCGACCCATGAGTAACGCGGCATACCCCTGTTCGTAGAGGTTGACCGCCCGCTCCAGTGGGCCCAAGGGCAGCCTTGCCTCCTCCTTGAAGACGGCCAGGGCCTCCTCCAAGCGGCCCAAGAGGCGCAAGACGAAGCCCGCCTGGTGGAGGGCCTTGTGGCTGCCCGTCTCCCGATAGAGCACCTGGTAGAGGGCTAGAGCCTCCTCGAGGCGGCCCCCGAAGGCCAGGGCGTAGCCCAGGACAAAACGGGCCTCCGGGGTGGGGTCTTGGCGCAAGCAGGCCTCCGCCTCCTCATAGCGGCCCGCCTCTATCAGCCCCCAGGCTTCCTGCAGATCCTCCCTCACGGGCCTACCCCCGCTCCTGCCCCTCCCCCAGGGCGATCCACTTGGTGGTGGTGAGCTCCAAAGGCCCCATGGGGCCGTAGGCGTGGAGCTTGGAGGTGCTGATGCCGATCTCCGCCCCCAGGCCCAGCTGGAAGCCGTCGTTGAAGCGGGTGGAGGCGTTCCAGAGCACCAGGCTGGCGTCCACCTCCTCCAGAAAACGCCAGGCCGCCTTGGGGTCCTCCGTGCAGATGGCCTCGGTGTGGCGGGAACCGTAGCGGGCGATGTGGGCCAGGGCCTCCTCCAGGCCCGCCACCACCTTGACCCGGAGAATGAGGTCCAGGTACTCCCGGTCCCACTCCTCCGCGGAAGCGGGGACCGCCCGGGGGAGGAGGGGGAGGGCCCTGGAGCAGGCCCGGAGCTCCACCCCGTGGGCGGCCATGGCCTCCTCCAGGCGGGGCAGGAAAAGGGGGGCCACCCTCTCGTGGACCAGGACGGCCTCGAGGGCGTTGCAGACCGCGGGGCGCTGCACCTTGCCGTTTAGGGCCAGGCGCAGGGCCATGTCCAGGTCCGCCTTCTCGTCCACGTAGAGGTGGTTCACCCCCTTGGCGTGGGCCAGGACGGGGACCCGGGCCTCCTTCTGCACCAGCCGGATGAGCTCTTCCCCACCCCTGGGGATGAGGAGGTCCAGAAGCTCCAGCCGGCACATCTCCAGGATGGCCTCCCGGTCCGTGGTGGGCACCAGCGTCACCGCCTCTTCGGGAAGGCCCGCCTCTCCCAAAGCCTCCCGCCAGAGGGCCACCAGCGCCTGGTTGGAGCGGAAGGCCTCCTTCCCCCCCCTCAGGAGCATGGCGTTCCCCGCCTTCAGGGCCACGGCCACCGCCTCCACCGTGGCCCCGGGCCGGGCCTCGTAGATGAAGCCGATGAGGCCCAGGGGCACCCGCATCCGCCCCACCCGGAGGCCGTTGGGCCTCTTGGAGAGCCCTTCAATCCGGCCCAGGGGATCAGGGAGGGCAGCAATCTGGTGGAGGCCCTCCACCAGGGTCTTTAGGTCCTTATCCCGGAGGGCCAGCCGGTCCAGCTTGGCCCGGGAAAGGCCTGCCCTCTCCGCCTCCTCCAGGTCCTCCCGGTTGGCCCTTAGGACCTCCTCCCACCTGGCCTCCAGAAGCCGGGCCATGGCGAGGAGGGCCCCGTCCCGGTTGCCCTTCGCGATCTCCGCAAGCCGCGCCCGCGCGCGCTCGGCCAGTTCCCGGATCATGCCTCCTCCTTCAAAACCAGGTGGTCCCGGTGGACCACCTCCTCCGTGTAGCGGTAGCCCAGAATGGCCTCAATCTCCCGGCTGTGGCGCCCCTTGATGCGGGCGATCTCCTCCGAGGCGTAGGCGGCAAGCCCCAGGCCCACCTCCTCTCCCCTTTCCGAAAGGAGGCGCACCACCTCCCCCCGCCCGAACCGCCCCTGCACCTCCTTGACCCCGGAGGGGAGGAGGCTCGCCCCCCGCTCCCTTAGGGCCCGCACCGCCCCCTCGTCCAGGACCAGCGCCCCCTTGGGGCTCAGGTTCTGGTAAAGCCAGGCCCGCGCCCCCCGGTAGCGGCGCTGGGCGTGGAAGTAGGTGCCCAAGGGCTCCCCCCTAAGGGCCGCCAGGAGGACCCCCGGGCGCCGGCCCGGGAGGAGGAGGGTGGGGATCCCCACCCGGGCGGCCATCCCCGCGGCCAGGAGCTTGGAGCGCATGCCCCCGCTCCCCAAGGGGTTCCCCTCCCCCGCCAAAGTCAGGACCTCCTTCACCGAGGCCACCTCGGGGATGGGCCTCGCCCCAGGGTTCTTCTTGGGGTCCGCCTCATAGAGGGCCTCCACGTCGGAAAGGAGGACGAGGAGCCCCGCCTCCACCAGGGGGGCCACCCGGGCGGAGAGCTGGTCGTTGTCCCCAAAGCGGATCTCGTGGAAGGCCACGGTGTCGTTCTCGTTCACGATGGGCACCACCCCAAGCCCAAGAAGGGCCAGAAGGGTGGCCTTGGCGTTCAGGTAGCGCTCCCGGTGGGCCAGGTCCTCGGCGGTGAGGAGGACCTGGGCCACCTCGAGGCCCTCCGCCCGGAAGGCCTCCCGCCAGGCCTGCATGAGGAGGGGCTGGCCGATGGCCGCCAGGGCCTGCTTCAGGGGCATGTCCTTGGGGCGGGGCAGGTCCATCGCCGCGCGGCCCGCGGCCACCGCCCCCGAGGAGACCAGGACCACCTCCCGCCCCCCCCGCCTGAGGAGGGCCACCTGGCGGGCCAGCTCGGCCATGACCGGCCTTTCCAAGCCCCCCTCCCCGGCCAGGACCGCGCTTCCCACCTTGACCACAAGCCGCTTGGCCTCGAGGCCCGCCCGCATTAAGGCCTAGGATAGCACCTCTCATCCATAGGCCCCTTCCCCCTGCTAGGGTTGTCGAGGCATGAGACCCTTGTGGGTAGCCCTCCTCCTTACGGCCTTGCTCCTTGGCGGGTGCTGGCAAGCCCCCGCACCGGACGTTGACCTCCGCCTAACGCCCTCGAGCCTGGAAGTCCAGCAGGGGAAAAGCGGCTCCACCCAGCTCACCCTCACCCCCCAAAACGGTTTCAGCGGCACGGTGAGCCTGAGCCTGCAGAACGCCCCCACCGGGGTAACCCTCTCCCCCACCAGCGTGAACGTGACAGGGCCTGGCCCCGTGACCAGAGTCCTGACCCTGAACGTGGCCTCCTCCGTGGCCCCGGGCACCTACCCCCTAAAGGTCCGGGGCACCGCGGGAAGCCTGGTGCGGGAGGCTGACCTCACCCTTACGGTTCAGAGCACCCCCTCTTCGGACTTTTCCATGGTCCTGGAGTCGGACACCCTTTCCCTAGCCCCCGGGGGGACGGCCTACGTGCGCCTCTCCGTCACCGGAAACGGGGGCACCCTCACCCTCCAGCTGGTGGACGGCCAGGGGAACCCCTTCACCCCTGTGGCCCTTTCCCCCACTTCCACACCCATCCCCTCCGCACCCAACCTGGAGCTTCGGGCAAGCCCAAGCCTGGCCCCCGGCACCTACCCCTTAAGGGTCCGGGGCACCAGCGGCACTCTGACCAAGGAAGTGGGCCTCACTCTGCAGGTCAACGGGCAGACGGGCCAAAACCTTTCCATCGGCAAGGTGGAGTGGGGCCAAAGCGTACTTAAGGAAACGCTCCGCCTAGTGGCAGGGAAAGAAGCCCTCCTCCGGGTGCACCTGGTGGCAAGCCCTGACCCGACAAGCCTCTCCACCCCCCTCTCGGGGGCGGTGTACGCGGGGGGCACCTTCCGGGGCAACCTCACCTTCACCTGCCCCAACCCCCTCCCCACCGCCACCCTCCAGGGGGACCTCACCTCCACCTGCCGCGCCACCCTGCCCGCCTCCTGGATGGCCCCGGGCCTCCGGGTGGAGCTTTTGGCCGACCCAAACAACCAGGTGGCGGAAACGAACGAGGCCGACAACGCCCGCACCCTCACCCCGGAGGTGGGGGCGGGCACGGTCCTCCACCTCACCCTGGTCCCGGTGGTCCACCAGGGGGTTACGGCCACGGTGCCCAGCTTTTCCGAAACCCTTCTTGCGGTCTGGCCCCTCAAGGACGTGAACTACACCACCCGGGCCCCCTACACCTACGCCGGCACCCTAAGCGCCACGGACGGCTCCAGCTGGTCCGAGCTCCTGTATGAACTAAGGCTCCTCCGCCAGGTGGACGGCAGCGGGCGCTACTACTACGGCTTCGTGCGGGTGGGCTACACCTCGGGGATCGCGGGGATCGGGTACCTTGGCTTCCCCGTGGCCGCGGGCTGGGACTACGCGAGTAGCGCCCCCGCGGTCATGGCCCACGAGCTCGGCCACAACTTCGGGCGGGAGCACGCCCCTTGCGGGGTTTCCGGGGATCCCAACTACCCCTACGCGAACGGGTCCATCGGCACCTGGGGCTACGACCGCAGGAACGGAAGCCTCAAAGACCCCAGCACCTACCGCGACCTCATGAGCTACTGCAGCCCCTTGTGGATCTCCGACTACACCTACGAGGGGGCCCAGGGCTTCCTCGAGGCCAACCCCCCAAGACCCCAAAGCCTAACGCCCTTGGGAAGCGAAGAAAACCTCCTCTTCACCGCCTTGGTGGCGGACGGGCAGGTGCGCCTCAGGCCCCCCATCCTTGGCCCCTTCCGCCCCGAGGGCCGCCCCTCTTCCTACCGCCTGGAAGCGGATGGGGTCTCCTACCCCGTCTACGCCCTGGAGGACAGCAAAGGCCACCTCCACCTGGAGGCCCTCATCCCCGTGGGGACCTACCGCCGGCTGGCCCTCTACGAGGGAAGCCGCCTCCTCCTGGAACGGACCGCCCCCCTCACCCCCCAGGCCGCGCCCCAGGTGGACCTCCGGGAGGAGGGGGAGGAGGTGGCGGTCCGGGTCCAGGGGGGGACCCACTTCCACCTGGCCCACCTGGCCCCCGACGGGACCCGGACCACCCTGGCCCTCTTCCACCCCACCGGGGAGGCCCGGTTTTCCATCCGGGGCCTTCCCCCGGGAGGGCGGTACGAGGTCCAGGTGACGGAAGGCCTACGGGTGGTGCGCTTCCTCCGCCCGTAGAAAACGCCCTTCCCGGTAGACCACAAGCCCTTGGCGGCGCATCCGCACCAGAAGGCCAAAGAGCCGGGCGCGGCTTAGGCGGGGGAAGCGGGGCTTGAGGGCCAGGAGGAGGGCCTCGAGGTCCTTCCCCTCCCCAAGAAGGGCAAGAATCGCCGCCTCCAACGAGGATTCCCGCATGGCCCCCATTATTGACAGTAAAGGCCTTCCCGTGGTAGGGTGATGCTTGGCTTGGGCCCGTAGCTCAGTTGGATAGAGCGGCTGACTACGGATCAGCAGGTCAGGGGTTCGAATCCTCTCGGGCCCGCCAAGGTGCCCCCGGAGGTCCACACTCCGGGGGCTTTCCCTTTACAATGGCCCCATGAAGATCTACACCAAGACCGGGGACGCGGGGGAAACCGGCCTGTACGGGGCCGAGCGGGTGGTGAAGGCCCACCCCCGGGTGGAGGCCTACGGCACCGTGGACGAGGCCAACTCCGCCATCGGCCTGGCCCGAAGCCTCCTCCCCCCCGAACAGCTGGACCTCCAGGACCTCCTGGAACGCATCCAGAACGCCCTCTTTGACCTGGGGGCGGACCTGGCCACGCGCATGGGCAGCCCCTACGAGAAGAAGATCGCCCGCATGGACGCGGAGGACGTGGAGGGGCTGGAAAAGGCCATAGACCGCTACCAGGAGGAAAGCCCCCCCTTCCAGGGCTTCATCCTCCCCGGGGGGCACCCCGCGGCCGCCGCGCTCCACCTGGCCCGCACGGTGGTGCGCCGGGCCGAGCGCAAGGTGGTGGCCCTAAGCCGGGAGGAGCCCGTAAACCCCGAGGTTATCCGCTACCTGAACCGGCTTTCCGACCTCCTCTTCGTCCTGGCCCGGGTGGTGAACGCCAGGCTCGGGGTGCGGGAAGAGGGGTGGCTAGTAAAGCGCAGGCGATAAAGTATACTGAGCAGGATATGAAGGGGCTAAAGGCTTTTCTTAACGGTATGGCCGTCCTAGGACTGGCCCTAAGCCCAGCGCTTGCCGCGCAAGACCCTCCCCCCGCCCCCTGGGCCGAGGAGGCAGTCCAGATCCTGGTGGCCAAGGGGGTCTTCATCGGCTACCCAGACGGTACCTTCCGCTGGAAAAACCCCCTTTCCCGGGAGGAAGCCGCCCTAGCCCTGTACCGCCTCCTGGCCGCTCACGGCCTAGATGGCCTAACCCCGGAAGAGGTGCAAAGGATCAAAGAGGCGGTGGACCGGCTCCTCCAAGACCGGGAAGCTCTGGAGCAGGGCCTTCAGGACCTCCGCCGGGAGCTAGAGGCCCTCAAAACGCAGCCCCAAGAAAACCTGCTCCCCCGCGTTCAAGCTCTAGAAGAGCGGCTCCTCCAGGCCCCCCAGGCTGGGCCCCTGGAAGAACGCCTAAAAGGGCTGGAGGAACGCCTTAAGGCCCTGGAAGAAGGCCTTAAGGGCCTCCAGGCCGCCCAGGCCGCTCTAGAGGCCCAAGCGCTTCAGGAACGCCTAAACGAGTTAGAGGAGCAGGCTCGGGCCCTAGGGGAACGGCTTGGAGCCCAGGAAGCCCAGGGACAGGACACCGCTGCCCAGCTCCAAGCCCTTAAGGAAAGGGTGGAGGCCCTAGAGAAAGAAAAAACCCAGCTCACAGCCCGCACGGAGGAGCTGAGCCAAGCCCTTAAGGACCTCCCGGAGGCGCAAAAACTCCTGCAGGATGCCCAAAACCGGCTAGAAGCCCTTGAAAACCGGGTCCGGGGTCTGGAGGACCGTCTGGGGACCTTAGAGGAACGGGTCAAGGGGCTGGAAGAGCACCTAAAGGCCCTGGAGGACGGGGCAAGGGCCCAAGGGAACCGCCAAGAAGAGGTGGAAAAGCGCCTAAGGGCCCTGGAAGAGGAGGTCAAAAGTCTCCGAGAGGCCCTTTTGCCCCAGCGCGCTGCCCTGTACCTAGCCTTCGGCCTCTACCGGGGGGATGTGGACGGCCGCCTCTATGGCCGCCTCAGCCTGGGCCACGACGCCCTTTACGGCCCCTTGGGCCTACGGGCCTCTTACGAAGGAGAGGTCCAGAACCCTACCGGCCCCGACAGCCTCCTGAGCGCCGACCTCACCCTTCGGGCCACCTTAGGCCCCGTGGACGGGTACTTCGGGGTGGGAGGTGGAGCGTACTTTGCCCGGAACCCTGCTCTGGGCTTCGGCCAGCTCTTGATCGGGGCGGACCTTCGCCTTTTCCCCTTCTTGGCCTTCTTCCTGGAAGGACATCAGCGCTTCCTTTTTGACGGACAGATGGGTCAGCGTTCTACCCTAGCCTTCGGCCTCCAGTTCCGTTTCTGAGGAGGAACCCGATGCGCGCCATCCTTACCCTGACCCTCATCTTGGCCCTAGGGACGTTTTTGGGCGGATGCAACACCGCCTCTTCCCCTTCCTCTCCAGCCACTCCGCTCAGCACCCTAGAGGGGACCATCCAGGGTTGGCAAGCCTCCTGGACCGTATATGTAACCACCCAAGACCAGATCCACGATTCCCTTTCCGTCAGCCCCTCAGGGTACTTCCGTTACCCCTTGGCGAACGTGATTCCCCAGTACTTAGCCCCCTTGGAGGATTGGCTCCTACGGGACGCTGGGTGCAGCCGGCCCTCCTTTAACCCCCCAGGTAGCCAGGGCACCCCCCTGGTCCTCGTCGTCCTCCAAAACGACGTCTTCGCCGGCTATTTGCTACCCTTTAACGGGCAAAACCTCGGCCTATACCTCTACGTGGACCGTCCCACCCAACTCCAGGGCACCCTGTCCTGCTCGCAAGGGAACCTCAATGTAAGCCTCAACTTCGTAGCGGGCTGGAACTACATGGAGGTCCGGCCCCTGAACCGCCAAGTCCTCAGCACGCAGCCCCCTGCAGGGATCGTCTGGCGATTCGCCGGATACCAATCCCCTTAAGGGTTTTCCTCTGGTGCAGGGGGAGCCCAAGAAAAAACCACATCCGGCATTCCGTCGGGAACGGTAAAGGGAATCCCTTCCGCAAACCCCCATCCTCCCCAGTAGACCCGCAGGGCCCCATAGACCTGGGGCCCTGCCCCTATGGGGGAGGTGATGAGCTGGACCTCTAGATCTAAGGGCGTGCCCAAAACCCCCTTTAACCGCGCCGATCCCCCCAAGCTGGGCCGAAGGTCCAGTCCCTGGAAGAGCTCGGCTTGCCCTAGAGGGAGGAGAAGGCCTACGCGGGCCCCTCCTCCTTCCCAGCGCCACCCCCCGCCCACCAGGGCCCGGAAGCCCCCACTTCCCAGGAAACGGTCCACCGGGGCCAGGGGGAGCCCCAAAGCGGCGAAGGCTGTAAGGGGACCCTCCCGGTACTCCACCCGTAGGTAGGGGTCTTTAAAGCCTAAGGTAGGCCCTTCCCAGCGGCGTTCCCCCTGGGGAGTGCGCAGGAGGAGAAGGGTTTTGCCCTGAACCCGGTTATAGGGCAGGCCCAGTCGGGCATGTAGGGCGTCCAGGAAAGGGTCCATGACCCCGCCCCAGTAGAGGGCCACGGGGAGATAAACCCCTATACCCCAAGGGCCCTCTCCCAATGTGAACCCGGCCACCGCACCCCACTCCTCCAGGTCAAAGGCCATGGCCCCCCAGGCCCCTTCCATATAGTTCAGGTGGTTGGCTGCGTAGAAGGTAAGGCCCCCCCTGCCCGGCTCCAGGGGAAGCCAGTAGGCGGAAAGGGCGGGGTTCCAAAGCTCCAGAGCCAAGGCGAGGCTCCAGAAAAGTCCCAGGGTCCAAACGCGCCTCATCCCCCAAACTATAAGCCCTGGCCCCGCCATTTGGCGGGGCCAGGGATCAAGCGCGCCTAGAGACTACTGGGGCTGGACGGTGGTGTTGTCCACGACGATGCGGGTCTGGATGCCGATGGGGCTCGTGGTCTGGGCCCAGGCCTGGAAGGTGGACTGGCCATCCACAATGGCCCTGGCCCGCACCACCACCACCAGGGTTTCGCCGGGCTGCAAGGGAACAAAGGTAGAGGTGCTCTGGATGCGGGCGGAAGTGGTGGTAAAGCTCACGGCGGTGAAGGCGTTGTCCTGATTGTAATTGCCCGCACCCGAACCACGGTAGACTGCGAAGCTGTCGGTGGGAGCAGCGGGATCAAAGAGCTCCACGGAGGTGCCGCTCACCCGGTTGATGCGGAAGTCGATGTCGTCAAGCTCAACCGTGCCCTGGTTGGTAAGGGTGTAGATGTAGTAGAAGGTGTCCCCCACCCGCACCGGGCTACCAACGGTATCCACCTGGGTGAAGGGGCTGACCCCACCATCCCCGTCAACGGACACATAATCGGGCAGGGGGCCGTCCAGGCTGAACTCGCCCAGGTTGGTGATGGTGAGCTCGGCATCCTGGACGGAGGCGCAGCTTTCCAGGTAGTTGCCCACGGTGTCGGGGTTGCCGGTTTCGGGGGTGTAGGGCGGGTTAGGCCTGGGGTCGGTGCCGGTCTTCGGCTCCACCTGCGGACCCACCTTGGCCGGACCCCACTGGTAGGCGTACTGGTTCAGGTTCTGGGCGTAGAGGCGGGCGCAGTTGGTGAGGGCAAGCTCGTTAATGAGGCTGCCGGAGACCCGGAGGTCCACCAGCCCTTTCCACACCTGGCCCAGGTTCAGGGTGCCGATCTCGAAGGTGAGGGTGCGGGCACCCTTGTCCCCATCCAGGGTGCCGGCGCCGGTGTCGGAGGAGGAGTTCACGAAGTCCAGGTAGCGGCCGAAGAGGTCGCGGACCTTGGCCTTGTAGACCTTAAGGGCGTTGGCGTAGTCCGTGGGGTAAAGGGCCTTAAGCTGGGCGTAAGCGGAGTCGCCGGAGGCCCGGTCCACGTTCGTCACCTGAAGGGTGAAGCGGGCGGTGTCGCCGATGCGCACCACGTCAGAGAGAGGAGTCTTGGTGAGGGTCAGGAAGGGCCGGACCACCCAGATGTCCAGGTCGGCCTCCGCGGCGGGGAAGTTGCCAGGCTCACCCGGGGCCTCGCTCTTCACCTTCACCACGTTGACCACCCGGTAGGGGTCGGGGTAGGGGGTGTCCGCCGGGTAGATGGGCGGACGAATACCGGGCCTGTACTGGAGGTCGTAGTTGTTGTAGAGGTTCGGGTCGTCGCTAAGCCCGTCGGGCCGGCCACCCAGCACAGGGCCTTCGTCGCCCGTTTGTGTGCTCCCATTATCCAACCAGGCGTAGCCGGGCTTGTGGCGGGCGTAGAGGGTCACGGTGAGCTGCACCTGGCCGCCCACGGGGATCTGGGTGAGCTGGGGCGTGGTGGTCCAGCTCCAGGTGACCTGGTGGAGGATGGGGTCGTAGGTGCCGTTCTGGCCGGCGGCGTTGAAGCCCAGCTCCGCGGGGAGCACATCGGTCACCACCACGTTCTTGGCCACATCGTTGCCGATGTTCTCCACCGTGATGGTGTAGGTGTAGAGGGCGTCGTTGTTGCCCTGCTTGGGCAGGGTCACGTCGTTGGGGCCAAGGTTGCTGCCCGCCCAGCCGATGACCCTAGGCCCGCTCTTGGTGATGCGCACGCCGGTGCCGCCCCAGCGCTTGGTGAAGCTGTAGGACTTGAGGGGGAACTCGTAAGCCTGCTCACCGTACTGAGCCTCGACGACGAGGGTGGCCGTGACCTTCACCTGGAAGGGCAGGTCCTGGGGCGCGATGCCCTCGTTGGGGGTCTTGGGGTGGAGGGTGACCTGACCGTCGCTGTCTGTGCAGGTCTTACCGTCGGCGCTCACCGCGTCGCAGCCCTGCCAGCTCACCTTGGAGGTGTCGTTCAGGGTGTAGACCATGTAGCCCACAAGAGAAGGGGACAGGGCAGCGGAGGTGGGCTGCTTGCGGTAGATGACGCTCTTGAAGGTGTGGTCGTTCTGGGCAGGGTTGTCAAAGCTGTAGCTGTTGGCAATGGTGCCGAGATCGCTGCCGGCCCGGGCAGAGGTGGCACGAGAGGTGGAGCCAGAGATGTAGTAGAGGTGGGAGATGTTGTAGAAGAAGAACTTGGCCTCAGCAAGCTGGCCGTTGGAGCTCACAGTAAGCTTGACGGGGTTGTTGTAGTTATACAGAACGTCGTCATCAAACAGGCCAGCAAACACACTGGTGGCGTACACGGTGAAGCAGGCCTCGCCGTTGCTGCCCGTGGTGGCCACTGGTCCGGCTTGGGTAGTGACGCCACAGCCGGTGAACAAGTTCACCCCATTCAAACCGCCGAGGTCAAGGCCAGCCTCGATGGAGGCGCCGGAGACCGGGTTCCCCTGGGCGTCCAGGGCGCGCACGGTGACCCGCACCGCCTCCTCGGTCTGGGCGGCGTAGAGCTTCACCGCCTTGTTGGGGTTCTCCTCATCCTGGGCGGGAAGCGGGCCGCTGGCGTCCTCCACCTTGACGATCTCCACCCGGGCCACGCGGCCGGTGTTGTTGCCCCCACCGCCGTTACCACCAGCGGGCTGGAGCTGGAGGATCACCTGAGCGGTCTGGCCAGCCTGGACGGTAGCGGAGCCACTGTTCGGCTGGAAACCGGAAGCCACGGCAGACACCGTGTAGTTCCCCGCAGGGAGGTTGTTAAAGGTGTGCTTGCCGCTCGCGTTTGTGACCCCAGAGGCGGACTGGGGCCCGCTCACGCTGACCACAGCGCCCTGGATGGGCTGGCCGTTGTCAGCCCTCTGGACGGTGACCTCCAGGTTGCCCGTCTGGGGGGTTGGCGGCTGCTGACCGCAGCTCGCTAGGAAGACTGCAAGAGCCCCCATCAGGGCCAGTCCCAAAGCCTTGAGCCTTACTCCTTTCATACCTTCGCACCTCCTTAGTGCTTTGGCCCTTTGGGGTTGCCGCTGTTGCCCCCTTTGGGCCCCGGCGCCGCAGGGACCACCCCCCTTTTTCCAGAGCCAGGCGGCGTCCTGCAGCATCCGGGGCCCATTCTAAAGGGAGGTGAAGGCGGTGTCAAGTATCATGGCTTTTCCTTTAGGGAAAAATGAGGAAAACAAAAAACCCTACCCGGACAGCAAAAACCACTTTTTCATCCCCTGTTCCCTAAGGTCCATTCAACTCAACCTCAGGCCCAAGGCTTCCCGTACACCCGCACCTCCGCCTGGGGGAAGGCGGTCTCCAAGAGCTCCTTGAGAAAGGCGGCCGCGCTGGGGAGGAGGCCCCCACAGGGGCCTTCCATGTAGAGAAAGAGGTAGCGGGGTCTCCTGGGGGACTGGGA
>FWWM01013447.1_pt1 | contig 13209 bp, 8 predicted proteins | sample 2228351 | NCBI WGS metagenome assembly FWWM01 (sample SAMEA103939774, study PRJEB20133) | metagenome | reverse complement strand
AGTGACGGACAAGGCCACAACGGTTGCCTTGGATGCGTTAGGCGGAGGGCTGACCAGTTATGAGTTGCTGGTCAAAAATGGTGGCACATTTGCCAGCAATGGCCGTCCTCTGATGGATTTTCGGACGTTAACCAATGCGCAAAAAGGGGTAATTGGTGACTTGTTAGGTTCGCAGAAGATCCAGCAGGCTATCCCTGGTGCGCAGGAAATAGGCCGAGCTCCCGGAGTGGGTCAAACTGGTATTGATGGTTTGTACAAAATCGATAAACCGGGTGTGGATTATCTTGTGGTCGAGTACAAATTTGGCTCATCAAAGCAAGGGATGACCAAGGATGGTTTACAAGGGAGTGATGGTTGGCTATTGGGTAGTAAAACTAATTACAACCGAATATTAGAGTCGGCTGGAAACAATGAGCGCTTAGCCGACAATATAATTAAATCAATGGATGCAGGTAGAATCGAGAAGTGGTTGGTGCATACGGATCCTCATGGTAGGGTGACTGTTGGTATTATGGGCAAGGATGGGAAACTTATTTCAAATCCCGATGTGTCATCAAAAATAATGGGGAATAAGAAATGATTAGAGCGAGTGAAGGAAGTCAGCATTACTGGGATGAGTGGGTAATTTATGGCGATGAGTCTATAGCTGATTTTTTTAGTCAGAGCTGTTTGCCATCAGAAAATAAAGACTATAGACCTCAATTTTTATTTGAAATAGTGAAAAAAAATTGGCACCAAATACTTCGCCGCTATTCACGAGGTGATGACATTAAAGAGCTGGCCCAATATTTTCCGCCCTTGCTAGACGCTTGGGAAGAGTCCGAACGATTGGGCCGAGATGTTTTTACCGAGCAACAGCAATACACTCGCCATGCGTGGAAAGTAAACCTTGACCATTATATCGTCTGCTTCTGGTTGGTTGGACTGGCGTTGGCGTTAGATATCCCCGATGAACAGTGGCAACGTTTGCTGGCGTTGATGGGCAATGAGGGCGAGGATGCCTTGCTTGATCGCGTGATCGCCAGCCGTCAACAAGGGCGAAAAATTGGCGAAGCGCTCTGCCACCCCAAGCCTTATCAGCGGCTACTTCACGCCATAGATGCCCCCGTAGAGCAACAGCCGTGTCTACTGGCTGAGTTTGTTGCAAACTGGTACCGAGAGCTGGACCGCCCTGCCAAACCGGGGAATGCACCGGCTACGGCCATGTATGAGCGTCCATATTGGTATACCTACGGCGATAAGAATTTTGAGGGAGGTGCATATTTTGGGCGATGGTGTGTAGAGGCCGTTGCAGCAGTCAAAGCATTTGGATTGGATGATAGTTTGTGCCTTGGTCATGAACACTACCCAGGCGACTTACTGCGCCCAGATGGGCCTGGCACTCACCCGGCACGTTCAGATGTTGAAACTCAACCGGAAGTATCGCCTCCTGCTACTCCAGCGAGAAACTGGCTCAAAAAGCTGCTGCGGTGGTAAAAGGATAATCTGGGACACCCACCTTTTTGGTAATTCGTGTCCACCCAAAGAGTATCAATGGACAAATTACCCTCCAACGGAAGCTGAATTGAAAAGTTGGGAACAACAATGACTCTAGGAAACGTTGTGGCCAATAAAAAAAAAAAAACAGCTGTCGGTGGATTTGATGTTTTTAAAATATCAAAAGAGGCATTTAGTATTTATCAGGATCCAGAGCTTTCCCTCACAGAGAATTTAGATATGGCGTTGTTATCGCTGATAGCGATGGAGGATGGGCCAGAGTTCGAAATGATAGAGAAAGCAATTTGGCTCTTACTATCAGAGATTCGACAGATGTAGGGCCGGTTCGATTAGAGAAGTGTAATCGGGCTATCGCGCATAGGTGGAGGAATCTGGGACACCCACCTTTTTGACAGAGGCATACTGTTGTTCTTGAGTTGAGAGGTCACCGTTGAGGGATGTGCCATGACCATTGCCCGTTCACGTCAAATCAGCTTGCAGGATACGCCTTACTACCACGTGGTCAGTCGCTGTGTGCGGCGAGCTTTTCTGTGAGGAGAGGATTCCCACTCCGGCCAGAGTTATGAGCATCGACGCCAATGGGTGGTCGACAAGTTGGGGCAACTGTCGCGGCTGTTTGCTATCGGCATTTGTGCTTACGCGGTGATGAGCAATCACTATCATCTGGTGCTCAAGGTGGAGCCAGATACTGCGGCCAACTGGAGTGAGCGGGAGGTGGCTGAGCGCTGGGCGGCGCTTTTCCAGTGGCCGAATTTGGTCAGGCGGTGGTATCTGGGGGAGATGTTGATCGAGCCTGAACTGGCTGTTGTGCAGCAATTGCGTACCCAATGGCGAGAGCGGCTTCACTCCATCAGCTGGTTTATTCGGCTACTCAATGAAAATCTGGCCCGTCAGGCCAATCAGGAAGATGGTTGCAAGGGCCATTTCTGGGAGGGCCGCTTCAAGAGTCAGGCTTTGCTCACCGAATCTGCCTTATTGGCCTGTATGGCGTATGTTGACCTCAATCCGATACGAGCCGCGTTGACCGATCGGCCAGAGCAGAGTGACAACACCAGTATCAAACAGCGCCTTGACGAGCCTGCTGCTCCTGAGGTTTTGCCACCACTGTTACTGCCGTTTGCCAGCCAGGGGAAGCCTGAAGAACTACCCTATGCCTTCACCGACTACCTGATGCTGGTTGATTGGACAGGCCGTGCTATTCGGCCCGACAAACGGGGTCATATTCCGGCTCAACTAAGACCCATTCTGGAACGGTTGGGCCTTGATGGTGTTCTCTGGTTGAAACAGGTGGCGCTATTCAGGCGACAAGGGATCAGAGTGGTGGGAGGCAGAGATCAATGCCAGCAGTTTGCCCGCCACTGTGGCCAGCGGCGATGCCATCAACCACAGATTTGATTGCTTTGCGTTTACCCTGCTGATAGCTCCGGGTATTGCACATAGTCCAGTAAATGGTTGTGCAGGGGCCGTTGCTTTCTAGACCTGAAAATTTCTCCTGCCAGCCGAGTTTTACATGCATCAGTTCGAATGCATACACCCTTATAATGCCTGCAAGCCGTTCGATAGTGGCTTGCTACAAAAGGTGGGGGTCCTAATCGTTTTGTGATCGTCCAGCAATTATTGATTTTAAAAACTCTCCAGGTGGTATCTAATGACAGATCAAAAAATATATCAAAAAATTGGGCAACTCTTAGTCGACGCTGGGCCATTAGATGCGAAAACAATAGTTGTCAGAGCAGAGGTTTTTCCTGAAGGTGATGGAGGTAAATACGAGTTTGATTATATTGATGATACAGGTAAGCTAAACTGGTTTGATCCTGATGGTCGCGCCGTGGGAGATTTGACAGAATTATTGGTGGAACTTAGAAAATATTTTATCACCAATGAACTAACTGCTGGCATAGGCATTTGGTCAGGCTGTGAAATTAGTCTGGCTGTAGAGAGAATGAAGCTGAGTGTTGAATTTATATATGATGTTCAGGGCCGCTTGCTCGATTAATGAATCGTAATTGGACATAGGTGAAAGGGGGGGGCAGGGCCATCGGCTCGATTAGCGCAGCGTAATCGGGCGTTCGCGAAGAGGGCACCGAACTCAGCGTGTTTGCCAACATGCATGCCGCCAAGGGCAAAGAGTTGGGCAACTCGGGCTGCTATACCGAGACCATCCTCACCGCGGGCGATACCCTGACCCTCACATCAGGGCGGGATGCCACCCTGCTGGGGGCGCAGGTCAGTGGTGACAAGGTCAAGGCTGATATCGGCCGCAACCTGACCTTGACCAGCCAGCAGGATAACGACCACTACCAGAGCAAGCAGAGCAGCATCGCGGCCGAGGGCAGCTTTACCTTTAGCACCATGACCGGTTCTGGTTAATATCAACGCCAGCCGCCTGTGAAATCTGGGATGTGAAATCTGGGACACCCACTTTTTTGACAGAGGCGTAGAGAGCAGACCGGGCTCTTTGCCGGTAAACAGGGCTTCGATGAGATGCAGGGCAAAGAGCCGCGCGCTCGCGCCACCACCGCCCGTCGCAAGCCGCAAGCCTCTACCCGTAACTCCGGTACCGGCAGCAAGTAAGCTGACAACCCGTTGCGAACTGCGCGCCCGTCAAAGAGCGCGCAGTCGGCCAAGCAAAGGCCCGCACCAACTGGTGCGGGCCTTTTTTATGACGCGTGTTTGTTAGGTCATTAGCCGCAACAGCATGGTGTATAAGCTGATAAATTAGCCTTGATAGCGCATATGATAACCATTATCATTAACCTTGCGGAGTCGTTCGGGTTTGCCCCGTAACTACAAAAAATAAATAAAGTTCAGGCTATCTAAATCGATGTTTAACTACTTTGCACTTCCTGCATCTGCGGGAGGTTATGTTTTTTTTGCTTTTCTGGGGATGCTGTTTCTTAAGCCTGCTTTAGCATTGCCTCCTGCAGAGCAGCAAGAGATTCAGCAGCGCCAGCGCGCCTTGTTGGAAGAGGCGGCTCGTCAGCGCGAGGAGGTTGCTCGACCTCTGTCACTGCCAACTGAATCTACCGAACAAGTGCCACAAGCCCAAGGCCCCTGTTTCCAAGTGAGCAAGATTCACTTTGAGGGGGCGTCGCAGCTGTCTGCCAGCCAGCAAACCCGGCTGGCGTCACCTTACCTCAATAGCTGCATGGGGCTCATCCACATCAATGCCCTTATTCGCGATGTCAGTCAGTGGTATCTGGCGGCCGGCTTCGTCACCAGCCGAGCCTTCCTGCCGGAGCAAGATTTAGCTAAAGGAACGCTTACCATTGCAGTGCTTGAAGGGCGCATCGAAGCCATTGTGCTTAATGGCGAGCCGGACCCCATCACTCGCACCCTCTTCCCGGGCCTGGTCGGGCAGGTGCTCAATCTGCGTGATCTGGAGCAAGGTGTAGACCACCTATCTCGCCTGCGTTCGCTCTCTTATCAGCTTGATATCCAGCCAGGTCGTGCGCCTGGTCAATCCATCGTCAATTTGAAGGGCTCCAAGGGTGTACCGCTACAAGGTGCGTTGGAGTTCGACAACAGTGGTCAGCAGAGCACCGGGGAGGAGCAGGGGAGAATTTCGTTGACTGACGATAACCTGCTATCACTGGCCGAGCAATGGACCTTGGTGGCTGGCAGTAGCACTGATGGGCGAGCGAGCCACAATGCCACCAACTGGCAGGCCGGTTTCAGTTTGCCCTATGGCTACTGGCTCTTTGATGCCGGTTATCAATTTAGCGATTACCGCAACGATATCGACTCTCGCGGCTATGTCTATGATAGCCGCGGTGATACCTGCACCACGACAGGCTCTGCCACGCGAACCCTCTATCGCGATGGGCAGAGCAAGATATCCGGTGTGCTGGGCGTGACTCATCGTCAGAGCCGCAACTTCATCATGGACCAGTTGCTGGAAACCAGCAGCTACCAGCTCTCGTCCCTGCGGCTGGGCCTTAATCTGGCGACGCGTGTAGACCGTCACTTCTTCACCCTGAATCCCGCCTTGACGCTTGGCACCGACTGGTTCGGAGCGGACCGCGACCGTGGCCGCTCGGCTTTGTGGCCGCAGGCCCAGTTTGAGAAATGGGGGCTGTTTGGCAGCTACAGCACTGCAAGTGGTCAGTGGGGATGGCTCTCGACTTTCAATGCCCAATGGACGCCCGACCGGCTCTATAGCGTGGAGCGTTTGTCGCTGGGCGGCGAGGCATCGGTGCGCGGGTTCAAAGAGCAGAGTATCAGCGGGGATGTGGGCGGATACCTTCGAAACGAGCTCAGTTGGCAAGGAACTGCCCCGACCTGGCTCGGTCAATGGCGTACCTGGCTGGCGCTGGATATGGGGCAAGTGGACATGGGCAATCAGGGGGATGAGTGGCGTGGCATGGTGGGCACCGCCGTGGGGTGGGAGCAACGCTATCGCCACTTTACCGGCAACGTCAGCGTAGGCTTTCCGTTAAGCGCCCCCGCTTGGCTCAATGCTGATCCCTGGGTGCTCTATTACCGGGCGAGTGTGGCGTTCTAGCAATAGGATGGCGATGCGTCGAGCGTCGCGAGATGGCAATCAAGACGTGAATGGACGATTGAAGATGGTTGAGATGGACGCAAGTGCAATGAAGAAGCAAGGTGAACCGCGGTTTTCTCTGGTATGTCGGGCCGTGGTGTATCAGCTATGTGCATTGTTGGCACTGCAACCGGCCCACCCGGCATTTGCTGAAGGCATTGCGGTTGCAACCGGTAATGCCACCCTCAATCAGGCCGGTAACGGAGTGCCCATCGTCGACATTGCCACCCCCAACGGCGCCGGGTTATCGCACAACCTCTATCAGGATTTCAACGTTGGCCAAGCGGGCGTCATCCTCAATAATGCCACCGGACAGCTGACCCAAACCCAGCTGGGTGGGCTTATTCAAAACAACCCCCACCTCAATGGTCAAGCGGCCAATCTCATCATCAACGAAGTGGTGGGTGCCAACCCGTCGCAGTTGCAAGGCTATCTGGAAGTGGCTGGTCAGCAGGCGGGTGTGGTGGTGGCCAACCCCAATGGTCTCACCTGTGATGGCTGCGGTTTCATCAATACCCCCAATGTGACGCTCTCGACCGGCAAGCCGGTGCTGGATGCACAAGGCCAGTTGCAGGCCCTCGATGTGAAACAGGGTACCCTGACCCTAGGTGGCAAGGGACTGGATGCGACCAGACAGGCATCGGTCGACTTGGTGGCGCGCGCCGTCCAGCTTAATGGCGCACTGCATGGCCAGACCGTCAATGTGGTGGCGGGGGCCAACAAGGTTGACCGCCAGACTGGGGAAATCGTTGCTCAGGCTGGCAATGGTCCGGCTCCAGAAGTGGCCATCGACACAGCCGCGCTGGGCGGCATGTTCGCGGGCAAAATTCGGCTGGTCTCGACCGAACAAGGGGTTGGGGTCAATTTGGCCAACGTGGTGGCCAAACAAGGAGATTTGACCCTTGATGCCAATGGCCGCGTGCGGCTACGTGACAGCAGCAGTGCCGGCAACCTGCAGGTCAGCAGTCAGGGTGATCTGGCGGCCGCGGGGACGATCCACAGCGGCCGTGCAGTGAAGTTGGCCGCTGGTAGTGAGTTGACGGCGCAAGATGCCGATATCGCGGCAAAAGGCGATGCCACGTTGAAGGCGCGTGTACAGCAGTTGCAGCGAACCAAGGTCAGCAGTGGTGGCACCTTGGCGCTGCAGGCGAACGATGCGCTGGTGGTGCGAGAAGGCGAGTTGCAGGGTGAGACGCTCCATGCCACGGCGCAACAGTTGGACACCCAGTCGGCACTTACGGCAAAGGACGTGACACTGCAGGCTGAACAATTGCGCCAGGCGGGCCAGGTACAGGGCTCTTCGGTGAAGTTGGCAGCGGGTGCGCTGCGTCATGAGGGCACGACCCGGGCAGCACAGAATCTGACTATCGATGCGACGACGCTGGATAACCAGGGAACGTTGAAGAGTGGGCAAGCGATGAGCGTCGTGCTCGAGGAGCGAGGCTATAACGCCGGCGAGCTGAGTGCGGGCAACAACCTGGCGATACAAGCCGATACGCGCTGGGAGCAGGGAGAACAGGGCAAAAGTCACGCAGGTCAGCGCATCCAGCTGCAGGCGCAGCAGGTGAGCCTGGGGGGGGGCCTTGGTGCTCCGATGCTGGATATCAACGCTAATGATCTGACCGTGGCGGGCAAGGTGAAGGGCAACGCGGTGCAGTTGCAGGCGGGGGTACTGAGCAACCGGGGCGAGGTGCAGGCAGGGCAGACCCTGAACTGGCAGGGTAGCCGACTGGTCAACAGCGGCGCCCTGCAAGGGGACAAACAACTGGTGCTCAAGGGGGATGCGTTGCAGAACCAGGGCACTCTGGCGGGAGGCGACAGCCTGACGTTGCAGGCCGACACCCTCGACAACGAGGGGCGTATTGCCAGTCAGCTGGCGACGCTGGTCGGTCGCCAGCTGCGCAGCAGCGGTACCTTGCTTGGGGTCTCCCGGTTGAGCCTGAAAGGGGATGAGCTGGCTCTGACGGGGCAGCAACTGACCGACGGTGAACTGGAACTGGGCAGCAGGTTGCTGCAGTTGAGCGGCCAGAGTCTGGTCGGTGGCAAGGCCGAAGTGACGGCCGAGAAAGGCGCAGTCGCTGGTGCTGGCGGTCAAGGAGGCAACGAGCGAAGGCAAGCTGCACAGTAGGGAAGGTATTGCGTGGGAAGGGCAACGGCTTGCGACGGGGAGTGCGAGTGAGCTACTGGCCAACCATGACGTGAGTCTGAACGGCGACCAGCTGGCACTGGGTGGTACGGTTGGTGCGGGCCAGAATATGGCCATCATGGGCAAGCAGGTCAAGCAATATGGTCAGCTTGCCAGTGGCCAAGTGATGAAAGTCGATGCCGATGAGCTGGCGTTGACCGGTCTGGTGCAAGGGGACTCGATTAACCTGACCAGTGAGCGTGCGACCCAGCAGGGGCGCATTTTGGCCAGCGATACGCTGAACTGGCACAGCAAACAGATGGATGGCAATGGCTGGCTGCAGGCCGGCCAGGTCCTGAATTTGAACGGGGAGCGGTTGACCCACAATGGCACGGCTGTGACGGCTGGCAAGCTGGCTCTCACTTTTGCCGAACTGAACAGCAGGGGTGGCCTGTTTGCCGATGAAGTGGCGGTAACGGGGTCCCGCCTTCTGTTGAAGGGGGCGCTGGAAAGCAAGTCATCCGCGCAGATAACGGCCGACAAATTACAACTAGGGGGCGAGCTGCGCACCGGGGCTGACCTGGCGCTGGGGGCGACCTTGTTGACACTGTCCGGGACCCAGCATGTTGGTGGCAACCTGCAACTACAGGCCGAGCAGGCCGATGTAAACGGAGAGCTGGAAGTTGGCAAGCAGCTCAAGCTGAATGCCAAGACGCTTGCCAGCAGTGGCAAGCTGCTGGCAAACCAGGCTGATATTGCGGCGGTCAACTGGCAACAGCATGGGGAATTGACCACCGACAATGCGCTGATCTGGCGTGGTGACAAGCTGACTCAAGAGGCTGGCGGCGCCCTGCGTGCCGGTGGCGTGCTTAACCTGAGCGGTGATGACATCACCCTGGCCGGGGATGTGGCAGCTAAAGGTGATGTGGCAGTGGTGGCCAAGGCGTACCAGCAACAGGGGGCAATGAATGCCGCTCAAGAGCTGCGTATCGATGCGACCAGGCTACAACTGGATGGCACTACCCAGGCGAAGACGGCGCAGCTGCATAGTCAAGTGGGAGGCAGTCGTGGCCAGCATTTGATAGGTCAGCAGCTCAACTGGCAGAGCGATACTCTGGCCAACCAGGGGTGGCTGCAAGCGGGAGAGAGTCTCGCGCTGACAGGGCGTGCGCTTGATAACGAAGGCACGGTCATCGCCGGTGGCGACCACCAACTCAACGCCACGGAACGCCTCACCAATCAGGGCAACCTGGCTGGCAAGACACTTTCTTTGACGACCAAAGCGCTGCAAAACGGCGGACTGTTGCAGGGTAAACAGGGGATTACGCTTCAGGCGGAAGAGGCCACCTTGAACGGGCGCTTGGTCAGTCAGGGGGAAGTCCAGCTTGGTGCCAAACTGCTGGCGCTGGGCGGCAATGCAAACATCGGTGGCGCCCTCACCCTGCAGGGGGATACGCAGCAGCTTGCTGGCGTCTGGCGGGTTGGCGGGTTGCTGCAAAGCACCGGTAAACAACTGACGTTGGCTGGTGACTGGCAGTCGGGGCAGTGGCAATTGCAGGCTGATGGACTCACCAACAAGGGGCGACTGGCCAGCGAACAGGCGGCCAATTTTAAGGTAACTGAGTGGCACAACGAGCAGGGTGGGACCCTGGTTGCCGCGGGAGAGTTGAACCTGACCGGCCAGCGCTTGCTGCAACAAGGGATCTGGCTGGGTAATGGCAGCCAAACCCTGATGGTCGACGAGATAACCCAGCAAGGTCAGTGGCTGGGTGACGGTGCCTTGCAAGTGAAAGGGAGCAAGTTGGTCAACAGTGGCACCTTTCGGGCCGTCGGTCTTGACCTGACCGTGAATGAGCTCGAAAACCGAAGCCGGATGGAGAGCGGTGGGGAGCTTAACTGGCAGGGGACGCAGTGGCGCAATCTGGGCGCGTTGTTGGCCGGGCATGCCACGCTGACGGGCAATACCTTGCTCAACAGCGGGGATGTGGGTACCCGTCAACTGACCATGAAGGCGGCCACCCGTCTGGACAACCGCGGTGTATTGGTTGGCAAGGAGGGGATAAACCTGACGGCGGCGACCCTGGACTCGCAGGGTGACATGCTGAGCAATGGCCCCATGCAGTTGGGGGCCTCACTACTGAAACTGAATGGCCTGACCCAGGCCGACGGTGAGCTGGTTGTGACGGCGGAGCAGGCAGCGCTGGCCGGCAACCTGGCAGCTGACCAACTGCAGTGGCGCGGCAAAACGCTGGTGATCTCGGGCACGGCGGCTGCGCGAGATGCCACCCTGAATGGTGAACACGTGACGTTGGATGGCACCCTCAAAGGGGACCATCAACAGGTGACGGCAACCACCCTCACAACCGGTCAGCAGAGTCAATTGTTGGCCAAAGCAGGGCAACAGCTGACGGCTGGCCAGATGACGCTGCAGGGCAGTGCGGTAGCGGGAGGGGCCGTGCGCATCGACGCTACCCGGTTGTCACAACAGGGGGTATTGGCCAGTGGTGGCTCACTGTCACTACAGGTCGCCGATACCCTGCGCAATGATGGCAAGGTGTCGGCGCAAGCGATAACGCTGACGGCGGCACACATCGACAACGGTGGTGTGCTGGTCAGCAAGGACGCACTGAACCTGAAGACCGACACCCTGACTAACAGGGGTCACTGGCAATCGGATCAGGGCATCACCTTGACGGCCAACCGGCTGCTCAACAGCGGCCAGTGGGTCAGCGGCCTGGGCCAGACATTGACACTGGATGCACTGGATAACAGCGGAACGTTGCTTGCTGGCGCTGACCTCACCATCAACGCTCCCCAGCTGAGCAGCAGCGGCAAGCTGTTGGCCAATAAAGGCCTTGTTCTGAATACCAACGAAGCCACGCTGGGCAGTGGCAGTACCACGGCCAGCAATGGCCAGTTGCAACTCCATGCGGCTACATTGACCAGCCAGGGGACACTGTCATCTGCGGGTGATCTGAGCTGGCAGGGCGCGAATTTGGTACACAGCGGCAGTGCCGTGACCAATGGTGCGCTGACGCTGCAGGGTGAGTCCGTCACCCTGGACGGTGACCTGCAAGGGGAGCGGGTGTTGCTGGACACCGGCACACTGACCAGTCGCGGCAAACTGACCAGCCGTGGCGACCTGGCGGTCAATGCCCGGGGGGCGGTGCAGCATCATGGCCAACTGCAAGGCAATCAGGTTGTGCTGCGCAGTGCCAGCTGGCAGGGAAGCGGTGGCGTCGGCAGTGGCAGCGCACTTGAGCTGCGTACCGGTCAGCTGCAACTGGCCGGCCCGTGGCGTATTCGTGGCGAGGCAGACATTCATGCCGATACCATGACGCTTGAGGGCTCGCTGGTGAGTGGCGGCAACCTGACGCTTACCAGTCGGGGGGCATTGACCAGTCAGGCGGACAGCCAGCTAGTGTCTGGCGGAGCACTGTCCCTTGATGGCGCTACCCTGACGCAACAAGGGCTGTGGCAGTCGGCGCGTGGCATGAGTATCAAGGGCTCGCGCTTCGAGCAGCAGGGTGACTTGCTGGCTGGCGGTGACCTGCTCTTGCGCAGCTGCTATTGGCAACAAGGTGGCAAGACCTGGGCAAACGGGGGACTGAACGCCGAGCTGACCGAGGGTGCGACCCTTGCAGGCACAGTGCAGGCCGATGGCAATGCAACCCTCTCGGCGCCCGCGCTCACCCTCAAGGGGACCCTGGCCGCCAAAGGCAATGTTGCTCTTAGTGCCAATACCCTGATAAGCCAGCTCGGCAACCTGCTGAGCGGCGGTGAACTGGCCATGAATGCCGCTCGCATCGAGCAGTTGGGCCGGGTTGAAACGACTCGCCTGCAAAGCGGCGGTGCGCTGCAAAATGATGGGGTGATCTTGGTGACTGGCCAGGGGAGCATCAGTGGTGCGCGGCTGGATAACTGGGGTACCTTGCAGGGGGATGGCCTCACCATCAGCAGTCGCCAGCTCGACAATCGTGGTGCCTTGCTAGGCAATACCCTGACACTGGCCCATGACACCCTGGTCAACCGGGGGCGGGTACAGGGCGGTACGCTGAACCTGACGACCCAGCAACTGGACAACAGTCAGGGGGCCGTTCTGCGCGGCCAGCATGTGGGGTACATCACTGCCACAACGCTGGCCAACGCCGGTGAACTCTCCTCGGTCGGCCAACTTTTACTCAAGGGTAACCAACTCGACAACAGTGGTCTCATCAGTGCCAATTTACTGGAGGCCTCGCCACTGGCGCGGCTGGCCAACAGTGGCACCCTGTTTGGGCAACAGCTGACCCTGCGCAGCGGCGAGCTATATGCACCGGGCAAGATACTGGCGGGGCAGAAGGCGACGCTGGATGCGGGGCGGGTAACGGGGATCGGTGAATGGCTGTCGGGTGGTGATCTAGCCCTCAAGGCAGGGTCATCGCTGACCAGTCAGGGCACCCTCAGCGCCAAGGGTGCGTTGGACCTGCAGGTGCAGGGGGACTGGCAACATCAGGGGCAGTGGGGTGCAGGGCAGCGTTTCAATGCGGGCGTCACCGGCAAGCTTAATAACCGCGGTGCGTTGGTGAGCAATGGTGTCATGCAACTGGGTGCTCAGCGGCTGGAGAACAGCGGTAGTGTGCAGAGTGGGCAAGGGCTGACGCTCAATACGCAGGGTGAGCTGCGCAACACCGGTATGCTGGCGAGCCAGGGTGACCTGGGGTGGCAGGGTGAGTCGCTGTTTAATGGCGGAACTGTATATAGCGGTGGCAGCCAAACCCTCACCGCAAATAGCAATCTGACCAACGAATATGGCACGCTGCTGGCGGAGCGGGGTGCGACGATTAAGGTGAATAATGGCCAACTGGTGAATGCGTCTGGGACTATTGATGGAGGAGACCATTCGCTTTATATACAGGCAGCTAGTGTTATAAATAAAAAAGCCAAATTTGAGGTTTTTTCGCTAAAGCTAGCGCCAAAAGTTTAGAGCCGTCAAGAGGAGGAACGGGAAATAAATTAAAAATCATCAGGACTATGTTAACCTGTACTAAAGATAAAAATAAGA
>FWWM01013444.1_pt1 | contig 13215 bp, 11 predicted proteins | sample 2228351 | NCBI WGS metagenome assembly FWWM01 (sample SAMEA103939774, study PRJEB20133) | metagenome | reverse complement strand
GGCCGGACGGACGAGGGTGGCAGGATCAGCCCGCCTCGTCGGCCGCCCCGGCCTCCTCGTCTCGGAGCCAGCCGTACCAGAAGATCCCGACGAGGGACTTCGCGTCGCTGATCTCGCCCGCCAGGGCCGCCTCGAGCGCCTCGGCGTAGGGGAGCCAGACGACCTCGAGGCGCTCGTCGGCGTCCGGTCCGAGCCGGTCCGCCGCTACCTCGAGGTCGGTGGCGAGGTAGAGATGCATCCGCTCGGTGGCGAAGCCCGGCGCGGTCCAGAAGGCACCGAGGCGGCGCCACGAGCGGGCCCGAAGCCCGGTTTCCTCTTCGAGCTCCCGGCGCGCCGCCTCGTCGGGGTCCTCGACCAACCCCGCCTCGTCGACGTCGAGCGTCCCGGCTGGGATTTCGAGGAGACTCGTCCCGGCGGCGAGGCGGAACTGCCGAACGAGGGCGATTCGCTCCGCCCGGTCGACGGCGACGACGGCGACGGCTCCGGGGTGGCCGACGATCTCCCGCTCCCCCCGGCTCCCGTCGGCCCGCTCGATCGTGTCGACCCGAAGGGAGAGGTACCGACCCCGGTGGACGAGACGCGAGGCAACGACTCGTTCCTCGAGCGGATCCTCGAAGGCGCCGTCCGATGGATCCCCGGGCGCGCCCGTGGCGGCAGCCCGCGGACGGGACTGCCGCTCCTTCGGGGTCGCGCTCGCCTCCTCGGCGCCGGAGGGCGCGTCAGGCGGCTGCGGCACGAGCCTCGGGCGCCAGGGAGAGGCCGGTGTCTGGGTCGAAGAGGTGGATCTTTCCGCCCACCACGGTGAGGGTGAGGCGGTCCCCCGGCCGGACACGGTGGTCGGCCGAGAGCATCGCCACGAGATCGATGCCGGCGACGTTGAAGTGAACGAGCTCCTCGTTGCCGAGGTACTCGACGACGTCGGCGACGGCGTCGATCGTCCCCGTCTGGGTCCCATCCCGGGCGATGTCGAGGTGCTCGGGTCTGATGCCGAGGACGAGGGGCCGCCCCGAGACCGCCCCGACGGTGGGCCGGAAGCGGGCCGGGAGGGGGATCCGAATGTTCGGGGCCTCGAGGGTTGCCCCCTCGCCGGATCCGGTCAGGGTGACGTCGATGAAGTTCATCGCCGGGCTGCCGATGAAGCCGGCGACGAAGCGGTTCTGGGGGTTGTCGTAGAGCTCCTGGGGCGTGCCGACCTGCTGGAGGCGAGCCTCGCTCATGACCGCGATCCGCTGGCCCATCGTCATGGCCTCGACCTGGTCGTGGGTGACGTAGACGGTCGTCGTCTGGAGCCGCTGGTGGAGGCGGGCGATCTCGGCCCGGGTCTGGACCCGCAACTTCGCGTCGAGGTTGCTGAGGGGCTCGTCCATGAGGAAGACCTTCGGCTCCCGGACGATGGCCCGACCGAGGGCGACGCGCTGGCGCTGGCCGCCGGAGAGCTCCTTCGGCTTGCGGTTCAGGAGGTTCTCGAGGGAGAGGATGGCGGCCGCCTCCTTCACCCGCCGGTCGATCTCGGCCTTCGGGACCTTCCGGAGCTTGAGACCGAAGGCGAGGTTGTCGTAGACGCTCATGTGCGGGTAGAGGGCGTAGCTCTGGAAGACCATGGCGATGTCCCGGTCCTTCGGCGGGACGTCGTTGACGACCCGATCGCCGATCTTCAGCGTCCCCTCGGTGATCTCCTCGAGGCCGGCGATCATCCGAAGACTCGTCGTCTTGCCGCAGCCCGAGGGCCCCACGAGGACCATGAACTCGCCGTCCCGGATCTCGAGGTTGAGGTCGTGGACGGCGACCACGTCACCGAAGCGCTTCGTGACGTGGTCGAAGGTGACCGTCGCCATGGCAGCGTCCTCCTTCTCCCGGCAGAGCGCGGGCCCTTGCATCTGGTCGCCGTCGTCGCGGCGCCTGGACGGACCCCGTACGCGACATCCGGGTGATGCCTCATCCTACCAAGGCCGCTAGCGGCCGGCCACGGCGCTCGCCTGCCGGACGGGGAGAGCCGCAGGAGCGGCGCCGACGGCAGAGCGGGAGGCCGAGGTCGGGCGAGAGGCAAGACCGATGCGCTCGCTCAACGCCGACTCCGGCCGTCGCGGGAGGCGGAGGCCGCTGCCCGATCCAGATTCGGCGAGTACCGAGAAGGAGCGACGCCCCGCCTGATGGGACGGGGCGTCGCGGTCGGTCGCCTCGGTCAGCCCGCCGGAACCGGCGGAAGGCGACTAGCTCGTGGACGAGTTGTCGGTGCCCGGAGTCGGGGTTGGGCTCGCCTTCGGGCCGCCAAGCCAGGGCCCGAGGTCGAACCAGGGGCCGAGACCACCGCCCCGGCCATGGCGCCAGCCCAGCCCGGGACCCGCGCCCGGCCCGATGGCGCCCGCCCAGAGCTCGACGGCATCGAGGGAGCCGTCGGCCCGCTGCCGACCGACGGCGACGACGGCCATGCCGACCTCGATGTTCGCGAGGGTCGGGTTGTCGACCCCCCGGACCGTGATCTTCGTCGAGCTCGAGACGTGGACGACGACCGTCGTCCCATCCCGGCGCTCGAGGGTGAGGGAGTCGCTCGTCTTCGCCGAGACCGTCCCGCCGACGCGGGGCAGGGCGACAACGACGGTGGTGGCGGTCAGCGTCCCATCGCTGGCGCGTTCGCCGAAGGCGACGATCGCCGACCCGACGGCGACGTCCGACCGGGACCCGGCCGCGTCGCCGACCCTGTACGTCGTCGAGGCCGTCGTGCGAATCGTCTCGCTCAGCCCGCCGCGGGTGGTGATTGTGATCGTCGCGTCGGTCAGTCCGGTGACGACCCCGGCGACCTTCGGGACGACGACGACGATCCGGGTGATCGTGTAGGTCCCGTCGCTGTTCCGTTGCTGGGCAAACCGGATCTCATCACCGACCCTGAGGTCGGCCAGGCCGATCGTCTGGCCGGCCTTCGTGATCGTCGTCGCCGAGGTGACGGTGATCGTCCGCGTCCAGCCGTCCTCGGTCCGGAGCGAGAGGTTCGAGCCGCTGATCGCGGTGATCGTGATCTTGCCCGCGATGACGTGGCCGCGGCCGCGACCGAGGCCGAAGGGCCCGGCCGGGCTACCGTCGGGCCGAAGCCAACCAGTCGCCGGCAGGGGAGCCGAGACGACGGCCTCGTCGAGGAGCTCGTTCGTCCCGAGGGCTCCCGACTCTAGGGCGAGGGCTGGCGGGTCGTCCGTGATCGGCGAACCGCCGCCCGGGGCTGCGCCCATGGCCACGAGGGCGCCGACGAGGACGGTGAGGGCGACCCCGGCGACGATCCCGAGGCGAAGGGATCGGGTCCCGCCGGGCCGAAGGGGTCCGTGGAACTCGAGGCCGCTGCTGTCGGCCATGGTCTGCCTCCTTTCGGTCGAGTCAGTGATCCGGGCCGGGGTCCGGGCGGGCCTCGGCCCTCCGCGATCGTGGTGGCGTTCAGCAAGCTGTCCGGTCGAGGACAGGACCCGTCCGCCGGCGGCCGGAGACGGCTCGGCCCGGGAGGGCGCCGGAGGCGGGATCCCGCCTGTCAGGGTCGACTATCCGACCCGTTCCTTCGAGGATCATGAGAGCGGGGGACGACGGTAGCAGCAGCGGCGCACCCGTAGCACCGCGGTCGACACCGTCCTCCGTCGCCGATCCCTCGCCGTCTCCGTCCAGTGATGGCCGGCGCAAGCGCTCTTCGTCAAGACTCTTGACAAACTGCATCGGCGGCGCTAGGGTTGGGTTTGTCAAGTCTCTTGGCAAAGTCCTAGAACAGGCGGCGGCTCGAGGGACGGAGCCGGTGCGGGAGGACACGGGTGGTACTACCAGCGAAGGCGACCCACCACCGAACACGCGCCCACAACGAGGCGCTCGTCCTCCGAGCCGTCTACGACTACGCGCCCCTGAGTCGGGCCGACATCGCCCGCCTCACCGGCCTGACGAGGACGACCGTCTCCGAGGTCGTCTCCGAGCTCCTCGACGAGGGCCTCGTTCGGGAGGTCGGCCGAGGGCGGTCGCGGGGTGGCAAGGCTCCGATCCTGCTCGAGGTCGTCGAGGACGCCCGGTCGGTCATCGGTCTCGATCTCGGCGAGGAGCGGTTCGTCGGCGCCCTCGTCAACCTGCGCGGCGTCCCTCGGGAGAGTCGCGCCATCGAGGTGGCCGACCTGGACGGCGAGGAGGCTCTCGCCGCCGTCTATCGACTCGTCGACGAGCTCCTCGCCGCATCGGCCCGGCCTCCTCTCGGGATCGGGGTCGGAACGCCGGGTCTCGTCGAGTCGACGACGGGGACCATCCGCTGGGCGGTCAACCTAGACTGGCAGGACCTCCCCCTTGGCGCCCTCCTCCGCGATCGCTACGGACTCCCCGTCCGGGTCGTCAACGACAGCCAGGCCGCGGCCTACGCCGAGTACCTCTTCGTCGACGGTCCCCGCGTGCCGAACCTCGTTGCCATCAAGGTTGGGCGCGGCATCGGGGCGGGCATCGTCCTCGCCGGTGAGCTGTTCCAGGGCGACGTCTTCGGCGCCGGCGAGGTTGGCCACGTTCGACTCGTCGACGACGGGGAACCGTGCCGCTGCGGTCGAACGGGCTGCCTCGAAACCGTCGCCAGCAGCCGGGCCGTCCTGCGCCAGGCGACCCGCCTTGCCGCCCGGCGCCCCGACTCCGCCCTCCACGGCCGGGCGCAGACCGGAGCCCTCGGGCTCGACGACCTCGCTGCCGCTCTCGCCTCCGGCGACCCAGTCGCTCGGGAGGTCATCGAGGCCGCTGGTCGGGCCCTCGGTCGGGCCGTCGCCGGGGTCGTTGGGACCCTGAACCTCCGCCGGATCGTTCTCCTCGGCGCCATGGCCGCCCTCGGGCAACCCTGGCTCGAGACGGTCCGGAGCGAGGTCGAGCGCTCAGCCCTCGCCCCGCTCGTCGCCGAGACCGAGATCGTCCTCGGGCGGGCGAGCCCCGACGTCGTCGTCCTCGGGAGCTCGGCCCTCGTCCTCAGTCGCGAGGTGGGTCTCAGCCTCCTCGGCGTCGGAGCTACAGGATGACCCGGAAGGACTTCGATCACCGGGACCGGACGTTCGCGGCAGGAGCAGGGCGGTCGGTCGTCGTCGGCGTCGATGTCGGCGGGAGCACGATGACGGCGATCGTCGTCGACGCCGGGCTCCGCGTGCTCGCCCGTGGCCAGGCTGCGACTGGCGCCGGGGACCCCGTCGAGCAGATTGCCCGAGTCGTCGAGAAGGCCCTCGCCGAGGCCGGGCGTTCGGCCGAGGACCTCGACGCCCTCGGCGTCGGTGTCCCGGGACAGGTCGAGGTCGAGAGCGGCGTCGTGGCCCTCGCCGTCAACCTCGCCTGGCCTCCCCTGCCCCTCGGACCTCGGCTTGCCGCCCGGCTCGGCGTTCGCTGCGTCGTCGAAAACGACGTCCGCGCCGCCGCGGCTGGCCTCGCCTGGCGATCCACCCAGGGCCGCCAGCTCGCCCCGCTCGACCTCGCCCCGCTCGACCTCGCCTACCTGAGCGTGGGGACCGGCATCGCAGCCGGCGTCGTCCTCGAGGGTCGGCTCTACCGGGGCCGGCATGGCCTGGCCGGGGAGATTGGTCACTTCGTCGTCGAGCCGGCCGGTCCGGCCTGCCGCTGCGGGCTCGTCGGCTGTCTCGAGGCGGTCGCCTCTGGTCCCGCCATCGCTCGACAGGCGGCGGAGGCCGTCGCTGCTGGGCGGTTGACCCGACTCCGGGACCGTCCAGCGCCGAGCGCCCGGGACGTCTTCGAGGCGGCGGCAGCCGGTGACCCCGTCGCCACCGAGATCGCCGACCGGGTGGGGCGGCATCTCGCCCGGGCGGTTCACCTCTTGGCGATGACCTATGACGTCGACCGGATTGCCATCGGCGGAGGTGTCGCAGCCGCCGGGTCGCCCTTCATCGAGCCGATCGGCGCCGAGCTCGAGCGGCTACGGCGGGCGTCACCCCTCGTGCGTCGGGTCCTGCCCCCCGAGGCGGTCGAGCTCATCCCGCCCGAGGCCGACATCGGTCCCTGGGGTGCCGTCGCCCTCGTCCTGGCCGGGGTAGGTCCGGCGCAGCTTCCCCCGTCCGGGACCAGTCCATCCCGGTCCAACCCGGGCGCGACCGGCCCCCCGCCGAGCACGTCTCCGGCGCGGCCCTCCGGCCGTGACGGGTCCGGGCCGGAAGACGCCCGCCTCGGCGACGGCCGCCCGGGCGGCCCCCTCGACGGCGGTGGTTCCGCCGCCGACGACCCGACGACGGGGAGCTCGGCTGGCCCGGCGGCCGAGTCGGGGGCCGAGCGCCCCCACGTTGGGAGGAGGTGGCCAGCGGGGTGAGTCGAGGCCGCGGCCGGCACCCGCCGAGTCGGCCGCCGAGAACGAGACCGACGATGCTCCGGCGGCGGCGGAGCGACCCTTCGAGGAGGAGCACGATGCAACGACGACTCATCGCCCTGGCCTTGCCGGTGGCGATCATCTTCGGAGCCTGCGGCCCAGCCGCTTCACCAAGCCCGAGTCCGAGCCCGTCTCCGGCGAGCCCACCGGCCGGCTCACCGAGCCCACCGGCCTCGACCGCCCCGGTCGGTTCGGAACTCGAGCGAGCTGAGGCGGGCGAGTTCCGCGGCACCTCGGTCGAGATCCTCGGGCAGTGGATCGGGACCGAAGGTGACAACTTCCAGAAGACCCTCCAGCCCTTCGCCGAGCGGACCGGGATCAACATCGTCTATGGTGGCCTCTCGAACTACGAGACGGTCCTGACGGTCCGGGTCGAGGGCGGCAATGCCCCCGACCTCGCCCAGCTCGCCCAGCCGGGAACGATGCGTGCCTTCGCCAAGGCCGGCAAGCTCGTCGACCTGGCGAACGTCCTCGACCGGGCAGCGGTCGAGCGCGACTTCGGGCCCTATCTCGACCTCGGCTCCTACGAGGGCAAGCTCTACGGCCTCTTCTTCCGGGCCAACGCCAAGTCGATCGTCTGGTACCCGGTCAAGGCCTTCGAGGCGAAGGGGTACACGATTCCGCAGACCTGGGACGAGCTCATCGCCCTGAGCGACAAGATCGTCGCCGACGGCAGCAACCCCTGGTGCATCAGCATCGAGCACAAGGACGTCTCGGGTTGGGTCGCCACCGACTGGCTCGAGGACATCCTCCTGCGGACGGCTCCGCCGGAGACGTACGATCGCTGGGTGAACCACGAAATCCCCTTCAACGATCCGGCAGTCCTCCGCGCCGCCGAGCTCATGGCCAAGATCTGGTTCACTCCGAACTACGTCTATGGCGGCACGACGTACATCAATTCGACCTGGGTCGGTGACACCCAGACGCCGATGTTCGATCCGGCCGGGCCGAAGTGCTGGCTCCACAAGCAGGCGGCCTGGATCCCCGACTTCTGGCCGAAGGACGCCGAGGGGAACCCGCTCTTCAAGCCCGGCGTCGACAGCTCCTTCTTCTACTTCCCGCCAATCGATCCTCAGTACGGCCGGCCCGTCCTCGGCGCCGGCGACCAGATCGTCATGTTCCGTGACCGGCCCGAGGTTCGGGCCGTCCTCCAGTACCTCGCCACGCCCGAGGCCGCGAAGGGCTGGATCGAGGCCGGCGGCTTCATCGCCGCGAACAAGAGCGTCCCGACGAGTTGGTACACCCGCTATCCCGACTCGGGGATCGCCGAGATCATCGCCTCGGCGACGACCCTCCGCTTCGATGCCTCCGACAGCATGCCGGCCCAGGTCGGCGGCGCCGGCGGGTCGTTCCTGAAGGGGATGGTCGAGTGGGTCGCTGCGAACGGCGCGAACACCGAGTCGATCTTCGCCAAGATCGAGCAGAGCTGGCCGCGCCAGTGAGGGCATCCGGGCCCGGTCGACGATGAGCCACTTCCTCGCCGGCCGGGCCCGGCCTTCTCTCGGCGGACGGATCCCGGAGGCGGTCCACCGCCTCGGCCCGTTCCTCGGGGTCGCCGTCGCGGTCGCCGTTGTTCTCGCCGTCCTCGCCGCCGGAGCGGGAGGGACGGTCGATTTCGGCGGCCGGGCCGGACCCGCGACCCTGACCGAGAAGATCGGCCTCGCCGCCCTCGCCATCGGCCTCGGGGTCGCCGGCGCCTGGCTCGGCTTCGTCGGCGTTCTCCTCGTCGTCGAGCGCCTCGGCCGTCTCGCCCCGCTCCTCCGGCCCTGGGTCTTCGTCGGCCCCGCCCTCGCCCTCGTCGGGCTCTATCTCGTCTACCCAACGGTGACGACCGTCCTCGACGCCGTCACCCTCGACGGCGGGGCCGCTCGGAACTTCGGCGAGCTGGTCGGTGACCCCTCGGTCTGGGTCGCCATCCGGAACAACCTCGCCTGGCTCGTCCTCGGGACGGGTGGGAGCGTCGGCATTGGTCTCCTCACCGCGGTCCTCTTCGACCGGGTCCGGGGCGAGGCGATTGCGAAGGCTGTGGTCTTCCTGCCAATGGCGATCTCGATGGCCGGGGCGGCGACGATCTGGCGGTTCGTCTACGCCTGGCGGCCGCCGGGGGAGCCCCAGATCGGTCTCCTCAACGCCCTCTGGACGGCGGCTGGCGGGACGCCGGTCGCCTGGGTCCAGTCCACACCCCTCAACACCCCGCTCCTCATCGTCATCATGATCTGGCTCCAGGCGGGATTCGCCATGGTCGTCCTCTCGGCGGCGATCAAGGCCGTCCCACGGGAGATCCTCGAGGCGGCCCGGGTCGACGGGGCGACCGAGCTCGCCCTCTTTCGGCACGTCCTCCTGCCCATCATTCGACCCTCCATCGTCGCCGTGACGACGACGGTCGCAATCATGGTCCTCAAGGTCTTCGACATCGTCTTCGTCATGACCGGCGGCAACTTCGAGACCGACGTCATCGCCAACCGCCTCTTCCGGGAGCTCATCACCTACCGCGACTTCGGCCACGCCAGCGCCCTCGCCGTCATCCTCTTCCTCGCCGTCCTGCCGATCGGGCTCCTGAGCGTCCGCTCGATGGCCCAGGGCCGCGTGATCCGATGAGGCACGCGGGTTCCCCCTGGTCGGCCCGACGAGCCCTCCGCCCCCGGCCCGGGCGGATCGCCCTCGCCCTCGCCGTCGCCGGGATCTGCCTCGTCTGGTCGCTGCCGACGATCGGCCTCCTCGTCAGCTCCTTCCGATCGCAGGCCGCGATGGCCGCAACGGGTTGGTGGGAGGCGATCCTTCGGCCCTTCGAAGACGACGCCTGGACCCTCCGGAACTATGTCGACGTCCTGACGAAGGAGGGGATGGGGGAGGCCTTTCTCAACAGCCTCGTCGTCACGATCCCGTCGACCCTCCTACCGATCACCGTCGCCGCCTTCGCCGCCTACGGCTTCGCCTGGCTCCGCTTCCCGGGCCGGCGGCTCCTCTTCGGGGCGATCATCGCCCTCCTCGTCGTCCCGATCCAAATGACCCTCGTGCCTCTCCTCCGCCTCTACGTCGACCTCGGGCTGACGGGGACGTTCCCTGGGATCTGGCTCCTCCACACCGGGATCGGCCTCCCCCTCGCGATCTACCTCCTCTCGAACGCCATCGCCCAGCTCCCGGGTGAGCTCCTCGAGGCGGCGGCGATCGACGGCGCCTCCCACCTCGAGATCTTCGTCCGCATCGTCTTGCCGCTCGCCCGGCCGGCCCTCGCCTCCTTCGCCATCTTCCAGTTTCTCTGGATCTGGAACGACCTCCTCGTCGCCCTCGTCTTCCTCGGTACCGACCGGAGCGTCGCAGTCCTCCCGGCCGCTCTCTACCAGCTCATTGGGACCCGGGGTGAGGCGTGGTACATCCTCACCGCCGGCGCCTTCGTGACGATGGTCCTTCCGCTCGTCGTCTTCCTCGCCCTCCAGCGGGCCTTCGTCCGGGGGATCGTCGCCGGATCCCTCCAGGGCTGAGGTAGCCGGTGATGGTCGACGCTCTCCTCCTCATCGCCTTCCGGGGGCGCCGTCTCCCTGCCTGGGTCCGGCACTGGATCCGAGAGAGACAGCCGGCCGGGGTCACCCTCTTCCGGGCGGCAAACGTCTCGTCCGCGGCGCAGGTCCGGGCGCTCACGATCGCCCTCCAGGGAGCGCGACCACCGGGCACACCGCCCCTCCTCATCGCCGCCGATGAGGAGGGCGGGCAGCTCTCTGCCTTCGGCCCGCTGACGACGCCCTTCCCCGGCAACCTCGCCCTCGGCGCGACCGGCGATCCGGATCTGGCTCGGGCTGTGGGCCGGGCGATCGGTCGCGAGCTTCGTGCCCTCGGCGTGAACGTCGACTACGCGCCCGTCTGCGATCTGGCGACGAACCCGGCCAACCCGAGCCTCCTGACGCGGGCCTTCGGAGCCGACCCGAACCTCGCTGGGCGGTTGGCGGCCGCCTTCGTCGAAGGCCTCCAGTCGGCCGGCGTGGCGGCAACGGCGAAGCACTTTCCAGGCGCTGGCGAGGCCGTCGCCGACCCCCACCACGGCCTACCCGAGCTCGACCTCGAGGCCGAGCGCCTCGCGGCGGTCGAGCTCGTCCCCTTTCGCGCTGCCGTCCGCGCCGGGGTGCGGCTCGTCATGGTCGGCCACCTCGGACTGCCCCGGCTGACCGGCGATCCCCGCCGACCGGCGACCCTCTCCTCGGCGGTCGTTGGTCGGCTCCTCCGGCGCGAGGTCGGGTTTCGAGGGGTCGTCCTCAGCGACGCCCTCGACATGCGCGCCCTGGGCCAGGGGCCAGGCCTCGTCGTCGAGGCCGTCGCCGGCCTTCGGGCTGGCCTCGACCTCCTCCTCTGCGGCCCCGACCGACGGGCAATCGAGGGGCTCGGCTCGGGGCTCCGTCTCGCCCTCGAGCGTGGGCTCCTCGACGAGGGCTCGGTCCGGCGCTCGGTAGACCGGATCGGGCGATTGCGGCGCTGGCTCGCGGGTGTCGGTCGGGGGGAGGCTGGGCCCGAGCCCCATTTCCCTGGCCTCGCGGGTGCTCGTCGAGGTGGTCGGAGGTTGGCTGCCAGGGTGACGAGCGACCCGGAGGCCTCGCTCGGAGTCCTCCGCAGCCCCGAGCACGAGGCCCTCGCCCGGACCGTCGCCGAGCGCTCGGTGACCCTCGTCCGGAACGACGCCGGGCTCCTCCCCCTCCATCTGGAGGCGGACGACAGGGTCCTCGTCGTGGTCCCGCGGCCGCGGGACCTCACCCCGGCCGATACGTCCTCGACCCTCCAGATCGAGCTGGCGGCTGCCCTTCGACGCCACCATCCCCGAGTCGACGAGGCCGTCGTCGACGATCCGCCGACGGCGAACGACGTGGCCGGGCTCCGGGACCGGGTCGCCGCTTACCGACTCGTCGTCGTCGCCAGCGCCGCCGCTTCCTTCGTCCCCGAGCAGGCGGCCCTCGTTCGGGGGATCCTCGCCGCGGGCGTCCCGACGGTCACCGTCGCGGTCCGGACTCCCTACGACCTGGCTGTCTACCCGGAGGCCGCGACGCACCTCTGTACCTACGCGATCCAGGCGCCGGCTCTCGAGGCCCTCGCCGCTGGGCTCTTCGGCCGGATCGCCTTTCGGGGGCGTCTCCCGGTCGCGATCCCAGGCTGCTACCCGATCGGCCACGGTCTCGTCGGCTGACCGACGGCAGTGTCCCGTCCATGCCACGCCAGGGATGGCGAGACAGGTCTGACGGCGGGCGCTCAGCCTCCGATGATCGACTCGACGAAGTCGCGCCAGACGGCCCGGGCGCGGGTGCGGTCCGGTTCGGGCAGCGATGGCTGGACGATCGTCCGGGGCGGGTTCGCTGCCCGAATGGCCTCGATGTCGAGCAGTCCCGCCCCAAGGCCTGCCAGACCTGCGATGCCGAGGGCCGTCGACTCTTCGGCGGCCGCCACTTCGACGGGGAGACCGAGCAGGTCGGCTTGTCTGGCGACGAGGTAGCCGTTCGCCGTCAGCCCGCCGTCCACTCGGAGCCGGTGGGGAGCCCGACCGAGAGCGGGAACCATGATTTCGACGAGGTCGGCGACGAGGTTGGCAAGGCCGTCGAGGGTTGAACGGACGACGTGGGCTCGACCAGCTCCGGTGCTCAAGCCACGGATGACGGCTCGGGCTTCGGGTCGCCACCACGGAGGTCCGAGACCGGCCAGGGCAGGCAGGACGGCGACGCCGCCGGTGTCGGGGACGCTGCGGGCGAGGTCCTCCGTCTCGTCAGCCGAGTCGATGATCCGGAGATCGTCCCGGAGCCAGTCGATGAAGGCACCAGCGGTGAAGACCCCGCCCTGGAGGACGGTCGCCAGGGTCCCGTCGGCAAGCTGCCACCCGACGGAGGTTTCGAGCTGAGGATCCGCGGTCCGCCGTTCCCCGGCGTTGCCGAGGACGAAGACTCCCGTGCCGTAGGTCGCCTTCAGGGCGCCAGGCTCGAAGCCACCGTGACCAGCGAGGGCTGCCTGCTGATCGCAGGCCATGGCGCGGAGCGGAAGCGGGCCACCCCACCGTTCGTGACGGATCTCGCCGAGGTCGCCGGTCGTCGGCACGACCCTCGGCAACGAATCGATGGGGACACCGAAGAGGGCGCTAAGCTCCGGGTCCCAGGCCAGGTCCGTCAGGGAGAAGAGCTGGGTTCGAGACGCCGTCGAGGGATCGGTCCGAGCATGTCGTCGTCCCAGGCGCCGCGCGCGATGTCGTAGAGAAGCGTGCGCGAGGCGTTGGTCGCGTCGGTGAGATGGTTGCGACCTCCGGTCAGCCGCCAGATGAGCCAGGCGTCGACGGTGCCGATCCTGAGGGCGCCCCGGCGGGCAGCAGCGGCGACGGGCTCGACGTTGTCGAGGAGCCAGCGCACCTTCCCGGCCGAGTAGTAGGGGTCGAGGGGGAGTCCCGTTCTGGCGCGGATGCGGGGCTCGACCCCTGTCTCTCGGAGGCGCTCGACGAGCGGGAGAGCGCGTCGGCAGTGCCAGACGACGACCGGGGACAGGGGGGCGAGGGTCGGCGTTCCAGGCAACGACTCTCTCGCCCTGGTTGTCGAGGCCGACAGCTGCCACGCCGGACGGACCACCGACGACCTGGAGGACCCGAGCCACGGTCTCGACGACGGACTCGAGGATCGATAAGGGGTCCTGCTCAGCCCAGTCTGGGTGGGGATGGTGGGTGTCAAGGGGTACGGCCGCCTGGGCGACGACGGCGAGGCGGAGGTCGTAGGCGATCGCGCGGGTCGAGGTCGTTCCCTGGTCGATGGCGACGCTGAGCGGTTCCTGCCTCATCTCGTCTCTCCACGCTCCGCAGCGCTCCTTCGGCGAGCAAGTTCTGTCTCCAGGTTCGTCACGAGGGTCGCTACCTGGCGCCGGAA
>FWWM01002947.1_pt1 | contig 13216 bp, 11 predicted proteins | sample 2228351 | NCBI WGS metagenome assembly FWWM01 (sample SAMEA103939774, study PRJEB20133) | metagenome | reverse complement strand
GTCCTGGGCGAGGGCTGGCTGGCCGACCCCGCCCCTGCCCCCGCCCGTCCGGCGCCCGCCCCTTCCACCCCGGCCCGGAAGGGGAAAGACCGGGCCCGTGGGGAACCGCGCCCGCCCCTTCCGCCCCGGCCCTGGTGGCCGGGGGTGGCGGCCTCAGGCCTGCTGATGGCCCTGATGCTCGCCCTGCTCTCGTATGAGTTCGTCACCAACCAGGGGCAGCGCCTGGACGCCCTTTCCCTCATCGTGACCAGCCTCACCCGCCTGCCGTTGCAGGGCAACCGGTTCTCCCCCTTCGTCCTGGTGATGTTCGGGCTCACCGGGGGCCTGGGGGCAGCACTGGTCCTGGCGGAAGGCATCCGGCGGGAGTGGATCCCGAGGCCTGCGCTCCCCGCGGCGCTCCTCCTGTATGGGGCGGTGGCGGGCGGGGGATGGCTGGCGTACACCCTGGCCCATGCGGGCCTCTTGGCTGCCCTGATCGCCCGCATCCCCCAGACCGTGGAGGACGTCCTCCGGCTGGCGGAGGGGGTGGCCGGGCTGATGGACTTCCTGGTCCTCTGCCTGTTCGTCCTGCTCGCGCTCCTGGCCTTCTTCCTCTCCCAGGAGGAGCCTGAGGGCGCGGCGGGGGCGGGGCTGGGCCTGCTCGCCCTCCCGCCGGCCTTCCTGGTGGCGGCCTTGTGGATCTGGAACGTCCACCTCAACCCGATCCGGGCCGATGCGATCTACAAGCAAGGGGATCCCTGGGACAAGCAGGGGCAGTGGGAGGTGGCCGTCCCGCTCTACCGGCGGGCGATCGAGCGGGCGCCGCGGGAGGATTTCTACTACCTTTGGCTGGGCCGGGCGCTGCTGGAGAAGGCGGCGCAGACGACGGATGCCGCCCCTCGGCAGCTGCCGGACGGGGTCTCCTTCGAGGAGGCCTTCCGGAGCCTGGCCTCGGAGCGATGGGTCACCCTCCCCCGCGGCGATCTGCTGGAGATCACCCGGGCGGTGCTGGAGCGGGCCCAGGCGCTCAACCCCCTGAACACCGACCACACGGCGAACCTGGCCCGCATGCACCGGCGCTGGGCGGATCTCCTCCTCGACCCCCGATACTGCCGGACGCGGATCGATCTGGCGGCGATGCCCCCCGAGTTCGTGCGCCACGTGGAGCAATCCGGCCGCTATTACGAGGAAGCGACCCGCCTGAGCCCCAACAACGCGGGGCTGTGGAACGAGTGGGCCAGCGTGGACCTCTACCTGCGCAACGACCTGGAGTCCGCCGAGCGCAAGCTGCGGCGCTCCCTGGCGCTGGACGATCGGTTCGATCAGACCTACCAGATCTACGGGGATCTCCTCCTGGTGCGCAGCGAGAAGGTTGCGGATGCGGCGGTGAAGCAGGCGGCGTGGGAGCAGGCGGAGGCGGTCTATCGCCGCTTGCTGGCCCTTCGGCCGGATTACGCCCTGGGGTGGGCGGCCCTGGCCTACGTGCAGGACCAGCTCGGGGCCTCAGAGGGGGCCCAGGCCGCCCGCGCGCAACTGCGGGCGCTCGCCGGATCCCGTCCGGAGCCCTGGCAGGCCATCGGCGATTTCTTCCTGAGCCATGCCGACTGCGCGCCGGACCGATCCCAAGCGCCGGCGCTGTATCGGGAGGCTGCCGAGGCCTACGGCCAGGCGCTGGCGGCGGATCCGGGCGCGTGGACGGCGGCCATGCGCCGGGGGTATGCGTTGCGGAACCTGGGCGATCTGGAGGGGGCCGCCGCTGCGTTCCGCCAGGCCCTTCAGGTCGTTGGGGAAGGGGCAAACGCGTGGCTGCTGTATCGGGAGCTGGCAATCACGCTGGCCATGGCGGGCCGGAAGGAGGAGGCGGAGGCGGCGGCCGGCCAGGCCTGGCGTCGGGCCCCGGCCGCCGAGCAGCCGGGCCTTCAATCCCTCTTCGCCCAGCTGGGCCTTTCCATCCGCCCGTAAGCCTCGTCCCTCTGCATCCCCAGAGGGCTAAAATAGAAAACCGGGATGCCGGCGCCGCGCTCCCGGAACTCGTGTCCGGCCTTCCCCGCGCCTGCGGGGGTGGAGATCCATCCTGATCAGGAGCGGAGCATGCGGTTCGCCCAACTGGTGGATTATTTCGAGCGCCTGGAAGGCACCACGAAGCGCCTGGAGATGTTCGACATCCTCAGCGAGCTGTTCCGGGCGTGCGATCGGGAGGAGATCGACAAGGTCGTTTATTTCTGCCAGGAGCAGCTGCTGCCCCCCTTCCGCGGGGTCGAGATCGGCATGGCGGAGAAGCTGATCCTGCGCGCCATCGCCCGCGCCGCCGGGGTGAGCGAGGCAGAGGTGGCGCGGCTGAACAAGGAGCGCGGGGACCCCGGCCTCGTGGCGGAGGAGCTGCTCCGCCGGCGGAAAACCTCCCCCACCGGCCTCCACGTCCGCGAGGTCTACGAGGCCCTCCTTCAGATCGCCCAGACCGCGGGCGAGGGGAGCGTGGAGCGGAAGGTCCAGATGCTCGCCGACCTCCTCCAGCGGTCTTCCCCGAAAGAAGCCCGCTACATCGCCCGCTTCGTCCTGGGCCGCCTGCGCTTGGGGGTGGGGGACCCCACGATCCTGGACGCCCTGTCGAAGGCTGTGGCTGGGGACCGGAGCCTGCGGCCGGACCTGGAGCGGGCCTACAACCTGTGCTCGGACCTGGGCCTGGTGGCTCGCACCTTCTTCGAGCAGGGGATCGAGGGGATTCGGGCCTTCCGCATCCGGGTGGGGAACCCGATTCGGCCGGCCTTGGCCGAGCGCCTCTCCAGCCCCGAGGAGATCGTGGAGAAGCTAGGCCGGTGCGCCGTCGAGGTCAAACTCGACGGGTTCCGCTGCCAGATCCACAAGGCCGGCGACCGGGTCGAGATCTTCTCCCGCAACCTGGAGCGGACCACCCCCATGTTCCCCGAGCTCGTCGAGGCGGTCCGCCAGCAGATCACGGCGCGGGAGGCCATCCTGGAGGGGGAGGCGGTGGCCGTCAACGAGGAGACCGGCGAGATCTACCCATTCCAGGTGACCGTCCAGCGCAAGCGCAAGCACGGCGTCGAGGAGATGATGCGGGAATACCCGCTGGTCCTCTTCGCCTTCGACCTTCTCTACGCCGACGGAGAGGATTACACCCCCCAACCCTACGCGGCCCGCTTCGAAGCCCTCGCCCGCCGGATCGTCCCCGAGGGCCGCATCCGCCTGGTGGACCGGATCGTCACCGACGACCCCCAGGCCATCCAGCGGTTCTTCGATGAGGCCATCGAGCGGGGCATGGAGGGCATCGTGGCCAAGCGCCTGGACACCCCCTATCAGGCCGGCGCCCGCGGCTTCCACTGGATCAAACTCAAGCGCTCCTACAAGGGCGAGCTGCGCGACACCATCGACGTGGTCGTGGTGGGCTACTTCCGCGGCCGGGGCATGCGGGCGAAGTTTGGCATCGGGGCCCTACTGGGCGCGGTGTATGATCCGGACTCCGATACCTTCAAGACGGTGGCCAAGATCGGCAGCGGCCTGACGGAGGAGGAATGGGTGCGGATCCGGGAGATCCTGGATGCGCTGCGGACGGATCACCGCCCCGCCCGAGTGGACTCCCTCCTCGAGCCGGACGTCTGGGTGGAGCCGAAGCTCGTCCTCACGGTCCTCGCCGATGAGATCACCCGCTCCCCGGTCCATACCTGCGGGAGGGCCGACGAGGAGCCGGGCTACGCCCTCCGCTTCCCGCGGGTGGTGGGATGGATCCGGGAGGACAAGGGGCCGGAGGATGCCACCACCGTGAAAGAGATCCTCTCGATGTTCCAGATGCAGAAGCGGGTGCAGCTGGGCGGATGAACCGCCACGCCGGAGGCCCCGGTGACCTACGATCTCCTCCTTACAAGATGTGACCGTGGTGGACCTCGGCCCGGAAGGGGTCGAGGTGCGGGCCGGGCAGGACGTTCTCATCCAAGGCCCCCGGATCGCGGCGGTTCAGCCCACCGGCCAGGGGGACCCCGCCGCCGCGGCCCGGGTGATCCCGGGGAGCGGCATGGCGGCCATGCCCGGCCTCATCAACGCCCACGCCCATGCCGCCATGGTTCTCTTCCGCGGCTCGGCCGAGGACGTGTCCATCGAGGAGTGGTTCAACGAATACATCTGGGCGATGGAGACCAACCTCACCCCCGAGGACATCTACTGGGGGGCCATGCTGGCGGCGGCGGAGATGATCGAGGGCGGGATCACCACCGTCGTCGATCATTACTTCGAAATGGATCAAGTCGCCGAGGCCTTCGCCGCCGCCGGCTTGCGGGCCCATCTCGCCTGGGCCATGTTCGGCCAGAACCCGCGGGAGGAGCTGGACCAGGCGGCGGCTTTCGCCGCCCGCTGGCATGGGGCCGCCGAGGATCGCATCCGGGTCTGGCTGGGCCCCCACGCCCCATATACCTGCCCTTTCGCCTTCCTTCAGGAGGTCGCGTGGGAGGCGAAGCGGCTGGGGCTGGGCATCCACATCCACGTCTCCGAGACGGCGGAGCAAGTGCAGGCCAGCCTGGAGCGCCATGGCGTCACGCCCATCGCGCTGCTGGAGCGCGCCGGCCTGATGGAAAGCCGGCTGCTCTGCGCCCACGCCGCCCACGCCACCCCGGAGGACATCGCACGGATGGCGGCGCATCGGGTGGGCGTGGCCCACTGCCCCAAGACTTTCCTGAAGCTGGCGGTGGGGATCGCTCCGGTGATCGCCATGCGGCAGGCCGGGATCCCAGTAGGCCTGGGAACGGACGGGGCGGCCAGCAACAACACCCTGGATCTGCTGGAGCAGATGCGGCTGGCGGCGTTGCTGCAGAAGCACGAGCGACGGGACGCGCGGGCGCTGCCCCTGCATGAGGCCCTGGCGATGGCCACCCGGGACGGGGCGCGGGCCCTAGGGGAGGAGGAGCGCCTGGGCCGCCTGGCGCCCGGCTGCCTCGCCGATCTCATCCTGGTGCGGCTGGACGGAGCCCATGTCCAGCCGGTGCATTCGGTGCAGGCCGCCCTGGTCTATTCGGTCCGTGCCAGCGATGTGGATACGGTGATCGTGAACGGGAAGGTGCTCATGCAGGGGCGTCGCCTGCTCACCCTGGACAAGGAAGCGATCCTACGCCAGGTCCGGGCCCGGGCCGAGCGGCTGGCCCAGCGCGCCCACGGGCGTCGCCTCCAGGTGTATCATTAGATCTCCCCCCATGCGCGGCGCAGGGGATCCCCCGCCCAGCGGGGGGGATCGGCGCGCGGTCCGTTCCTCCCCTCGGGCGGCTCCTCCCGTCGGATCCGCACGGCGACCAGCGTCCCGTCCGGCTGGCGCCTCGCCCGCACCTCGACCCAGTCGCCGATCTGCGGATCCCCTCGGATCTCCGTCTCCCCTGTGACCTGCACCGCGCGCCCGCCGATGACCCAGACGGATCCGGAGATCGCCTGGAGCACCCCCTCCCACTCGACCTCCTCCTCGTCCTCTATCTCCGGCGTCCGGGTCGGCCGGGGCGTTTCGGTCGGCTCCCGGGTTTTCTCGGGCGATGGGGTGGGCGTCCCCGTCGGCGCGGGGACAGCGGTCGCCGTTGCGGGGGGCGGCGTCTCCATCGGGGCGGGCGGCGCGCTCGGCGAAGGCGCCGGCGTCGCCCGGGGCGTCCGCGTCGGCGGAGGCGGGGGCGTCTCCGTGGGGGTCGGGATCGGCGTGGCGGTGGGGGTCGGCGTCTCCGAGGCCGCCTGGATCCGCGCCGCGACCAGCTGCCCCTCCGGCCCCAGGAAGGCCGTCACCCGAGCCGGCCGGCCCGGCGCGACCGGCCCGATGATCTCCGTCCCAGGGAGGATCTCCACCGGGACCCCGCCGATCCGCCACGTGGATCCCTCGATCGCCTCGACCGTCCCCTCCCAGGTCACGGCCCCGGCGCCGCGGCGCTGGGCGAGGGCGCGGTATTCCTCCCAGCGCCGGGCCGCGAGGGTCTCTTCCACCAACTGCCGCTCCACCGGGTCCAGGGTCAGGGCCAGCCAGATCTGCTCCTCGATCCGTTTCAGCCCATAGAGGGGATCCCCAGGCAGGCTGGGTTGGGCCATGGCATGGAGTGTCCCGGCGATGAGCAACAGGGCGGCGATCAGCCCCCCTGCCGGGGCATACCGAAGCCATCCGAACAGCCTCCAGATCCATGGGCGACGGGAGGCCCGGAGTTCCGCCGCGCGTCGGAGGAAAGCGGTTCGGGAGGCCAGCTCCGCCCGCAACGAGGGGGCGGGCGGCCGCGTCCCTTCCAGGAGGCGGGCCACATGGAGCAGCGGGGCCAGCTCCGGGTGGCGGGCGGCCGCCTCCTCCAGCGAGGCCCCCTCCCGGATGCGCTCCAGAGTCTCCTCCAGCACATCCTCACGTCGGGCCATGTTCATCCCGGAGATCCCGTAATCGTTTGGCGAGGGCTGCCAGAGCCCGATGTTGAAGCAACTTCACCGCCCCCACGCTCTTCCCTAGCTCTCGGGCGATCTGCGCCAGGGGGAGATCCATCCAGAAGCGCATCAGGATCACCGCCCGCTGATCAGGGGTGAGCTGCGCCAGCGCCGCGCGCACCCGCTCCCGCACCACCGCATCGCCCCGCTCCGCCTCCCCCGATCCTGCCCACTCCTCCTCCAGCGCGGTCTCGGGATGCCGGTAGCGGGCCCGATGGCGATCCGCCACGAGGTGATCAGCGGTCCGGAACAGCCAGGCCGCCAGGTGGCGCTCCGGTCCCTGTCCCCGATGGAAAGCCTCCAGGAGGCGGAGGAAGACCTCGGCGGTCACGTCCTCCGCCACCGCCCGTTCCCCCACCCGGCCGAGCGTGTAGAAATACAGCATCCGGTAATAGCGCGCGTGCAGCTCAGCCAGGGCCTCCGGATCCAGCGATCGCGCCCGGGCCAGCAGGGCCTGTTCATCCATCACCGTTCCGGACTGCTCCAGGAAGGTCTCCACGCCCCAGCGCCCTCATCGTATCCATCCCGGCGGGAAGGTGCCACCCCGCCACCCCGGCGGCGGGGGCGGTCCTTCACCGCGACCCGGTTCTCCTAATCCTCATCTTCATGCTCATCCTCGTGGGCCTCCTCCTCATGCCGATCCTCGTCTCCTTTCCGGTCCTCCTCCCGCTGGCCGTCCTTCCCCTTCTGGATGCTTCCGGAGCCGTCCTCGGATTGGTCCTCCAAGTGGATCTGAACCGCCCGGATGAAGCCGTCGGGCTGGAGGATCCCCTTCACCTCCACGAAGGCCCCCACCGTGATGGGCCCGTCGATCCGCGTGGTCGAGGTCACCACCACGGTGCGTCCGCCGATGCGGTAGCCGTTGGGGAGGATCTCCTCCACGCGTCCCTGGAACTCGATCTCCTGCTCTTCCTCCTCCTCCACGTGGATGCGGTGGGCGAGCACGGAGCCGTCGGGCTGGAGGATCCCTTCCACCTCCACGAAGGCCCCCACGGCGATGGGCCCGTCGATCCGCGTGGTCGAGGTCACCACCACGTGGACTCCGGCGATCTGGTAGCCGTCCGGCCGGATCGCTTCCACCACCCCTTCAAACCGGATCTCCCCCTTCAGGCGGATCCGGACCGCCTGGATGGTCCCATCGGGTTGGGGGATCCCTCGGACCTCCACCAGGCTTCCCACGGCGATGGGGCCTTCCACGCGGGTGGTGGCGGTGACGACCACCGTCTGGCCGGAGATCCGATACCCGTTGGGGAGCGCGGCTTCCACGATCCCGGCGAACTCGATCTCCGGCCGCTCCTCCTCCTCTCGATGGATCCGCAGGGCCAGGATGGTCCCGTCCGGCTGGAGCAGCCCCCGGACTTCTACCATGCTCCCCACGGTGATGGGGCCCTCGATTGGGGTAGTAGCGGTGACGATCACGGTCCGCCCGGCGATCCGGTAGCCATCGGGCTGGATCGCCTCGACGACGCCTCGGAATTCCACCTCGGCCTGCGGGGCTTCCACCCGGATCCGAAGGGCCAGGATGGAGCCATCGGCCAGGGGGGCTCCCATCACGTCCACCTGAGTGCCCACGGCGATGGGGCCTTCCACGCGGGTGGTGGCGGTGACGACCACCGTCTGGCCGGAGACCCGATACCCGTTGGGGAGCGCGGCTTCCACCACGCCTCGGAACCGGATGGAGGGGATCAGGGTGGGAGACGAAGCGGCCGCGATCTGGGCAGCTGGGTCACCCAGCGCGGCCGCCGATCCTTCGACCGGCCGCGCCCGAATCACGAGGGCGTTCACGACACCATCCATCTGGATCCCCCCATCTGGATCCCCTCCACCTCCACCGGGGATCCCACGCGGATCTCCCCGAGGACCTGGGTTTGGCCCGTCCAGCGGACCTGCTGTCCGGAGACCTGGAGGCCGTCGGGCCGAATGGCCTCCACCGTCCCGGTCCAGCGCACCGTCGTGCGGTCGCCGGTGGAGGGGGCGGCCATGCAGGCGGCCAGGGGGAGCAACAGCAACCCAAGCCCCAGGATGCCCAAGCGCCGCTTTTCTTTCATGGAAAGCCTCCTCTTTTCCGCGCTGCCGCCCCCCTGGGAGCGGTATGGTTCACCCATCATGTCGGGGATCCAGGAGGGAAGGTTACGGGGGCCCGATCGGGTTCCTGCGCCTTCAACGGCCCCGCCATGCGCTTGACAGCCTTTTCCCCCACGCGCTACACTATCCTTAGTGCTTCCGGGCGACGTGGGGAGTCCGCGGGGAAGCGGGCTGAGAGGGCGCCTTGCCGGCCGCGCGCCGGCCCCGGTGCCGACCCATCGAACCTGATCCGGGTCATACCGGCGGAGGGACGGTCGCCAGCGTCCGCTTCTTCCGCAACCCCGCCCCGTTTCCCTCCGCCGGCGATCCCCGGGATGAACGGAGCGGCTGGGCGATGCCCCTCGATCTGCGTCTGTATCTGATCCTGGATCCGGCCTTCACCGGCGGGCGGCCGTTGCTGGAGATCGCGGAGGCGGCGCTCCGGGGCGGGGTCACGGTGGTGCAGCTGCGCTGGAAGGCCGGGCCGTTGCGGGAGATGCTTTCCCTCGGCGAGGCCCTCCGCGACCTCTGTCGGCGATATGGGGTCCCCTTTCTGATCAACGACCGCGTGGACGTGGCCCTGGCCTTGCACGCCGATGGGGTCCATGGGGGCCAGGAGGATTTGCCGCCGGAGGTCGCGCGCCGCCTTCTGGGCCCGCGGGCCCTCATCGGGGTCTCCGCCCGCACGCCCGAGCAGGCCCAGGCGGCCGAGGCGGCCGGTGCGGATTACCTGGGTGTGGGCTCCGTGTTCCCGACCTCCTCCAAGGTCGATCCGGTCCTGATTGGGCTGGAAGGATTGGCCCGCGTCGCCCGCTCCACCCGGCTTCCCGTTGTGGCCATCGGCGGGGTGAGGGCGGAGAACGCGGCCGACTGCATCCGGGCGGGCGCCGTGGGCGTGGCGGTGATCTCCGCCATCACCCAGGCCCCCGATCCGGAGGGCGCCGCCCGCTCCCTGCGCCGCGCGGTGGATCAAGCCCTTGCGGAAGCCGGCCAGCGGGCGGCCAGGGCTCGTTAGCGCGGATTTGGGGGAAGATCTTCCATCTTGGGGCAGGAGGGAAACCCATGAGCGTGTTGCCGCGCGCCTTGACCATCGCCGGCTCGGATTCCGGCGGGGGAGCCGGCATTCAGGCGGATCTCAAAACCTTCGGCGCCCTGGGGGTTTACGGCATGAGCGTGCTCACCGCCCTCACCGCTCAGAACACCCAGGGGGTTCAGGCGGTCTTCGAGCTCCCGCCGGACTTTGTCGCGGCGCAGATGGATTCGGTCCTGGGCGACATCGGCGCCGATGCGGTGAAGACCGGGATGCTGGCCAACGCGGCCATCATCGAGACGGTGGCGGAGAAGCTCCGGGAATACCGGGTGGAGCGCCTGGTGATCGATCCGGTGATGCGGGCTAAGAGCGGGGATCCCCTCCTCCGCCCGGAGGCTCAGGAGGCCCTCATCCGTCACCTCCTCCCCCTGGCGCTGGTGGTCACCCCGAATCTCCACGAGGCGCGGGCGCTGGTCGGCCGGGACCTGCGCGCCCGGGCCGATATGCGGGAGGCGGCTCGGATCATCCATGGGATGGGGCCGCGCTGGGTAGTGGTGAAGGGAGGCCACCTGGAGGGGGATCACAGCGTGGACGTCGTCTTCGACGGGCGGGATTTCTACGAGCTGGATGCGCCGCGGGTGGACACGGTGAACACCCATGGGACGGGGTGCACGTTCGCCTCGGCCATCGCCGCCGGGCTGGCCAAGGGCCTGGCGCCCCTGGAGGCCATCCGTCAGGCGAAGGAATACCTCACCGCCGTGCTTCAGGCCTCCCGCGTGTTCAAGCTCGGCCAGGGCGCTTATGGCCCTATGGATCATTTCGCGCTGTGGAAGGCCCGCGCGCCGGCTGTGTCTTCCGGGTGATGGAAGGTTTTAGGGGAGCGGTCCTCCTTCGAGGGCGAGGCCGAGGAGGCCCAGCAGGAAGGTGAGGGCGGAGGCCTGGGCGAGCCGGCGCAACCCGGGGCCCCGCAGCCCGCCCAGCCGGGCCATAGGGATGTGGAACAGGAGGCTGGCCATGGAGGCCAGCACCACCCCGCGGCCGGCGGCTTCCACCGAGATCCCCCCCTGGGCGGCGAGGGTCGCCACCGCTGCCGCGGTCGAGGCGCTGCTCACCAGCCCCCCCAGGAGGGTGGCCGCCATCAGCCCCCCCGGCCCCAGGAAGCGGTCGGCCAGCGCCACGGCCGCCCGGATCAGCAGGTAGAACACCCCGAAGAGCAGGCTGTGCCGCAGGGAGAAGGGGAAGGCCAGCCGGATCGTCAGCGGGGGGGAGGAGGGGTCCCGCCGCACGGCCCACAGGGCCATCCCGCCGCTGGCCAGGGCCATCAGCCCCACGGCCAGCCAGCCGTGGAGCAAGGCGGCGGGCGCGAAGATCCCCAGGATCAGCCCGTTGCGGGCCATCATTGCGATGTTCGCCAGCAGCATCCCCTCCAGCGCCAGCGCCTGGGCCTCCTCTGCCTGCCCCCGGCAGCGCCGGGCCAGCTCGGAGACCGTCGCCGTGCTGTTCACCAGCCCCCCCAGGATCCCGGTGAAGTGGATCCCCCGCGCCCCATACAGCCGCAGCAGGGCGTAGTTCACCAGCCCGATCCCCGAGAGGATCACCACCACCAGCCACGCCGCCCGCAGGTTGATCAGCCCCAGGGGATCGATCGAGGGTGGCAGGCCCTCCGGCAGCAGCGGATACACCACCAATGTCAGCACCCCGAACAACACCAGGGAGCGCAGCTCCTCCAGCGACAGCCCCACGGTGAACCGCACCAGCTCCGCCTTCCACGCCAGCAGCATCGTCACCAGCACCGCCGTCGCCGCCGCCGCCAGGGCGTATCCCTGGGCGACGCTCATCCCCAGCAGCAGCGTCACCAGCAGGGCCACCGAAGTGGTCATCTCCAGGGAGCGGTCTACCAGGATGCTGCGCACGTTCAGCAGGCTCACCAGGGCGATCGCCGCCCCCAGGACAAGGAAGGCGGCCACCGGATGCAGCAGCCAGGCCAGACACCCGGCCAACGCCGCCAGGGCGAATGTCCGCAGCCCCACATCCTTATGCGCCCACTCCCGTTCCAGGCCGATCAATAGTCCAATCCCCAGCGAGATCCCGATCGGCTCCATATACGTCCGGAAATCCCCCATCCGCCTCGCTCCAAGCCCCAAGATGATGGGGAGGACCAAGGAGGACGCTCTCCAGCGTCCTCATCCCCTCGCTTCGGGGGCCATTGTAATCCGGTTTCCCGTCCGCCGGGGCGGATGGGCGGGATCCCTCCATCAGGGAGCGGAATCTCCGGAGGGAATGGGATCTCCGGGGGTGGCGATCGTCGGGGCGCCGGGGGCGTTCGGCCGGGCCCGCGTCCGGGACGCCCCGGGGGAGGGCGCTGGGAGAGCACCTCCCGGGCCCGGTTCGCGCGCTCCAGGGCCCGTTCCAGGGCAGGCCGGGCGGCGGGGGGAACCCGGTCGCGGAGCGCGAGGAGGAGGCGTTGGTGCGTTTCGACCGCCCGGAGGGCTCGCTCCCGCGCGGCGGGGGAGTCCGGCCGTTGTTGGGCCAGTGCGAGCAACCGGATCAGCAAGCGGGTGGATTGCTGGAGGACGGCGGGATGGATGGGCCGCCCTTGCCGTTGGACGGTTTCGATCTCCTCCGAGCGGCGCTCGAGCTGTCGGATCACCACCGGGAGGGGGTTTCCCTGTCGCTCCGCCCAGGCCAGCTCGGCGGATTCCTTCAGCAGCTTGAGCGGATACAGCGGGTCGCCGGGCATGCTGGCCTCGGCCGCGTGCATGCCGAGGGTGCCCCCGCCGAGAAGGAGCGCCAGCATCAGTCCCGCGGCGAGCAGGGCGGAGACCCATCGGTGTCCCGGATGCCACGCCGAGCGGGCGGGTTGCATCCGTTGCGCGGCGGCCATCACGCGTGCCCGCCCCCGCCGGAAGGCCTCCGGGCGGGGGGGTGGGATGTTGGTGCCTTGCAGTTGAAGGGCGAGTTCCAGCAGCGGTCGAAGCGCCGCTGCATCGGCGGGGTAGCGGGCGAGGACCTGCTCGATGTCCGCGCCGGCGCGGATTTCATCCAGGCAGCGGGCCAGGGCTTCCTCGAGGGGGATCTTCCTCATTCGCATCCCATCTCCTCCAAGCGCCGTCGGAGCGCGGCCAAGGCTCGATGTTGCAGCGCCTTGATCGCGTTGGGTGATTTGCCCATCCGTTGTGCGGTCTCCTCCACCGAGCGGCCTTCGATGAATCGGTGGAAGAGCACCTCTTGCTGATCGGGGGTGAGGGTCCGCAGTGCCCGCTTCACGCACTCCCATCGCCCCCGGGCCTCGATCTGCTCGATCTCCCCATCGATCCCTGGCGGGTGCTCGGGGTCCTCAGGGAGCGCGATGGGTTCGCGGGGTTGGATCCGATAGTGGTCTATGAGCAAGTTGCGAGCGATGGTGTAGAGCCAGGCCAGGAAGGGATGGCCTCGCATCCGGTATCGGGGCAGGTGTTCGATCATCCGCACGAAGACCTCTGCGGCCAAGTCTTCTGCTGTCTCCTGGTCCTCTAATCGGATCCAGAAATAGCGATAGATCGAAGCGTAATAGCGATCGTAGAGCCATCCCACGGCCTCGGGATCGCCCGCCTGGGCCCGCTGGATGACCTCCACCTCGATGGAGGTCTCATCGGAAGGGATCGGGCGTGGGGGGTGCGAGGGCTTCTTCATCGAAAGGGCTTCCCGATCCGTTTAACGGGTGTTCTC
>FWWM01013435.1_pt1 | contig 13221 bp, 6 predicted proteins | sample 2228351 | NCBI WGS metagenome assembly FWWM01 (sample SAMEA103939774, study PRJEB20133) | metagenome | reverse complement strand
GCGGGGAGGCGGCTGACGGAGGGGGCGCGGGAGCGGATCCGGCAGTTGCGGGAGGAGGGCCGGCCCATCGTGGTCGTCCAGGACGGCCGCGTCGAATGGCCGGAATAACCCGGCGAGGAGAGGCGAAGGCTTCGCCGATGGCGACGCGGGGGAGCGAGTGGGGGGCGGGCCCATGCTGTCCGTGGGCCCGCCCCCTTCTTTATAGCTTGGCATAGCTTGGCGACTAATAATTCCTCAGCACCAGAGGGAGGTAGAGCTGGTGGATTGCCCAAAACCCCACCACATCCACCGGCGTGGTGCGCCAGGCCGTGCCGTCGCTCAATTGACCGGCCGTATAATAGTCCCACAGATGGAGGAGCCGCTTTCTTTCCCGGGCGCATGCCGGACCCCACGTCGGCATCGCGGCCCATCAGCCATCCTACCTCTCGGCCCGGCCGGATTTCGAGATGCGGGCCCCACCGTGGGGCCGGAAAAGGTGAACCCCAAGCGTTTGGGGGAGGGCAAACCATGAGCGCGGGCCTGCGGACGCTCAGGGAAGCCTGCGTGCCCAAGGCGGAAGTGCTGGAGGGTCAAATCCGCGATGAGATGTTCGCGGCAAGCCTCTCGGACGTCATCCACGGACGGGCGCACCCCATCTACCAGGACCCGGTCCGGTTCTTCGCCAATACCTATCCCACCGAGCGCACCCGCTCATTCCTGGGAGAGGTGCTGAGGCGGCTCTCCGGGGCCGACCCAACGGCCGGCGCCCTGTTCCGGCTGGACACCCCCTTCGGCGGCGGCAAGACCCACGCCCTCATCGCCCTTTACCACCTGGCCACCTGGCGTCCGGTGGCCGCCGAGGTTCTCGAACGCTTCCGCCTCGATCCGGCGATGATCCCGCCCGAGCCCATCCAGGTGGTGGGGGTCACCTGTGATCAGGACCTGGACCCGGCCAACGGGGTCGAGAAGGGGGGCGTGCGGATCCACCATCTGTGGGGGGAGATCGCCTTCCAACTGGGTGGCCCTGAGGGCTACAAACTCGTCGAGCGCAGCGACGCGGAGGGGATCGCGCCGGGGCCGCACTTCCTGGAGCGGTTGATCGGCGATCGCCCGGTCCTGATCCTCCTCGATGAACTGGCGCCTTATATGCGCATGATGGGACGGGCGGCGGGCCAGCTGCCGGTCTTCATGAAGGCGCTGGCCGGTTGGGTGGCATCCTCCCCCCGCGCCGTCCTCGTGCTGACCCTGGCCTGGGACCCCCGGCGGGGTGCCGCCGGCGACGCCTTCGCGGCCGAGACGCAGGAACTGGCCGAGGCCCTCGCGGCCGCGTTCGCCGAAACCCAGTCCGTGGTCGCCCGGCCGGCCAAGGTGGTGACCCCCTCCGAGGCCGCCGACATCGCCCCCATCCTGCGCCAGCGGCTGTTCGAGCGCGTGGATCCTGTGGCCGCTTCGGCGGTGGCCGAGGCCTACTTCGTCGCCCTGCGCGGGGCCGAGCAGCGAGGCTACCCGCTTCCGGCCGCCACGGTCCAGGCCGCCTACCGCCAGCGGCTGGAGCAAAGCTATCCCTTCCACCCCGCCCTCATCGAGGTGTTGGACGGCAAGCTGGCCACCATCCCCAACTTCCAGCGGACCCGCGGCGCCCTCCGTCTGCTCAGCAAGGTCATCCGCCGCCTGTGGCGGGGAACGGGGGCGGATGAGTGGCTCATCCATCCCTTCTCCATTGATCTGTCCGACCCGGACATCGTGGACGAGCTGACGGGGCGCCTGGACAAGGCCGCCTTCCGCTCGGTGGTCGCCTACGACATCGCCCGCGAGGACGGGGAAGGCCACGCCCAGGTGGTGGATCGGGAGCGGTTCGCCGAGCACCCGCCCTACGCCCGACGGGTGGCAACCACCATCTTCCTGCACAGCCTGCCCGAGCCGCCCGCCCGCGGGGTGGACCTGGACGAACTGATGGCCGCCACCCTGATGCCCGGCGACGACCCCGCCCATATCCAGAAGGCCCTCGAATACCTGCTGGAGGAGGCATGGCATCTCGACTTCGAGGGCCGGCGCTACGCCTTCCGCACCGAGCCCTCCCTGAGCAAGATCGTGCAGGATGAGGCCGAGGCCACCCCCCTGCATGAGGCGCGCCGGGAGGTGGAGCGGCGGATCGCACAACTCTGGCGGGATGCCGGGTTGCAGGTGCGCCTCTTCCCCAGCGACCCCGCCGATCTGGAGGACGATACCAAGGGCCGGCTGGTGGTGTTGCACTGGGACACGGCGTCCTTCCGCGAGGGACAGAAGGCAGTGCCGGACAAGGTGCGGGAGTTGTGGGAATACGCCGGCGTCCAGCGCGCCTACCGTCGGTTCCGGAACACCCTCTACTTCCTGGTGGCCGACGCCGACCGCCGCGAGCGGATGGTGATCCAGGCCCGACGGTATCTCGCCCTCGACCGCCTGCGGCGAGATGCCCGCCGGCTGGATCAGTATAAACTCGGCAAGGAGCATCGGCAGCGGCTGGAGGAGTGGCACAAGGAGGCCGACCTCCACGTCCGGCAGGCCATCACCGGCGCCTACTGTCACCTCTTCTACCCCACGGGCGACCCGGAGGCGCCCTACAGGCCGTTCGCCCACGAGCGCCTCCACATCGAGGACCAGGGCGAACCCAAGGCCAACCACACCGAGGCGGTCCTCAGGCGGCTGCGCGATCTGGAGAAGGTGAAGAGCGCCGACGACGAGCCGCTGGCGCCCGCCCTGGTCCGAAAATGGATCTTCGGCGAGGAGGAGGGCGCCGTCCCCCTGCAGGCCGTGTTCGAGCGCTTCGCCGAGCGCGTCCGGCTCCCCCTCCTCCTGGAGCCCACCTACCTGAAGGAGGTGGTGCGCCTGGGCCTCCGCGCCAGGGAATGGCTCTACTACGACCAGCGGGCCCACCTGGCCTACGACGCCGACGAGCACATATCGGACATCGTCATAGACGGCGAGCACTGGTTGATGCTGCCGGCCGAGGCGAAGAGGCGCGGCGTCCCTATCTTCAAGAAAGAGACGGAGCTGAAGGAACTGAAGGAAAAGGGAGAGGGGGGCGTTGCGCCCCCGATCGCCACGACGTCACTGCCTGGGCCGGAGATACGGGTAGTGGAAGAAGTGGAAGTGGAAGGCGACCCGGGGCGGGCGCTGGCCGAACTGGCCGCCCGGGCCCAGGACGCCCGACGGACGTCCGTCGCCCGGCTGGAGGTCTTCTGGCAGGGCGGCGGGCGGGACGCCCACGCCCGCCTCTCCGCCCTGCGCAACGTCCTGGGCCACCTGGCCCGGGCCCGGGCCCAGGTGCGGGTGGACCTGGCCGTAGACTATCCCGACGGCGGCGCATGGGAGGCCCGCTTCCGGGGCCCGGCCGACCGCTACCGGTCCCTGGCCTCCACGCTGGAGGCGCAGGCGGGCCAGGCGCAGGACGCCCACGTCAACGTCACCCTTTCCCTCGAGTTCCCGGAGGGGCTGGCGGTGGGCGGCCCCGACTACCGCGACCTGCGCGAGGTGCTGGAGCTGGCCGGCCTCGGCCACGTTCGCATCGTCGCCCGGCTATCCTCAGGAGGGGCCTCATGATCACGGCCGCATCGGTCGTCCGACGGGGTCGGGCTCAGGAGGCCTACCGGCCCTTCACCCTGACCGTGGACCTGCACGCCCCCCGCATCGTCGTCAGTTATCGCGGTCCCTCCCCGGCGGAGAACGGGAAGGCGGAGCGGCTGATCACGTTGCAGGGCCCCCGGGCGAGGGCGGTGATGCCCGCCCTGTTGGAGCTGCTGCACGGCGCCGGCTACTCCCTGCCGCGGCTGGAGGCGCGCGGCCGGGGCCGCTTCCGCCTGGGCGAGTGGTTGGGAGCGCGGGTCGTGCTGCTGCTGTGGGCGCTTGAGCCCGTCCAGAAGCCCGGCCGGGCCGCCCTCATCCGCGCCGGCATCCTCTCCATGGTGGACGAGGAAGTGCTGTATTGGTATGCCAAGGCCCTGGTGGACCGGAGGGCGGCGTGGCGCCGGCGGCAGAACGCCCTCAAGGCCCTGAGGGTGCTCCTGGCGGGTGAGTGAGCGAGGAGGGAAGCGATGGGCGTCCGCCGTCTCATCGAGGAGTGGCTCCCCATCAAGGAGATCGGGGTCGAGTGCCGGCGGGAGCGTCAGGCGAGCAGCGCGCTTCCGCCCCTCTACTTTCTGCACGTCTGGTGGGCGAGGCGGCCGCTGGTGGCCAGCCGGGCGGCGGTGCTGGGGGCGCTGCTGCCGGCCTGGGAGGGGAACGAGGCGATCCTGCGGCGCCATTTCCCCGACGAGGCGGCCTACCACGCCTGGTTCAAGCGCATGCTGGGGATCCTCGGCGACCCCGTGGCGGCACAGGCCAAGATGGAGGCGATCCGTAGGGGCATACTACAAGTCGAGGGCCAAGAGGCTAAAGCCTTCACCTACGGGCGGGCCTTCCGCACGGTCCTGGAGCCGCATGACCTGAACGTGATCCGGGACATCATCCGGCAGGTGCACGGGTGTGATATCCCTGTCGTTATGGATCCTATGGCAGGGGGTGGCTCCATCCCCTTTGAGGCGCTGCGGGTGGGAACCTCGGCCCTCGCCGTAGAGTTAAACCCTGTTGCATGTGTAGTCCTTGAAGCCACGTTAAGGTTGCCTCTGTTATTTGGCAAGTCGCTCGCCCGAGAGATTGTCCATTGGGGGAGGCGCTGGATCGAAATCGCAGCCCCCAGGCTTGAGCCTTTCTATCCGCAGCCCTTTTCAGATGGAAAGGCTATGGCGCGTCTCTGGGCGCGGACGGTGCCCTGCCCAACCACCGGCAAGCCGGTGCCCCTCTCGCCCAACTGGTGGCTCCGGCGCCCCTCAGGCGACGACGAGGAGGCGGTGGCCGTCCATCTCCTCTGCCGGCCCGAGTGGGACGAGTGCCGCTTCGAGATCGTCCGCGGCCCCAAGGGGCGCCTGGCGGAGCGCCACGCCCCCGACCGAGGGACCGTCCGCCGCGGCAACGCCGTCTCGCCCTGGACTGGCGACCCTATCCCCGGCGACTACATCAAGCGCTGCGCCCGGGAGGGCCGCATGGGCGCCCAGCTCTATGCGGTCGAAGTGGTTGGAGACGGCTGGCGAGAGTTCAGGATCCCTCCTCCTCAGGAAACCGAAGCAGTGCGCCAAGCGGAGGCGGCCCTGCGGGAGCGCTGGGACCGGTGGCTGGAGCAGGGCCTCATTCCCACGGAGGAGTACCCGCCGGAGGCCAACGACCCGAGGCCCCGCATCTACGGCATGGACCGCTGGTATAAATTGTTCTCCCCCCGTCAGCTCCTGGCCCTCTGCACCTACCTGGAGGCGCTGCGGGAACTGGCCCCCGAGATGGAGCGGGCGCTGGGCCGGGAGCGGGCCGCCGCCGTCCGCACCTACCTGGCCCTGGTGCTGGATAAAGTGGCCAACTACAATTCGACGCTCTGCAACTGGCATCCGTTGCGCAATCAAATAGCGAATACATTCGATCGCCACGATTTCGCTTTCAAGTGGTCCTTCGCCGAGATGAACATGGCCCTCAAGGACCGTGGGGGGTTTGCCTGGGCCCTCGACCAGGTGGTGGAGGCGTATGAGGGGCTGTGCGAACTTCTGGAGCCCTCCCGCCCCCTCTTCCCCGCCGCCCCGCCCCGGCCGCCCGCCCGGGTGATCATGGCCAACGCCGCCTCCCTGCCGGACCTCCCCGACGCCTCGGTGGACGCCGTGGTGGTGGACCCCCCCTACGGCAACAACGTCATGTATGCCGAGCTCTCGGACTTCTTCTACGTCTGGCTGAAGCGCTCCCTGGGCGACCTCTACCCGGACTGGTTCCGCACGGAGCTCACGGACAAGCACGCCGAGGCGGTGGCCAACCCCGCCCTCTTCCGGGGCCAGCGGGGCAACCCCTTGGAACTGGCCACCCGCGACTACCTGCTGAAGATGCGGCGGGTCTTCCGGGAGATGCGGCGGGTGGTCAAGCCCGAGGGGGCGATGGTGGTCATGTTCACCCACCGCGAGACGGAGATGTGGAACGCCCTGGGCCTGGCCCTGCTGGAGACCGGCTGGGAGATCGGCGCCTCCTGGCCGGTGCACACCGAGTCGGAGCACAGCCTGCACCAGGCCAAGAAGAACGCCGCCCGCAGCACCATCCTCCTCTTCTGCCGGCCGCGCCGCCATGCCCAGGGGCCCTCCTACTGGGACATGGCCCTGCAGCAGGAGGTGCGGGCCGTCGCCCGGCGCAAGGCCCAGGAATACCAGCGCTACGGGGTGGAGGGGGTGGACCTCTACCTGGCCATCTACGGCCCCGTGCTGGGGGTGCTGTCCCGCCACTGGCCCATCCTCAGCGCCCAGGTGGACCGGGAGACGGGGGAGGCGAGGGCGCTGGAGCCGGAGGTGGCCCTGAGCATCGCCCGCCAGGAGGTGTTCGCCCTGCGCAAGGAGCAATTGCTGGCGGGGCGGCCGGCCGGATGGGACGCCGCCACCGAGTGGTATATCCTGGCCTGGGACGCCTTCCGGGCGCGGGAGTTCCCCTTCGACGAGGCCCGCAAACTCGCCCTTTCGGCCGGCATCGAGGTGGAGGACCTCATCCGGCGTGACCGGCTGCTGGCGCGCAAGGGGGACACGGTGCGCCTCCTCGAGCCGCGGGAGCGCCTGGGCGAGAACCACGTCAACCCGCGGCGGGCGTCCTTCCCCCGCCTGATTGACGGGCTCCACACGGCCATGTGGCTCTACCTGGAGGAGGGGGACCGGGCCTGTCGCCGGTTCCTGGAGCAGGCGGGCTACCTCAAAGACCCCGATTTCCGCGCGCTGGTGGAGGCGGCGATCCGGAGCATCCCCAGGGCACGGCGATACGAACGGGGGCGGCCGGCGGGCTTCCTCCTGCCCGAGGCCGAGGCGCTGGAGCGGATGCGCCTCACCTTCTTCCCCGACGTCCCGCCGCCGCCCGAGCCTGCGGAGGTCACGCCGGAGCAGGGCCGGCTCGAAGGGCTGGAGGAACAGGAAGAGGAGGAGTAGGGCGAAGTGTCCCTGCGCGACTACCCCTGGAAGTCCGCCTACGGACCGGCGGACCGCCCGCTGGAGACCTTCTACCTCCCGGCCCTGTCCCGGGCGGTCCGCTACGACCGCATCGCCGGCTTCTTCTCGTCCTATGCCCTGGCGGTGGCGGCCCAGGGGGTGGCCCGGCTGGTGGCGCGGGGCGGCCGCATGCGCCTGCTGGTGGGGGCCCAGCTCTCCCCGGAGGACGTGGAGGCGCTGCAGCGGGGCGCGGCGCTGCAGGAGCGCCTGGCCGCTTCCTTCCTGCGAATGCTGAACGACCCCCAGGCGCTGGCCGACGCCCTGCTGCGGGAGCGGCTCCAGGTTCTGGCATGGCTGGTGGCCCACGGGCGGCTGGAGGTGCGGGTGGTGGTGGAGGCCGACCCCGACACCCGACGGCCGGTGGCCTCGGGCGGTTACTTCCACGCCAAGGGCGGCGTCCTGTGGGACGAGGCCGGCGACGGCATCGCCTTCTCGGGCAGCATCAACGAGACGGCCACCGCCTGGCGCAACAACTACGAGACCTTCCACGTCTTCTGCTCGTGGCGGGAGCCGGAGCACTTCCGCCATGAGGCCGAGACGTTCGAGCGGCTGTGGGAGAACATGGAGCGGGGCTGGCTCACCGTGCCGCTGCCGGAAGCGGTGCGGCGCGAACTGGTGCGGATGGCGCCCGTCGAGCCGCCGACGGAGGAGCCGGCCCTGCGGCCGGTGCGGCCGGAAGACGAGCGGCTGCGCTGGGCGGCCCAATTCATCCGCGACGCCCCCTTCCTGGTCCACCGGGGATGGCGGGTAGGGGTCGAGACGGCGCCCATCCGACCCTTCCCGCATCAGCGGGCGGTGGCCTACGACGTGCTCGACCGCTTCCCCTGCCGGCGGCTCCTGGCCGATGAGGTGGGGCTGGGGAAGACCGTCGAGGCCGGCTTCATCCTGCGGTCGCTCCTCCTGTCGGGGTGGGTCAGGCGCTGCCTGATCCTGGTGCCGCGCAGCCTGGCCAGGCAGTGGCAGGAGGAACTGCGGGAGCGCTTCGAGGTGGAAGCCCCGTTCTACGACGGCGAGCGGTTCGTGTGGTTCGCGCATCCCGCCAACCGCTATCAGGAAGTCCCCCCAGGCCAAAGCCCCTGGGAGATGCATCCGATCGTCATCGCCTCGGCGCAGATGGTCCGGCGAGAGCCCCGGGCCCAGAGGCTCCTGGAGGCCCCGCCGTGGGACCTGGTGATCGTGGACGAGGCGCACCACGCCCGCCGCCGCGACTTCCAGGACCTGAGCCGCTACCGCCCTAACAAACTGCTTGGGTTGCTGGAGCGGCTCCGGGATCGGACCCGCGGCCTTCTGCTCCTGACCGCCACGCCGATGCAGGTGCATCCGGTGGAGCTGTGGGACCTGCTGCGGTTGCTGGGGATGCCGGGCAGGTGGCAACGCGACCCGGAGGCGTTCCTCACCTTCTTCCAAGAGCTCGCCAAGCCTTTCGAGGAGGTGGACTGGGATGCGGTGCTCTCCCTTGTCCGCGAGGCCATAGCCGCCTGGGGTTGGGATGAACGGTGGGAACGGAATGCGAAGGAGGACATCGGGCCTGTCAGCCTCGAGCGCATCCGGGGCGTGGTGAAGGGCGGGGGGCGCAAGGTGGCCATGGGGCTGTCGGAGAGGGAGCGGGCCTGGCTCGTGAGGGCGGTGCGGCACCACTCGCCGGTGGGAAGGCTCGTCTACCGGCACACCCGCAGCCTCCTCCGGGAATATCACCGGCGCGGCTGGATGCAAGAGCACGTGCCCGAGCGGAGGCCGGAACCGGTCTGGTTGGAGATGTCGAGGGAGGAGGAGGCCCTGTATCGCGCCGTGGAGCGCTACATCAGCGCCTACTACAGGCGCTATGAAGAGGTGCGACAAGGGCTGGGCTTCGTGATGACCGTCTACCGGCGCCGCCTCACCAGCAGCCTCTTCGCCCTCAAGCGGAGCCTGGAGCGGCGGAGGCTCTTCCTGTTGGGGCAATGGTCGGACGAGGAGAGGCCCGCCGGCCTGGAAGATGAGGACATCGAGGAGGCGATGTTGGACGAGGACGCCTTCGAGGGGCTGGCGCCCCCCGCCTTCCGGAACGAGGAGGTGGCCGAGATCGAGCGCCTGCTGGCGTCCCTGGAGCCGCCCCCTCGGGAGACAAAACTGGAGGCGTTGTTGGATCGCCTGGAGGATCTCCTGCGGCGTTGGGACCAGGTGCTGGTGTTCACCCAGTATACGGACACCCTGGACTTCCTGCGGGAGGAGCTGCGGCATTCGTTCGGCTCCCGGCTGGGGTGCTATTCGGGGAGGGGCGGCGAGGTGTGGGACAACCGCGAGGGCAGGTGGGTAAGGGTCAGCAAGGCGGAGGTCCAGGACAGGTTCGAGCGGGGTGATCTGAAGGTGTTGATCTGCACCGACGCGGCCGGGGAGGGCCTCAACCTCCAGAACTGCGGCGTCGTCATCAACTACGACATGCCCTGGAACCCCATGCGGGTGGAGCAGCGCATCGGCCGGATAGACCGGATCGGCCAACGACGGCGGGAGGTGCTTGTCTTGCACTTCTTCTACGGCGGGACCGTGGAGGCCGACGTCTACAGCGCCCTCAGCCGGCGCATCGGCTGGTTCGAGAACGTGGTCGGGGAGCTGCAGCCGATCCTGCAACGCGCCCACGACGTGCTCCGGAGGGTCGCCGTGCTGGCACCGGAGGAGAGGGGGCCGGTCCTGAGGCAGGAACTGGAGGCGCTCGCCCGGGTCGAGCCCCTGCCTGCCGTCGAGGATTGGCGGTTCGACGGGGAGGGCCGCCGGCCGGAGGCCCCTCTGGTCAAAGAGGACTTGGAGCCCTTCCTGTCCAGGTTCAAGGGTGGAGGCGTGGTGGTCCCCGGCGGATGGGGGAAGGAACGGGAGCCGGGGGTCGGCGTCCCGGAGGTGGGATGGAGGTGGCCGCCGCTTCCGCCGCCGCCCTCCAGGCCGGACATCGTGCGGCTGGAGCGGATAGACGGCGTCCGCAAGGTGGGCTATTACCGGTTCCGGAACGGCGACTGGCAGCCGATCCGCACCCTCCACCAGCTCCTCGAGGCACTGCCAGAGCAGCCTCCCGCCGTAGCGCCGTCCCCTGCTGAGGCCGAGCGGCGCTTTGAGCAGGATTGTCGGGGCGTGCCGGTAGAACAACTGACGGGATGACCCCGCCGTAAGGCCCGCCCGCAGGCCGCCCTAAGCCCGGCCCGCGAGTTCCTCCAGCCTCCACGGGTGCGCCGGCCTCGGGGCCACCACCCGGATGCCCGTCCCCTTCAGCCGTTCCTCGAACCAGCCCGGGCGCTCCGTGTGGATCGGGATGACGCAGTCCGGATCGGCCTCCTCGATGAACCGCAGGAGGTCCGCCGCGGAGGCGTGCCCGGAGGCATGGAGCCCCCGCTGGCCCTCCGGCACCTTCCACCCGAACTCCTCCAGCGGCAGCCCCACATATCGCATCTCGAAGTGATCCAACCAATTCCGCAGCCGCCGGAGGTCCAGCCGGGACTCTTCGTCGAAGGCCTCGTGGCTGGAGTAGAGATAGAGGCTGCCGGGGCGGGGCCGGATGCTCGGGAGATCTTTCAGATCGAAGAAACTGAAACACAGCACCAGTTCGTCCTGGCGGCAGCCGACCTCCTCCGGCGAGATCAGGACGCCGGCGTGTCGTTCGTAGACTTTCTTCTCCCAGGAGTCTGGCTGGGCTTTGGGCTGGCAGTAGATGAGCACATCCAGCCCGGAGCCGACGGCGGGCAGGGAGGGGTCCGCCAGCCGTGCCGCGTCCAGGAGGTAGGCGTCCTCGGCCTTGATGACGAGCCGGCGACCCGCGGCCCTCGCCGCGCGGTGGAAGATCTGCAGCCGCTCGAGGTGGCGGGGGCCGAAGTCCGCGATCACCAGCCCCCGCGCCCCTCTCAGGTGCGCCGCCGCCTGCTCCTCCACCTCGGCCTCCGAGATCGCCGCCTCCTCCCGGCCCGCCCGTGTCCCCTCGCATAGCAGCACCAGGGGTCTAAAGGCCCGCAGGGCCCGGGCGAACTCCAGGCTCCACCGGCCGTTCGCGCCGTGCAGCCGCAGATCCCCGGTGTAGGCCACGTAGACCTCACCCGTCTCCACCACGAAGCCCGCCGCCCCCAGGACGGAGTGGTCCACGGGAAACCAGCGGACCACAAACGGCCCCAGGCGCACCGCCGGCCCGGCCAAACGCAGAGGGATGGGGTCGAGCGGCCGTCTCAAAGGGATGCCTGCCCAGAAGGCCTTCGCCTCTTGGCTCAGGGAGGAAGCGAAGACCATGAAGGGACGCTGGCGGGCGGCGTCCTGATTGCGGGCGCTCAGCAGACCGGTGTTGGGATCCACCTTCCTGGGAACCGCATACACGATCTCGGATTCGAAGTCGGTCCGGCCCGTGTCCTGGAGGGCCTTCATGATTACGGCGGACATGAGGGTGCAGATCACGGGCACGTCCGTGCGAACGAAGGAGATGTATCCGCAGTGGTCCAGGTGGGCGTGGGAGCAAAGAACCGCTGCCACCTCGACCCCGCGGAGGTCCCGGTATTCGGGGGCTCCCCGAAGGTGCTCCCACAGTCCTTCCGGGCGATGCCCGGGATGCATGTCCTCGCGGTAAAGCCCCTCCAGGGGCGGCAAAAGCCCCATCGCCAAGGGGTCCAGCAGGCCGAAGGCCGGTCTGGGGTTGAGGTATTCCTCGTAGAATCGGCCCCGCCGCGCATAGGAGATGCCGAAGTCCAGCAGGAGCGCCGTGTCCCCTTCCCGCAGGAGGATCTTGTTCCCCCCGATCTCCCCGACGCCCCCGAACAGCTCCAGGGTCGCCATGGCCGCACTCCCTTTGAGGGGAATGATCACGCTGTATAGCCGCTCGGCGGAGGGGGCTTCACCCCCACGGGACGACCGGCCTCGCCTTGCTCCGCGGGCCCGGCTTCCGGTGGGCTGCGCAGAGGGCTGGGAAAAGGCCGGTGCCCTCCTTGGGCTGCTGCCGCGGCGGATTGAGGGACATACCCTCGGGGGAAACTCCATCGGCGCGCCTGGAGGCCCGCCGCATCCGGTGGGTGGACCCTCGCGGCACGGTGTTCAGCGTCCGACGTGACGAGGTGATGTGGAAGGATCAACAGAAATAAAAAAGAATCCGGTGAGCATCGCGCCTGGCAAGGGGGAACGGGCCCCGGTTCAGCTTCTCGATCTTCTGCTTGCGCACTCCGTAGAAGCCCGGGGGTTCGGCGAAAGCCGGCACGGCAGGCGGTGGATGGGCGATTCCGCATGGCTTCATGCGGAAATGGTTTCAAAGGCTACCTGCAGGTGCTTAGGCTTCACAATCGAGAAGTTCAACTTTTCAAAACCGATCACTTTCCCGAATTTATCCTTTATCAGGATAACTTCCTCGCCTGTTTCTTCACAAATATACTCATCTTGGGGATCGCCGAACCAAACCGTCAGTGTATTTCCAATACCTGGGCCATACTCGCTCTCCTTCCTTGATCGCATCGGTTGGATATGTGGTGATCAAAAACCCGTCCCCATCCAGCCGCTTGGCAACTGCACAAACCCAACGCCCAGGACGTTCAGGCTTATAAAACAGATATACGGCGCGATCGCTCTTGCTTTGTCGTATCTCGCTTGGGTTTCGAAGAGTCTCCTTCACGTCGTCTCCGCGCCCGGCCATGACCGGGTGTTTGACAGGGATCATCACTTCCCAATAAGCGCGCGTGACGCGCACGTAGAACCCGAGTGGGGTCAGGACTTCAAACAGCAGTTCGTCCGGCGGTGGGGAATCCATCATGGCCTCGATGTGCCACATTCTGTAGCCATGATAGCATCACGACGAGCGAACTACAACCACCCCTATCCCCGCCGACCGTCTGTGGCCACGGCCGACCTCGCCCATGCGGTTCCGACCGCCTGGCCCCCAGGGAACAGAACACGCCCAAGTGGGGCATCCTCGCACCTCACGGCCTGCCTCTTTTTACATTCGATCCATCTGCGCCCTGCGGTAGGCCTCACCGGCGGGCGCAGCCCCTGCCCATCCGTGGGGAGGTTGCGGTGCGTCCGAAGACACGCCCTCCGAAGAAACCCAATCGGCACGCCGAATAATATGGAGGCCTATGCGCCGGCCTCCCGGCATCCTCCGTGAGCTCTTCCACGGATTTCCCATCGTCCCCTGCTTCCGGTTAAACTTCCCTTGTGCCCATCGCCGGAGGATGAGGAAAGCATTCGGCGCGCG
>FWWM01013428.1_pt1 | contig 13226 bp, 7 predicted proteins | sample 2228351 | NCBI WGS metagenome assembly FWWM01 (sample SAMEA103939774, study PRJEB20133) | metagenome | reverse complement strand
GCGACTCTCGACGGCGGGAGCCGATGCGCCGGATCATCCCGGGCGCGGCGGCGCGGGCGGCGGCGCGGGCGGCGGCGTAGGCGTCAACTCGACGCGCAGCAGTTCGTCGGCCGGACTGGTCGCCTCCAGGGGTGGAGTCGGGGGCTTGGGGACGGCGGGAGGGCGCAGCAGGTCGCGGCCGTAGATGATGCCCACAGCGACGCCGAGGATGACGATCCCCCCCAAAGATAGTAGCGGCAGCCAGCGCCTCATGTGCGATACCTTCCCAATGCCAGACCGCAGAGCCTGAGCGCGTCATCACGCGCCATGGGTATCGATCCAGGCGACGGCGGATGCGAGGTCGTCGACGACGACGACGTGATTCAGGCCCTGTTGGCGCAAAAGAAGCTCTTGGGCCTGGCCTCGTCCGGTCCGCACCAACAGGGGCAGGCAGCCTGCAGCCTGCGCGGCGCGCACATCGCTCTCGGCGTCGCCAATCAGGACGCTGCGTGTCAGATCGATGGCCAACGCATGCGCGGCCTGCAAGAGCAACCCTGGCTGCGGCTTGCGACAATCGCATCCCTCATCCGGCCGATGTGGGCAATAGAATACAGCGTCGATGCGCCCGCCAACCGCGCGGATCTCCGCCGTCATCCGCTGATGGATCTCGTCCACAACCGCCTGCGGGACAAGGCCGCGCCCGATGATCGACTGGTTGCTGACCACGATCACCAACCAGGGAAGCTGGGCCAGCCGTCGCAGCGACGCCAGCGCGCCGGGCAGGAACTCGAATTCCGCCCATGACTTGACATGATCGGCGCGATTGCGATTGATGACGCCATCACGGTCGAGGAAGACGGCGCGGCGCAGCGGCTTCGTCGTCAAGCGGCCCCCTGGCGATGGCGGCGCGGCCACTCGCGTTGAGCTTGCGCAAACTTCTCCGGCGTGCCGATATCCAGCAAATATGCCTCCGGAGGGATCACCCACCCGTACAAAGACGCCCCTTGCGCCAGCAGGCGCGGGAAGAGATCGCGACCGAGATCGTAGAACGTATCAGGGGGGATGGCATCGACCACGGCCGGCTCGGCGATCAGCACACCCGCGCTGGCCAGATCGGTGAAGACCTCTTCCGCCCTGGGTTTTTCCACAAAGCGGGTGATGCGCCCATCAGCGTCGAGGCCCACCAGCCCCACCTCAGTTGGATTGGAGACATGATACAGGCTCATCGTGATCAGGGTCGCCGGGTCGCGGGCGACCATTGCACGATGATGGTCGAGAAGCGCTTGCAGATCGAGATCGGTCAACACATCTCCATAGACGACGATGAACGAGCCAACGGCCAGAAATGACGCCAGCTTGCGCACTGCGCCCGCGGTTCCCAGGATTGGATCTTCATCGGAATAAGTGATGCGCACGTCCCAGGCTGCCCCATCGCCAAAATGGTCAACGATCGCCTGACGGCGGTAATGCAGATTGATGGCGATCTCGCGCACGCCGAAGCCGCGCAGCCAATGGATGGTGTGCTCGAGCAAGGGGCGGCCAGCGATCGGCAACATCGGCTTGGGGCGGTCGAGGGTCAAGGGACGAAGCCGCGTGCCCTCGCCCGCCGCCAGAATCAACGCACGCAGGGGCCACTCCACTTGCGGACGCATTGTATCGGATCGCACATGCATCGTCCAGAAAAGCACACTTGCTATCTCGGCGCGCCTCGCGCGCCAGCCCAGCGGTAGCACGCAGCGCGCTTTTGCAACTGGTTATTCGGTAACACGTCGCTCACCGTGAGTTCCTAAAAGATACCAAATCACTGGTCCGCTGAACACTCAATTATACGCTACATCTTACGGGGGTAGCGTGAGCCTGGGCTGTCAATTGGCTTACAGTGAGGGGAAGAACGCGGGAATGAGCGCCGGACTCGAGGCTTCAGCCGGCCGCATCCCACGAACCGGCTGAAGCCTCTACTCCCCAGCGATCAGCGAGCGATCAAGGGCAAGTACAGCGAGTGATTGGCTGCCAACGGCCCCAAGACTGTGACCGTCGTTTCCTCCACGAAGTGATCGAGCACGGAAACGCCGCGGAAGGTCGCCTCCGTGAGACGCGGGGCCTCGCTGGTCAGCCGCAGCGCCGTAGCAGCGCTCTCGGCCACAGCAGCAAACTCGACATGGGCCAGGGCGAAGTCGCCCGCGACGGCGCCGCCGAGCTGGCCAGCCGCGAAGTCAAGGCGGCCGAGGGCGTTGTCGACGCGATTCTCGATCACCGTCCCCAGCGTCGTCCCTGGCGTGACGGTGGTGATCTGCAATACGTTCGGATCGAAGGCGAGATGGATCGCGACGCCATCGACCGCCTGATCGGCAGCGCGCACGCGCAGATCGACCCCGAACCGCTGGCCCACGCGGACCACCGGCGCAGCCGGCGCGACCTCCAGGACGACGCTGGGGGTCACGGCGTATTGATCAATGCCCTGGTCAGCCGGGATGTCACCGCTCTGGCCGAAGTTCATCGCCAACAGTGAAAAGTCGAGCAGGTCAACGACATCATCTCCGTTGAAGTCCGCGCGCGCATCATAGAGAGGAGCGCCCACAGTCTGACAGAAGCTGGCGGCCAGGATCGAGAAGTCGACGAGGGTGATCGCGTTGTCATCGGAAGCATCCCCCTCGCGCAGGATGCCCATATCGACATCGTGCGCGTCGCTCAGCAAAGAGACATTCCAGATGTTGCGCAGCGTGTGGCCGTTCTTGACGCGCACGTCATACACGCCAGGGGGGATGTTGGCGATGGTAAAAGCCCCTTCTTCAGAGGTGGTGACGTTGAACAGGTAGCGAGGGCTTTCCTCGCCTGGCGCCCTCAGATCGACGGTCAAAGGGATGGCCCAGCGCGGGTGCGGCGCTGGCGGACGCCCCTGCAGGCGAACCCGCCCGCTCAGAGAGGCCGCTCCAACTACCACCGCGCCGTCCTCGACGCGAGTGAGGACCGACTCGCCGCGCCAGGTCGTGTCCGTCTGGCGTGGCGGCGTCGTCGCAAAACGCAATGGGCTGCCCGGGCTGGCGCCACGCGCCTGGAAGGTGATCGTCGCCAGGGTGAAGGCGCCGCTGGCCGAGCCGGAGAGGGTCCCGGCTGCAAAGTCCACCCGCCCGAGCTGGTTGTCGAAATGGCTGTGGATCACCGCTGGCAGCGCCGTCCCAGGAGCGACCGTGACCACCTGCAACACAACCGGATCGAAATCGAGGAAGGCGGCCGCAGCATCGAGCGGCTGCGCGTTGGCCTGGACCACCACAGTGACCGTAAAGACATCACCCACCCGCACCGTGGCGAGCGAAGGCGCGAGAGACAGGGCTACCTCCGTGCTCACCGGCGTCGGCGTACTCGTTGGTGTATTCGTTGGCGTTGGCGTATTCGTCGGCACATTCGTTGGCGTTGGCGTATTCGTCGGCACATTCGTTGGTGTATTCGTTGGCGTTGGCGTATTCGTTGGCACATTCGTTGGCGTTGGCGTATTCGTCGGCACATTCGTTGACGTTGGCGTGCGCGTCGGCGTATTCGTTGGTACATTCGTTGACGTTGGCGTATTCGTTGGTGTATTCGTTGGTACATTCGTTGGCACAGGGGTCACGTTCACCCGACCATCCCACCCCGCCAGGCGCGCCATCAGCACCCACAACGCCTTGGCGATGCGGATGCGGCCAGCGGAAACGCTGCCCAGATGGCCGCCGTCGACCTCGGTGGTGTAGTCCTGGCAGATCGCAGGCAAGTTGAGGCCGTCGTTGGGATAGTTCTCGCACTCGCCTGTGGTCGTGCAATACTGCACGCCGTCGCGATTGTCGTAACAGGGGACGCCGCGATCGTCGTGCGCCTCGATATCGGCGAAGTCGAAGAGGACCAGATCATGTTCGCGCACGAACTGCCGCATCTGATCATTGAAGTCCGTCGACGCTTGTGTGCCGATACCGCGCGCAAGGCTGGTGGTCCAAAAGACGAATGTGCGATCAGGGTGCTGGTCGATGCGGCGCAGCAGATCATAGACATCATTTTTGTCGCCAGGGTTATCCGAGAAGAAGCCGCCGGGGATGTTGGCGATCGTGCTGGCGTTGTCTACGTTGAGGTAGCTGAACTGGAACGAGTAGACGTCGTAGTCGCCGGGCAGTGTCCCGTTGTCGAGCATCGTGATGAAATCAGCAGTCATCTTCGACCAATCGTCGGCGAAGTACTGATAGATCCAGTTGTTGCGCGTGAAGGCGCCATTCTTGGGATCGAAGAGGATGCGCGCTGGCACGAGGCCAGCGTTGTAGTCGGTCTGCGAATAGGTCTTCCAATGCCAGGCGCTGTCATAGTAATCGCGACGGCAGGCGGATGGCGCTTCCCACCAGTTCGCAACGGCGAGGCAATCCAACGATTCGCTGGTGTTCTGCCCCACCGAACGATCCATGAAGAGCATCTTGAGGGCGCGCGCCGCCGCGATGTATTGGTCGGGGATATGCTCGAAGAGGTCAACGCTCGTGTGATCGATGATGATCGCCCGCCCCGAAGCAGGGGTTGGCGTGTGGGTCGGCGGAACCGGCGTACTCGTCGGCGCCACCGTATTCGTCGCCATTGGCGTATTCGTTGATACGGGTGTATTCGTTGACACGGGCGTCTCTTGTGGGCTATCCGCATCGACCACCACGATTACGTCGTCGCTGGACGCCAGCTCCCCATCCGTCGCCGTCAGGCGCAAGACATAGGCGCCAGGGGCGGCGAAGCTCGCCGTCACCGAAGGCGCGTGGGGGTCGCTGAACGTGACGGCGCCTGGGCCGCTGACGACGGCCCAGGAAAGCGCGAGCGAGCCCGGAGGATTCGGCAAGCCGTCGTCGCTCGCCAGCGCGTTGATGCGCACGACGCCTGGCGCAACGATGTCGAGGCCGGAGCCAGCTTCGACGCTGGGCGGACGGTTGACAGCCGAAGGATTGTCTGCCGCTTCGATGGCGGCGACCAGGTTTTGGAGATAGAAGAGGTCGCCGCGCGCGAAAGCTGGCACGTCGATATATTTGCTGAGTTCAGACAGCGGCTGCTTGAGGATGAAGGCGCGCGCCTGGAACAGAGCGGGCGAGTTGTAAAGGGTGGACAAGGCCGCCTCGCCCAGCGTCGACTCGAAGCGCGCGACGAACCAGTAGGGCGCGACCGCCTCATATTCGGCGAGGGCCTCCTCAACCTGAGGCAGGATTTGCTGTCTGAGGTAATCGCCCAGCTCCGGCGTCAGCCAGAGGAAGTTGCGGGCGATGTCCAGCTTCTTGTTGTGGTAGCGGCTGTTTTGTGGGTTAGCCAGGTCCACCCAAGGGGTGTCCTTGTCGAAGATCGCCACGCGCAACTGGAGCAGGCGATCCAGCTCGGCAGCCACGGAGGCGCGCAACGCGGCGTCGGTCACGTCCATGTTGGCCAGGGTCTGCAGTTCGAGGAAGCCGCGATAGCCAGCGATGTAGGCGTTCAGCTCATAGGGCTTCTGCGCGAAGTAGTCAGCGGTCGCCAGGTCGGGAACGGGCGCCTGCACCTTCGTCTTGGCCAGATCGTAGACGCGGCGCGCGTCCTCTGGGACGACGAGAGCATACTTCCACATCGCGTAGAAGTTGTGCGGCGGATACTGCCAGGAGAATCGTGAGCCAGCGGAGGTCGAGGCCGGGCGCGCGGCGCGGCTGGCGTCCACCTCAGGAGGCAACGGCATCGCCTCGCGCGCGGCGCCGTCCGCCCAACCGATCGAGGCGTAAAGGGTGGGGTCGAAATAGCTCTGGAACTCCTGGCGCAGATAGGTCCGCAACTGGCTTTGCGTCGCAGGCGTGAGATGCGGATAGGCGATCGACAGGGTATAGAGGGTGTCGCCAGGGTTGTCGAAGTAGTCGGCGAACTCACGCTGGTTGAGCTGGCCGACGTTGTAGTAGCCTGGGCGCAGATGGCCGGCGGCGATGATCTTCTGGACCTCCACTTCGAGACGACGCTGCAACTCCTCGACGGGCAGGGGAGCCACTGCATCCTGAGCGGGCTGAGCGGTCAGGAGCGGCAGCTTGCCTCGCGGCGTCCCAGGCCCAAACGCGAAAAGGGTGTTGCTGCGGTGGACGTACAGGCGCCCCTGATACGGAATGATCGGGTTCTGGTCGCCGTGGTTATGGTAGATCCCGTTGACGCTGTCGGTGTTGCCCTTGTACCACCCCTGCAGGCGCGGCAGGCCCGGGATGATCGCCCACATCGGATCGTAATCAGGGGCGAGGGCCTCCAGGTTGTAACTCCACAACTGGCCATTGCGCCCAGGCCTGGCCAGATCGACCCAATCGCCGACGCGGTCGCAGCAGAGGTTACGATAGATGATATTGCCGCCCGCGGAGATAGCCTGCGGCTCCGCCAGCGCGCCCGCGCCGCCGATCACGCTGAGCAGATGAGGCGTCGCGGGCTGCCATCCCATGATTCGTCCTTTGGCGTCCGAGCAGCATTGGTAGACGTTACTGTGATAAAGGATCCCATCAGGGCCGACGATGGGAGGATAGCGATTGCCGCTGTTGGTCCCCCACGAGCCGACGGGCATGTATTCGGGATGTCCGTCCTGGTCGGAGTCGAAGGTGTACTCGCGGCCGGTGGCGGCGTCGAGCACGATATACAGGCGACGCCACGGCTTATGTTTATGAGGGTCCGGCGCAGGATTGTTCTCCAGATATTCGGTGAGGTTGGACGCGTCGAGGACCGGATAGCCATGAGACCAGGCCTGATCGGAGACGGTTGGCCCCACCAGGTCCCCCTCGCCCAGGCCAGCGAAGATGTCGTCCACCTGCATCGGCCCGTAGTTGCCGTAGCTGACGCCCTCATCGTCGCGCACGCTCTGCGTGCCTGGATTCTGCCCCATGCGGTAGCCCAGCGCCGCCGCAAAGATGACTTTGTCCTGATAGATGACCGGCCAGAAGGAATGATAGCCATCGCCGGGCAGAAGGGCAGATCGCCAGATCAGCTCGCCGTTGGGATTGGTCGCACGGGCGCGCAGAGCGTAAGCGTAGTTGTCGTTGGAGGCAAAGTAGACGACGCCGTCGCGATAGGCAGCCGAGAAATGGATGGGGCCGTCCGTCTGAAATTTCCAAAGTAGACGTCCCTGGTCCGGCGTCCCATGCGCGCCGATGGCGTACATGGCCCCATCGCGGTTGCCGACGAACACTACGCCGTCCACGACAAGGGGATTGGTGTCGAAGCCAGCCTGCGCTCCTGCGAAGGCCCAGAGATGGGCGCCGGTGAGAGCGTCGAGGGCGTGCAGCTTGCGGTCATAGCCGCCCACGTAGACGACGCCATCAACGACGGTTGGAGAGTTGCCCAACGGCAGCTCCGTGTCGTAGCGCCAGACCACATCGCCGTTGGCGGCGTCGAGAGCGTACAGCCCGCGCGCCGTGGCCAGGTAAAGCAGGCCATAGGCGGCGATCACCTGCACATTCTGAGGGATATACGCTTCGATGGGGCGATACCACTCGACGCGCAGGTTGCCAGAGACTTCTTCGGGGCTCCAGGAGGTGCGCTGGGGATTGGCGGCGACCATCGGCCAGGCCCCTGGTTCCGCATCCAGGGCGATGTGGTCGCTGCGGACGAGCGGCAATGAAACTTTGGCAGCCGTCGGTTCCCCTTGCTGCGCCTGCACCAATCCTCCCATCACCAGGCCCAGCACGATCACGCTCAATACCATTCCATGCACCAGCCGTTTCGCTTGCGGTTTCATTTGAGTTCCCTCGCCAATGAGATTCCCCCGGAGTTCCTGAACGTCTGACCACCAGGCGCAACTCGCTGCCGCCGATAGCAGGCGCCTCTCTGTTTGATTCTAGAAGGCGGGCCGTGTGGTCCGCTTGGTAACGATGGCCCAGAAAGGCGGAGGCGTTCATAGTACCAGCGAACCAAAACGCCGCCTCCCACGATTCGCGGCGACCTGCCGCAAGCTCAACCATTATAGGGTGCATGGTTCTGACGCCTCGCCACGTCTGCCCCATGAACGGCAACCTATCGTCCCATGACAGACAGGCGGTAAGGTGACGCCAGGGAACGAACAGGATCGCGGTCGGCGCGCCGCTGGTCGAGCAGGGCTGCGCGGCAGAACTGGGAGGGCGCGCGATCTCGATACGGCCCTGCTCGATCACCCTCAGCGCAACGCCCACCCGGCACGGGCCTACTCGATCGGCGCATCACGGCGCAGCCCGTATCGAGACCGCTGGTCGAGTAGGGCTGCGCCGGGGAAGGGGTCGCGGCAGCCTGAGCACCTCGGCGCAGCCCGTATCGAGACCCGCGAGGTGGGGCGCGCGATCTCGATACGGCCCTGCTTGATCACCCTCAGCGCAACGCCCACCCGGCACGGGCCTACTCGATCGGCGCGCGTCGCACGGACAGGGGAGTTCATTGACAGGGCTGACCGCAGGATGATAGAATGGAATTATCCAATCAGGGCCATCTCGGCCGTCGCCTGTGCGCTGCGCCCTGATCCGGCGCAGCCCAGGCGCATCATCAGACAGGAGGAAACACGATGGACGAGAGATCGATTCAGGAGCTGGCCAGTTTCCAGATCGATGGCGCCTCCGTGTTGAGCCTGTACCTGAACGTAGACCCGCAACGGCGCACCCGCGATGAATACAGGCTGGCCCTGCGGCGTTTGCTCGAGGACGTCGCTGACCAGGCCACCGCCGAGGACCGCGCGCGGGTCGAGCGCTACGTCGAACTCGAATACAACCGTCAGGGGAAGGCGATCGCCTGCTTTAGCTGCGCCGCCCACAACTTCTGGCGAGCGTTCTCCTTGCCGGTGGCGCGGGCAGATAGGGCGTTCGTGAGCGATCGCCCTTATGTCAAGCCCCTTCTGGAAGCGGCCGAGCGATACGCCGTCGCCGTCGTCCATCGCGCGGGAGCGCGTTTGTTCGTCTTTTCGATGGGAGCTTTGGAAGAAGCGACCGCCCTGGAAGGAGAGGAGGTCAAACGTCATCGCGCAGGCGGTTGGGCCGCGCAGCGTTACCAACGCCATGAGGACGCGACGGCGCAACGCAACCTGCGCGAGGCCGTCGAGCTGACGGACGCGTTCTGCCGTCAGCACAAGTGCGAACACCTGATCCTGGGCGGGACCGATATCAATATCGCCCAGTTCAGCGACCTGCTCCCCCAGACGCTACGCGAACGGGTGGTCGGCCGCATCAACGTCGATGTGGACGCGCCCGCAACGGTGGTCAGCGAGCGGTCGGCGGAGGTGGTGCAGGCTTACCTGGCGCAGCGTGAGGCCGCCCTCGTCGAAGATCTCATCACCACGGCTGCCAAGGGCGGGGCCGCCATCACTGGACTGTCGGACACATTGGGCGCCCTGCATGATGGGCGCGTCCATCACCTGATCGTGACCGAAGGATATCGGGCCGGCGCCCACCGTTGCCAGAACTGCGGGTTCATGGCGGTCGAGCCGATGACCACCTGCAGCTTCTGCCACGGGACAATGGTCCACGTGCCGGACGCCGTCGACACCCTCGTGCGTCGCGCCATCCGCCAGGGACTGGAGGTTACGATCGTCGCGCCGCAGCCCGCGCGAGGCGACTGGGGGCAGGTCGGCGCCTTCCTCCGCTACTAGGCGCTCGCTCTGCCCCCTCCGTAGGACGGCGATCGGGGCAGCGGCCGCACGCTGGTCGCTGCTCCCTCCTTCGAGAGGCCAGGGATGCCATGAACGGCAATCGGATCGCTCTGCTCGCAGGGGTCGTGTTGGCGCTCGCGCTATGCGTGTTCGCCGGCTGGGCGGCTACCAGCGCGCTGGGCGTCTTCCAGCGGACGGTCAGGCCGCAGCCGCGTCCGACGCTGGTCGCCGCCTCGCCGACCACGCTGCGCCCGACGCGCGCCCTGCGCACGCCGACCCCTTTGCCCCGGCCAGCGACCCCTGCGCCGCCGCCCAGCCCGACCGCCACGCCGATCATCTTCGTCGAGGAACCGACCGCTGCTCCCAGCGATCTGCCCGCGCCCTGGCCCAGCGAGACCCCCACGCCATTGCCCGCGCCGCCGACGGAGCCGCCGCCATCGCCTACGCCGGAGCCTACTGACACCGACACGCCGACGCCCACGCTGACGCCCACCCCGCCAGGACCGTACAGCGGCCCATATCGTCAGGGCAACGGCAGCGACCTGCGCGCGCGCGCTGTCAGCCTGCCCCCTCGGATCGATGGCGATCTGGGGGAATGGGGGAACCCGACGGGCCAGGAGTTCAGCTACATCCTCGCTGGCGCCGAGCAGTACAGCGGTATGGCTGACATCGCCGGCGTCCTGTACGCCGCCTGGGACCCCACCTATCTCTACCTGGCCGCGCGCGTGATCGACGACATCGTCGTGCAGACCCAGCGCGATGACCGCATCGACCAGGGGGACGCCATCATCCTCTGGCTCGATATGAACCTGGCCGAGGATTTCGACGACCCGGTCGCCGACGACGACGATTTCCAGATCGGCCTCTCCCCCGGCGACTTCGCGATCCTGCCGCCGCAAGCGTTCCTCTGGAGGCCGCCAGCGTTGCGCGAGCGCACGCCGACGATCCTGATCGCGGCGCGGCGGACCGCTGACGGGTACACGCTGGAGGCGGCCATCCCCTGGACGACGCTCAACCGACAGCCGGCCGTCACCCACGCCTACGGCTTCAGCGCCCAGTTGATCGACAATGACCAGCCCGGAGCCGCGCTCCAGGACAGCGTGCTCTCGGCCAATCCGAACCTGCGCCCAGGCGCGCCGACGACCCTGGGCAATCTCGTCCTGGAATAGAGGCAACTATGATGCGATTCGATCGGTTTACAGAACGAGCCCAAGACGCCGCCATGCGCGCCTATGAGATTCTGCAACGGTATCAGCACACCCAGGTTGACACGGAGCACATGTTTCTGGCCTTGTTGGAACAGCCCAATGGCCTGGTCCCGCAACTGCTGGAGCGCCTTCACGTGGCGGTGGAGCCGCTGCGCGCGCGCCTCGAACAGATCTTGAGCAACAGCCCGCGCACGCTCGGCGGCTACGCCAGCCCGGTGGCCCAGGTCTTCATCACCCCTCGCCTCAAGCGCGTGATCGACGCCGCCCAGGATGAGGCCAACAAGCTGCATGATGAATACATCTCGACCGAGCACATCTTTCTGGCCATCACCAGCGAACGCAACACGCCGACCGCCCACCTTCTGCGCGAGGCCGGAGTCACCAAGGAGCAGGTGCTGCGCGTGATCGAGGAGATGCGCGGCGGCCAACGTGTGACCGATCCCGCAGCCGAGACCCGCTACCGGACGCTCGAGAAGTTCAGCCGCGATCTGACGGAGATGGCGCGCCAGGGCAAGCTCGACCCCGTGATCGGGCGCGACGCCGAGATCCTGCGCGTGATCCAGATCCTCAGCCGACGCACCAAAAACAACCCCGTCCTGATCGGCGAAGCGGGCGTCGGCAAGACCGCCATCGTCGAGGGGCTGGCCCAGAAGATCGTCGCCGAGGACGTGCCGGAGACCCTGATCGGCCGACGCGTTGTCTCGCTCGACCTGGGGGCCATGGTCGCAGGCACCCGTTTCCGCGGTGAATTCGAGGAGCGGCTGAAGTCGGCGATCGAGGAGGTGCAAAAGGCGGAGGGAGAGATCATCCTCTTCATCGACGAGCTGCACACCGTCGTGGGCGCGGGCGCGGCGCAGGGCGCCATCGACGCGTCCAACATGCTGAAGCCAGCTCTGGCGCGCGGCGAGTTGCGCTGCATCGGCGCGACGACCCTTGACGAATACCGCAAACACATCGAGAAGGACAGCGCGCTCGAACGACGCTTCGCGCCCGTCTACGTCGATGAGCCGACGGTCGAGGAAGCGATCGAGATCTTGAAAGGAGTGCGCGATCGCTATGAGGCGCATCACGGCGTCCAGTTCACCGATGAGGCGCTTGTTGCTGCCGTGCGCCTCTCCCATCGCTACGTGAGCGATCGGCGCCTGCCCGACAAGGCGATCGATCTCATCGACGAGGCCGCGGCCAAGCTGCGCGTGGCCCTCTACACCATGCCCGCCAACCTCAAGGCCAAACGCCTGGAGTTGCACAAGCTACAGGCGGAGGAAGAGGCGGCGTGGGGCGCTCGCGATTACGAACGCGCGGCGACCTGCAAGGCCGAGCGTCTGAAGTTGGAGGCCGCCTACAACGCCGCGCGGGCCGCCTGGCGACAGAGCGCTGGCATCGACGATATCGTCGACGCCGACGACATCGCTCAGGTCGTCGCCAGTTGGACCGGCATCCCCGTCCACTCGCTGCTGGAGACGGAATCGCAGAAGCTGCTGCGCATGGAAGAGGAACTGGAGAAACGTGTGATCGGGCAACCGGAGGCGATCGCCGTCGTCGCCGATGCCATTCGTCGGGCGCGTTCGGGCCTCAAGGATCCCAAACGTCCGATCGGCTCGTTCATCTTCCTGGGTACATCGGGGGTTGGCAAGACCGAGCTGGCGCGCGCGCTGGCGCACTTCCTCTTCGACGACGAGGAGGCGATGGTGCGCGTGGACATGAGCGAATATCGCGAGCAACACACGGTGAGCCGGCTCTTCGGCGCGCCGCCGGGCTACGTCGGCTACGAAGAGGGCGGGCAACTGACGGAGGCGATCCGTCGTCGGCCCTATCAGGTGGTGCTCTTCGATGAGATCGAGAAGGCTCACCCGGAGGTGTGGAACGCGCTGTTGCAAGTGTTGGAAGACGGGCGCATGACCGACGGCCAGGGACGCGTGGTCGACTTCCGCAACACGGTGCTGATCATGACCTCCAACATCGGCACTGACTACGCGCGCCAGGGGGGGAGCCTGGGGTTCGTCAAGGGGAGCGGGCGCGAGGCGCAGGACCGCGAGCTGCGTCACAACATCGAACAAGGGTTGAAGCGCACCTTCCGCCCCGAGTTCCTCAACCGCATCGACGAGATCGTCATCTTCAACACGTTGACCCAGGCCGATGTCGAGCGCATCGTCGATCTGCAGATGGACGAGATCAGCGAACGGCTACGCGAACAGGGGATCGCCATCGAGCTGACGCCGGCCGCGCGCGCGTGGCTGGCGCGCGAGGGATTCGACCCTCAGTTCGGCGCACGGCCCCTGCGGCGCACCTTGCAGCGCCACGTGGAAAGCCCGCTCTCCCGCGATCTGTTGCGAGGCGTCCTCCGTGCGGGAGATACGGTGATCGTGGACGTAGGCGCGAACGAAGAGGGGCGCCCGCAGTTGACTTTCACGCGCAAACCGGCAGCGTCAGCCGCGCCGATCGAGGTTGAGCTGTCCGCCGCC
>FWWM01013427.1_pt1 | contig 13226 bp, 14 predicted proteins | sample 2228351 | NCBI WGS metagenome assembly FWWM01 (sample SAMEA103939774, study PRJEB20133) | metagenome | reverse complement strand
AAACGAGTTTCAACCTGATATGTAACATTAGAACAACCTCGATGTTAAGCCCGCGTCCGCTCTCAAAATCACCGCGAACCGTCCCTATAATTTTACCAAATTCTGTTCATCAGGCAAAAGAAAGAAATTTAAAGAAATAACAGCACAGTCGCAGGCTCGGGCAATTTCATCGCCCACGCAGTGCTACTTTTATATCCTGCCACACCTTCAGCGTGGCAGGAAGTAAAAGGAGGAGTGCCATGACGCAAATAGTGTCCGAGCCTGTGACAATTACCTTATCTTGTTTGTATTGGGTGATAAATTTCATTTTTGAATTTCAAAGGTATGGTTTGAAAGTTGCCTAATAATGGCTCTACAACCTGGATCCGCCGGCGAGATAAAAAGGCGATGTATAGTTAAACATATACCGGCAATAATCAAGGGGGGTAACCCCGGGAATAACCCACCCACCAGCCCATTTTGAGAAATGTCCACCGGGCTCAATTTGCTAATATATTGCCAATGCGAAACTTATAAGAAGGTTTTCCGCAAATTAGCAACCATCGCGTGAAATTCTCCGAAAATCTGGCTCTAACTATATGGGGAGGGCCGGTCAAACTCCCGCGGCCGATGCGTTAGAGGAGAGGCGCCAGCATCGCCTTAACAACCGCGGTTTATTTAGTGCTGGCACCACCAGTGTTGCCCAGCACCCTCTCCACCTCTTTCACCGCACCATAGGCGTCATCCGCATAACCATCCGCACCAATCCGCTCGGCAAACATCCTGGTAACCGGCGCACCACCAACCAGAACCTTCACCCGCTGACGCAAACCCGCCCGTTCCAGGGCAGAAATCACCTTCGCCATATTGGGCATCGTTGTTGTCATCAAAGACGACAGCCCCAAGACATCCACGCCCTCGCGCACCGCCGCGACAAACCGGTCCACCGGCACATTCCTGCCCAGGTCAATCACCTCAAAACCCGCCGCCTCCACCATCACCCTGACAATGTTCTTGCCGATGTCATGGATATCACCCTGCACCACACCCAACGCCACCCGGCCGCGCCGGGTCTGGCTCCTGGGCAGATGCTCCTTCAGGATGTCAAAACCCGCATACATCGCCTTTGCCGCCAGAAGCACCTCCGGCACAAAATACTCCCGGGCAGCAAACTTCTCGCCCACCTGACGCATCCCCTTTGCCAGCCCCTGATTTAACGCGCTGTCCGACGGTATCCCCTGAACCAGCGCCTGCTGACACAACGCCACCACCTGTGCGGGCTGCAAAGACACCACCGCCTGTGCCAGTTGCGCCAGCAACTCATCTTGCTTCATATATTATAATATTAAAATCTAACATCACGGGCAAATAAATTTATCCGCCGATCTTCCGACCGCACCGCAAGATAGAAAAACATCACCCCTTTCTATCCGCACCAGAACCAAGCTCATTCAACCCGCAACCTGCCCTGACCCCGCACCGCATATCCAATAACTCCTGCCCCGGTTACGCCCGTCTGTCTCAATCGGGACAACAGGGCATCCGTCTTTGCTGACGGCAGTGCGAGCAAAAGACCGCCCGATGTCTGGGCGTCGCAGAGAACCAGCCTTTGTGCCTCATTCAGACCAGAAGCGAAATCCGCTTTATCCTGAATAAAGGCATAATTATTTTTTGTGCCCAGCGGCACCAGTCCGGCTGCCGCCAGCTCCACCACACCCTCAATCACCGGCACCCGGTCGCTCTCAATAACAATATCAACCCCGCTCGCCTGTGCCATCTCCCAGGTGTGCCCGAGAAGACCGAAACCGGTAACATCGGTGGCAGCGTCCACGCCTATTTCCAGCATAACCCTTGCCGCCTCCCGGTTTAGTGTCCTCATTAACCGATACGCTTTATCTACCGGCTCCCTTTTCACCTGACTTTGCTTTAACCCGGTGGCAATCAACCCGGTCCCCAGCGGTTTGGTAAGAACCAGAACATCACCCGGCTGAACCCCGGCATTGGTAACCACCCTTTCCGGATGCACCGTTCCTTCATCGTATGCCCGCCCGCAACCACCGCTCCCGCCTCTCTAACCTTGTCCCAGGCACCGGCAAGCATCTGGCGAATCGTATCCGCCGGCACCTCATCCACCGGAAACCCCAGAACCCCCAGTGCCGCAATCGGCTCGCCGCCCATCGCATAAACATCTGAAAGTGAATTGGCAGCTGCGATCTGTCCGAAGATATAAGGGTCATCTGCCACCGGCGCCATCACATCCACCGTCAAGACCAGCGCTCGCTCCTTATCTATCCGGTAAACACCCGCGTCATCGCAACCACTACTGCCGACGAGTAAGTCTGGATGGACAAAATCTGGCAAACCCTTCAAGACCGCAAACAGGTCCGCCTGGCACGCCTTGCCCGCACAACCCGCTGCCCGGGCGTAATCAAGTAATCTTATATTCACCAAGAAGCCAGCCGGCTAATTTATCCGCACCACCTTTTTAACACCTCCGCCACCCTCGGGCAAAAGGAAAAACACACCCCGGCGGTTGATGCTTTTAATCTGCCTGCCCAGCGGGTCAAAGAGCCGGTATCTGCCCCCGATGTTTTCTTCGGGCAAAACGCACCCACCACCCGCCTCCTCCACCGCACCACAAACCTCGGTATAGACCTGAACCGCCTTTGTCAGTGCCGGATTACCTAGAGAGACCACAAGCAAACGCACCACCTCCTCACCGGTGTTCTCGGTGGTAAAAACGGTCACATCTATTGTGCTGTCAACCTCACCCGGACCAAGGGTGTCAAACATCGGAACTCCCGGCTCAACACACCTGCCCCGCAGGCAGTAAATCACCGACCAGCCCGGCACCGCCTGCAACACCTGACAGTCAAACTGATACACATCCGGCTCGGTGCCGGTATTTACAAGAGTGAAATAAAAATATGCCGGAAAGCCCGCACCAACCTGCTGAAAGGTGTCGCTCCGGCAATAAAAGTCAAACCCATAATCCGCATAACCGGTATTGAAAAGAAAAATAACCGCGCCGGCTATCCCGAAAAACGACAACCCTTTTAAAACCCTCATCGTTACCTCCTGGTTGTCAAACCGCTCTGTGCGGTCTGGAATACCCGTCTGGTGGTGATATCCTGGACAAAGGCAACCGCGCGCAGGTTTTCCCGGTGCCAGTTGCGGTTTAAGGCAAAACGCTCCTCAATTAACACCGTATCACCCCGCGCCAGCCATACCCGCTGACCGTTCACATCCGGCAGCATCAAACGCATCACGCTGTTAAAGACCGAATCGGTTGCGCCCGGCAACCGCTCGCGAATACTGTCCTCAACAATCACGACAAACAGATTTAAACTCTCCGGCGGTGTGGAATCAACACCCCGGGCACGCACCACCACCCTGCCGTTTAACGAATCGGTCATCATCGCCACACTCAGTTGCGCCCGGGGTAGGTTTGCCTTTGCTCCAATGATGTAGTTACGGAATGTTTCATAGTTATACTCCGGACCCGGTGTCCGCACCACCTCGCCACCATCAAACACCGTTGCCGGCTCACCGCCGGACTCGTAGTAAAACGCCCGCCTCGTTTCAACATAGTCCGGCGAAAGGGTATCACCCGCCACCCGGCGATGATAGGCAATCACCACCACACTATCGGCAAACTCCTTTGTCAGACTCTCCAGGGTGTGTGCCGCATAGGGACAGTAAACGCACCGCTGCCAGGTAAAAAACTCCGCCAGCACCACCCGATTGGTCGGCAGCAGCGGCACCTCCGGTGCATCCGAGCAGGAAAAAACCAGGGGCAGGCTAATGAAAAGAATCAAAAGCCTGCCCCGGACCCTCACACCCATCCTATTTTACCACCACCACCGGCAAAGTCGTTACCCCGCGGGTTGACTCGAGCCGGACAAAATAACTGCCCGCACCCACTCGCCTGCCTTTACCATCCCGCAGGTTCCATTCCACCTCGCCGCTCCCGGAGATTTTCTCAGCCAGGGTTAACACCCGCCTGCCGCTCGCATCATAAACCGCCACCCGAGCACCAGCACCCGCCGGCAGGATATAGCGCAACCGCAACTCCCTTTGCACCGGATTGGCTGCACAACTCATCAGCACCTCATTTGCCACCACCTCCGGTTCGCTAACACCCACCCGGGTCCCGGCACCCAGGTCATCGATATACCAGCCCTCATCAGCCACACTGTAGTCGCTGATAAACCGGAAGCGCAACTGCACCGTCTGCCCCTGAAATGCACTCAAATCCAGCACCTCATCCTGCCAGCCACCGCTGTTACCGGAATAAAGTGCCAGTGGTCGCCAGAAGGGTGAGCCGTTGTTCAACTCCACAACACAGAAGTCATAGTTATCCTCGGTCGCATAGTAATGCTTGAAACGCACCCAGGCAGAATCACCCAGGGTAAAGAAAGGCGTTACCAGCCGGGCATCACTCTCATTCGGATACTGATGGTTTCCCTCCACCCCGCAATACCAGCTGTGGGTTGGCGAGGCGCTGCGATAGGTTGACAGGTGCCAGTAATCCCTGGTCCCGCTATGGGTCCAGCCACCCTCACCACCTTCCATATTATCGGCAAAACCAGGCGCAGTGGTAATATTTAACGGAAATGTTACCGTATCAGAGAGGTCATCACTTCCAGTAATTATCAGCCGCAGCGTTGCCAGATGCGGGTCCGGACAGTTACCTGCCACCGCAATCGTGAAGGGACTGCTGGCGTAAACATCCGCACCCACCGGAATTGGTGCAAAACTGGTGGTTGCACCGGTTACGGTAATATAAGGGTCAGCGGTACTTAACTGGGCGGTGACACCGCTCGCCACCGCACTGCCGATATTGCGCAGCCCCACGGTCAGGTTGTATGTCCCGCCCGGTGCGGGTAGCACCGATTGATAGCCAACAAACTCCAGCGCCGGCTCGGGTATTACCGCACACCTTGCGCCCTGATACATCCACTTTGTTGTATTATCCTGAACAAACACGATAAACTCGCAGTTGCGCGCCACCCAGCCAGAATTGATGGTGAAACTCCTTGTCCGCACCACCGAATCACCGGCTGGCACCGTAATCGCCTCACCACTGGCGTTAGGCAGCATCGTCCGCTCAACATCGTGCAGGCTATCCATCCCCTGCCAGGGGTAATAGATATGGCTCTCGGTTAATACCGTATGCAGCTGTCCGCTCACCGCCGAACCGCTGGTGTTGCGCACCACAATCGTCAGATTGCCGTTCCTCGTTACCGAGTCATAACTCACGCGCAAATCAATCGCCAGCGGACTGGGCACCGTCTTGCGGGTATCAAAATACTGCCGGTAGGTTGGGTACATCGTGCCGTAGTGCATCCCGCCGACCACCGAATCCCCGCCATCCAGCCGCATCGTCGGATAGCCGGTTACGCGGTAATAACTCATCCGGCTCGCCGCGGTGGCGGTATAGAACGGGTCGCTCGTCGAGGAGTGATAGGCGATCACCACCACCGAGTCAAACGCCCGAAACTTCAGCTCCTCCGCGCCTCGCGCCGCACCCGGACAATAGGTGCACCAGGTCGCGGTGAAGTCTTCCATCACCATCACCCGCTGGGTGGCAAATGCCACCGCCGGTAATAAGATGGCAATGATCATTTTTACTATGTTCTTTCCTTTCATCCTGCCTCCTTAAAACTAAACCAGCCCCATACAGGACAGACATATCTGGGTGCTGAAATAGTAAACCCGCACCCAGTTACCTAAAAAAGAGCCGATTATTAACGAAAGGAGACCCAGCAATAGAAATACAAGAAAGTAAACCCGGCGTTCCATTCTGGGACAGAAAAAGGAGAGATTACCGACCATCACTTTTATTCCCGAGACAATAGGCAAGGCAAGCGCCTTAATGTGCGCACCGTTTTCTCCGGCACCACAAACCTCTATGACTACGGCACCACCACCCAGAAATCAAGGCCGAGGGTGAAGTTGGGAATGGCACCGCCCTTCGAGACAAAGGCAAGGGGCACGCCAGCCTTCGGACGGATAAAAAGCATCGGTATCGGTTTTACCACCGCACCAAAAGAGACGACATGCCGGTCCTGTTCGGTTTTCTCCTTTGGTGTGCCCCGAATCTCGGTCCTTGCCTGCATTGTGCCGGCAACCGCCAACCACCACTCCAGCATCGGTAGCAGTTTGAGGTCAACCTTTGCCGAGTACTCCATCATATTACCCGCCCTGGTTGTGTCATCGGTCTTGCCATTCAGCCAGTAGGCCCCGCGCAGATGCCCGATAATCATTCCTATCTGCCGGGTCTGGGCGATCAACCCCAGGGCACCGGCAAACTTGCCATCACCAATCTTCGGATTGGCGTTCTTATCCGCGGTCGGCAGAGCCACACCCGCGACACCGGTCAAAAACAACGGCGCCAGCCTGCCGGTAATCAGGGCATAACGGGTATGGAGTTCAACATCACCAATGCCAAATGAGTTTAAATCACCCTTTGTTTTCCTCGCCACCGGCACCATCGCCAGCAACTCCCAGCGCTTGATCGGCGCAAACCCTAAAAGAAAAGTTCCGCTCAAAGTTGTTGTCCGCTGATTCGCATCCAGCGCCTTCCAGGTATTGTCGGTCCAGTCGTAGCGCTTGGCGGTCTGGGTATAGCCCAGGTCCAGTTCACCAAGGAACTGTAACGGCTTCAGCGTGCCGGCGCCCCTGCCGATTAACGGCGTTGCCATTGCGGTGCTAACGAGCGCCGCAACCACAATCATACCGACGATGAGTCTTTTCATCTTTACCTCCTTTTCGGGTTTCGGTTAACTCGACTCTTTCCGCCATTGCCTGTCCCAGCAGTCCCCTCACCTCCAGGAGAGTTCTGCCGAACTCAACAGCAAGGCGGTCACGGGGGCGGCTGAGCTGCACCGGAACCGTGGCGATTACCCTGCCCGGCTGGTCAACCATCACCACCACCCGTTCTCCGAGATATATTGCCTCATCAATGTTATGGGTAACAAAAATTACCGTCTTCTTTGTCTTCTGCCAGATATTAAGCAACTCCTCCCCCAAGCGGTGTCGGGTGCGCTCATCCAGAGAGCCAAAAGGCTCATCCAGCAACAGGACCTGCGGGTTGGTCGCCAGTGCCCGGGCGATTGCCACCCGCTGCTGCATACCACCAGAAAGCTCATAAGGACGTAACCGGGCAAACTCCGTCAACCCAACCAGCTCCAGCAATGCCCGGACTCGCTCCCGCCGTCGTTGCGGCGGTGTTCCATCCAGTTCCAGCCCGAAGCCGATGTTATCCGCTGCGTTACGCCAGGGGAAAAGCGAATAGTGCTGAAAAACCATCCCCACATCTCGCCTTGGTCTTGTAACCACCTCTCCGCTGACAACCACCTCACCAGCGGTTGGCTTCTCCAGCCCGGCGATTATCCGCAAGAGCGTCGTCTTGCCGCAGCCAGTTGGTCCGATGATGGTTGTAAAACTGCCGGGCGCGAATTCCAGATTCACATCAGCAAGTGCCGCCACGCTCTCGCCGCCCTCACCGACAAAGACCTTTCTTAACCCCCTGACCTCAACCGCGCCCGGCATCATCAACGCACCTTTGCCTGCCAGGAAACCAGCGGCCGGGAAACCGCCTGCATAAACCAGGAAAGCAACGCCCCAACAAAACCAATCAGAATCATTCCGGTAATCAACACATCCATCTCCGCCAGCTGATAGGCGTAAACAATCAGGTACCCAATCCCGGCATGCGAACCGGGTAACATCTCCGCGGCAATAATCACCATCCAGGCGACACCCAGTCCCACCCGCAAACCGGTGAGAATTGCCGGCAGGGCAGCGGGAAATACCACCTTGCGAAACATCTGCCAGCGGCTGGCGCCGAGCACCTGTGCCGACTCAATATAAATCCGGGGAACATTCGCCACCCCGTCCACCGTATTCAGCAATATCGGGAAAAACGCACCGTAAAAAATGATAAAAAGCATCCCAACCTGAACCACATCAAAAATCGTGTTGGAATAACGCACCCCGAAGATATTGACCACGCTATAGGTCTTAAAAATCGCCATCGCAAAGGGAATCCAGGCAATCGGACAGAGCGGGCGAAACATCTCAATAAACGGGGCAACCAGCCGGTTGATAAAACGGCTGCCCCCCATTGCCAGTCCGAGGGGAATCGCCACCACCGCCGCCAGCAAAAAGCCCATCACCACCCGCAAACCCGACACCGCAATGTTGTACAGAAGCGAACCGGTTTCCAGCACACTGGCAAACGGATTGAGCAACCTCTTTAACACCATCTCTATTGTCGGCAGGAGCCAGGGGTTGTTCCAGCGGCGTGCGGTCACCTCCCAGAGGAGAAAAAACATCGCCGGTAACACCAGCCCCAGAAGAAACCAGCCCGCCTTCTTTTCCACCGCTTGATTAAAAAAACGCACCATCAATTTTTCCCGCCGAGCCTTTTTGCCGCTGTCTTCAGGGCGTCGTTAAGGGCGGAGAAATCGTAAAGCAAACCCTCCACCTCGGTCCGTGATTTATCTTTAAGAACACCGGAGATCTTTCCCAGTTTCACCATCTCCTGATACCACACCCACATTCCGTCGTAGAAAGCCTGGTCAGGTTCCATTGAATAACCGGATGTCGCCATTGATACCATTTCCACCTCGGGCGTTGTGCCAATCCACTGGGCAACCAATTTCGCTGCGTCCTCCCGGTGGTTATTGATGTAATGGGTTGAAACCGCCATCAATTCCAGAAACTTCCTGATTACCGCACCCTGCCTTTCCATTGCCGAGTTATTCGCGGCGATGCAGCAGCAGGGATGGTCCTTGAATATCCCGGGCGGGAGGTCGTGCAACTCAGCGACACATCTACCAATCCCCTTTGCCTCAGCGATGGCACACCAGGGGTTGTTGGACACATAGCCATCTATCTGCCCGCTGGAAAGACCGGAATTGAGATTCGCCTCATCCTTCATCAAAACAAGCATCACCTTCGCCTGAGTATTGGACGGGTCGGTAGTGTAACTGAGCCCTTCTTCTTCCAGCGCCCGCTTGAAAATAAGTTCGGCAACCGCCACCGGATTCTTAAAGCCGATCCGCACCGGCTTCGTCTGCGCCCGAACCCAGGCAATAAACTCCTGCCAGGATTGCAGATTCAGCTCATTTTTCATCACCAGCATATCGCCCTTGGAATGCAATGGTGAAATTATCTTCATCGGCGAGCCCCTATCCACAAAAAACGCCACCGCCGCCACGCCGCCAAAACCAACATCAAAACTCCCCTGACTCATCATCGTCGGCATTTCCGAACCGCCACCCGCCTTGTAAAGTTCAATCTCGGCAACCTTCTTCCTCCCGTCGTATAGTTCATACAGTTCCTTCGGTCTTATCGGCTTGAGCCATATCCCGTAAAGTTCGCGAAACTTCTCGCCGGCATTCGCCGCCACATAGAGCGCCGAGTGGTGGTCATGTCCGACATGCCCGACCCGCAGAATCGGCACCTTGCCTTTCTGGGCAAAAAGCACCCCGCAGGCAAGCAAAACCGCCCCCCATCTCCTCAGCCCCATAACGCCTCCTTTTTAATTTTTATCCACTCACTTCTGTCCAATATAAAACCCTCTGCCCACCTTATGGGCGTGCGCCGCATCCCGCCACATATTCACCAGATTTACCGCAAAGTCAAATAATTCCTTGCCGAAGTTTTCCAGGATGGTCGGCTTCAGTTTCTCCTCCACCATCACCTTGTACTCGTCAAAGCAGCGGGCAAACTCCTCAGTCTGGTCCTGGGCGTCAAGGATTTTGAACCCGGCACGCTTCAACACCTCCTGCCAGCCCTGGAATGTCTCCATATAGGGGAACGCCATTGACTCATACAGCTTCGCCAGCAACCCTTCCTCTATTTCACCGGTTATCACCCAGTCGGTAAAGCCAATCTTGCCACCCGGCCTCAAAACCCGGTAGCACTCCCTTGCCAGCAGGTCTTTATCGGTCACATAGCACCACGCCTCCTGACCCCAGACGACATCAAAGGTGTTTGCCTTGAACGGCATATCCAGGGCGTTACCCTCAACAAAGGTAATCAGATGCTCCAGCCCCGCTTCTTTTGTCCGCTGCCGCGCCTTTTCCAGCATCGTTTTTGTGAAGTCCAGTCCGGTAACCCTCACCCCGTACTTCTGCGCGATGTGCCGTGCCGGCGCGCCCAGGGCGCTGCACACATCCAGGACATGCATCCCTGGTTTTAACCCCAGCGCCTGCGCCAGCCGGTCGGTTGCCTCGGGTCCGCCGGAATGAATCTGCTCACCCATCACCGCTTCCCAAAGCAGTCCACCCGGACCATCATAAACATCCTGCACATCCTTACCGGTATAGTCGTATCTTTTGGGCATGTTTTACCTCCTTTTTATTTAAGGGGTTAACTGACCTTACCTTGCGGAGCGGCAGACCGCTGCCGGATAAGAAGGTGTTCACCCCTGCCTCCTTACCCGGACACGGTCAAAACCGCGCCTTAATCTGATATGTTTTGTGATTAAACAGGGATTGCCGGAGTTGGTGCGAAGGGCAACGCCCTCCATTCTGCCCGGATTCATATCCGCCACCTCCGGTTAAGGTAAAAATGGCGTCCGGACAAAACTCGCTCCGGCATAGTTATCTCAATTGTATTTGCCGTTTAATTCCCGTCAAGACAAAATTTCCTCTCATTTTATCAAAACCAGCCTGCCCGCGCACCCGCCTGACTCCTTGAGCAGGTAAACCCCGGACTGGAGATAACCCACATCATTCCAGCCCGGAGCAACCACGCCCACCGTCCTGCCTGTAACATCAACTAAAAGCGCTGGACCGCGCAGTGCGCCTAAATAAACCCTGCCCTTTGCCACCGTCACCCCGGCACCGCGCCCCTTTCCCATCTCCGGCATTTCACCGACAAACTGCGTCGGGCTGGCGCTGGCGTAGTAAATCTCGGCATTACCATCCCGGTAATCGGTCCACACCGCATAAAGGTTGTTGGGCAGACTGCCGTTACCGCCGGCGATTGACGGCCGCTCCCGGGTATTGCTGGTATCGGTAATGTTTACCGGCAATGACCAGGTGCCATTCACCGCCCGCTCACTGTAACGAACCTGGGTAACAACGGGTGAGCGCGCGCTCCTGCCTGCCCAGAGCGCATGCCCGAGCCCATCCCGGGTAAAAACAATCTGGCCGGTCTCCTGATTCAAGGTGTCATTGCGCTCGGAAACGGTATCGGTCGGCTGCCAGCCTGCCGCATCCCGCCAGCGATGGACCAGCCGGCGGATGTTGTCCACCGCACCATAGCACTGCCAGAGGATATGCGGGTTGCCGGTAACCGGATTGACCGCAATTGACGGATACATCTGATGCCTGGTCCCCTGAGAAACATTCTCGGTTGCGCCCCACACGGTATCGGTGCGCACCTTGTAAAAAACATCGTAATAACCGCTGCTGCCCTGCCTGCCATACCAGACAATATGCACCCGGTTGTCCGGTCCACCCGCGACCGCGGGATAAGCCTTGTAATTACTCCCGCCCTCAACGGTAACCGGCGCCCGCCACAGCGTATCAACCCTTTCCCGGTAAACAATTGCGGTTCCCTCCAGCCAGGTGATATGGATGTGCCCATCCGGTGTTACCGCGACAGTCGGACACTCCTTAACCACGTTCGGTGCGCTCACCGAAACCAGCCACGAATGCTCGTCCCAGCCATCATTACCACCAGCGCCCGGCACACAGGTCTTCAGATAGATAAACTGATTCGCATCATCGGTTGCCCCGCTTGCCCAGACCGCATAAACCCTGCCGGTGGAATCAACCGCCAGCGAAACATACTTGGAATTGAGATTCTGATTATATAGGTCAGCGGAAATCATCGTATCCGCACTCCAGCCCGCACCGGGATTGTAGCGCTTATAGTAAACCTGAAACCGATATGTGCCCAGCCCGGAGTTCATCACATACCAGGCAACATGCACCCTGCCCGCCTGGTCAACCACCACCCGGCGCTGGCTGCTCCAGTACGAGAAATCAGAGTAGTTATTATTGGTCAACCGCTCCTCCGGTTGCCACTCAGCCGCCACAATCAGGGCAAAAACGCAACAACTCAACAACACATACCGCACAAAATCCTCCTTTTAACATTTAACCGCTCCTGCCAGCCCGCCGCCTTCTCCACCCCACCCTTTCTCATTATAAAAACCCCATCCGTGCCGGTCAAGGACACAAACCGACGCCCTCCGGTTGCCCGATGCAAAGCCCGAACCGAAATTTCTTGACATCCCAGAACCAGCGGGCTAAACTTTTAGAAAAGGAGGATACTTTGCGCAAAAGAGTGCTTTTGTCCCTGTTACTAATTGGACTGGTGGCACTTGCCACCGCCCAGTGGAACATCACCGGCTATCTCACCAGCGAGATGGAACCGGTGCAGATTGACTCGGCGATGCTGAGCGGTGCCGGTAATGTCTGGGTCCCCACCCCGGGCTGGATGGTCAACCCCGGCGAAACCGACTCCTTTAACTTCCCGTCCTACCCCAGCTGGCCCGCCGCGATAAAACTGGCTGCTTTCATCAGCGGCGAGGAATTGATGATTGACATCATCCGTCCGGAACAGGACTCCTGGTACGAATTCCAGCCACCGCACGAGCAGATCCGGGTCAGATTCACCGGCTATGTCGGCATGGAAGAAATAAACGGTCAGAATCAGGTCTGGACAAAACTGCCCACGCTTCTTACCAACAACATTATCAGCCGGACAGGAATGCTTGCCTCAGGCGAGATTATCAACGCCTCTGGTCAGGTTGTTCGCTCCTTACCGCTTACCCCGGGTGTCTACTTCTACCGACCGCACAACAACCTCGCATCCGGACACCGCTTCACCTTAATCCGTTAAAAAACCGTTTTCCTTTTAACCAGATTGAGCGGGCACAACCCTGTGCCCGCTCCTTTTTCTCTTCGACCCGCACCACCCGACACCCACCCATAACCTAACCGCTACCGAAAACAAACATCCGGACCGAACCGCAAACCAGCACCCCAAAAACCTCAAGGACAACCACAACGGCTGACAGCACTATACCCCGTTCTCCAGCCCGGCTGGCAAAACCCGGGACCAGCCGACCACCAAAACCGCCTTCAGCCATTAACTCTTACCGGAAAACAGAAACCGGAGTTGACCCCGGGACTGCTGGGGGCTAGCCCCCTGAACAAACCGGAATTTCACCTAACACTCGCAATATCATGCAATTACATAAAATCACTTAAAAT
>FWWM01013423.1_pt1 | contig 13232 bp, 19 predicted proteins | sample 2228351 | NCBI WGS metagenome assembly FWWM01 (sample SAMEA103939774, study PRJEB20133) | metagenome | reverse complement strand
GTTGATAGAATTTGGAGTCTTATCAATGTTGATAGAAAATGGAGTTCTATCAGCAATGATAAATATCCAAGATATATCAGCGTTGATAGAATTTGGAGTTTTATCAATGTTGATAGAATTTGGAGTCTTATCAATGTTGATAGAATGGAGTTCTATCAGCAATGATAAATATCCAAGACATATCAGCGTTGATAGAATTTGGAGTTTTATCAATGTTGATAAATATCCAAGACATATCAGCGTTGATAGAATTTGGAGTCTTATCAATGGTGATAGAAAATGGAGTTCTATCAGCGTTGATAAATCCAAGACATATCAACGTTGATAAATATCCAAAACGTATCAGTATTGATATTACTTTGTTACTCTGGTATTCCTCGACATGAAGATTTATCTCATATTTTATTGAAAAAGATATTCATATGTATCTGGTATTCATTGACATCGATTTTATCTATTAATCTGTTTATATAGTATTCCTAGACTTTGATATTTAACTGATTGTCAGGTATATCGACATTAATATAAAACTGTTATTTTTCAATGTCAGTATTATTATGTGTATCTGGCATATCTCGAAGTCGATAGAGATATCTCAACACAAATAGAGATCTAATGTTATGTGACATTGATATACAATCCAATAACTAAGGGTCGGTGTTTATCTAATATTACTCAAGGCTAATATTATTATGTTAATCTGGTATATTTCAACGTCGATATTACTTTGTGTATCTCATATTGATCAACGTTGAGAGATATATCTGTATTATCAGGTATATCGATGTCAGTTTATCTACTTATCTGTTACTTTGTTATTTCTCAACGTCGATATATAGAGGTTTATTTGGTATTTCTCGACGTTGATATAAATCTAATATGTTTCGACAGAGGTATTACTTAATTTGCGTATCTTAAAATAAATATATCCTGAGTTTGATGGAAAACCATATCTCTCAACATTGATATTTCGATGTCAAGAAATAATAAGGAGTTTGAATTAAATATCAGTCATGGAAAGGGTTGGGTTTTCATTAATGTTGAGAAAACATGATTCGATAAATGGATCGATAAATATTTGTTTGGTTCTATAAATCAAGTGAGAATTGGAATGTTAATGTATAATAAGATGGTTATTAAAGTTGTTACATGGAAAGAGAATAGGACATGGAGGTTTATCAGTGTTGAAGAAGAGGGAGACTTCCTCAACATTGACTTGAATATATATTTTCTTTTCTGTTTTCTTTTGAGAGTGAAAAGAGAATTGTATTTTCAGAGGGACTGTGAGTTAATGTCGTGATAATGACAATTCAAAGGAAGAAGGAGTTTTAAATGAGGAGGTTAAAGATCAGGAGACAGAGATTCTTAAGTGGGGAAATGGTTTGACGAGGTCGTATTGTAGACAAAGGTCGAGGGAATGTTTAAAATAGTTTTCCAATGTTGGAACGTTAAGAATAAGATTTGAGAAATGGTTTTTGTTCATGTTGGAGGGAAATTTAAGGTTTATTCTGTTAAAGAATGAAGAGGAGTTGGATATTGCTTTATCGATTATATGTGAATTAAAGGAGCGTAGAAGACTGTTAAGGGGAATAGAGAGGGGGGGGGAATCTTTTGTTTCCGGAAATTTGGAGACAAAAGAGGTGGAAGGTTAATTGGATAAAGTGAGGTGTTCAAACTTCGGGATAACGATATTATCGGGGGGTTCAAGGTTGAGAGTGGTTTGGGAGAGACGGAGAGAGAGATTATCGTGACGAGGAGGGGAAGGACGGGTTACACCTTTTGTCAGGGCGTCAATATCTCCGACGATCCAGATAGCTCTTTTTGCACGGGTGATGGAGGTATAGATAAGGTTTTGAGAGAGGAAGTGGGTATTGGCAGGAGAAGATGGAATGTAGAGAATGACATAGTCCCATTCACTGCCTTGACACTTGTGACAGGTGATGGCGAAGGAGTGTTTTAATTTCATGACGGTGAGTTCATTGTCGAAGTCTTCATCGTCATCGAGGTCATCGAAGATTTTTTTCTTTTTCTTTTTCTTTTTTGTTGGTTCGAGGAGGAAGTTATGTTTGGTTCCATCTCCGAAGACGACATCAATGGAGTCATCTTTAATATCAAAGACGATGCCTTCTTCACCATTGTAGATGTTGATGGAATAATTATTTTCAAGGAGCATAACGCGGTCTTTGATCATCCAGAGGGTGCCACGACTGTCAACGATACTTCGGTATCCTTCATTGAAGATTTCTTGATAGGTTTTGTTAAGTTCATCCAGGTTTGAATTGTAAGGGCAGATAACAGTGAGTTTGTCACTGGGAACATTATTCTGATAGAGAAGTCGAATGATGTCATAGACATATTTGACGGAGCCCTCGATAAGACGAAAGTTGTCTGTTTCGACGAATTGGAAGGGGGAGTTGGGATTGGCTTCAATAATACGAAGTGCGTTAATAAGAATACCATTTTGGGTGCGAGTGTCCATATCACCGAGATAGAGGCGGTGGTTATGACGAAGGAAATAGATGGGGATGCGGCCACACGAGATCAACTGAGAAAAAAGAGAGCCCCAACCAATAGGTGGGAGCTGGTTAACATCTCCGATGAGAGTGATCTTATAGTTGTAGGGAAAGGTTTTAAGGAACTGGTAAAAGAGTTCTGAAGTTATCATGGATGCTTCATCAATGATGAGGTGTCGGAATTTGGGAGTTTGACTGGATCTTGCAATAAGACGATGAAGTGTGGAGGGACACCGTTTTTGGATGATTTGACGTATTCGGGAGACGGCCTTGCCAGTGAAACTGGCGATACAGTATGGAATTTTTCGGAGTTCGAGGTTATGAATGATTTCACTGATAATTGTGGTTTTACCAGAGCCGGGGGGTCCGGTGATGATACAGATGTTACAGTCGAGGGCGCCTTGGATGGCGTCTTTTTGTTCCTGAGTGAGTGTTTTGGAGACAAAGTGAGCATCTTCGGAGACGGTCGTAATTCCTTCAATCGAATCAGAGAGAAGGAGATTATTAATACGTTCGGAGACATGAGTTTCAACATTCCAGGAATAGTTAAGATAGAGACTATCAAAGTCTTCAAGAACGGAAAAGTTTTTCTGAAGTCGGTCAAGATGTTGAGGAAGATCTGGAAAAAGTTGACATAGAAGTGATTTGGGAGTTGAGGTCCAACCTCTGTCTTTCTGAAATTCATAAATTTTTCGAACGATTTGTCCACAGCGGCGGTCTTCTGGAGATCCAATTTTATTTTGGCGCCAGAGGATTTCATCGCATTTTTCAAGAGGAATTGGAGGAAGAGTGTAGGGGTTGGTGAGACACTTTTCATAGATTTGGTCATGGGAGAGGTGACAGGCTTCGACTTCGGCCTTGGTTAAACCGAAGAGAAGGAGACGTCGGATACTTTTCTTATGATACCACCAGTTAAGGAGTCGTCTCATTTGATCAATTGTTACAATAGAGGTGTAGGGTGCGAGAAGATTTTCATCGGGGTAATTGTTCCAAAGATAGGCGAGTTCGGATAAATAGCTTACGACCGAGTTTGAGGAGTTTTGCGTTGAGGTCTCTTCGGCGCGTTTTAAGAGTTCTTGATAGAGCTGATTTGCCTTTTTATTACCGAAACCGGTTCCCCGAAGGGCACGAATAAAGAATCTGATGATGGAGTCTTGGTCCATGGCAATTTGGATAAAGGGAGGCTTAATCACGCGTAATTGTTGTCCAACCTGGGGGTTCATTTCGAATTGACAGACAGCATAGATAGTGTCACCTTCTTCGAGAAGGACATAAAAAGGACAGACACAGCGGAAGTCTTTATTTAAGGAGATAGTATGAACGATAAAAATGGAGTTCTTACCCTTGTCGGAGAAGATAACCTTCTTAATCTGACCAAAAAGTTCGGCGATGTTTTCAGATGAATCGATATCATAATCAGGATCCATGTTTACGAAAAATTTAAATGCAAATCATAAAATCATTTTCCAGAGTGATTATAAAACAATTCATGGCGCAAGCTGCAGCTGCATTAGGTGCATTGGCATCACAACCTGAAGTAACTGGAGCACTTGTTAAGACAGCCGGTAAGACAGGTATGACGCTTTTTATTGTTATTGGAGCCATTCTGGCACTGATCGTTATCGTTATCTTTGTACTCATATTAACAAAGAAGAAAAAGAAGGCAAATAAGAAAGGAGGTAATTCAAAGGGAGGAAAGTCATCGAAAGGCAAATCATCAAAAGGAACGAAGTAAACATAAATATTAGTGAATCGATAAAAGTATGTCACGATCTTTACTCTTTGCTGTTTTATTTGGAGGCATTTTGGCTGCGGTTATTCTTGTTATATTTGTTCTTGTCTTAACAAATACGAAATCAAAGAGAGGAAGAGGGAAAGGTTTGAAGAGTTTAAAGGGCAAGGGAAAGAGTGCAAAAGGAAAGAATTCAAAGGGAAAGAATTCAAAGGGAAAGAATTCAAAGGGAAAGAATTCAAAGGGAAAGAATTCAAAGGGAAAGAATTCAAAGGGAAAGAGTTCAAAGGGAGGAAAATAAAAATCGTATATTAAAAGATGTCGAGATCACTCTGTCAGTGTTTTTTGGTTTCCCTTGCTTCTTTTATTCTTGTTATTCTGATTGTTGTTCTGTTTGTGTGGTTCCGACTTTCTGAGCCTTTGGATATTCCACCGTCTCGTATTGGATTTCTTCATGTTTTACCACAGTTGAAGACGGGGGATCTTCTTGCGATTTCTTATTCGTCGATTCGAGGGAAACTGGTTAAAGTGTTTACGGGATCGATGTGGACGCATTTGGGACTTGTCTATCGAAATCGTCAGGGGGAGATTTATGTGATTGAGGCGGCACTTTATCCGGATAAGGAGGGGGTGCTTCGGACGCCTCTTTCTGAATGGAAGAGCTGGAATATGGGTCGTATTGTGGCGTATGCATCTTTAATCGGACCTCCGATTTCCGATGAGGCCATTGAAGATGCCTTGTCGAAAGTTTCAGGATGTTCCGTTGATATGTTTGTCTTAAACTGGTTTCTGACGACCTTTCGATTGGAATATCGGGAAGGACATCGGGGGAAGTTTTTCTGTTCGGAGCTTGTGGCCTATCTTCTTCAACAGTTGGGTGTGATTGAGAAGCAGTATCGTCCGACGAGCTACTCCCCAAAGGACTTCATCTTTTCTCGAATTAAGATGAGTCCTTCCTATTCATATCAGGAGCCCTATCACATTCTCTTATAGTTAAGAGGAGATTCGAACGGTGAGGAAGCATTCTTCCAGCATTAAGGGCATTCGTTCTCCGGATAGACAATAAAGAAGGTATCCGTCTTGAAGATAGCCGATCCACTTTTTCGTTCGAAGAAATTCAAAGAGAAAGTTGTATTCAGCATTGGTCAGGACTCCGAGTTTATCTTGAGTGTCTTCAACGATTGTTATCTTTTTGGGATAAAGTTTCGACTTCTTATGGACCGACATGTGGAATTTTCGTTGGTGAAGTGAAGTTAGAGCTTCCAGATGGTCTTTTGTCAAGAGTTTTCTTGGAATGAGATATTGTTCTACCCACGAGAATTTCTTGGTAAAGAGACGAAAGGTAACAAGGACGGTATTGGAATAGGAACCCATCTTATCATTAGAGAGGAGTTAACTAATGATAAGATTTAGTTTAAAATAAATTCAGTTCTTGTGTGTGTGTATTTTTAGGAGTTGGAATTTTATTCGGAGGAGGTTTCAGAATCGGAGGAAGACTTGTTTGGACAGCAGTTGGATGAGGGGACGGCAAACTGTTGAGGATACAATGGGGCGGAGAGACCCTCAGCGGCGGGAGGGGCCGGATTGATATAGATGTTATATACATTCCAAGTGATAAATCTCCAAACGCCATCGGATTCATAGGCGAAAGTGGCGTCGTATTGTCCCCATACATTCAACCATGCCGTAACATCAGGATTTTCCGGGACTTTGAAGGCAGCGATTTCGATAAGACCGGAGGTGAGAGAGGCCTGGATGAGGTCAGAGTCACATACTGGACGTACACGGACGTTAGGGGCAGTGTGAAGAGTCACGCCTTGATTAAGGATGGGATGATAGAAGTTACGGAAAAGTTTTCGAAGTTCTTCCCAGGAGTTGGCTTGAGCCGAGATATCACCATTTGGAAGAATCGCGGTGAAACGTTGAAGATTTCGAGAGAAGACCCCCATTAAACGATCGAGGATTGTTTCAAAGTCTTCCGAAGTCGAAGGAGTCTGAATAAATGCCTGATAGAGATAGTGATAGTCGTACATGCGTTGAGTGATTGCGGTAACAAGATCTGAGTATTTAAATTTGGCAAGAAGAGTGATACGATGACATCCGGATTGATAATGTTTCTTGAGAGTTTTCTTTTTTCCGTTACAGGTCAATTGGACCAATATAGATTTTCCATCTTTCGTTGAAAGGAGGGCGTAGCGGTCGTTGAGTTTGGGTGGGTTATTGACGTCGAGAGTTGCTTTCAGGTTGGAACGAATAACGGGAAATGACATTTAAGAAGGGGTAGATTTTCTTTGGGAGAAAAATATGTTTAACCGATGCAAATTGAAAAGGTTTTTGGTGTCGAGTTGACTTTTCGACAAAATTAAAGTTAAATCTGTCGATGGAGACTGTTGTAAAGATTTACAAAGAGAGAGGTCAAATGGATTATATTGGAGAGTCGATTTCACAGCTTGAACATGCCCTTCAAGCTGGATGTTTGGCTTGGAGATATGTTTCGACGTGTCCGGAAGTTCCGTTTCAAAGAGAGGCTTTTGTGGTTGCGGCTCTTTTACACGATATTGGTCATCTTCTGACGGTAGAGGACTTTTCCGAAGATCCGAGTATTGTCTTATTCCGGGGGGATCTGTTGGATGATAATGAGAGGTCCTTGGGGCGCCAAGGACATGAACATCTTGGATTCCATTTTTTAGAGCGGCTTTCCTTTATTTCTCCGATACCTGAGTTGGTGAGGAGTCATGTGAATGCGAAGAGATATCGAGTTTCGGTCATGCCGTCCTACTTCGATCTTTTGTCCGAGGCGTCAAAGAAGACCCTGGAACTGCAAGGAGGACGGATGTCTTTGGAAGAGATTGAGAGGTTTGAAAGGGATCCTTTGTATTTGTGGAAGCTTCGGATTCGAGAATGGGACGATCAGGCTAAAGTTCCGGGTCTCTCCTATAAGAAAGGGAGGGACATTCGAGAGGAAAGAGGAGAGGGTGATTATTATGATCTTGAGGCATTTATTCCATTGATAGAGGAGTGTATAAGAAAAGACTGATTTAAGAGGACGCGGAAGATGAAAATAACAAGGGTCCTCTTAAATGAGTTGAAAGTTAAAACGGTCTTAAATTTCGACTGGAAATAGTAAAAGCTAACGGATAAATATGAGTGTCGATGTATCTGACGATACGATTGTCATTGACAATTCGACCTTGGTTGTCGTTTTTGGAAGTGCATTGGTTGGAAGTTTATTAGGTCCTTTTGTTGTTCTCTTGATAATCGTTGGGCTTATCTTTTATAAGAATCGGGAGTTAATTCTACAACAGACCCCGTATACGGAGATGTTTTTGCGACAGATGAAGGAGCGTCTTGTGGTCATATTTCGTAGATTGAGAGAAAGTCGGAAAGTATTTTAAGGTTTTTTTTCTTTGGGAGAGATTAAGAAGATCTTAAAGGGAGGTGGTTTTTTCGGAAAGATGTCTCAGATGAAAAGTCAGACGAAGAGTCAGACGAAAGTGAGGAAGTCGAAAGAAGGGGAAAAAGTTCTTGCAGTGTCAAGGTCAAAAAGCGAGTCAAAGAGTCGGAAGAGGAGTTGTTGTTCGTCATCATGTCCGAGGAGTTCGATGATGAGCGAATATGAGAAGGTGTGTAACATTTTGGAGGAGATATTCATTTTAGTTCCGGAGGGGATACGGAGGATTGCACAGGAGGAACCGCAAAGAGTACGAAGAGGGTTGGTTGAATTGGTTGAGAAGTCATCGTGTCTTGCGCTGTCAGTTGTAGAGACGATGCGTGTTTGGAACAACATTCTTTTGGATGAGGATGATTTTTCAAGTAAGGAGGAGTCGAGAGACAAGAAGTCGACTCGATTCAGTGAGAGTCAACAATTTTTCGATGAGAAGAAGTTTGAGAGTGACTCGGAAGACAATCAGACGACATATCCAGATTTTATTAAGGATACCGAGAAACCGCTGTCTCTTCAACAGGAGGCTCCGAAGGAGGAAGAGATAGGACAGACTTATTCTGAGACGGAGAGTGATAGTGGAACAGATTATGAGAGGCCGCCTGGAAAGACGGAAGAGTAAGCTCATGATATTAAGAGTTCAAGAAATATCATGAGTTTTAGTGAAGACTTGATGTGGAAAAGAGTCGTAATGAGCTTTTAATTGCATTCCAGAGGAGAGAGAGTGTTGATTCATGTTGGACGGGATCGAGGTGTTTGAATTTAGGGGATTCGTCTTTGACACGAGAGGAGGGTTTATTGTCTTTGAGAGAGGAGGACTGACGAATCTTTATAGGTTCTTGAGGGGTGTGATATATCATTGTGTCGGTGATATATGAGGGAAAGTCTTTTCCAGGGGAAGACAAGGCACTTGAGATATAGTCATCGATGAGATGGGGAGAGTAGGAGAGACTGATATTCGAGGGAGGAGATGGTATTGGGAGGGGTTGAGTGGGGGTAGGACGACAATTTTCGAGAGAGTTGGTTGAGGTATGAATATTGGGAGAGTCAAGAAGAGGGGATTGGCGAGTAGCTTGGAGATCGAGGGGGTTAAAGACGGGAGAGAGAGGATCGAACCAGGGATGATGAAAGAACTCTGACCAGCTGAGACGAAGAACGGGATCCTTTTGGAGGAGACCGCGAAGAAGATGCATGGCCTCAGGGGAGACGTGAACATTTTTGGGGTAGGAAATGGGTAGATCATGTAAGACGTGTAAAAGGTCGAGGCCACTGAGAATCTGAGGATATAAGTGGCGTCCATATAAGGCTCGATACATGATGACGCCGACACTCCAGAGGTCGGATTTGGAGGTGTACTTTCGATGAAAGAGGAGTTCGGGAGCCATGTAAAGAGGAGTGCCACAGAGGGTTTCCGCCAGAGTGGAGTCAGGAAGAGTTCGAGCGAAGCCGAAGTCAGCGACTTTTAAGATTCGGTTATCACTTGAGAGGAGAAGATTGGCGGGTTTCAGATCTCGGTGGAGAATATTTTTACCTCGGAGATATTGAAGTGCTTGCATTAACTGGTACATGTAATAGCGGACCTTGTTTTCTTTAAGTTTGACATTGGTTAGGAACTTTTCAAAGTCACCACCTCCACAATATTCCATAATAATATAGACATAGCCCGCATCTTCTTCCGATGGAAGAGGAGTAATAACATCATAGGTTTTAACAAGATTGGGATGGTCGAGAGTACGTATAAGTTTTATTTCCTCGGTGAGACGATCGCGTTGTTCTTTTGACGCGATTCCAAGGTCGATCTTTTTAATGGCGAGATTTTCTCCGGTGGTTATATCTTGGCCCAGATAGACCCGAGAATAAGATCCTCTTCCAATTGCATTTGATTGAATAATTTTATATCGAGAGTTAAGTAACATTATTTTATCTATACAAGAGAGGAATATCTTGGAAATAATATTGACTTTCCTTTGGTTTGAACCTTTCAAATGTTTTATCCGCGTTGGGAAAAGAAGGATCGCCTGATGAAAGTTGGTTCGGGCTAACTTCAAAGATGTTACTCTCTTTGGAGTTAGGGGGTGTCATCAGTTTTAGAGTTTTCGGGAGACGACAAAGAGCGAGTTTCATTTGGCAACATCTTGACACGCTTATATTTTAATTTCCGGGGAATGCCTGGTTTGATGATGTATTCTCGGATTTGTAAAATCGTGGTCATAAACAGGTAGTACGCGTCTCGCATCAGCTCCTTTCCTGGTCCTGACTGTGTGACAAGACCTGACTTATAGACGAGAAATGTATGACACGGCTTCTTGTTTTTACGTCTCAGAGTGCGATGATTTTCTGGAACGTCATAGGGAAGTTCAATCGTGACATTATGTTCGATCGAGTTGTTATATCTGGCGTAAAATCCATTTAAACCGGAAATTCGAGTTACCAGTTCATATCTCTTAATGTCAAAACCAAGATCATAGTTATAGTTAACCATGGCTGTACAGACATCCTCAATCTCTAGTGGCTGTGAGATTACCGTTTTAACATTGGAGATCCAATTCAACTCCGCACAGAAGTCGGAATAGAATCGAAATTCATCTTTATATTTTAACAGGAATCTTACAATTCTTTCATCGATCTCTTCTGTTAACTTCTTCAAGATCTCCTCGTTCTCATTTAAGAGGTAGTCCGGAACAGAGTCTTTGTTTTTTGAGAATGGGTCAATGAAACTGTCGGAGAGATTCTCGTTGGAGGAAGGAGATATGTCAATTTCCGGCAGATATCTTTGACACTCTTTTCCTTTGACAACCTCTTTCAGCCAGATAATTGTTCGGGAGGTTTCCTCAGGATGACTTGACATATAGTTTAACTCCTCTTGAATATTATTTAGATGAGAAATGATGTAGTTTGCTCCTTCGATTCCCTGTTCGACGGATGAGGCACCACACATTTGCATTTTCGTTCGAGACAACTTCAGAGAAACGTTCTTCTCCCGAGTTGAAATGTCACATGTTATGGAGTTCTTAAAGGTTTTCTTTGAGACGGTTCTTATAATTCCCTTGGTATATCCATTATATCGAAGACTGAGAATACTTCCGGGAATCTTACAGTGTGGAATCTTAAACTTCTGAGAAATTCTCTTTGAAGGAGGAAGCTCAATTTTCGTGATGGGAAGAAGGGCAAATGCCTCATCAAGGAAGATAGATCCGGAGAGACTGATTATCAGGGTTATCGTTGTAATCTTGAGAGATTCAAATGGTTCAATATCAAGGTGGACGTCTCTCGTTATTAAAGGACCGGATTTTGGTGGAACATCGGAAAAGTATTGACTTGGATCGACGGAAAGGGCTTCGATCATCTTCTTTAAGTTAATCTGTGTTTTGTCTTTAAGCTCGGATTCAAAATGGCAAGATAGACGTTTGTTTCGAGCTCTTTTCCAGTCATAATGATGTGTTTCGGGGACTTGAATCTTTGTTTAAATTTAATAAAAGATCGAAGAGAGAGTTAAATTCGAAGAATTGATTTAGCAAAGATAAGAATCAACGAAGAGAAAGATAGAGATATTTTGGAAGAAAAATGGAGGCGCAGATTCTAAGTGTTCTGTCACCGGATGTTCCGATGAAGACATTGGATATTGCACAGCAAATTCTTGGAAAGATGGCTAAGGCGAAAGATGTAAATCCGACTCTCTATAAATTACAAAGGGAGGGTAAAGTTACAAAGATTGCGGAGGAAGATGGAAAGAATCCGCGCTGGGTGCGGAAAGTGTTTTCTGGAGAGAGTTTTCCGAATCGACGGAAGTCAGACTGTGAGGAGACCTCCTCAAGTTCGGATATGTCATCGCCAGATTTATCTTCTGACGATCTTGAACAGAAGATCTTGGAAATTTTGAGGAGAGAGTCGGAACCTGTTCCAACTCAGAGGATTGCTCAGATGATCTTTGGAAAGGGTGCGACGAGGAAACTCGTCAATCCGACATTATATTCTCTGAAAAATCGAGGGATGATTAAGAAGTTCTGTGATGAAGATGGAACACGTCCAAGATGGACTCTTTCGGAGGATCTGTAAAAGGAGAGGTAAATAAAATTCAGAGTTATGGAAAAGAAATAACTCTGAAAGTGAGAAAATGAGACTTGGAAAATTAAGTTTTAAAGGAGAAAGAAATTGAAAACAGAAAGATTTTATTTTGATAAGCCAAAGTTTATGAAATGTCACGTTATAATTCAACACTTTGGGGGATTTTAACGAAGATGGTGGGGTGGATATATCCACTGTCGACGCCACCATCAACGTTAAAGACGGAGGAAGATGATTCTGTTGCGAAGGAGTGGGAGTGGTTACTTTCAACTGCGGAAGAGATTGTGATCAAACATGGGAAACAGAGAGCTAGTGAAATTCAGGAGGAGTTGAATCAGATTAAGAAAGTTTCACCGAGTGTGAGGTATCAGAAACTTCTGAAATCGAAGAGTTTCGAGTTTTTTGGGACTCTTGATCCCGAGACGGTAAAGATCTTAGCCGAGTCTCGTCTTGATCCGTCAAAACGAGACCGTATTATTCGGGATGCGGTTCGGTCTGTTTCTCCAGCGTGGGTTTTTGATATTTTAGGAATGATTTTTTCTCGTTCCAGAGGGAAGGAGACAGAACGAGCCAAGGATAACAGTTTCGAGTCTTTTTCGGGACGGTGGTATGAGCAGCCATATAAGAGGAATATCTGTGGAGAGCTCATTTCAATGGGTTGGCGAGCTTCTCATTTGGCGTCAGAGAAGGGTTTGACGTCGGCTATTCTTGGAGACATTTTATGGAGTTTTCATCTATGTCTTTCGCGAGAGATTTCGAGTGATCTTCCATGTCCTCTTGAGGAGGTTGACTATGAGTATCTGTGTGAGAAAGTCATGAGTATTGCTGATCCTCTTGTGAAACTGTGGAGAGAGACAAGTGTCAAAGTTGGTTCGATCTCGACACGAGAGGGGATTCTTCCGAAGAAGTGGGAGCTTGAGCATGTAAAGGAGGTGGCTCGTCTGGAGAAGATAAAACAGAATGGAGTCTCAGCTCGTTTTAATGATGGTCCTACGGATCCTTTGTGGCGGAAACATCTGGAGTCTGTTGCCGAGGGAGGACAGACTTCAAAAGTGGAGTCGTCAAATGGGGAGCCACTTGTTTCAAAGACATCATTTCGAGATCGACGGAATCTTCTTCAGAAGAGTCTGACATTTCATCTTCCGGAGAGACGAATGCCAAACGAGAATTTAAAACCGAAATTGGGATGAGGAATTTGGCATTGACCTTCTGTCAAAGAGATGGAAGGTCAATGTTGGAAGAGTCGTTTTTGGAGAAGGGGGACGGATTAGGTGTCATCTTCCTCGTCTTCACTTGCAGAGACTTGGACGAAAGTATCGATTGAGACACTGCGTCGGGGTTTGGAGCCATCGGGGAGAGAGCAGTTATAATGTTTACAGTAGGCAATTTCGAAGTCTTCAAGGTCAGAGAGCCAGAGGTCTGAGGCGGAGATCTTGGAGTAACTGTCAAGAGTGAGTTGAAGTTTCTCGATTTGTTTTTG
>FWWM01013418.1_pt1 | contig 13236 bp, 14 predicted proteins | sample 2228351 | NCBI WGS metagenome assembly FWWM01 (sample SAMEA103939774, study PRJEB20133) | metagenome | reverse complement strand
GAAGAAGCGGGTCTCGGGGCTCGGTTCGGGCACCGGCTTCATGTAGGGGCGACGCTGCGCCAACGCTACCCTCCTCACGACGTCAGGATGCGATGTCCGGGCGCCCACCCACGCCAGCGCGGGGGCGGGCCGTCCCGGGGCGGCTTTTACGGGGCGGGCACCTCGACCTCGGCGCCGGCCTGGTCCACCACGGCCCTGCCGTCGCCCGCCCGCACCTCCAGGCGGCAGAGGAGCAGCAGCGACGACTCCTGCCTGCGCACCTCCTCCACCACCCCCGTGCAGGTGATGGTCTCCCCGGGGAAGAGGAGGGCGCGGTAGCGCAGCCAGAGGCGCCGCAGCATGGCCTCGGGCCCGGCCCAGCGCAACACCGTCCGGGCCAGGAGGCCCCCCAGCATCTGGCCGTCCACGAAGGGCGCCGGCAGGCCCATCTCGCGGGCGAACTGCAGGTCGTAGTGGTAGCGGTGCCAGTCCCAGGTGGCACCGGCATAGGCCACCATCATCGGCAGCGAGATCTCCAGCTCCAGCGGTGCGATGGCCTCGCCCGGGCGGAACTCCCTCAATCCTTACCCCCTGCCGTGGTCGTGATCAGCGGAGCACCCCCTGCTCCGTCAGGGCGGCGATCTCGTCCTCGCTCAGGCCCAGCACCTCGCGCATGACGCGCTCGGTGCCGTCGCCCAGGAGGGGGGCATGACGGTAGGCGGGCTGCCAGGCGCTGAAGCGCCAGGGCGCCCCGGGCAGGGGCCTGTCGCCCGCCACCGGGTGACGGTCAATCACCACGAAGCCGCGGCCCTGCAGGTGCTCGTCCTCCAGGGTATCGCGGGCGTTGAAGACCTTGCAGGCGGGGACGCCCGCCGCCTGCAGCCGCGCCGCCGCCTCGTCCGCCTCCCGCGCCCCGATCCAGGCGCGCAGGGCCTCCTCCAGCCCGGCGTGGCCCTCGTCGGCGGACGCCGCCTGCCCCAGCAGCGAGCAGAGGGCCTGTCGCTGCTCCTCCGTCCAGACCGAGACGGCCACCCAGGCGTCGTCGCCGCGGGCACGGTAGATGCCGTGGGGACGCTTCCAGGGGTGGCCGTTGCCCAGGGGCTGCGGCTCCCGCCCCAGCATCGTCCACTCCAGGATGGCCTCGGGCATGAAGCTCTGCAGCAGCTCGGTCATGGCCAGCTGGACGTGGACGCCCCTTCCCTGGCGTCGCCGGAACTCCAGCCCCTGCAGCACCGACAGGACGGTGTAGGCGGCGGCGATGCTGTCGGGGAGGATGCCGCCCACCAGCCGCGGGTAGCCGGGCTCGTAGCCGGTGACGGCGGCCAGCCCGCTCAGGCAGATGACGCCGCTGTGCAGGGCGGCCAGGTCGCTCCAGGGCCCCGTGTGGCCGCAGGCGCTCACCGACACCATTACCAGCCCCGTGTTGAGGGCGCGGAGGGTCTCGTAGCCCAGCCCCAGCCGCTCCATCGTGCCGGGAGCGAAATTCTCGATGACGACGTCCGAGCGAGCGACCAGGGCCCGCAGCAACTCCCGCCCCTTCTCGGTCTTCAGGTTGATGGTGCAGGACACCTTGCCGCGGTTGATGTGGTTGAAGATGCCGCAGGCGTTGTATCGGGGCTCACCGGCGAAGGGAGCGAAGTTGCGGGAGGTGAGCCGCTCCCGCGTCTCCACCAGGATCACCTCCGCGCCCAGGAAGGCCAGCCACTGGCCCGAGAGGGGCACGGCTACGATCTGCCCCAGGTCCACCACCCGCACGCCCTGCAGGGGTCGGGCGATGTCCTCGCCCCCGCCCCGGGGCGCCACCCCCGCTCCCTGGCCGTTCCACTCTCGCAGCGTTTCGGCGACGATGGCGGCCCCGTCGTCGCCCTCCTGCCAGGCGGACGCGGTCGGTCGGCGGCGGCCGTTGACCACCAGGGGGTCGCCGGGCAGGCGGCCGGAGCGGTCGCCGTCGAGCCCCGAGGGCACCAGCCACTGGCGGCTCTGCACCTGTTCGTTCTCCACCGCCTGCGAGACGGGCAGGGCCGGGGCGCAGGGGATGCGCCGCTCCAGGGCCAGGGCCAGGATGTCGCGGCGGCCCTGGGTCACCGTCCACTGCAGCAGCAGCGGCTCCAGGTCGGGCCAGTTCTGGCCCCGCAGCTCCGCCGAGGCGAAGCGGGGGTCTGCTGCCCAGTCGGGGTTGCCCATGGCCTCCAGCAGCGCCTGCCAGTGCTCGTCCAGGAAGGCGACGATGGCTGCCCACCCTTCACCGATGGGCAGGTAGTGGTTGGGGGCCAGCCGCACCCGCACCGGGTGACGGCCGGCGATGGTGCCGCCGTAGCTGAACATGGCCAGCTCCCAGTTGAGCATGGCCGCCAGCGCCTCCTGCTTGGAGACCTCCACCTGCACGGCGCGGCCGGTGCGCGAACGGTAGGTCCAGCCGGCCAGGGCGCCCACGGCGGCCATGAGCCCGCCGATGAACTCGCCCAGGTTGGCGTTGGGGCGCAGGGGCGGCTCCTCTGGGTCGGAGACGCCGTCGGGGAAGCCGGGGGTGGCGAAGGCCAGGCCACCGGCACTGACGACGATGAGGTCGTCGGCCTGCCAGCCCGCCCGCGGCCCCGACTCGCCGAAGGCCGTCACCGAGACGGTCACCTGCGGGCGCCCCTCGGCCAGGGAGGGGACGTCCAGCCCCGGTCGCGCCGCTGTTCGTCGTAGACGACGATATCGGCCTGGGCGACGGCGGCCGCGGCCATGGCCCTGCCCTCGGCGCTGTGCAGGTCCAGCCTGGCCACCCGCTTGCCCCGGTTCAGGTAGGCGAACAGGCCGCTGCGCCGGGGGTCGGGCCGGTCGCCCGGGAAGGGGCCCTCGCGGCGGGCGCTGTCCCCCTCCTCCGGCTCCAGCTTGAGGACGGTGGCGCCGGCGTCGGCCAGCAGGCGGGCGGCGAAGGGGGCGGCCACGAAGTCTCCCAACTCCACCACCCGGCAGCCGGCCAGGGGCCGGAAATCGTCAGCCATCGCTCCCCCCGCCCTCGTCGGCGCCCACCGGCTCCAGCGGTTCGTAGATGTTGGTCTCCACGTTGGTGGCCAGGAGGGCGCCGTCGGACAGCCGGTAGTAGCTGACCTCCGAGGTGACGAACAGCACCAGCCCCCGCGTCCGCGTCTGCCGCTCCACGATGTCGGCCAGGCGCCAGACCACCCGGATACGGTCGTGGGGGCGCACGGGCTCGTAGAAGCGGTAGTCGTTGCCGCCCCGGACCATGCGGCAGGGCACCGGCAGGGGCAGGTCCCACAGGTGGCCGGCGTAGCCCAGCTCGTCCGGAGCCTTGCGGTAGAACTGGTTGGTCTCGCAGACCAGGGTGGGCGGGGCGACGATGCCACCGAAGCGGGTGCGGGCGGCGAAATCGGCGTCGTGGTAGAGGGGGTTGTCGTCGTCCAGGGCGGTGGCGTAGTAGCGGATGCTGGCCTGCCCCAGCTCCTCGGGGGCGATGTATTCGACCTCCTTGCCGATGCAGGCCCGCAGCTCGTCGGTGAGGAGGCGCCCGGCCGTCACGCCAGCACCCCCAGGGCGTCAACCTCCACCAGCATCTCCGGGCGCAGCAGGGTCTCGCAGACGACGCCGGTGGCGGCCGGGTAGGGCTGGCGGAAGCTGTTGCGCCGCACCTCGGCCGTCCGCCGGTATTCGGGCAGCCCCTGCGGGGTGACGAACTCCACCGTCTTGACGAGGGCGTCCAAAGTGGCGCCGGCGGCGCTCAGGACGACGCCCAGGTTGCGGTAGATCATGGCCGTCTGCTGGACGACGTCGCCCTCGTGCTCCACCTGGCTGGTGTGGGGGTCGAGGGCGCCCTGGCCGGCCAGGAAGATATACCTGCCCGCCCGCACCGCCGGGTTGTAGGTCAGGCGCTGGTAGCGCGACCAGCCCGGGTTGACCACCTCCTTGGGGTGGCTGGAGGCGATGAACTCCACCTCGATGAGCGCCTCGGGGTAGGCCAGGGCCGGGGCGATGATGCCCGTGGCGGCCGGGTAGACCGGCGCCAGGAACTCCCGCCGCACCTGGGCCGTGTCCCGGTAGGAGGGCAGGGCCGAGGGCACGATGAACTCGACCGTCTTGACCACCTGCCCCCAGTCGAGGCCCAGCTCCCGCAGGATGGCGCCGGTGCGCTGGTAGATGCGGTAGGTCTGGGACATGAGGTCGCCGCTGACGCGCCCGTCGTCGTCCAGGGCGTGCTGGCCGCGGACGAAGGCCAGCCCCGCCACCTGCACCGCCACCGGCCCCTGGGGGTCTCCCTCCTCCGCCCAGACGTAGCGTCGGTCGGCCTCCCGCGTGGCCACGGCCTCGATCTCGATGAGGGCCTCCGGCCGCAGCAGCGAGCGCACCCCCACCGTGCTGACCACCGGCATGCGGGTGCCGAAGACCTCGCGATAGACGGGCCAGAGGCAGTCGCGCTGGGCCAGGGCGGCGGGGGTCAGGTACTGGCTCATCTTCACCACGTCGCCCAGCCCCAGGCCCGCCCGGGCCAGGATCATGCCGATCTTCTCCAGGGCGAAGCGGGCCTGCTCCTCCAGCTCGCCGGTGACCACGATGCGGCCCGCCTCGCGCGAGTAGCGGGAGGCCGAGTGGCCCGAGAGCCAGACCATCTCGCCCACGTCCAGGGCCAGGGAGAAGGTATACTGGCGGAACTCGTATACGAACTGCTCCGGTTCGACGGCCGTCTTCGCGCTCTGCACCTGACACTACCCCCGTCTGGACTGTGTGCTCAGCGGCCCCCGGCGGGGCGCTGGACCGGCTGCCCGCTGAGGCGGCCGATGACCTCCTCCGCCTCCGCCACCAGCGAGCGCACGATCTCCCCCGCCGAACGGACGGCCGTGAGCCGGCCAGCCGCCTGGCCGGCGGGGTTGTTCACCAGGTCGAGCCTGCCCTGGGCCTCGGCCGAGGTGACGAAGTCGTCCATGAGCAGCATCTGCAGGGGGAAGCCCAGGGGCTCCGGCCCCTGTCGTTGCCACAGCTCCACCACCTCGTTGCGGTAGACCCGCGAGGGCTTGCCGGTGTAGCAGCGGGAGACCACCAGGTCTTCCGCCGCCGCCTGCAGCAGTTGCTGGCGGTGGGCGTCGTGCACGTTGGCCTCCCGCGCGAAGAGGAAGAGGGTGCCGCACCAGACGCCGCTGGCGCCCAGGGCCAGGGCGGCCACCAGCCCCCGGCCGTCCACGATGCCCCCCGCCGCGACGACGGGCAGCGGTCGCACCTCGTCCACCACTTGGGGCACCAGCACCAGGGTGGCGATGTTGCCGGTGTGGCCGCCGGCCTCGTAGCCCTGAGCGATGACGGCGTCCACCCCCGCCGCCTTCTGGCGACGGGCGTGGCGAGGGGAGCCGGCGATGCCCAGCACCTTGATGCCCCGCTCCCGCAGCGCCGGCACGAAGGGGCCCGGGTCGCCCAGGCCGGCCACGAAGACCGGCACCCGCTCCTCCACCACCACCTGCATCTGCTGGCGGATGAGGGTGTCCGTCACCGTATACTGGCGGGGATAGGGCACCTGCGCCAGCCCGTAGCGGTCGTAGAGCGACTGCATGAAGCGGGCGTGGTCCGGGTGCTGGCTACGGATGTAGTCCCGCAGTTCGGCCACGGGCAGGTCCACCGGCTCGCGCTTGGCCGGCAGCAGCAGGTCAACGCCGAAGGGCCGCGAGGTGAGCTGGCGCACGGCGCGGATGGTGGCCCGCAGCTCCTCGGGGTCGAGGCCCTCGCCGCCGATGCAGCCCAGGCCGCCCGCCTCCGACACCGCCGCCACCAGCTCCGGCGTGGTGATGAGCCCCCTGGAGCGGCCCATCCCCGCCTGCAGGATGGGATATTCGATGCCCAGCAGGTCACACAGCTCCGTGTGCAGTCGAGAATGGGACATCCCGCACCTCCGCCTATCGTTTCCTGGTAGTCTGGCGTCGTCCCGCCCGCTCGCTAGACGGCCAGCAGGCGGCGCACCAGCTCCTCATCGGCCTCCAGTTCGGGCAGGGGCCCCGAATAGGAGACCCGCCCCTTGTCCAGCACGTGCACGGTGTCCACCAGCCCCGAAAGGGACTTCAGGTTCTGCTCGCAGATGACGATGGTGACGCCGGCCGAGCGCAGGCTCATGAGGGCCTGCCGCAAAGCGCCGACGATGGTGGGTGCCAGCCCTTCGAAGGGCTCGTCCAGCAGCACCAGCCGCGGGTTCATCATCAGCGCCCGGGCGATGGCCAGCATCTGCTGCTCGCCGCCGGAGAGGAAGCCGGCGGGGCGCCGCAGCAGGGGCCGCAGGGGCGGGAAGAGGCCCAGCACCGTCTCCACGTTCCAGCGGGAGTCGCCGGGGGCGCCGCGGGCGGCCAGGCGCAGGTTCTCCAGCACCGTCAGGTTGCGGAAGACCCGCCGGTCTTCGGGCACGTAGCCGATGCCCAGCCTGGCCACCTCGAAGGGGCGCCTGCCCCTCAGCTCCCTTCCCAGGAAGGCGATGCTGCCCCTGGGCACCCTCACCAGGCCCATGATGGCCTTGAGGGTGGTGGTCTTGCCGGCGCCGTTGCGCCCCAGCAGCCCCACGACCGTCCCCTCGGGGACCTGCAGGGAGACCCCGAAGAGCGCCTGGCTCTCGCCGTAGAATGCCTCTACATCCTGCAGGCGCAGAAGGTCCATGTCGGCGAACTACCCACCACGAACCCTCGCGATCTCCTCGCAGCTACGGGCGACCTGGGACACCTGGATGGGGACCACGTTGGCCAGGCCGATGCCGCCCGGGTATTCGGAGCCGCGGCGCACCTCGCCCACGTAGAAGGGCCCCAGGGCCATGTGGTCGCAGCCCCGCACCGAGACGCGGCCCACCGGCCCGTCGAACTCCACCCCCGAGTCCAGGGCGCTGATGACCGCCGCCAGGTCGCCGCTGCCAGCCTTGCGGATGGCCTCCACCAGCATCTTGCCGGCGTAGTAGCCGGTGAGGGAGCCGGCGACGGGGATGTCGTTGGTCTTGGCCCGATACCTGTTCAGGAAGTCCTGGCTGGCCTGGGAGCTGACGGCCCAGAAGGGATACCAGGCGGTGCCTCAGGAGCCGTCGGGCAGCACGTCGCGCAGGGTCTCCATCTTCACCAGGTCCACGCCGTGGATGAAGAGCTGGGTGCCGGGGGTCAGGCCCAGGTCGCGGGCCGCCCGCAGGAAGTTTATCAGGTCGCCGCCGAACACGCCGATGACCACCAGGTCGGGGCGGGCGGCCTGCACCGCCGCCGCGTGGGGGGTCATGTCGCGGGCGCCCAGGGGCGGGAACTCCTCCCGCACCACCCGCACGTCGGGCCTGATCCTGCCCAGCTGGGCCTTGAAGTCCTCGGCGAAGTGGCGCCCGTATTCGTAGTCGGGGGCGACGATGGCCACCGCGCGGATCTGGTTCTTGTCGCGCAGGAACTGGGCCATGGTGCCGCCGATCTCGACGGTGGAGATGTTGGCCCGGGCCGCCCAGCGGCTGCCCGACTCCCCCGTCAGGCGGCGGGTGGTGGCGAAGGCGCCGTTCACCAGGAAGTCCTGTCGGTTCTTGGCCAGCTCGGCCAGGGCGACCGCTGCCCCGCTGTTGATGCCGATGGTGATGAGGCGGATGCCCCGCTCGTTGACCAGGCGCTGCGCCTCGGCCACCGCCCGGTCAGTGCTCTCGCCCATGTCGGCGGTGACCACCTCGATGCGGTAGCCCGCCACCCCGCCGGCGGCGTTGGCCTCCTCGATGGCGATCTCGAAGCCAGCGCGGATGCTGTTGGCGATGTATTGCTGGGTGGCGCTGCTGAACATGTCTATCAGCCCCAGGGTGATGGTGCCGCGGATGGGGGAGGCGGCGGCAGGGGAGGCGCCCGGCCGCGGCGTCCCCTCCTCTTCCTGGCCACAGGCGGCCAGGCCCAGCACCAGCATCCCCGCCAAGGCGGCCAGCAGCCAGCGGAACAGCGGTCTGTTCATGGCATACCTCCGAACGTCAGATGTATTCCCCGAAGTCTGAGGGTATGATGGCCCTCCCGGCAGGCTATGTCAACCCCTCCCACCCCTCGTCCGCCGCGGGGGCCGTCGGCGGGCTCCCGCCGGTCCCGTGCGGGGATGGCCCGTCCCTGGGCGGGGGGGAGGGGGCCGGGCGCCATCACGAGGGCCCTTCCGGCAGCCAGCGCTGGCTGGCCACGACCCCCAGGGCGTGCAGGCGCTCTATCTCCGACCGGTCATAGCCCAGGAGGGAGAGCACCTCGTCGGTGTGCTCGCCCAGGAGGGGCGCCCTGGTGCGCACGCTGGCGGGGGTGACCGTGAGCTTGATGGGCGTGCCGGCGATGGCCTTGGGCTGGCGGCAGCCCGGGTGCTCCAGCTCCACCACCATCTGGCGGGCGTGGACGTGGGGGTCGCGCATGATCTCCTCGGCGTCCTGCACGGGGCCGCAGGGCACCCGGTCGGCCACCGCCGCCACCACCTCGGCCTTGGTGCGGGCGCTGGTCCATTCGCTCACCAGGCGGCGCACCTCCTCGCAGCGCTGCACCCGGTCGGCGTTGGTGGCGAAGCGGGGGTCTTCGGCCAGCTCCGGCCGGCCCATGGCCAGGCACAGCTCCCGCCACTGGTGGTCGGCCGGGGCGCAGATGGCCACCCAGCCGTCGCTGGTGGGGAAGACCTCGAAGGGGCAGAAGATGTTGTGGCGGTTGCCCTGGGGCCGCGAGACCACCCCGGTGTAGCTATACATGTAGACCAGCCGCTCGCAGATGGAGAGGACGCCGTCATACATGGCCACGTCCAGGAACTGGCCCTGGCCCGTCAGGCGGGCGTGGTGCAGGGCGGCCAGGATGCCCACGGCGGCCATCAGCCCCGGCACCGTGTCGCCGATGCCGCCGCTGGCCTTGAGGGGCATCTCGGGGCCGGGGCCGGTGGTGCCCATGAGCCCGCCCATGGCCTGGGCCACCACGTCGAAGGCGGGCCGGTGCACGTAGGGGCTCCGGCCGGTGCGGGGGTCGCCGAAGCCCCGCACGGCGGCGTAGACCAGGCGCGGGTTTATCTCCCGCAGCGACTCGTAGGCCAGGCCCAGCCGCTCCATCACTCCCGCCCGGAAGTTCTCCACCAGCACGTCGGAGATGGCCACCAGCCGCCTGAGCACCTCTTTGCCCTCTTCCCGCTTCAGGTCCACCGCCAGCCCCTTCTTGTTGCGGTTGATGCTCTGGAAGTAGCCGCCGAAGGCCTGCAACCGGTCGTCGGGGGCGAAGGGGCCGGCCTGACGGGTCAGGTCGCCCCCCTCGGGCGGCTCCACCTTGATGACCTCGGCCCCCAGGTCGGCCAGCAGCATGGTGCAGTAGGGGCCGGCCATGCCGGTGCTCAGGTCCACGATGCGGACGTCGGCGAGTGGCCCCATGCGCTATCCCCCTTCGCCCAGCAGGCGGTTGGCGATGACGTGCAGCATGATCTCGTTGGTGCCCTCGAAGATCTTGGTGAGCCTGGCGTCGCGCCAGTAGCGTTGCAGGGGCAGGTCGTAGGTGTAGCCGTAGCCGCCGTGGATCTGCAGGCCGGCGCTGGTCACCCGCTCGGCCATCTCGGCGGCGAACCATTTGGCCATGGCCGCCTCCTTGTCGCAGCGGCGGCCGCTGTCTATCTCGCTGGCCACCAGATACATGAGCTGGCGGGCGGCCTCGATCTCGGCCGCCATCTCGGCCAGCTTGAAGCGGATGGCCTGGAACTGGGCGATGGGCCGCCCGAACTGGACCCGCTGCTGGGCGTAGGCCAGGGAGTCCTCCAGGGCGCCCCGGGCCAGGCCGATGGCGCGGGCGGCGGTGTGGGCCCGCCCCACCTCCAGGAAGCGCATGGCCGAGTAGAAGGCCTGTCCCTCCTCGCCCAGGAGGGCCGAGGCGGGCACCCGGCAGTCCTCGAAGAAGAGCTGCCAGGTGCGCCAGCCGTAGTAGCCGATGGTGTTGATGGGGGTGCCCCTCACCCCCGGCGGCAGCTTGCCCCGCTCCTTCTCGATGAGGAAGCTGCTCAGCCCCAGGTGCCTGCGCCCGGGCGGGGGCGGCGAGGTGCGGGCGATGAGCAGGATGAAGTCGGCGCCATCGGCGAAGGTGCACCACATCTTGGTGCCGTTGATGACCCAGTGGTCCCCCTCGCGGCGGGCCTGACAGGAGATGTTGGCCACGTCGGAGCCGGCCTCGGGCTCCGACTGGGCGTAGGCGCCCAGGAACTCACCCCGGGCCATGGCCGGCAGGTAGCGGCGACGCTGCTCCTCCGTCCAGCCCCCGCCCAGGCCGTTGCCGCGGGCGATGATGCTGGCCACGCTCATCCAGGCCCGGGCCAGCTCCTCCGTCACCAGGCAGTATTCGAAGCAGCCCAGCCCCAGCCCCCCGTATTCCTGGGGGATGAGGATGCCGAAGAAGCCCAGGTCGGCCATCTTCTGGCGCAGGGACATGGGGATCTCGCCCCGCTGGTGGTCCAGCTCGTTGGCCACGGGCAGCACCTCCTTCAGGGCGAACTCCCGCGCCACCTGCTGGATCATGCGCCGCTCTTCGGTCATGTAGGACATGGCACCTCACCCCTCCCGACGCGGGACGGGCGCGAGCCTAGCCCTCCGCCCAGCCCTCCAGTGCGGCCGGCAGGCGGGAGGAGAGGAACTGCCGGTCCCGCTCCTGCCAGTGGGAACGACGCTTGACCAGAAACGTGCGCTCGCCCACGAACACGGTGCTGCCGTCCTGCTTGCGCCCCGTCACCCGGCAGCGGACGATGCCGGCGTCGGGGCGGTCGGCCTCCCGCACCTCCAGCACCTCCGTCTCGGCGTGGATGGTGTCGCCGTGGAAGACGGGGGCGGGGAAGGAGACGGCCGTATACTCCAGGTCGGCGATGGCGTTCTCGCTCAGGTCCTCGCTGCTCAGGCCGATGCAGATGGACATGGTCACGGCGCCCATCACCAGCCGCTCGGGGAAGGCGCCCTCCATCATGCGCGCCATGTATTCGCGATTGAAGTGGGCCTGGGCCGTGTTCAGGGTCAGGAGGGTGACCAGGTAGTTGTCCAGCTCCGACACGGTGCGGCCGCGGGCGTGGACGAAGACCTGCCCGGGCTGGAAGTCCTCGAAGTAGTTGCCGCCGCCGGTGATGGCCATGCTCACCTCTCCCCCAGGATGCGCCGGGCGATGACCTCCCGCTGGATCTCGTTGGTGCCCTCGCCGATGGGCAGCAGCAGGGCGTCGCGCAGGTAGCGCTGCACCGGCAGGTCGAGGGTGTAACCCACGCCGCCGTGGATCTGCAGGCACTCCCGCGCCGCCCGCACCGCCACCTCGGTGGCGAACAGCTTGGCCATGCCCGCCTCCAGGTCGCAGCGGTTGCCCTCGTCGAAGCGACGGGCGGCGTGGAAGGCCAGCTGGCGGGCCGCCTCCAGCTCGGTGGCCATGTCGGCCAGCTTGAAGCGGATGGCCTGGAACTGGGCGATGGGCCGCCCGAACTGCATCCGCTCCTGGGCGTAGCGCAGGGCCGCCTCGTAGGCGGCCCGGGCCACCCCCGTGGCCCGGAAGGCGAACTGGATGCGGGCCACCTCGTAGCCCTGCATCAGGTAGTAGAAGCCCCGTCCCTCCTCGCCCACCAGGTTGGCCGCCGGCACCGGCAGCCGGTCGAAGTAGAGCAGGAAGGTGCTCATGCCCCGGTAGCCCAGGGTGCGGATGCGACTGCCCCGCAGGTGGGGCGGCAGGAACTCGCTGCCGCGGGGCTTCTCTACCAGCAGCAGGCTGATGCCGCGGTGCTTGGGCACCTCGTCGCTGGTGCGGACGTAGACGAAGAGGACGTCGGCCACGTCGGCGAAGGTGCAGAAGGCCTTGGTGCCGCTGACCAGGTAGTGGCCGTCCTCGCGCTGGGCGCGAGTCTGGACGTTGGCGGCGTCGGAGCCGGCCTCGGGCTCGGTGCCGGCGGTGGCCGACTGGATGCGCCCGCTGGCCATCCCGGGCAGCCAGCGGCGCTTCTGCTCCTCGCTGCCCGCGCGCTCCAGGATGAAGCCGCAGAGGATGTTGCGGGCGATGACGCTGCCCACCGAGAGCCAGGCCCGCGAGAGCTCTTCCGTCACCAGGCCCACCGTCACCATGCCGGCGGCCAGGCCGTCGTATTCCTCGGGGACGAGCAGGCCGAAGAAGCCCAGGTCGCCCATCCTCTGCAGCAGCTCGTCGGGGATGTTGGCCTCCCGCTGGTCCAGCTCGTCGGCCATGGGCGCCACCTCGCGCTCGGCGAAGCGACGGGCCATCTCCTGGATGCGCAGTTGCTCTTCGCTGAAAGCGACCACCTGCCGACCTCCCGCTAGGGTTCCGCTGGCTGCCGCAGCCTGACCAGGTTGCGGCGCCGGTATTCCACCACCACCTCGCCCCGCTGGTTGAAGCCCACCGTCCGCCACTCGACGATGCCCCAGCCGGGGCGGGAGCGCGACTGGCGCCTGCTCACCACCTCCGAGACGGCGTAGACGGTGTCGCCCGGGTAGACGGGGACGCCGAAGCGCAGGTCGTCCAGCCCCAGGAAGGGGCCACCGGCCTCGGACAGGTCTTCCACCGTCAGGCCCAGGACGGTGGCGAACACCAGCAGGGGGTTCACCGGCACCCCCTGGTAGCCCAGGTAGCGGGCATACTCCTCGTTGAAGTAGAGGGGGTTGTGCTGCATGGTCAGGGTGCTGAAGGCGACGGTCTCGGCCAGGGTGAAGGTGCGGCCCCAGTGGTGGAAGAAGCGCCTGCCCTCCGCGAAGTCCTCGAACAGGTGCCCGCGCTGGCGCTCCACCCGCATGGCTAGCCCCCCTCCTCCACCCTCAGCGCCGGCTGCGACAGGTCCACCTCGCGGCTGAGCTGCAGGTAGACGGGGCGCAGGCGGCCCATGTGCTGGCGCATGGCCTCGGCCGCCCCCTCGGAGTCGGCGGCGCGCAGGGCCTCCAGGATGGTGCGGTGGTCGTCCAGCACCTGGTCCCAGAAGCCGCGGGGCGCCCGGTCGCGCAGGTAGCGGTTGCGCAGCACCTCGAACAGGGGCCAGGTCACCGCCTTCAGCAAGGGGTTGCCCGCCGCCTCCAGGATGAGCAGGTGGAAGCGGAAGTTGTTCTCGTAGACCTCCTGGGGCGGCAGCAGGTCGGGCGGGGAGAGGCAGCGCTCCAGCTCGGCCAGATGGTCGTCGTTGCGGCGCTTGGCCGCCCGGTAGGCGGCGGGCACCTCCAGAGTCTCCCGCGCCTCCAGCAGTTGCTCCACCGTCACCAGGCGCTGGCCGATGATGAGGGGGAGGACGGCGTCCAGATATTCGGCGATGCCCTCGATGCCCTGGCGCAGGACGTAGGCGCCG
>FWWM01013416.1_pt1 | contig 13238 bp, 12 predicted proteins | sample 2228351 | NCBI WGS metagenome assembly FWWM01 (sample SAMEA103939774, study PRJEB20133) | metagenome | reverse complement strand
CCTTCTCCTTCTCAAAAACCTTCAGATTCTCAAGCGCAGAACGAGCGAGAATTGGATTGCCAGTAAATGTGTGTCCATGGAGAAAGTGCACCATGTTCTCAAGCTCTCCTTCAAATACTTTTGCTATCCTCTCGTGCGTTAGCGTTGCAGCAATGGGTAGATACCCACCAGCCAGTCCCTTGCCAAGACAAACTATATCTGGGATGGTCTTTTTTCCTTTATCTGTTCCTCTACCTGCTCCTTTACCCTCCTTTCCGCTGTCTTGCTCACCGTTATTCTCAGCGCTTTGGTTTCTCCGACTCAGTTCCGGGTCGTATCCCACCGGGTTGCGTCCGAGGTCCCATTCATATCCGAACATCTTTCCCGTTCTACCAAAGCCGGTCGCTACCTCATCTACGACAAGAAGTATATCATGCATTGATGTTTCATACCTTATTTCTCTTATGTATCCTGGTGGATATGGAATTATCCCTCCTGCTCCCTGAACTCCGCCTTCAACAAAGACAGCAGCAAGTATTGAATGAAATTTTCTTATCTTCTTGACAGCGAGCTCAATACATTCAAAAGAACAGATACGTTCTCCTTTCTCCTTCGCTCTATTCCATTTACACCTGAAGCAGTATATAGGGGGTAGCTCTATCACATGGAACATAATTTGGGAGTATTCTTGTGTGAATGGAGTTCGCCCCGCGACAGACATTGCTCCGAGTGTATCTCCATGATATGCTCCCTTGACAGTGGCAAATTTTACTTTCTTCATCTTCTTTTCCCTTTTTGACCAGGAAAAAGCCATCTTCAAAGCCACTTCAACTGCTTCCGCCCCGTCTTCGCTGAAGAAAACTTTTTTGAGCCCTGTCATTTCATAAAGTTTCCTTGAAAGTAATATGGCTGGGATATTTGATAGCCCCAGGGTTGTTGAGTGTTGTATTTTTTTTATTTCATCTATTATTCCATTTACTATCTGTTTTTTTGAATGTCCATGCACAATACACCAAATAGATGATACTGCGTCAAGATACCTTTTTCCTCTTATATCTACAAGATAGTTTCCCTCCGCCTCCACTATGATAGGGGGCTTTATGCGGGAATACCACCGCATCTGTGTGTAAGGATGCCAGAAGTGCTCTATGTCCCATCTTCTAAGTTTTTTTCCGTCCATCATTTTTATGTTCAGTCCATCATACATTCTGCCCACCATTTATGTTCCACGTGGAACAACTTTCAGTTCAACACAGATTTCTGAAAGCTTTTGCACAAATTTATCAATTTCATCTTTTGTGTGTTTTGCTGTCACAGTTATTCTCAGTCGTGATGTTCCACGTGGAACAGAAGGGGGACGGATCCCCTGAACGAAAAAACCTGCATCAAGAAGCTTTGCCGAAACATGCATAGTAGTCCGTGCGTCACCTATGACAAAAGGAATTATTTGAGATTGAAATCGCTCAGTATGATCTACATTGGGAGGTCTGGGGTTTTCATCATTGGGGTTTTCATCAAAGGATTGATTTTTCTGATCAAAAGAACCCTCAAGCTCCGGTCCCGGGATGTGTTTTTTACCTGGGAAAAAGCACAAAAGCTTGTTTCTGAGATACGAAGAGTTCTCAAGCACCCTGGCGCGCCTCTTATCATCACGCGACATAATCTTGATAGACTTTATCGCGGCACGGGGAATAAACGGGGGAAGCGCGGTCGAAAATATAAAGCTCCTTGCGCGGGACCTCAAAAGTCTCACTATATCTTTTTGTGCGACAATGAAAGCTCCGTAAAGTCCTAAAGCTTTAGAGAGTGTGAAGAGACGTATATGAGGTGATACACCTAACATCTCAGAAAGACCCTTACCCTCATTTCCGAATATCCCAAACGCATGAGCCTCATCAACATATAAGAGCGCACCATATTTGAGGCACAAAAAGTATATATCCTTGAGCCTCGCAAAATCACCATCCATAGAGAAAACTGCGTCTGTTATGACAAGGCGGAGTTTCGCATTCGATTTTTTGAGCATATCCTCAAGTTGGTTCATGTCCGAATGTCTGAATATATTTACACGAGCACGGGAAAGCCTACATCCATCTATAATTGACGCGTGGTTCAGCTCATCTGAAAAGATCTCACAATTTCCATCATAGCATATCGATGGTATAACTCCAACATTAGCGCTCCAGCCCGAGTTAAAAAGAAGAGCATCAAAATCGCCACCGAAAAACTCTTTTATGAAATCCTCAAATTCTGCGTGCGGACTGAAATTCCCTGTGACAAGCCGCGATGCCCCAGCCCCAGTTCCAAAATATCTGATAGCATCTATAAGTCCTTCCATCACTTCAACCTCTTGTGTCATACCGAGATAGTCATTTGAACAGAAAATAATAACTTCTTTCTCCACCCCATCCAAAATGATTGTTCCACGTGGAACATCATATCTTATAATCTGAGGGGGCAGACTACGTTCAAGCCCTCGCTCCCTTATATCCTCAAGGAGATCACGGATATAAGATAACCCCAAAGAATCAGCCATATAAATCCTATATATAAAGGTAATATAGATTATGTAAACTTCAAAAAAAATATAGTTTCCATAAAATTGCAAAAGAACAACACAAAAATGTGGCAAATATTTAAAATTTTTCAAAAAATGAAGAGAGTAGAAACATTGCTTGAAGCCATAAAAAACTCAGAAGATATAGAAGGCTTTTTCCTCAGAGCATTAGATTTTCTCAAGGAATACTGCAAAAAGATAGAGATAATATGGGAGGAGATTGGTGGAAGCATAAAGCAATTAATGAAATTGGGGAGAAAAAAAATAGAAATAAAGAAACTTGACAATTTTCCCGAAATAAAGGAAAATGGATACAAAATAGTAGATGCTTCTCCGGAAAGACTAAAAAAACTTATTCTCAAAGTGAAGCTGAAAAGTATAGTATCAGAGAAAAAATTCTTAGAAGCAGTTCAAATGATAGCAAATGGAGCGGATATAGTATGCGAAAAATCAGAGAAAAATAATCAGAGAAAAAAGATTGAAAGATATGTAGAAAGAATAGAACAAGATATATCAAACATTGCGAAATTATATATCTCAATATGCAACATAGAAGAAGGCATAAAAAAAATATTTGAAATTATGGAGAAATTAGAAATCGAAAATTCAGTCCTCATAATAACACAACCCGAAACAAAAAAGTTCAAGATGAGGGAAAATGGTCAAGAGATTGAGAGAAAAGCTGAGGAGATACTATCTTCACCGGAAGAAAAATTACCGAATAAAGAGAGAACAGACGATGGGAAGTTTTTGGAGATTTTTCCAATAAACTTAGACGGGAAGCAAATAGGGGTACTCGTCGTCAAACATAGCTTAGATAATCTACCGTTTTGGTTCGAAAAAATTATCCCTGCATTCATATCTGGACTTATTTATCACAGAAACTATGAGATTGAAAAAGAAAAAGAATACGTTTTTGATACCCTCAATGACCTTAGCATAGGCGTTGCCATATTCTCAAAAGATAGCCCGAATGCTCCCATTTTCAAGAATGAAAGGTTTCAGGAATACACTTCAAAATTACCCCTGATCAAAGATATAATAAAAGAAGATGTGCTGTTCTCTATCAATCTCATGACAGAAAGTCTGCGTAAAATTGAAATAAATGGGTATAAATTTCTCATATCAACACACAGAACTAAAAACGAAAGGGAAATCCTAATCGAAATAATTGAACTCAAACATAAAGAAGACTGAATTTGAACGGATGTTCAAAAAATGAAAAAGCAAAATCAAAACAAAAATAGTATATTTTATTATATGAAAAAACTCACCTTAATCTTTATATCAGCTATTTTCATATCTGCGAAGGCAGAGAGGACAACGATCATACCAGATTTTTTCCCCAAAATACCTCCTTATGAAATCGTAAGACATCTTATACCTGTACTTGAAAAAGCATCTGTGGTGATAATACAAAGAGAGAAAGACAAACCACCGTTCATAACTGGTATAGTTCTCATAAATGCTCCGGTTGATAAAGTAATAGGTGTAGTGCGCGAATATGAAAAATATCATGAGTTTGTCCCAAATGTATCTCAGGTCAAAGTTATGCGTAGGTTTCCGGAAACGGGAACTCAGATATCTGAATACAACATAGGTTTTAACATTGCGTTAGGTCTCAAGTTCACAATCACATACACGTTAGAACAAACATACCTTGAAGATGAACGGGTGATATTTGGGTCTCCAGCTAAGGTGGGCAAGCAGGTTTTTGGGGATGTAAGATACATAGAGAAGTATTATGATACAGGAGATGGAAGAACAATTATGATATATTCCGCATATGCGGACCTCGCATCTTTCGGGCTTCTGTCAAAGCTTGTGTATAGAGCATTCCCAGAACTACAGATTCCATCCCTTGTCGCAGTTTCAACTCTGTTCCCTGAGGCAGTAAAAGAGAGGATAGAGGGGAAAAAATTAATCGTTGAACCGGGAGAAATAGATTACACTAAGGTGAAAATTCCAGAGAGAGTAAATATAGCTGCGATACTACCTCTTCTGAGAATATACAAAAGTGTTGTGCTATCTTGGTATCCTGATGAAAACATGATAAGATTCTTTTCTTCGTTCTTCCTCGCTAATAAAGATATGGATTACATCAAGTCAGTTATAACAGATTTCAAGGCCTGGCCGAGATTTTTTAAGCTTGTTGAGAAAGCAGATCCAGAGGTTATCCCCAATGGATACCGGGTGAAGTTTGAACTAAAATACAAAATAGCTTTCCCGATAGAAATCGGTTATACTGCAATATATGAGTGGGCTGATGAAGGGAAAAGGCTCAAATGCGGGATAGATAGAACGGAAAAGAGGGATATAGAAGGTATGCTTTGCGTATGGGACCTTTACAGATCGGATCACGGAACCATCATAGGCTACACGGAATTTTCAGACCTCCGAACGGGTAGTTTCTTTCTCAAACTCCTCATGGAAAAAGTAAGTGGCTTTGGTATTGGTCTTCGCGTCGCTCTTGTTTCTGCATTTTCCGAAATGCTCAGAAAAGTTCTATAAAATCTGAAAATTATGAAAAGTGAAATAGTGCTAACCCTACCATTTGGACTCATACTTCTTACAATAGCAATATTCCCGCTCATCTCACATAGGTTGTGGGAAAGAAACATCACAAAGGTTTTTTTCTCAGCTTTGTATGGAATACCAGTTATCATATATCTTCTTGCAACAGATTATCACAAGCTACTTCACACAGCGGAGGAATATTTCTCATTCATATCTCTTATCACATCACTTTTTATGGTGAGCAGTGGGATTTTTATCAGCATAAAAGATAAGGCATCACCTCTCATCAATGCATCTATACTTATAGCAGGAGCTATCTTAGCAAATCTCATAGGCACCACAGGTGCAAGCATGGTTCTGATAAGGCCATTTTTGAGAATAAATAGGTGGAGGAAAAATACATTTCATTTACCTGTATTTTTTATCTTCATAGTTTCAAACGTAGGGGGTGGACTAACACCAGTGGGAGACCCACCTCTGTTTATGGGCTTCCTCAAGGGAGTTCCTTTTTTCTGGACTCTCAAGAGCCTTTTCCCTATATGGCTTACTGAAATATCAATACTCATAGTAACATTCATCATATTGGATTGGATAGCACTCAAAAGTGAGGAGAGACAAAAAATCCCTGAAATAGGACACGCGATAAGATTTGAGGGGAAGAGGAATTTCCTTTTCCTTATTTTTATCCTGCTTTCCGTGATATTTCTTAAATTTCCATTTCGGGAGGTTTGCATGTGGATCTCTGCGATATTATCTTTTTCGAGCACCCCAGCTGAGATAAGGAAGAAAAATGAATTTTCCTTTTACCCAGCTCAGGAGGTTGCAATAGTTTTTGCGGGAATATTTGCTACAATGCCTCCCGTTCTTGAGCTCATAAGAGCAAATGCCGAAAAATTCGGCATATCTGAGCCGTGGCAGTTCTTCTTCATAACAGGTCTTCTCTCCTCGTTTTTGGACAACGCTCCAACATACCTGACATTTTTTGCGATGGCCCTGGGTCTTACAGAAAAACTTTTGCTCTCCCCGGCTGTTGCAGGAGTATATGAACTGTATCTGAAAGCCATATCCTGTGGTGCTGTGTTCTTCGGAGCAAATACATATATAGGAAATGCACCAAACTTTATGGTAAAGAGCATAAGTGAAGGGATGGGAATAAGAACACCAAATTTTATTAGTTATCTTATTTGGTCCTTTATAATACTTTTACCATCTTTTGTACTTGTTGCACACATATTTTTTGGCTTTCTGAAATGAAAAGAAACATAGCGCTGAAAATATCGTATATTGGAAAAAGGTATCATGGATGGCAGGTTCAACCCGATGTTCCAACGGTTCAGGGAGAGATAAAGAAAGCTATATACAAGCTCACAGGAGAAGAAGTAAACGTTTATGGTGCCTCAAGGACAGATGCTGGAGTGCATGCTCTCGGTCAGGTCGCAAACTTCTTCACAAACTCCTCAATACCTCCCACAAAGTTCAAGGATGCCTTAAACTCTATCCTTCCTCCCGATATAAGAATAGTAAGGTCAACCGAGGTTCCCCGTGAATTTCATGCAAGATACTCTGAGTCTGAAAAAAGATATATATACATCATTTTGAATGATGAGATAACACCTTTTCTTGCTGATTTTGTGATGAGCATAAAAGGTAAGCTTGATATAGAAAAAATGAAAATATGCGCAAAGAAGGTAGAAGGGAAACATGACTTTGCGGTATTCACGCCTGAGAGAGGAGATACGGTAAGGGAAATAAGTCTTTCGAAAATAACATCACGTGGTAAGCTCATAATATATGATATAAGAGGGCGAAGTTTTCTCAGGTATATGGTCAGGGGAATAGTAGGGGCACTTATACTTGCTGGGCTCGGGAAGATCGTAGAAAGTGATTTTGATGCGATGATATCAGGTGAGAAAAAAAATGAATTTATAGCACCTCCGCACGGACTTTACCTTGTGAGCGTGAAATATGAAAAATATAGGATATAATTAGGAGGAATAAATAGTAAATAAATTTAGAGAAATAAAAAAAATAGGATAATATAAGTCATCAAGGCTTTGTGAGAAACTTTATTTCTGGTCCCAAAGAGATTTTCAGGTGTGTCCTATCGCGATAAAATAGCTCACCGTCAACTGTATATCCCCCATCAAAACTCATATCAACTTCCCTTACAACACCATTGAACGATTTCGGAAGGACCTTCTTTCCCAAAACTATAAATGGGAAATTAAGAGCGAGTTTTATATATTGGTCAGCATATGCGGCGAAGAAGAAACCATCTGATACCATATCTGAGGAAAATGGTTGAGCGAAAAGCAACATCTTTCTGAATACACTTGCTACGACACCATAGACTGTTTTGTGAGGAAAATCCCATCCATCTATTTTTATGCTCATTTCACAGGGAGACCTGAGCGACCTTCCCGGTTCCTTTCCTGTGATAACAGAGATAAGTAGTTCGAAAATCAAATAAAGAGCATTTTCTGGTCCCACTCTTCGTGAGTAGTATATCTGCATAGCCTTGAAGACAGCCCCATTTCCGAACATAAATCCGTAATGGGTGAAAGTTTGTTTTTCTTTCTCGTCAAATCTCAGAAGCTTTATTTTTTTTATAAAGTTTGGGGGAATATCGTCTTTCGTATCAAATTCATTGACTATATCGCATAATATTCTGGGGGCAGTTCCTATAGTCTGCGAAGGGAGGATGTTCTTATGGATAACATTGAGGGAGCCAGCACCTATAGGTATGATAAGAGGGGATGAGATAGATTTTGCTTCCCTTCCCATCATGAGCGGAACAAATATGTCCATAAAGTTCTTCACTGTTCCGTCTCCACCTACAACTGCCACAATATCAAAATTCATAATATATTCTATCCTCTCTGGTATATCCTCTGGTGATTTTACTTTGACTATTTCAAATCTGTGTTTTGACGATAGGTATTTGGAAAATATATCATGGAACCTCTCTTCCGAAAAAAATCCATATCTCGCTTTACCCGAATACGGATTTATGAAAACCGCTATTTCCATGCTAATCTAATAGTTATCAAATATCCATTAATTATAATTTATGTTTTTTGTTTCAGCGCTTGTGGGTTCATAATAATAACAAATTTTTACCGATAAGGTATTTTCATGATATATATGATTTGGTATTTTTTATGGAAAAGTTTATTGGGGCTTTATTTTATGAGGGATTCAGGTATGGAAAATTTTGTGGAAAAGGCGTTGAATTTTATGTGGAAAAACTTGTTGAAAAATTCTGTGGAAAAGTATGGTAATTTTTTCACAGATTTTTCCATAAATTCCCCCATTTTTTCCACAAGTTTTCCACAGGTTTTCCACAGGTTAATTTCTCCCATTTTTGGACTCGTATGAGTTTAAGTTTTTTTCTCCCATTATAAGTTCCCTGATTGAGTTGATAGCTATCTGTATTGATGAATCTTTTTCTTTTTCGGACTTTATTTTTTCTATGGCATAAATTACTGTTGAGTGGTCTCGGTTTCCGAAGATTTGTCCTATCTGTGTTGTTGAGAGGTTGAGCATTTCCCTACACAGGTACATAGCTATTTGTCTTGCAGTAGATATGTTTTTTTTTCTGCGGGGGCTTTCTAATTCTTTTGGTTTGAGGTTAAAGAATGTTGCTGTGAACTCGATTATTTTTTTTGCGTCCACGTTTTTGAGCGGGATATTTAGTTGAGATAGGGCTCTTTCGGCTATCTCAAGGTCTGGAGTTTTTTCTTCTATTTCTGAGAACATGACTACGGTCTCGAGAGCTCCCTCAAGCCATCTTACGTTACCGCTTATTCTTTCTGCTATATAAGATAGCACTTCATCAGGAACCCTGTATCCTCTTTCCGCACACTTTGCTTTGAGTATTGCTACTCTTATCTCAAAAGGTGGGGGTTTTATTTCAACGGAGATACCCCACTGTAGTCTGGTTATGAGTTTTTCATCGAAGTTTTTCAGTGCGTTTGGTGGTTTATCAGCTGTTATAGCGATTTTGCTTTTTCTGACTATGAGGGAGTTTATGGTTTCAAAAATTTCCTCACGTGTTGCTGTGCGTGACTCTGGTTCGAGCAGGTTTATATCGTCAAGTAGTAGGATATTGCACATATCTCTATATTTTCTTCTGAATTCTGAGAGTATATTTTCTTGCGCTGCGGTCATATACTCTCTCATGAACTCATTTGCGGGGACGTAAATAACGCGTAGCCCGTGTTGTAGTGAGTTTATCACTTCATTTGCTATTGCGTGAAGGAGATGCGTTTTTCCCAGTCCGCTTGGGCTCCATATGAAGAGGATATTGGATTCGAGGGATCCTTTTGCGAAGTTCAGAGCAGCTGTTTTGGCTGCCTTGTTGTTTTCGCCTGTTATGAAATTCGCAAAAGTAAAGCGTCTGTCTATAGGGATAGTAAAGTCAAGCATGGCTTTTTACACCCTCCTTCTTTCCTCTTACTCCTCCTTCTTTTATCTTACTCCCTTCTTTCCTTTTACATCCCATTTCCTTTCTTATAAATCTCCTCCTTCTTTACATCCTTATACACATTTTTCTTACCAAATTTTAAAAATTTCTGCTCCGAAATTCTACCCTTCTTTTGGTGGGTAGAATAATTTTATGTTATACTTTTTTGTTTTTATGTATTTTTTGGAATTTTTTCTGAGTTTTTAACAAGTTGTTGAAATTTTTGTATTCTTTTCACAGAATCAAAAATACTTGAGGAGTTCCTTGTTGCTTTCTGTTTTCAGGAGGATATTCATTATTTCATCTTTTATTACTTTTGAGAATGGGAGGTCTGAGTGGAACATATGCTTATGAACGATGTTTTTTGTGTTTGGGAGTTCTGGGAGTTTGCATGCATTTGGGGGTGCCATCCAATCTCCCTCTGAAGATATGGATACGAAATAGCACGATGGAGGATAGGGCTTTTTTCTCAAATTCCTTATGAATTCTGAGCCTTCCCACATGTCATATGCTGCTTGAAGGGGTTTTATTATCTTTCTGAGAGGTGCAGCTAATATTGGATATTTCAATCCGTTGATGGGGGATGCTATACTGATCAGTCTATCTATGAAAGAGCATCCATCCATGGCACGTGTTATAAAATGTAGTATGACACCACCCATTGAGAAACCTATAGCAGGCATGCGTATGGTTTTGCGTAACCCATTGAAGTTATTTCTGAAGAAAATTTCAAGGTAGAAGCGTAGTTCATGTGCGAGCTCCTGAATACTTTTATCTGCTCCAAGACGCTTCAGATGAAATGATATAGGAGCAAACCCGGCATTTTTCAAAGCAGAATCTATTTCCACCATAGACTCACGCCTCATAAGGTAACCCTGTATCACTATCACAGGTATTCTGCCCGTTCTCAAAAGTGAGTAGCTTTCATCAGATACATGCCAGTTGGGAAACAGAGATTTTTTTATCGTCCCTACTTTCTCTGTTTCTGTAAAAATCGAAATTATACCTTTTATATCTTTTAATATTTTTATCATTTTTCTCCTCCTTTATAATTTAATTTTTTTACTCTTTTATAATTAAAAATCGGAAATTTATAGATAAAATTAAAGGTAGAAAAAAATGGGAAAAGTATGATATTTATCATTGCTAAATTTTTATGAACTCGGAAACACCGCAATATGGTATAACCTTCCGACCTTCCCCTTTTTCTTTCTATCACCCCGTTCATACCCCGTTATGAAAAATTCTAAAAATTTGATATTTAATTTTCAAGTTTCAAAAATCTTTCAGATGAAAAAAATCCTTGTTGCATATGATGGCTCAAAGATGTCAGACCTTGCCTTGTCAAAAGCGATAGATATATCAAAACCTACATCAAAAATATATGTTCTTTACGTCATAGATGAGGATGAGGTCAGGTGGCCTACACGCATAGATGTAGCTCTAATATGGGGTGGGAATATTGCTGAGCTTGAGAAAAATATCCTTGAAATACACAAAAACTATGCGAAAAATGTTCTGAAACGAGCTGAAAACATAGCAAAAAAGAAAAATAAAAAGATAAAAGCATTTTTTGAGGTTGGGTTCCCGGCGGAAAAGATACTTGAGACCGCTGAAAGATTGAGATGCGACCTTATAGTGCTTGCGAGCAGGTCAAAGTCTCAGATAGAATTCCTTCTTGGCTCTGTCGCTGAAAAAGTTGTGGCGAGAAGCAAAATCCCTGTCCTTGTGGTAAAAAGATGAACCGAGCATCCAGATTACCTGTCATTCAGGATTGCTTCAGAATTGCTACTCGTTCGGGATTACTGCTCAATTTTCTGGTCATATTTTCTGTTGTGTGTGTTTTTTATTTTCCTATTATTTTCCTATATCTTTCCTGAAATTCATTCCATCAAATTTTATATCTTCGATTTTCCTATATGCTCTTGATCTTGCTTCCTCTAAATTTTTACCAATTCCTACGACATTAAGAACTCTACCGCCAGATGTTATCAGTTTTCCGTCTGAAAGCCTTTCTGTGCCAGCGTGAAAAACAACAAATTCATTTTCTTTCTCTTCATCTCCTCTGATTTCTATCTCAACTCCTTTTTTGTATTTGCCGGGATATCCAGCGGATGCTAAAACAACGCATAAAGCAGAACCTGACATCTCAATTTCTCCTTCAAGTTTTCCAACAGAAGCGGATAGAATCGTGTTGAGAAAATCTCCTTTTATACATGGCATAAGAACTTGTGCCTCCGGGTCTCCCAACCTTACATTAAACTCAAGAACATATGGTTCTCCCGAGCTTATCATAATCCCAACATAAAGGATTCCTGTGTATTCAATTCCTATTTTTGACAGAACCTCCATAAGGGGTGAGACTATAGCTTTCTCAACCTTCTCTTTGAGTTTATCATCGCCATACTCAACCGGAGTGTATGAACCCATGCCGCCGGTGTTCGGACCTTTGTCATTGTCGGAAAGTCGTTTGTAATCTCTTGCGAAACCTATTGTTCTGAACTCATTCTTGCTACACAGTGCGAAATACGATATTTCTTTTCCTTCGAGGAATTCCTCGACGACAATCTCGTTCCCTTCATCTCCAAATTCTCTTCTGACAAAAATTCTTTCGATTGCTTGCTGAACTTCCTCCTTTTCCATGCATACGAATGAGCCTTTACCTGCGCACAAACCGGAAGCTTTTATAACTACGGGAGGAGTTAATTTTTCTGGCGATACTTTACCTTGTTTGAAATCGTTCAGTGTATATATTTTGAAATTTGGTGTGGGTATTCCTGCATCTGCCATGAGTCTTTTTGCGAAAGCTTTTGAAGCCTCAATTTGTGCAGCTTTTTTTTTAGGACCAAAGCATATTCTTCCTTCTTCTTCAAGGATGTCACATACACCGTGTGCAAGTGGATTTTCCGGACCGACAACCACAAAATCAATCTTGAGTTCCGCGCATACTGAAGCTACCTCCTTTGGATCCTCAGGATTTATGGGAAGATTTATTCCTATTTTCTCTGTTCCTCCGTTTCCGGGAGCGAAGAAAAATTCTCCTTCTGGATGATCTTTTTTTAGCCTCCAGCCGATTGCGTGTTCTCTTCCGCCACCCCCCAAAATAAGTATCCGCATATTTTTTCTCTTTGTGTATTTTTTCTCTCTTTAGATTTTTTCAGGATGGTGCATGTAGATCGCAAATTCATGTTATATATTTGACCATGAGGGTTGTTTTTTTTGGAAACTCAGAGGTTTCTGTTTCTGTCATAAAAAAACTTCTTGAATTTTCTTCTCTTTTGGTTATAACATCTTCTGATAAGCCTGTGGGTAGAGGTCTTAAACTTATTATGAACCCTGTGAAGCTTTTTTGTGTTAACAATGGAGTTAAATTTCAGCATGATGAGAAATGGGATGAGGTTGTGCGTTCGATTTCATCTTTCTCTCCGGATTTTATGGTTGTAGCTTCTTATGGCAGGATTATTCCGATGTGTGTTCTTGAGCTTTTTCCTTATACAAGGAGGTTAAATATTCATCCCTCCTTGCTTCCGCGTTGGAGGGGTCCAGCACCTGTGCAGTGGGCGATACTTTCCGGAGACAAGGTAACGGGTGTTTCAATAGCGGTAGTTTCTGAGAAACCAGATGCAGGAGAGATTATATTCCAGCGAGAGGTTGAAATATCTGATGAAGATACATTTTCTCAGCTTCTTTCAAGGCTTTTTTCTATAGCTGTTGAGGTGC
>FWWM01013402.1_pt1 | contig 13251 bp, 12 predicted proteins | sample 2228351 | NCBI WGS metagenome assembly FWWM01 (sample SAMEA103939774, study PRJEB20133) | metagenome | reverse complement strand
TCGCCTTGTCCACGTCCCGTACCGTGAGCACGGGAGTGACGGAGTGGTAGCCTGCGGGAATGGGTTTCGCCTGCGTGGCCATGATATCCTCCTTTGTCTCTTGGGACTGAAGCTACCAGCTATCAGCTCCGACCCCTACCGAGATACGTTTCACGATTCACGGTCCGGCAGCCCCGGGATCTCGATGACAGGCCGGACCTCCACGGATCCTTTGCGCGCCATAGGAATCTTTGCGGCGACGGCGATGGCATCGTCGAGATTCTTGGCCTCGATGAGGAAGTAGCCGCCCAGTTGCTCGTGCGTCTCCGCGAACGGACCGTCGGTCACGAGCCGTTTGCCGTCGCGCACCCGGACGCTGGTCGCCATCGATGTCGGGTTCAAAGGGTTGGCGGCCAGATATTGGCCGTTCGAGTGAAGCTGCTGCGCAAGCTGCAAGGACTCCGCGTAACACTCCTGCCGCTCGCTTTCGCTCAATGCTTTTTCGTCGTGGTAGATCAGCAACATGTATTTCATGTGGATGGCTCCTCTCATGACTTTTCGGCAGAACAGGCGAGAAGGGCGAGACTCGCGCGACTCGTCTGGAAATCACGTTCAACCTGTCCCGCTTCTCTCGCAAGTCCCGCTTCGTCCCACAGGATAGTCGCCGGAGGCTGCCAAAATCGACACCGATCCTACTCCCGGTGCAGCTCCCTGACCGGCCGCACCTCCAGGCTCCCGAACCGCGCGGATGGAAACTTCGAGGCCACGTGGATGGCCTCGTTCAGGTCTCGGGCATTGATCAGAAAAAACCCACCGACCTGCTCCTTCGTTTCCGCAAAGGGACCGTCGGTCACGAGCAGCTTGCCGTTTCGGACCCGCACGGTCATGGCCGTCTGAACCGGTTCGAGCTGCTCCGCCGCAAGGAGATGACCGCTCTGCTTCAGCGCCTCGCAGTAGGCCATGGTCTCTTCCATCAGGGCGGCGCACTCGCTCGCAGACATGGAGTCCAGCGTCTTCTCTTCGTGGCAACACAGGAGCAGGTATTTCACGGCTTCGAACCTCCGATGGGGATGTGAACCGCTATTCCTGTCAGATAGTCGTTCGGAAATCCCAAAATCGACAAGGGGCTTTCCGAAGCAACGGAGAGGGGGGAGCGGTATGCGACGGGAACGAAGATAGTAGATGGGAATGGGTCGTCTCAGCGTACAAAAACGCGAGGTTACGTCACATAGGCTGGTTCACCGCCGCTTTAAGAACTCTGCCGTGAGCACGGCCTCGCCGTTCCGGTAGGCGAGGCGCTCGGCGATTTCCATCGGCAGCTCGGCCAGCCAGGCGCGCACCGAGCCGGCGTGCGAGCCGATGAAACTCCAGCGCTCCGGAGCGAACGTATCCGTACCCACCATGAACCGGTCGGGAAATTCGAGCAGGAGAGCCCGCCACTCCTCGGCGAGGCGACCGTTCGGGGCGACATCATCGCGGGACGAGAGTTCCGCCCAGAGGTTCTGATAACGCCGCAACATCTCCCGCACGCGCGGCGGGTTTTCGTATCCGGCATGCGCCCAGAGGATCCGCGCGGCCGGGTCCTGGCGAAACAAACGCTCCACCGCATCGGCGTCCGAGTGGGCGTGCAGCATCAAGCCGTGCTGCTTGGCGAGCCGGACGACGCCGCGCACGACCGGCAGATCCGCATCCGCACCGCTCACATGAAACTCTCCGATGGCAACGTACCGGTAGCGCTTCAGCCGTTCTTCAAGATAGCCGAGCAGCGACTCGTCACGCACCCAACCGGCCGTTTCTCCGTTCTTCCGGTAGGGCCGCAGCTCCGGCACGATCAGATCCGGCGCTGCGGCATACAGCTTCTGCGTGCCGTCGTCGCTGGAACTGGACACGAGCGCCCGCAGCACACCGGCCTTCCGCAACAACGCGATGGCCTCGTTCGGCGAAACCGTCTCCCAGGCGTCGTGGTTATAGTGGATGTGCGCATCGAACAGCGGAAGCTCGGCCGCCTGGGTGCGCATCGTCCCGCCGAACAGCACCACGAGCGCAGCAGCAAAAAGAAAACCGGGCATGCTTACCCAACTCAAGAACTACCGCCCGGCCAGACAGCCCGGCGAGCTGGGTCTCTTGAACGTCGTAAAAAGGGGTCGGGAGTCATTTCATGAATATCCGTACTCTATTAAGACTCCCGACCCCTTTTCCTTCCCTCCAGTGGGTCTGACCCCTTAATTTCGATTTCGAACTAAAGTAGCCTGTCCCCTTTCGGCAGATGCCCTAGTGCATCATCTGGCTCACCTGCGCGCCGGCCTGCTGAAAATGATTCGGCAACAGCATGATGCAGTTCGGGTTGAACCCCTGCGTCTTCAAGGTGTCGATGCTCCCGAGCACCTGGCCGCCCTTCGTCAAGTCGATCACTGTGACGGAGCCATCACTCATGCCCTCCAGATTCAGCAGACTATTCTGCACGAATAGATAGCGCTCGTCGGGAGACAGCACGCCATGATGCGCACCCGGCGCGGCCGGAATGGCTTGCAGAAACTTCGGCTGTCGCGGATCGGTATTGTCATACACATTTACAAACCCCGGCTTCGCCGTCGTGACGTACAACCGGTCCCCCTTGGCGTTGTACAGCATTTCCAGCGGCACGCCTTGTTGCCGCGGGCCGAAGTCGTCCACCTGATGGAACGCGAAGGTCTTCGCCTGAGGATCCCAGACACCGGCCCACAGCGTCCCTTCCAGCATATTGGTGATATGGACCACCGGCGGGTCGGACTTGGGCGAAAACATAATTTCCACCGGTGCGGATTTCGCGGGAGAGGGCTTCGCCGCAAGCTTGTGCGTGGACAGCACCCTCCCGCTGCTCGCTTCCAACACCGTCACGGTCTCGCCCGCTTCCGTCATGTTATCCGGCTTCACCGTACTCGTGACGAGCACCCGGTCGATGCCGTTGTGGATCGCGATCCCGTGCGGATAGAGGATAAAGGTCTCGGCGGGTGGAGCGGCGCTCACGGTTTTCAACGGCTGATCCTTCACGGCATCGCCGATAATCACGTTGCTCGATCCCATACAGGTCAGGTACCAGGTGCGGTTGTCCTCGGAAACCACCAAGTCTTCCAGCACCTGGCACTCGGGCACGTTGATGGCGCGAAGCCGGTAGGGGAAACGGGTAAGGTCCACGACATGGAGCACCGGTTTGCCGAGCGCCGTGATGTATGCCTTGGTCCGATCGCGATTAAAGAAGATATGGTGGGCCACCAGGTCAGGCGGTAGAGGCACCTCCATTAAAATTTTCCCAAAGTCAGCCGACTGAGGATCGATGTCCATGATCGCAATGCCTTCACGCCGAACCGGCTGATTCGGCTTGCTCTCATAGTTCAAGAGGGCGAGGATCTCCGCCGCGGCGAGCGAGGCGGAAGACAAGAGGAGCACAAGACAAATGGCGAAGAGACGACAGGTACGCATAGGTCCCTCCTCAAGATGATAAGGGGGCCGACCCCGTTCTGTGTTTCATCGTATATCTCATAGTATTCAGCGGGAAGCTGGGGGCAGGTTAAAGGGGACAGGCTGCTTTTCAGTTACCCGGCGTTGCTTAAGAACCCAGGGAAAGCAGCCTGTTCCCTTTTGCTCCCTGTCCCCTTTTGTTCCCTCGGCAATTAGTGACGAGACGACCGTGCTGCCCGAGAATCTGAAACCACAGACTGCTCCAGCCAAGAAAGGCAGCGGAATGGCCTCATCAGTTGGGCGATGTCGTTGAAGGATTGTCCTGTGAACTGGGGGAGCCTTCCGCGCCTTCCTCTGAATCAAGTTCACCGTCCTCTTCTGCGCGTTCGAGATCCGTCTCCTCTGTCGCACTATCTGCGCCTTCCTGCCCTGGCTTCACCGCCCGTTTGCGCTTCTTACGAGCCTTGCGAATCTTAATATCCTCCGTAAGCACTTCGGGATTTAGCAGCCGCCGTAGTGAGTTGGCCACGTCATCCAATTCCAATCGCACATCAGACTTTCTGTGCAGTTCCCGACGCAAGGCATTCAGGACTTCCTCCGTGAACAACGCTCGAACGATGGATGTCGGACTCGTAGTCTTCTTGCGGTTCCAGAATTCCTCCAGCCGTCCACATACCACGCTCTCTCGGGACAGTAAGGCCAGATTCTCCCATGCCTCCTCCATATCCGTTTCCGGCAGCAAGCTGACTTCAAACGCCAAATCGTGGTCGATGCCGTTGGCGTCAAAAGTGAGATGATACAACCGCCAGGTGGCGCCATTGGTGAGGACGACCCACGGAATCCCAGCACGTGACGCATAATTCTCCGCCTGCTCAATATGTCAATCAGACAGAGTCAAGGGCATCGCTTTAGCCTCGACGAGATAGCGGACCTCCCCGTTGAGTTTGATGGCGATGTCACAGTAGCGATCCCTCACCTGAAACTCCTTGGTAATCTCGGAGAAGAGATCATAGCCCAACACATCGGTGAAAAAGCGGGTGAGGTACATCACCGTATCGGCTTCGTTAACATTGCGCTGCCGGCCATCCTGAAAGACCTGAGCAAATTGCTGAAGCGCTTTCTTGATGGTTTTGTCCATCGTCTCCTCACTGCACTGGTGGTAGGTGCGAGCCTCTCACCCTACAAGGAAGAATCGGAGAAAGGCGGGACAATCCGCGTCAGGAAATGCCCGACCTTGGCCGCTGATCATACTGGATCGGGAGGTAAAAAGGGGTCGGGAGTCATTTCATGAATATCTGTACCTTATTAAGACTCCCGACCCCTTTTCCTTCCTGCACATGGAATGGAGGCCTATCATGACTCTCTGTCGCCAGCGCTACTTCCTGCGAGTTCTCGCAAAGGCCAAGGCGTGTGCGGTCAAGGATGCTGCGAAGTTACGAAACCCGACCTCAGCGGACGGTTCGCTATACTCTCCGCGAAGCCCAGATTGTGCATCAGACAAGATGAGGCAGGCTGCATCGTAGAGCCTTTCCCGAACAAGTTTCTCGCAGAGGAAGCGGTAGCGGTCAGCATAGGAAGTATCGCGGAACTCCGGAAAGACCGGAAAGTGTGGTTCCTGGACACCGACCGGTGTTCTAGCAGGATGTTGAAAAAGTCCGCCAGCTTTGTTCTCGCATCGCTCAGAGGCTCAACGTACGGCAAAGAGTACGCCTCGCCTCTTCGCTCGCTGCGGCCGCGCTGGACGGCCTTTTTGAACATCCTGCGGGCTATTCCAATTGCATCTGCGATCTTGTGCGGTCCTGTGTTTGGGGGAGTCCAAAATAGTTTTTCAACAGCCTGCTAGGCACTCAACGCACCTCAAGTTTGTTCACGACCTTGCCTACGCCGAAGACGTACCAGGCATCGAACTCCGCCATGTCTTTCTGTGCGGACGTGGGAACGCTGCCCTCCAGCATCACCGCTCCGCGGTCAGCCGTGATCCTGATGCGGTCCGCGTTGATGAACGGATCTTTTTTGAGGGCTAGCCGCACGGCCTTGGCCAATTCTTCATCGGAATCCTCCTGCGGCGGTTCGACCGCCACCCCGTTGATCACATCCCGGCTACCCGGCACCCACCAGGCGAGGACCCCGGCCATCCGCTTCTGTGTTAACGTGGTGACATGATCATCCAACAGCACCACGCCGTCGTCGACCGACACGCGGATCGTGCCGCAGGGCTTGACGCTCGCCTCTCTCACCGTTTCGAATCGGCCTTTGCGTTTGACCAGTATCGAGCAGTTCTGCAGGATCGGCTCCTGGAGCAAAGCGTCACGCACCGCGTCGAGGATCGCTCTGTCGCCCATGTGCGTCGAAGGCGCGACTCGGAGGCGGTCGACGATGCCCGTCACGCCGGGCACCGCCGCAGCCAGCTCCATGCAGAGTTTCTTGGCCGCGATATGCTCGGCCTCGCCCTCTAAGGTCAGCACGCCGTCGGCGAACTCCACCTCAATAGGATGCTTGTGCAGATTGATCCGCGGCTCGCGTTCGAACGCCGCACGCACCGCTTTGACGACACACTCTCGGTCGGTCATACATGCCTCACACGGATGATCTCGGTTGTTTGGTGCATCTGGTTTGTTTGGTTTCGTTTGGTTTTGTTTGGGCGGGCCGGACAACCGCATTTACTGCCTTCGTTTCTCCTTCTCCAGTTCGGCGAACTCCTCGATCAGCTTTCGCTGGCGAGGCGTGAGTTCGGTCGGGGTCCTTACCTCGACGCCGACGAAGAGATCGCCCTTGCCTTTGCCGCCCAGGCGCGGCATCCCCTTGCCGCTGAGGCGCAGCGTCGTTCCGCTCTGCGTGCCGGCGGGAACCGCCACATGGATGGACTCCCCGCCTAATCCGGTAAGCGGAATCTTGGTGCCCAACACCGCCTCCGGGAAGGTGATCGACTTCGCCACGTACAGATCGGCACCATGACGCTCGAACACCGCATGAGGCCGAATGCGCGGCTGGATCAGCAGGTCCCCCGGCGGCCCCCCGTCTGCATTGGCCTCTCCTTGTCCCGCCAGCCTGATCAGCATCCCGTCATCAATGCCGGGCGGAATCCGCACCTTCAGCGTGTGCGCCACGAACCGGATCCCGTTCCCGTGGCACTCCTGGCAGGGCGACTCGACCAGACGGCCCGTCCCGCGGCAGCGCGGACAGGTCGTGAGCGTCACCATGCGCATGCGCTGATCGGTTCGCACCTGCTGCTTGTGACCGGTGCCATCACATTCGCCGCAAGGTTTCGGTTTGGTCCCAGGCTTCGCGCCGGTTCCGGCACAAAGCGCGCACGCCTCGGAGCGGGTGATCTGAATCTCCCGCTCGCCGCCTTTCGCGGCTTCTTCCAACGTCAAATCCAGGTCGTAACGCAGGTCCACGCCTCGGGTCGCACCGGAACCTGGTCTAGCGCGCCGGCCGAAAAAGTCCCCGAAGATGCCGGACAGGTCATCGAAGCGGCCGCCGAAGAAATCTCCGAACTGGAACTCCCGCATGAGATCCTCCGGCGTCCAGCGCTCGCTGATCCCGGCATGACCTGCGGCGTCATACTCACGGCGCTTCATATCGTCGGAGAGGACGGCGTAGGCCTCGGCGATCTCTCTGAACTTGGCTGTCGCATCAGGGCTCTTGTTGCGGTCCGGATGATATTTCAGCGCCAACCGGCGATAGGCACGCTTAATCTCGTCCCTCGTGGCGGAGCGATCCACCCCGAGTACCTCATAGTAGTCGCGTTTCGTTTCCGTTATGGGCATGAACCGTATCCCCCTCCACGGTTGACGCTTGACGTTTGACGGCTTGTTCTGCCGCTACCCCCATCCGCTCGTCACGCATGAACCTTGTCGATGGAGAACCATCGCTCCGCCGCTTGAACTCAACCCTACGCGGTGGCGACAATCACCACAGTGCTCTACTGCCTCCTGCTGCAAAACGCCGCAGACGGCGGACGCCCCGGATGCCGGAATTGTCTGCAACTTGTTGAAACCATTGGCCGACTTGGAAAGATCGGATGATCGGCTGTGGCATATCGAATGCAGCTTGTGTTCCAGCGTTGCACGCCCCCGAATGCGAGGCTCTGCCATGAACGTCCTCTGCGCCGTCGATGGTTCCGAATGGTCTGATTGGAGCGTGGACGCGCTGGGGGCACTCACCGGTCGGCTACCCGATCGCGTGAGTCTGCTGCATGTTGTGGATACCCCCGCCATCCAAGCGTCGGGCGGCAAAAAACCGGCGAATTGGAAACGGGTGTTGGCCGCGATGGATCGCGCCGGAGCCGAATTGCTCCGGAGCTTGTCCCATCGTGCAACCGTCGCCCTGGGGCAGGCCGCCACCGCCCCTCACACGAAGATCCGCACGGTCCTGGCGCACGGGCCGGTCGCCCGGACGATCGTGAGGGCCGCCGACCGGCACAAGGCCGGTCTGATCGTGCTCGGATCTCGCGGTCTCAGCGACGTCCGCGGATTTCTGCTGGGCAGCGTCTCCCGCAAGGTGGCGGCGAATGCTCATTGCCCCGTGCTGGTCGTCAAACGCCGATTCACCGAGCTGAAACAGGTCGTGCTGGCTGTGGATGGAACGCCGGCTTCGCTGACCGCCGGCCGTTTCTTGTGGAGCGGGTTTTTGCCCGCATCGGCCCGCGTCACGGTGTTGTCGATCGCGCAGCCCGTGGTGACCGAACCGGCCGCTTCCGCGCTGACGCCGTCGGCGTTGGAACAACTGATGCAACCGGCGATCGAGGGCGCCGCCCGGATCGTCGCCCGCTTTCGCGACCAATTCGTCAGAGAAGGGTACGAGGTGACCACCGCCGTCAGAACCGGCCACTCCGCCGCAACCATTCTCAACGAACTCGAGAAGGCGCAGCCTGATCTCCTCGTCGTGGGCACCAGAGGCGTGACCGGGACCGAACGCCTTTCCCTCGGCAGCGTGTCCGAGGCCCTGCTCAAGTATGCGCCGTGCTCGGTCCTGATCGTTCGGAGATCCCGTGCGTGACGTGTGCGCCCCGGAGATTCATCGACTGCGGGCCGACGAGGTCGTCATGGCGCTGGCGACCGGCCCCGGCGGCTTGTCCCACGAAGAGGCGCGGCGGCGGCTGGCGCAGTATGGTCCGAACACGCTCGAAGAACCGCCCCGCTTTTCGTTCGTTCGTAAGTTTGCCCGGCAATTCACCCACTTCCTGGCCGTTCTCCTGTGGATCGCCGCCGGCCTCGCGTTTCTGGCCGAGTGGATGAAGCCCGGCGAGGGCATGGCGACGCTGGGGTGGGTGATCGTGGGCGTGATCGCCATCAACGCGGCCTTTGCTTTCTTCCAGGAATACAAAGCGGAGCGGGCGGTCCAGGCGCTGCACCGGTTGCTCCCCGCCAAGGCATGGGTCGCGCGCGCCGGCCAGCCCTTCGAGGCGCCGCGCCGCGAGATCGTTCCCGGCGACATCCTGTTGCTCGAAGAGGGTGAACAGGTCCCCGCCGACGCGCGTCTCATCGAAGAGACCGCGATGCGGATCGATCTGTCGTCGCTCACCGGCGAATCGCAACCGAAGCGTCGCACGGCGGACCCGGTGACGGACGGGCACCTGCTCGACCTGCCCAATCTGGTTTTCGCGGGCACCACGATTCTCTCGGGCCGCGGCCGCGCCGTCGTCTATGCCACCGGCATGCGCACGGAGTTCGGGAAGATCGCCCGTCTCTCCACACGCGTCGAAGCCGGGCGCAGCCCGCTGCAGCAAGAGATCGCCACGATCACCCGTGTCATCGCGCTGCTGGCGCTCGCGATGGGCGCGTTGTTTTTCGGGATCGGATTGTCGATGGGACTGGGATTCTGGGTCAGCGCGATCTTCGGGATCGGCATCATCGTCGCCAATGTGCCGGAAGGGCTCTTGCCGACCGTCACGCTGGCCCTCGCGATGGGCAGCCAGCGGATGGCCAAACGCCATGCCCTTATCAAACAGCTCACCTCCGTCGAGACGCTCGGCTGCACCACGGTCATCTGCACCGACAAGACCGGCACGCTGACCGAGAACCGCATGCGCGTGGACCGCTTTTTCATGGACGGCCTGGAGGTCGAGTCGCAGGAAGGTTGTCTTCTCGCCCGCGGCCGCCTCGTCAGTCCGGTCGCAGTCGACGAATGGAAGCCGCTGTTCGACGCGATGGTCCTCTGCAACAACGCCAAGCGCACCCGACGATCCGACGGGCGCACGGCCGTCACCGGAGACCCGACCGAAGTCGCCCTGCTCGAATTCGCCCTCGAGCATGGGCTCCTGCACGGTGCCCCCCTTCCACGCATGGGAGAACTGCCGTTTGACGCGGATCGCAAACGGATGACGACCCTCCATTGGTCCGAGGGGCGACTGGTCGCCTATCTCAAGGGGGCGCCGGAGTCCGTTATCCCCCTATGCACCACGATGCTGAGCCACGGCCGGATCACACCGATGACGCCCGACGAGCGCCAGAAGATCCTCACGCACAGCCGGTCGTTCGCCCAGCGGGCCTACCGAGTGTTGGCGATCGCCATGCGGGACATCGAGCAGGGACCGGAGAAACTCGACATCGACACGGTGGAACGCGATTTGACGTTCCTGGGCCTGGTCGCCATGATGGACCCACCGCACCGGGAAGTGCCGGACGCGATCGCGCGCTGCCGGAAAGCCGGCGTGCGGGTCATCATGATCACCGGCGACCATCCGCTGACCGCCTTAGCCGTCGCGCGCAAGATCGGCCTCGCTCCTCCGGAAGCCGATCCTCGAGTCGCGCCTTTCACGCCCGTCATCGAAGGCGTCCAGGTAGACACGATGAGCGATGAGGCGCTCCGCCGACTCTTGACGCCTTCTCATCCGGGGGAGCCGGAACCGATCTTCGCGCGGATGGCCCCTCGTCATAAGATGCGCATCGTGTCGATCCTGAAAGATATGGGAGAAGTGGTGGCCGTGACGGGCGACGGGGTCAACGATGCACCCGCGCTCAAGAAGGCGGACATCGGCATTGCGATGGGCGTGGCGGGCACCGACGTGGCGAAAGAGACGGCGCACATGGTGTTGCTGAACGACAATTTCGCCACCATCGTGAACGCGATCGAAGAGGGGCGGGCCGTCTATGCGAACATTCGCAAATTCGTCACCTATGTCTTGTCGAGCAACGTCCCGGAAATCGTGCCCTTTCTGGCCTTCGGTCTCTTTCACACCCCTCTCGCGCTGACCGTTCCGCAGATTCTGGCGGTGGACCTGGGCACCGACATGCTGCCGGCCTTGGCGCTCGGCGCCGAGCAGCCGCATCCCGGGATCATGGACATGCCGCCGCGCCCGCGCAGCGAACGTCTGCTCAGCCGCGCCCTCTTACTGCGTGCCTATGGCTTCCTGGGGCTCATCGAGGCCGGCGTCGCCATGACCGGGTTCTTCGTGTACCTGGCCGCTCATGGCTGGACGTGGGGCAGTCCATTGAATTGGACCGATCCCCTGTATCGGAAAGCGACCACCGTCACGCTGGGCGCGATCGTCGTCGCTCAGATCGCGAACGTGTTCGCCTGCCGATCGAGGCGGGTGTCGGTCTTCCGGCTGGGTTTTTTCAGCAACCGGCTGATTCTGTTGGGAGTCGCGGTCGAAGCGGCGCTCCTCGGCATCCTGGTCTACTCGCCGTTCGGCCACCTGATCCTCGGCACAGCCCCGCTGCCGCTGTGGATCTGGCCGCTGCTCGCGCTCGGCGCGCTCGGTCTCTTGTTGGCCGAAGAAGTGCGGAAGCTGATCGTCGGCCGGTGCTTCCCTCGCACCACATCCGACCGCACGCCGAACGAGAAGTCGGTCCGGGGACGGGTTCCTGCCTGATCCTTCCGCCCCGGCGATCCGCTCGGCGGGAAGAGATTCGGTTCACTCGACGACGGTTTTCAACCTCACGGGAAGACGGCGGGCGCCCCACGAGCCCGGTTGGGCGTCGAAGACACCGGCGCAGGGCGAAGCGCAGAACCGGCACGCGGCGTCCGCGGTGAGATTCCATTCCGTCAGTTCGTACCAATCGCGCCCGATCAGCCGGTTGCCGCACCGATGGCAATAGGTGCTGCCGCCGTCCTCGTCATGCACATTTCCGGTATAGGCGTAGCGCAGGCCGTTCTTGATCGCGATGCGGCGGGCTCTGGTCAACGTGGCCGCCGGGGTCGGCGGTCGGTCGAGCATTTTCCAGTCCGGATGGAACGCGGTGAAGTGGATCGGCACGTCCGGTCCCAACCGCTCGGCGACCCATTGCGTGAGGGCTTCCAGCTCCTGGTCCGAATCGTTCTCGCCGGGAATCAGCAAGGTAGTGATTTCGAACCACACGGTCGTGTGATGTCTGAGATAAGCAGTGTGTCCAGCACCGGCTGGAGGCTGCCGGCGCAGACCTGCCGGTAGAACCGTTCGGTGAAGCCTTTGAGATCCACATTGGCCGCATCCATGTACCGATAAAACTCCTCGCGCGGCGCTTCACACATATAGCCCGCCGTCACGGCGACGGACTTGACGCCGCGCATGTGACAGGCCTGGGCCACGTCGATGGCGTATTCATGGAAAATCACCGGATCATTGTAGGTGAAGGCGACGCTGCGGCAGCCGAGTTGCTCGGCCACACAGGCGATCGTGTCCGGCGAAGCCTGATCGGCGAGGGTGTCCATCTCCCGCGACTTGCTCATGTCCCAGTTCTGGCAAAACTTGCAGGACAGGTTGCAGCCGGCGGTCCCGAACGACAGCACAGAGGTGCCGGGGAGAAAATGGTTCAGCGGCTTCTTCTCGATCGGATCCACGCAAAAGCCGCTCGACCGGCCGTAGGTCGTGAGCACAATCCGGTCCTCCTGGCGTGCGCGGACAAAGCATAAGCCCTGCTGGCCCTCGTGCAATTTGCAAAAGCGGGGACAAAGATCGCACTGGATACGCCCGTCCTCCAAGCGATGCCAGTATTTCGTCGGGACGACCGTGGTCATATTCGTCACTCGTCAAGCGTCATTCGTCAACCGTCAATAGTCATCGGTCAATGGTCAACCGAGGCTCGTCAACCGCTATTCGCTCATCGTGGGCTGCACAGGTCATGATTCACGGTTCGCGTGTAACGATTCACGGATCACGCATCATGTTTTTTGGCTACCCGCTATTCGCTAACGACTGTTCTGATAATGCCCCCTCACCCCAACCCTCTCCCCCATGCTGGGGGAGAGGAGAAGGTGAAGAGCTCATCATGCACGGGTGGGCGCCTCGCGCTCATGACAACTATTTTCGGAGCCGTGCCCGCCGGATTATACCAGCCTCAGCGCGGAGGCGGCAGCCGCGCGCCATCCGGCCTCCCCGCCGCGCGCCGCAGTTGCACGGCGAAGGCGCCCCGGCTGAAGGCCAGAAACGGGACGACCGGCAGGCCGGCCGCCCTCAAGGCCTGAGCGGCGTACTGATGGCAGGTATGAAAGACATGATACGAGCGAACCGCGGGATAGAACGTTGACGTCTCGACCGTCGAGACCGGCTCCTGAGACGCGATCGTCGCCCGCAGGTGGGCGTGTAGCCGTCGGAATCCTTCGTCGCTCAGGTGAAACGTGAACAGCTCGGCCGGCGGCTGCGGCGTACGATCCGCCCAAACCTTCTGGTGATGTCCCATCTCCACCACCCCCTCGGTCGGCCACAAGAGCGCGCGGAGGACCCCGCCGATCCCCTGCCGGCCTTCCAGATACCAGGCGCGCTCGGCATAGCCCCATTCCTCGTACGCGTGAGGCGTGTCGACGGGGAACGCGATCATGGCATGCCACGTGTCGAGCGAGACATGAATCATGTGCGAAGGGGCGCCCGCCGCAGGCGGCCACAGACCTTCCACCGGCGAGGCACAGCCT
>FWWM01013401.1_pt1 | contig 13253 bp, 13 predicted proteins | sample 2228351 | NCBI WGS metagenome assembly FWWM01 (sample SAMEA103939774, study PRJEB20133) | metagenome | reverse complement strand
CAAGAAAACGGCTGATACCGCTGAGGAAGACCATCGAGGTGGCGATGGCCAGGAAGACCAGGGCCAGCGATTCTTCGAGTCGGTGCACTGTGCTCACAACAGCCCCCAAAGCTTACCCGGGCCGCTACCGGCCCGGGCGATTGGCTTTACCGCAAGCCCATCTCCTCGTAGAGTCTGCGACGGGCATCCAGCAAGCCCAGGCGCTCGTAGGCGGCCTGGCCGGCCTGCCGGAAGGCCTCGAGGTTGGTGTTGGTCACGATGGTCATACCCCTGCGCTGCACCTCCCGCTGGGCTTTAGCGGTCTGCACCTGGATGTCCAGGGTGACGCCCCGGCCGGCGCTTTCGCATTCTTCTACCAGAATTTGCTGGTAGTTTCTGGGTAGGCGCTGGAACCAGGCCTCCCCCACCACCTGGAAGTTGACCAGCAGGATGTGTTGCGTCTCGTTCACATAACGCAGCACCTCGTTCAGGCTCATGTCCAGGATGTTCTGGTAGACCAGCTCCACACCGTCGATGGCCCGCTGTTGCAGCCCACTGTAAATCTCACCAAAGGCCAGGGCAACCGGGGTGGCCCCCAGGGCCCGCACCGATTCCTGCCAGATGGGGGCGGGAGGGGTGCGGATGCGCAGGCCCCTTAGATCCTGTGGGGTTCGGATGGGCCGGTTGGTCATGAAATGCCGGGCCCCCTGCACCCAGTTCATGCAGAGCACCCGGATGCCGTACTGCGAGGCGAGCTGATCGATCCAGCGCTGAACCGATGGGGTTTTGCTAAGGCGCTCTACCTGGGCGGGATCCTGTAAAAAGTAGGGGGCGTTGATCACCGCCATTTCGCGGATGTAGTTGCCCATCCGTGCTGCGTCGGTGTTCTGCCCAACCGGAATGCCCCGCCGGAGCTGCTCGATGATGTCTTCTTCAACCCCTAGCTGGGCGCTGTGGAAAACCAGAATCTGCAGGTCGCCCTTGGTGCGGGCCGCCACCCGCTGGGCCCACTTTTGAAACGCGGCATGGAACGGGTGGGTGGGGGCCAGCACGTGGTTGTAGCGAAGGGTGTAGGTGGGGTTGCTTCCCTGGGCCAGACCGCCTGTGACCAGTAACACGAGGAAAAACCAAGCCAGCTTCTTCATGGTGCCTCCTTTGCTTGCAAGAACCAGCTCGAGCCGTATGGTGACTGTGTGGTCAAGCCATGCCTGCCTCCTGTTTGATTTAGTTGGGTAAACGATAACCTAAACACAAAAACCTTGTCAATACAGAAAAATGAAAATATATTGAGTTAGCGTTTATGAGGCGTCGTGCCCGAACCACCCTTGTGGATGTTGCCCGACTGGCAGGGGTTTCTGCCGTTACAGTCTCGAAGGTCTTGAACGGCAAGGGGCACATTTCCCAGGAGACCCAGGAGAAGGTGCAGCGGGCGGCGGCCTTGCTGGGGTATGTGGCCAACACCGCGGCGCGCCGCCTCCGCGGGGGGGCCACCCGCATTTTGGGAATGGTGGTGCCGGAGCTGGTCAGCCCCTACTTTGCAGAGCTGGCTCGTGCCGCCGCCGATGCAGCGGGTCGGTGCGGCTACGATCTGGGCCTGTTCACCACTTCTCGAGACCCTCAGCGCGAACGCGAGCGCATCCAGAGCTTGCTGGGTGGTATGGCCGACGGGCTGCTGTTGGTGGTGCCGGTTGGCGCTGGTGAATTTCTAAGTACGCTCGAGCAAAGCCAGGTTCCCATCGTGCTCATCAATTACTTTGGCGGAGCCACCCACCTTCCGGTGGTGCGGGGTGAGAACTACGAGGGCACCGTGGCGCTCCTGCACCACCTGCTTGCGCTGGGCCACCGGCGGATTGGCTTTATTGGCGGGGCGGAGCACTCAGGGCAGGCGAAGGAGCGCTACCGAGCCTACCGGGAGGTGATGCGGGCGGCGGGGCTTTGGGATGAGACCCTGGTACAGCCGGGCGACTTTACCCGAAGAAAGGGCCTGGAGGGGGCTCGAGCGCTGCTTGGGCTGCCCTCACCGCCCACGGCCATTTTTGCCGGTAGCGACCTGATGGCCTTTGGGGTGATGGAAGCTGCACAGGAGCGCGGGTTGCAGGTACCGGCGGATCTTTCCATTGCCGGTTTCGACGATAGCCCGCTGGCCGGCCTGATCCCACCGGGGCTTACGACAGTGGCTCATCCCATTGCAGATATTGCCGAGGCCTCGGTGCGTTTGCTGCTCGAGGCCATCGAGGGCAACCCGGTGCGAGACCAACTGCTGGAATTTCCCAGCCGGCTGGTGGTGCGGGGATCGACCGCCCCCCCCAAAACCCCTCTACCTTGAGTCTGGTATGCTTGTGGCAGCGAGCGTGAATGGGTAAAGTCCGGGAATTGTAGGGGTCGTGCTTCCCGCAATATTTCAGCTCACCCAACTGCTGCGCTGGGTATCCGTCTAGAATGACGATCCTGTTTCTGACCCTGCTTGCTAGTTTGGCCGTGCTGCTGGGGGCAGCCCGCTTACTCACCCAGTCATCGGAGCGCATTGGCCTTGCTGTGGGGCTATCCAGCTTTATGGTGGGCGTGGTCATCGTGGGGGTGGGAACCTCACTGCCCGAGCTGGTGACCGGGCTTTTTTCGGTGCACCAGGGGGTTTCGGAGATTGTGAGTGGCAATGTGCTGGGGGCCAACGTATCCAACCTGCTGCTCATTTTGGGTGTGAGCGCGGTGTTTTCGGTGCTGCGCCCGGTGTATTTGGGCGAGGCCTATATCGCCATTGACCTGCACTTTCTGGTGGGCTCGGCGTTTGTACTGGGGGTGGTGATGTTCGACGGGCAGGTAGGCCGGGTGGAGGGCCTGTGCCTGCTGGCGGTGTATGGGGTGTATGTGGCCTATCTTCTTAGGGAGGGCAGCCGCAAAGCGACCGGGCAGGCTCGAGTCCCCCTGGCCCTGCGCGACCTCCTGATTGTGGCGTTGAGTGCGGTGGGCGTCTACTTCGGGGCCGACTGGACGGTGCGCAGCCTGAAAGGACTGGCGGCCGGCCTGGGTGTTCCAAACGCTGTTGTGGCGGTTACATTGCTGGCTTTGGGTACAACCCTGCCCGAGCTGGTGGTGAGCCTTGCTGCCGCGCGCCAGGGGAAGGCTTCCATGGCGGTGGGCAACATCCTGGGTTCCTGCATTTTCAATGCGCTGGTGGTAGTGGGGGCTGGTGCGGTGTATGGCACCGTCCAGGCACCCCCCGAGCTGACCGGCTTCGCCCTGCCCTTTGTGGTGGGGGCTTCGCTTTTGTTCTACCTGCTGGTGCAGGATCGGCGCATCTCGAGCTGGGAGGGGATGCTGTTCCTGGTGATGTATGGGTTGTTTGTGCTCGAGGTCAGCGGCCTGGTTTGAGGCGTGAGCAGTAGGAGCCTTTATGCTCTCTCCAAGGCATTGAATATGAGTGAGTTTATATCGCTATCGTGGCGGAACCCCATTGCTTCGGCCACGCTGGCATCAAGGCTGGGAAAGCAGCCAAACCGACTCTCAATGGCCTCATCGGGCTGATAGCGGATTAGGTGGCGCCGGTTGGGGCCATAGCGGGCTGCCAGCCCATCTACCACCTCTTGCATGCTAGCCCGCAATGCAGGTAGCAGGATGACCCGCGGATAGACTGCTTGGCTGGGCAAAGTGGCGGCGTGAATCAGGTTTATTGCGCAGCAGTGGGCCGACATCCACCACATGGTGGCCTGAGGGGAAACCGGTGCGGTGTAGGGCTGGCCTGCTTTGAGGCGGTGCATGACCTCGCCCATAAAGGCTGAGACCAGCCCTGAAGGCTCGGGTGGGCGGGCCACGATGCCCGGCAGGCGCAGGGCCCGGCCATCGAGCTCGCCCCGCCGCGAATAGTCCAGCAGGAGATACTCTCCGAGGAGCTTCTGGGTGCCGTAGCTGCTGCTGGGGTTGGGAGGGGTATGGGTATCCACCCGGCCCGGCAGGGGCGAGCCATACACTGCGATGCTGCTGGCAAAGACCACTACCGGTGCTCTGGGTTGCTTGCGCAGGGCTTCGAAGAGGGCCAGGGTGCCCTTTAGGTTAACCTCCAGGCCCAGCTCAAGGGCCTGCTCGGCCAGGCCGCCAGGGATGCTGGCTAGGTGAAACACCACCCCCACTGGTTTGGCTAAGGCTTCCTCGAGCACGTGCGGCTGGAAAAAGTTGCCCTCTAGGGTTTGGATCCGAGGATCTGTGTGGGCGACGTCGAACTTTCGGTCGAGCAGGAGGAGCTGGGTGGGCTCGAGGGAATTGTTGGTCAGCAGCAGGCGTACCAGCCAGCGCCCCACAAAGCCGTTGGCTCCGGTAACTAGAACTCTCATGCTCAGCTCCCATCGGAGATCAGGGTGCCCCCGTCCACCACCAGGGTCTGGCCGGTTACAAAGGCCCCGGCTCGGCTCACCAGAAAAGCCACAGCCCCGGCAACATCCTCGGGCTCGCCCACCCGGCGTAGAGGGGTATGGGAGATCCGGCGTTCCATGAAGGCCGGGTTTTCCAGCAAGCGTTGGGCAAATACGGTGCGAATTAGCCCCGGCGCCACTGCGTTGACCCGCACCCCCTGAGGGCCATACTGCACAGCCAGGTCGCGGGCCAGTTGGGCCAGTCCAGCCTTGGAAACAGCGTACAAGCCTATCGCCTGGTTGCCCCGCAAGGCCGATAAGCTGGCGATAAACACCAGGCTACCCCCGCGGCCCAGCATCTGGGGGATCACCAGACCAGCTAACCAGAGGTTGCTTTGCAAGTTAATCCGCATGGTGGTTGCCCAGTCGGCCTCGGAAGCGCTCAGCATGGGGCCGAAATGCGGAGCCACCCCGGCGGCGGCCACCAGGGCATCAATCCGTCCGAAGCGTTCCAGGGTTTGCTCTACCAGTCGCTCAATCTGTGGTTTTTCCCCTACGTCACAAGGAAGACCCCAGGCTGCCAGCCCGTGCGTGCGCAACTCGGCCTCGGCAGTGGCGCAGGCTCTGGGGTCTTCGCTCGAGAGTACCACCTGAGCCCCCAATTCGGCCAACAGTCGGGCACTGGCCAGCCCGATGCCCCGGCTGCCGCCGGTCACCAGCGCCACCGTGCCGCTCAGGTCGAACAGTGGGTGCATCAACACCTCCAGTGGATCATGGGCTGGCCCGGCACCGGGCTGCGGAAGTAGGGAATACGGTTGCCGCGCAGACTGCCCAGATAGACCGTGCACAAATCCGGCCCCCCGAAGGTCAGGCTGGCCATCCAGGGGCAGAGGGTGCCGTGGTTAGCGGCCATGATCTCTGGGGTGAGGGTTCCGGCCCGGAAGTGTTGCTCGTAGACGGCATTGGCAACAGGGTTGCTGTCGTCGAGCAGCTCGAGCACCTCTCCCTCGGGGGTGATGGCGATCAGCTTATCCAGGAAGATCAGCGTGATCCAGAGGTTGCCAAACGCATCGAAGGCGAAGCCGTCGGGGTGGCCCTCGAGTTCGCTGGGCCCGTAGACCTCGCGCTCGTACAGCTCGCCGTTGCGATGGCGCAGGCGAGTGATGCGGCGGGCAGTGCTCTCCACCACATAAAGCCACTCCTCACGCGCATCGAAGCGAATCTCGTTGGTGCCACAAAAACCCTCAGCTACGATGCGAATTCCTTTCTGGTCTATTAACCCAATGTAGCCGTCGCTAACCTTGCTGTTGACCTGTTTGGTCCAGGGCTCCTCACGGGTTGTCACGCTAAACCATATACGCCCCTTAGAGTCGCGCAAAGGGAAGTTGACTTTGCCCAGCGGCTGGCCCTCGATTTCGGTATAAAGGGTACGCAGGTGGCCTACACGGGTCATGTGCTCCAGGGCGTTGGTACCCCAGTTGGCGATGATAAAGTTGCCGTTCTCGTCAAAGCACAGCCCGTTGGGCAGCGAACCTTGGGCCTCCACATAGCGCGCTTCGAAGGAGGCGTTCAGGGCCTTTCCCTGGATCAGCGGGGTGATGACCTGCTGGCTTCCGTCGGAGGCAATCCGCACCACACCCCCCCGGGCATCGGCCACCCACAGGGTGCCGTCGGGTTCGGCCAGGATGCACTCGGGGCGCTGCAGGTCGTGGCCGATAAAACCAATCTGGGTGCGTTCGACCCGAAAGCCATGAAGGGGATTCCTGCTCATATTGGTTGGGCAGCTAGCTGCACGGAGGCCATGGTCAACCCCACGGGGTCGGCTTTGGGGTCGTGGGTGCGTTCCCAGATGCAAAGTTGACGTGACATCTCGACCATCTGGCGCACCCGGTCAAAACGCCGGTGGTTGTACGCCTGCAAGGCCGCTTCCAGGCTGGTCTGGCGGCGCAGCTCTTCGGTGAGCACCACTGCATCTTCGATGGCCATGGCGGCGCCCTGGGCGATGTGGGCGGTCATGGCGTGGGCGGCATCGCCTATCAGCACCACCCGGCCCCGGTTCCAGGGAGTAGGAACCAAAATCGTCTCGAAGGGGCGCAGAACCACCTTGCTGGGGTCGGTAATTTGTGCGCGTAGCTGGGCTAGCAAAGGGATATGGCGGTAGCCGTCCAGGCGCTTTTGCATTTCCTGGGCCAGGGCTGCTTCCGGGAAGCGCGGAGGGGAGCCGGGCGCGGCGTCGGTGATGAACATGTACATCAGGTTGGGGCCCAGCGGCACGATGCCCACTTTGGGATCCCCCATCCACATCCAGATGTTGTCCACCTCCGCCGGGCGGGGCAGGTTGTAGCGCCAGACCACCTGACCCTCGTACTGGGGCTCGGGCGTGCCGGGGAAGGCCAATCGGCGCACTTTGGAGCGCAGGCCGTCGGCCCCTACCACCAGGTCGTACTCGCCATGGCTGCCGTCGGTGAAGCTAACCTTGACCGAATGAGGGGTGGGCTCGAGGTGCGCTACCGTAAGCCCCAGGCGTACCCTGGCCCCGGCGGCCTGCGCCGCTTTTTGTAGGATGCTGTGCAGCTTGGGCCGAGCAATGCCATTCTGAGGAGGGAAATCCGGCCCCGCAATCTGCGGCTGGGGAAGGGTGGCGATTGGCTCGCCATCCGGCCGCCACATCACCAGCGAGGACATGGGGAACCCCTCCGCGATGGCTTCTTTGGCTAAGCCCAAAGCAGCCAGGGCCCGCAGCGCATTGGCCAACTGAATGATGCCCACCCCGTAGACATCCCACTTGGGGTTGAGCTCGACGATCTCAGTCTCGATGCCGCTATTCTTGAGACCCACAGCGGTGCATAAGCCTGCGATACCGCCACCTACAATCAGTATTTTTTCTACGCTTGGCATGGTTCCTCCCAATCTAGACCCTGACCCCCCTTCCGAAAGCCGCAGGGCTCAGGGCCTCTAACTGGCAGCGGTTGCGTTGGGTGCCCAGCCCGTCGATGCTGCCCTCGAGCACATCCCCCTCCCGCAGGAAGCGGTTGTAGTGCATTCCATTGCCAGCAGGAGAGCCGGTGCAGATCAGGTCGCCGGGCCAAAGCTGCACATACGCCGAGATGTACTCGATCAGGTGAGCCACCCCAAAGATCATGTCGGCGGTGGACTCATGCTGCATTACCTGGCCATTAAGCTTGAGGGTGACGGTGAGGTTTTGCGGATCGGGGATGAAAGCGGCTGGGGTCAGGTAGGGACCCACTGGCAAAAACCCGGGGGCGCTTTTTGAGATGAGCCAGTCCATGCCCATCTCGGGGATATCGGGCCGGTAGACTAGTTCGCGGGCGGTAATGTCGTTGACCACCACATAGCCGGCTACGTACTCAAGGGCGGCGGCGCGCGGTACGCGGCGGGCTGGCCGGCCGATTACGACCCCCAGTTCCAGCTCCCAGTCGGCCTGCTGGATCTCCGGGGGCAACGTGATGGGGTCGAAGGGGCCAATGATGCTGGAGGGCAGTTTGGTGAAGACGAAGGGTTTGCCCCGCTGGGCTCGCTCGTCCATGCGCTGTATGCCCCAAATCCGCCGCTCCTCTGAGGTTTTACCATCGAGGTGGGGCCCCCCCTGGGCCACAATTAAGTCCACCACATGCTTTTTATAGTTAGCGCCGGAGCAGAAGATCTGTCGGGGTAGCACCGGGGGTAACACCTGGAGCTGCGACTCTGCGATGAAGGGCAGGCCAGTTGCCTGTCCGTTGCGGATGGCCTCCACCGCTGCAGCCAAGGCGGTAAAGTTGCGCGGCCAGTCTTCCAGCAAGCCCAGCACCTGCTCGGGCTGACGCAGCTCATAACCCAGCCGGGCGCACAGCGGGGCCAGGGCCGCAGCAGCGATCACCTGCCCTTCGATCACCACCCCTGCAAAGGCAGGGCCGCCCCCGGCACTAAAGGTTCCTAGATGAAAAGGCTTCATGCACTGCCTCCTTCAAACCTGAATGGTGGGGGTCTTGGGGCTGGGTAGCCAACCCTGGGCGGGTCGCTGACCCAGGCGGTTGCGCAGCACCCCGATGCCCTCGACCTCGAGTTCGATCAAGTCACCGGGCTGAGGGTATTTTTGCAACTCCATCCCGCAGCCGAAACCCACCGTGCCCGAGCCCAGAAGGGCGCCCGCCGGCAGGGGTTCACCGGCCGAGGCCCAGGCTACCAACTCTTCCAGTGACCACAGCATGCTGCCGCTGTTGCCGCTCGACCAGACCTCGCCGTTGACCCGTGCGCTCATCTGTAATCCTCCGGCGGGCAGTTCGTCCAGGGTTACGATCACCGGCCCTACCGCATTGCAGAAGTGCTTGCCTTTGGAGGGGCCCAGCCGACCCTGCATCTCGCGGAGCTGGATGTCACGGGCACTGAAGTCATTGAGGATGGTCAGGCCCAGGATGTGCTTCCGGGCTCGTTCGGGCTGGATGTCTCGTCCTCCACGGGCAATGACGATACCCAGCTCGAGCTCGTAGTCCATGCGCTCCTGGGCATAAAAGGGCCAGGGCACCTCCTCGTCGGGGCCGATAAACGACAGTGCGTTGCCCATATAGCCGATGGGAATCTCGTAGAGCACCGGGCTCACCCCGTGGTTGTTCAAGCGGGCGGCGTTGGTGAAGTGCACCTCAAAGGAAAGAAAGTCGCGGTAGAGGCTGGGGTCAATGGGAGCGACGAACTGGCCCCCTTCCGCTGCCAGGGTTTCCCCGCTGGTATCGGCAGCAGCCTGGGCCAGGGCATCCAGGAAGGCCTCGCCGTTCTCGAGGGCCTGGCTCAGGCTGCTGGGAACCAGGGTGCGTGCCAGCTGCAGGGCAGCGCCGACAGTAGCCCCCCGTCGTTCGAAGGCCCGACGGGCTGTGTTGCGTACGTCCACCCAACGGCCCGGATGGCCCAGGGCCTCAACCACAATGCGAATCTCAGGGCCATCTGGACTGGGGTAGCGAAGTCGGGCAATTTTCATGCGATCTCCTTTTCAAACAAACGTGGGACAAGGGCTCGAGCGTTCTCAAACTCCACCTGGTGGCGCCGGTCGCCCAGATAGGCCAGACCAGGGGCCGGGTCGTGGCCGGGGGGCAGCAGGGCGTAGGGCCAGTCGGTGCCAAAAACCACCTGTCCGGGGTCGGTTACCTCGAGGGTGGCAGCCAGGGCCGGGGTGTGGTTAGAAAGGCCGGTGTCGTAGTATAGCCGGCGCAGATAGGCCAGCGGCCCTTCGGGCACCTGCTCCGTGAGCTTGAACCTGGGCTCCCGCTCGACCAAGGAGGCCAGCCGGTGGGCTAAAAAGGGAACAGCCCCCCCCAGATGGGCAAACTGGAAGCGGATCCGAGGGTAGCGATGGAAGATACCCGAGTAGAGCATGTGGGTGATGGCCCGGGTGGTCTCGAAGGGAAACTCCAGTACCCAGACGGGGGCTTTCGCTAATGGGTTGGTATAAGGGGGAAGGGTGGGGTGCACAAAAACGTAAGCTCCCCGCTGGTCGAGTTCAGCCATCAGGGGTTCCCATTGGGGGTCGCCCAGGTAAAGGCCAGCGGTCTGGGTGAAAAGCGCCACCCCGTCCAGCCGGAGCACATCCAGGGCATAGGCCAGCTCGGCAAGGGCAGCCTCCACATCGGGCAGTGGTAGGGCAGCCAGCGCGGCATACCGCTTTGGGTGCTTCTGCACCAAGGCAGCGTAGAACTCGTTGACCTGGCGGGCTAGCTCGTTGGCCTGGGCCTGATCACCCAGAAACACCCCCGGCGGGGGCAGCGAGATCACCGTGGCTGCAATTTGGTACTGCGCCATCATCTCGAGCTGCGCCTCCACCGTCCAGGGGGGCACGGGGGCCGGGCCAAGGGCCTGGGCTACCTGGGTGCTGTAGGTAGGCGGCTCGAGGTGTCCGTGAAGATCCAGTCGAGGCATGCTCACTCCAAAATGGCCACCACCCGGGCCGGGGCGGCGCTGGCCCCCACGATGCGCAAGGGAAAGCAGCAAAGTTTGAAGCCGGTCTGGGGCAGGGCTCCCAGGTTGCACAGCCGTTCGATCTGCGCGTAGGGCAGATCGGCCTGATGAGCGGCCCAGAAAATGCCGGGACGCTGCTGCTCCAGGGCTTCCTGGGCCTGCAGGTACAGCGGGCGATCCCAGCCCCAGGCGTCAATTCCCATCACCCGCACCCCCTGCTCAAAGAGCCAGCGGGTGGTCTCCACCGTCACCCCCGGCCCCCGTTTCCAGTAGTCGGGCTGGCCGTAGAAGGCATCCCGTCCGGTGCGGATAAGTACGATGTCCAGCGGTTTCAGAGAGTGGCCGATGCGCGCCAGTTCGGACTGTACCTCTTCAAGCCGCACCGCGTCGCCGTCGGCCTTGTGGCGGAACTCCAGCACCACCCCTGGCGCGAAGCACCACTCCAGGGGAAGCTCGTCGATCCGCTGGGCGGGCCGCCCGCCAATCTGGGAGTTGTAGTGGTAGGGGGCGTCGAGGTGGGTGGAACTGTGGGTGCCGAGCTGGGTGATGGTTTCCACCGCCCAGGCTTCGCCGTTGCGAAGCAGCTTGGGGCCAATTCCAAAAAGCCGCTTCACCTCCTCTAACCCCTGGGTATGATCGGAGAACTCGATACGGATGCGCTGAAACTCCGGAACCTCGGGGTGGCTGTTTTGGATCGGGGCTGATAGGTCAATGAAGCGTGCCACCCGTGCCTCCTAACCCTGCCCCCGCTTGCCCCAGGGGTTATGCTGCTGGATGTCGGGCACCAGGTCGATGTCGGCGGCCGCGGCCAGCTCCGGCCCGATGAGGGGGAAGGACTCCAGCATCGAGTCGGGCATGGCAGTGTTGCGGAAGAAGGTGTTGGAGCCCTGGGAAGGCCGCCAGCGCACCGGTTCCCAGTCGGGCACGTAGTTGCGCACCCCGCCGGTATTGACCTCGAGGCGCAGACCGCTGCCAGGTTCGCGGAAGTAGAGGTAGGTTTGCTCGCCCATGCCGTGAATACCTGGGCCATACTCGAGGGGAATCCCGGCCTCTAGAAGCAGGTCAGCGGCCCGCTGGTGTGCCTCGCGGGTGTCTACCCAGAAGGCCAGGTGGTGGAGCCGGCCCGGGATGGGGGACATATCCTTGGCGAAGGCCAGGTCATGGTTTTTCTCGTTGGTGGTGACCATGGCGAAGACTACGAAGTCGGGGTTTTCCTCCAGGCCGTTGTAGCACATAAAGCGGAAGCCCAACACCTCACGGAACCACTGGGCATCGCGCATCACGTCGGCGGTGGCTACGGTCACATGGTCAAGTTGGCGCGGCTCCAACCCCCCTCCAGTAAAGCGCTGGGGCCGTTCGGGAAAGGTGGAGGCCAGGTGGGGCGGGGCTTTGTAGCGCTCAACCTCCCAGACCAGCTCGATGAGGTGCCCGCCGGGCGAGCGGAAGCGGTAGGCCGGCCCATGGCCGAAGCTGTGCGGGATCCACTCGCCCTGGATACCGCTTCGCTCGATGTTTTGTACAGCCTGCTCGAGGTCTTCAGCGCTCCAGGTACGCCAGGCCGCATGGCCCAGGGCGGCGTGGGGGCCCTCGCTCAGAATGACGCTGTAGGTGTAGTGGTCACCCCAGCAGCGCAGGTACGCACGCTTCTCTTCTCGATGCACCAGGTACAGTCCACCGATGCCGGTGAAAAAGCGCAGGGACTCCTCGAGTCTGGGGGTGATAAGTTCCACGTGGATGAGTTGGGCTAACAAACACTTGGGCATGGTGCTTCCTTTCCGCGCAGGTGCGCTATCCTAAGGGTCGGCCTCCGTCCACCGGTAGAACAGCCCCGGTGGTGTGGGGCAGGTAGACCGCAGCGGCGTACACCGCCTGGGCTACGTCCTCGGCGGTGGCCAGACGGCCCAGGGGGGTGCGGGTACGCTGGGCCTCGAGCAAGGCCAGATCCATCCGGCTGGCGTACTCCCCCAGCACCCAGCCCGGTGAAACCGATACCACCCGGATGTGGGGGGCCAGGGCACGGGCCAGCGAGCGGGTTAGGGAGTCGAGGGCAGCCTTGCTGGCGCAGTAGGCGATGTTGCTGCCCAGACCGGTCTGGGCCGCTACCGAGGAGATGTTGACGATCAGTGGTGCGGGGCTTTGCTCGAGTAGGCCTCGGAAGGCCCGTACTGTGGCAAAGGCCCCCCGCCAGTTGGTGCGAAAAATTTGGTCGATCAGCTCGTCGTCCAGGGCTTCGAGGTCGTCGTGGGGGACAGGCCGGGTGATACCGGCGTTGTTGACCAGCAGGTCGAGGCGGCCGTACTGCTCGGCCACGCGCCGGGCCGCCTGCTCAAGGGTCGAGCTCTGGGTCACATCGGCCTGCAGGCTGAGGTGTTTCCCGCCGGGCAGGCTTTCGAGCAAGCGGGCTGCTTTTTGGGGGTCGCTGCGATAGAGCACCACCACCTGGGCCCCGGCTTGGGCCAGACGGTGACAGATGGCGCTGCCAATGCCGCCAGCGCCCCCGGTAATCACCACCACCTGCCCCTGCATTAGTGGATGGTCACCTCCTTTCCATAGCGGCGTACCCGCAGGTCGCACTGGGCCTTGTGCCCCCAGAAGCCCTCCAGCGCGCACAGGCGGGAGCCATAGGTGCCAATAAGGGCGCTGGCTTCGGGGCTTACTTTCTGATAGGTTACGGTTTTGAGGAACTTACCCACCCAGAGGCCACCGCTGTAGCGCGCGGCTTTGCGGGTGGGTAAGGTATGGTTGGTGCCAATTACCTTATCGCCATAGGCCACGTTGGTTTGCGGCCCTAAGAACAAAGCCCCGTAGTTGCGCAAGCGCTGCAAAAAGTATTCGGGGTTGCGCGTCAGTACCTCCACGTGCTCGCTGGCGATGCGGTCGGCCTCAAGCACCGCCTCTTCCTCGTTTTCGACCAAGATAATTTCGCCGTAGTCGCGCCAGGCTGCCCCGGCCACGTCGGCGGTGGGGAGGGTTTGTAGCTGCCGCTCG